>Ga0073934_10000751_pt1 | contig 87787 bp, 80 predicted proteins | sample LarsenN4metaG_FD_76834 | JGI IMG/M metagenome (GOLD analysis project Ga0073934, IMG submission 76834) | Hot spring sediment bacterial and archeal communities from British Columbia, Canada, to study Microbial Dark Matter (Phase II) - Larsen... ...
GCAAGTAACCGAGCCGAGCTTAGACCTTCTCTCGCGCCAAGCCCACATTTTCTTCGTTGCGTTCTGGGCGCGAAACTCGCAGCGATTCGCGGTTACGAGAGCAGCAATTCCAATTCATCGCGCGTGAGATTGCGCAGCATGCTGTTATCGGCACTGATAATCGCGTCTGCTAGATCGCGTTTGGATTTTTGCAGCTCGACGACCTTTTCCTCCACTGTGTCGCGCGCGATCAAGCGATAGGCGAACACCTGCCGGGTTTGCCCGATCCGATGAGCGCGGTCGATCGCTTGATTCTCGACAGCCGGGTTCCACCACGGATCGAGCAAATAGACATATTCCGCGGCGTGTAGATTTAACCCCAAACCGCCCGCCTTCAGACTGATCAAAAACAGCTTCATTTGAGGGTCGTTTTGAAATCGTTCCACCCGCGCCTGTCGGTCGCGAGTGCGACCGTCCAGATACAGGTAGGGTATGGTCGCGCGCTCGAGCCGCCGCCGCACGATCGCGAGCAGACTGGTGAACTGCGAAAATACCAAGACCTTATGATTTTCCTCGAGCACCTGATCGAGCTGTTCCAGCAGAGTATCGACCTTGGCGCTCGGCTCGTCGATCCGATTCTTGTCGAGCAGTCCCGGATGACACGCCGCTTGGCGCAAGCGGAGGAGCGCTTCGAGCACCTGGATCTTGAACTGCCCCGAGCCCTCGGCCGCGGCTCGCTTGAGCAGCCGTGCGCGGTAGTAATCACGCAGCTCGTCGTAAAGTTTTTTGCCGTTGGCCTCGAGATCGCAATAAATGGTTTGCTCGGTCTTATCGGGCAGTTCCTTAGCGACCTGGCTTTTGGTCCGGCGCAGAATGAAAGGGCGCAACGCCTTCGCCAAAAGCATGCGCGTCGGCTCGTCGGGATTCTTTCCGGCGCTGGAAAAGACGGTTGCGCTGCCGAGCATCCCCGGATTGAGAAATTCGAACAGGCTCCATAGCTCGCCCAGATGATTCTCCACGGGCGTTCCGCTCATCGCCAAACGATGGTCGGCCTTGAGCAGGCGCACGGCCTTGGCGGAAAGGGTTCGCGCGTTCTTGATCGCCTGGGCCTCATCGAGAATGCAGTAGTCGAAGCGTTGATGTTTGAAATGAATCGCGTCGCTACGCAGCGTGCCGTACGTCGTGAGCACCACATCGTAATCGTCGAAGTGATCGCCCGGCTTCGGCCGCGCAGTCCCGGTGTGATCGAGGATTCTAAGCTTCGGCGTAAAGCGCGCGGCCTCCGCCTTCCAGTGAAACACGAGCGAGCGCGGCACGACCACCAGCGCCGGCGGCGGCGACTTCTCTTCGTCGTTGCGGCGCAGTTCGCGGCGCGATTCCAGCAGTGCCAGCACTTGCACGGTTTTGCCGAGGCCCATATCGTCGGCCAAGCAGCCGCCGAAGCCGAAGCGTTGCAGAAAATGGAGCCACCCCAACCCCTCGCGTTGATAGCCGCGCAGCGAGCCCTGGAAACTTTCGCTCGGAGTGATCGCGGGGATACCGGTAAAGCTGCGTAGTTCCTGGCGCACGCGCTCGAAAGCGTCATCCACCGACACGGCCGGTTCCGCCGCCAACAAGGCATCGAGGAGACCAGCCTGCGCGCGGCCGAACCGTATCCCTCCGCCGTTGAAGTCGCCGAGCCCGGCAAGCATTTTGTAGCGCGCCATCCATTCATCGGGAATGATGCCGACGGAACCGTCGTCGAGCTGGACGCTGTGCTCGCCCTGTTTGATCGCCCGTAGTAAGCGCGGCAGGGCAACTTGGGCTTCACCGAATTCGGCGCGGCCCTCAAGCTCGAACCAATCGACGCCCGAGTTGACGGCCATCTTAAGGGATCCGGCGGTTCGATAAACGCTCCCTTCAACTTCCACTCGCCAGCCCTCCTGGGAGAGAGCGGCTACGACTTTGGGCAGCTGATCGGGCGCGAGCTCGAGGTCGGCGCGGTCAAATTCGAAGCCCTTACGAAAACCAAGCTGGCTCAGGCGCGACCGCAAACGCTTTTCGGCAGCGGCGTCGCGAATCTGCCAACGGCGCCGATCCTTCTGATAGACTCCCGCTCCGGGCTGCTGGTGCAGAAGCGGGGTTCCGTCATAGTCAAAGTACAGTTCCGCGGCCAGACGATTACGACCCCACAGGTTGTGTTTGCCGGCCTTGAGAACCAGCCACGGCTTGGGCTCGCCGGGCACCGTTTCGAACCTAAGATCGTCGGGCAGGTTTATCTGCGGCTGGCGCGCCATGCTGAACCAATGTTCGAGAAAATGATCGCCCTCCTGCCTATTAAATCGCAGCACCGGGTGCTCTCGCAGGAAGGAAATCCAGGCGAACGCTTGGTAGTCGTTTAGCCGCGCGATGCGATCATCGTAAAACACCAGGCCGCCGCGGACGAACAAGTCGGCGCGAGTCAACTCCAAACGATGGCTGCCGCGCCGGAGCGCACCGGTAAGGCAATAATCCGTCCCGTCGCCATCCAACGCCACGTTAAGCGCAAGTTCCCAAGGCGGCCCATCATCCCACATGAGGGGGTTCTGGCGGTCGGCAAAAGCCGGCGCGCGCAAAAACAGCCTTCCTGTGCTGCACATCAAGGGTAAAACAATTTCCCAAAGGGTAGGAGGCACGATGAACCGGCTCGCGCTCTCGTTATAATAAGAATAACCGTAGCCGTGTTCGTGGCGCGCCCCGAAAAGAATGCCCATCGCCCGGCGATCCGTGTCGTTTTGCAAACGATCGATTTCATGGCTCTGGAGCCGCTGATTTTTGATCTTGCCCCACTCGCCGTTCAACTTGCGCTCGCGCCGTGCGACCTCGATCACCAGTTTGCCGCCGCTTTCCACCGTATCGACGTCGATGGAGTAGATAAGCTCCATCTCCGGAGCCGCCTTGCCGTTTGCGAGAGGCGTTACCGCATCGATGGCATTCTTGATCGAAAGCAGCTGTTGCTTCCAACTTGGCGCCGACGGTTTACGCGGCTGATAGGACCGCCGATTAGAATGGGGCGGATGGGGATCGTGGGGCGCATACCCGCCGTACGCCTCCATTGTCAGCACGCCTTTGAGATAGCCGCGCTCTTCCGCGGCCAAGGCGGTCGCCCAGATGTGTTTGCACGCTGCATAATCGGTTTCGAAAAACGGACACGTACAGGAATAATCGATGAAACCTGCCGCCACGGCCATCTCGACCCGATACGCCTGCGAGCCCTGCACGCGGGCCGTCACCGATCGCTGATCGCCATGCTGCAAGCGCACCGCGCCGGTGCGAAAATACGTGCGGCCGCGCTGTTGCACCAGTCCGGAGACTTCACCGGAAAGTTCCTCGGTTAAATAACCCACAACAGAACTGACTAACTTAATAACGCAAAAATGTCCATTAAACTGATCGCGCGCTTTCCGTCAAACAGGCATGCAAAAAAATCGCGGGTGAGGCTCACGTAAACCGGCAGAGATCAAGCGACAGCGCGCGTCATGGCAACCTGTTACTGCTGCAGCGCCTTGATAAACCCGCTCTGCTCGATCTCGCGCACGATACGCGAATCGGCGTGTTCTTCCGCCTTGGACGCTTTTGCCTTGGCGTTCGACGGTTCAAGGCCTTTGAGCAAGCTCGCGATCCCCGGCACGGAAGGATGCGGTGGCACGACGAAATTGTTTTTGATGATCAGCTCGTAGCTCTCGTCCAACAGCTCGCGGTCGTCGCTGCGAAATACTTTGCCCATCGTGCGCACGGCGAACGCCTTGTCTCGCTGCGCCCGCACCGCGCCCTCGATGTAAGCGCGCATGAAGCGCCGCACGGTCTCTTCATGGGTCTTCAAATAGCGCCGGGTCGTCACCACGCCGTTGATATGATATTCGGCGTCGAGTTTAGACATGTCGAGCAGTTCGCGCAACTTGGCTTTTTTTCCTTGCAGCGTGGCCGGCGGACTGAGCGCCGCGGCATGTACTTTGCCGGTGAGGATGGCGGCCACGGTCTCCGCCGGACCGCCGGTCTGCACCATGACGATGTCCCGTTCGGGATCGATGCCGTATAACCGTAACGCGAAGCGCGACGCGAGATCCGATAACGTGCCGAAGCGTGTCGTGCCGAACACCTTGCCCTTCAGCTCTTCCATCCTGCTGATCTCGGGCCGGCTGTAAATCCAGAATAGAAACTTCTTGACGATGGTCGCGATGATGATGGTATCGGCGCCGGAAAGGTTCGCCTGGATCGAGGCGGCGCCACCGAGCTGGATGATCGGCAATTCGCCCGCGAGCATCGCTTGCAACGCGAGCGAACTGCCGGGAATGCTGATCGCTTCCACCGCGAGACCGTGTTTATCATAATAGCCGCCCTCTTTGGCCAGCCACATTGACATTTGCGTCGCCGAAGTGGAGCCGCCGCCGATACGAATTCTCTCGATCTTCTTGTCCTGCGCCTCGGCGCCGAAAAATGCCATCACAATGACCGAAGCAGCAATCCAGCCTGGCCGTATGCTTTTTCTCACCGTCGGCTCCTTTCCGCCGAGATCATCGCCCTACTTGCCGACACCCGCCTCGGCGTAGCGCAGAACCTTCCCTCCTCTCGGAGCGCGGGTCGGACCGTAGGGCGTGTCTTTTTCGATGTAAATGCATGAGCCGGCAGCGTAAGTCGTGCCGCCGATTTCGATTTCTCCTTCGAGCACGTAAAACATCTCATGGTAAGGATGGCTGTGCACCGGGATGTCGGTTTCCGGACCCCAGTGGCGGATCATCATCTCCGGCCCGGTTCCGCCCGGCGAGACATGCAGCCACTTGGTATAGCCGCGGCCGCTTTTTTTCATCTCAACGTCTTTTTCATTCGACGTGTAAATCGCCATGTGTTCCTCCTAGGACAGAATCTTCTCCCGCAAAGACGCATAGCCGTTGGGTTCGGGATCAGTGTTGCGCTTTTGCGGTTAATTCCCTACTCCGATCACTCATATTTTGTGACCTTTGTGCCTGCTGTGGTTCTCCGAATCCGAGCCTCCTCCACTGAACGCCTTGCGACCTGGCGCGGAACAATCTGAACCGATGCGTCCAGCATCCTACGAGAACCTTCGCGTCCTTCGCGTCTTGGTGGTGCAATCCCCTCTTATCGCGACGCGGCGCTCGTGCCGAGACTGCGCTCGCTTTCCGGCACCCACTTCTCGTAAGCGGGGATAACGATCATTTCGTTTTGCGCCGGATCGCGCACGATGCATTTGGGGTCTTCGCCACGTTTCACTTTCTCGATCTCGCGCAGGTACATCTGGCGCAGTTTGATGATTCCATCGTCGATCGCCGGACCGAGATTCTCATTTTCACGGTCCGCAACCTGCGGCATGCTGTCCACCACCATGCCGTCTTCGATGAAATGAAGCGGCGGGATCGGATAGCCCAGATCCGGGCTGTCCGAGTCAAGATACTCTTTGTAAGGGACGATGAACTGCGACGGCGGTTTCCAGCGCTTGCTGAAGGGATCGCCTTCGTACTGGCCGGGGTTATCGGACGGTTTGAACCGCACGCGCATAAGCAGTGTATGCGTATCATCGATCGGCACGCTCCAACGCGCCGCCGAAACCGGCGTACCCGCTTGCTGCCCTTTCAAGTAGCGCCCGCCGCTGCCGCCGCAGCTAATGCCGGGCATGAGCAAATGATGCTCCCGATAATTGAGCATACCCGGCTCTTTGGTTTTACGATACGCCTTATAAACAAGACCCCACTCGGTCTCGTGGAAACCGAGCTCGGGCTCCGTGCTCATAATGTCGGGCCACGCGCCGCCATGAGTGAAACTTGGATGCACAGGATCCATGCCGTTTTCGACGCACTGCAGCCAATTGCAGTTTTGCAGGCCCTGAACTGTGATATAAACCTCGCCTTCGCCCACAAGAAAATTATAACGCGGCACCAACGGCGCGGGTTCGGGCCCAAAGTAGGCGAAAATTAAGCCGCCGAGTTCCTCGACGCGATAGGCGGGCAGCCGTACGGATTCTTTCTTCAGCGCACTGTCCTCCGGCTCGCCGGGAATTTGTAAGCAACGACCGTCGGTGTCGTAGAGCCAGCCGTGATACCGGCAGCGCAGGCCGTCACGCTCGATATCGCCGAGACAAAGATTGGCGCGCCTGTGTGCGCAGTATGCGCCCACGACGCCCGCCCTACCGCGGCCGTCACGGAACAACACGAGATCTTCGCCAAATACCCGGATAAACGTCGGCCGCTGCCGAAGATGCGCCGAGATACCGACAGGCCACCAATAACGCCGCAAGAACTCACCCATCGGCGTCCCCTTGCCCGTACGCGTCAGAACCTCATTTTCCTCTTTGCTGGTTCGGTACATTGAGTCCCCAAATTTTCAATTTCTCATTCTCAGTTAGCTAGTATTTTTTTCATCCGCTCGATCACGTCAGCCGGTTGGGTCATTACTTTCCTGCCGATCGCTTCCAGTTCTTCGCCGGTGACAGGTTCGATCTCCCAACCCCGTTTCCTCGCTTCTGCGTTGAGATCAGGCTCCAGCAACGCTTTGTTGAAGGCTTCGCGCAAAAGCTTCAGGCGCTCGGGCGGAACGCCGGGCGTGGTCGCCAGCGGCCGTCCGATGTGGTCGGGGGCTAACAATACGGTAGCCAAACGCCGCGTCGCCTCGGAGACTTTACGCTTGTTCATCCATTCATGGAGCGTGGCTACCTCCGGGATTCGCTTATCCCGTTTCGCTCCGCCGCTGATCAGCACACGAGTGAAGCCGCTCTTCGCCCAACTTTTGCTGGGTTCGCTGCCGAAGTAACCTTCGAGGCTGCCGGCGCGGCACTGCACCTCATTTTTCTCCATCGCCAAATCGATCTCCGCGGCGCCCGGATAACCGAGGACGAGATTAAATTTCACACCCAGAGCTTCCTCCACCAGGCGTGGAAAATAATGGCCGACGGTGCCGAGCGCGGTGGCGCCGCAGCGCGGCGCCTCGACCGCCGCGCGCACATCGTCGATGGTTTTGAAAGGCGTGTCGGCGCGGATGTAGATGATCCGCTGCGTCTGCTCGGGCGAGCCGATCCAGGCAAACTTCGCCCAGTCGAACTGCACTTCCTTTGAGCCGATAAGCTGATTGAAAAAAAGGCCGGGAGTAAAAAAGCCCAGCGTTAAGCCGTCCGGCTTGGCGACGCTGTAAAGAAAATTGGCTGCGGTCAGCGAACCCGCGCCCGGCATATTCTGCAAGACGATTTGCGGTCTGCCGGGAATTTGCTGGCTCATGGCGCGCGCCAGCGCGCGACCCCAGAGATCGCTGATGCCGCCGGCGGAAAAGCCGATCAGCAGCTTGATCGTCTTATCTTCGTAAAAATTCGCCTGCGTCAGTCCCGGCGCACTCCATCCCGCTAGCAGCGTTACCCAGAGTGCCACCGACAGGGATGTGCGCCAGCGGCAAATTCTTCGGCACGTTTTACTCGCGTTCGGCATGATGTATGATAACTCCGTTTTGCCTGTTTACAGCCCCAACCGTGCGCCGTCAAGCGGACATGGCACACGCCGCGTCAGTCGACCGCATACGAGGTGTCATCAATGAAGAGGGCTGCCTTCCTATCGTAGTCGCACGTGATCGTGACGCCTCATTAATAGGGCGGATTATAAACCTGACTCCCCGTCTATCTGCGTCCTTCGTGTCCGATTTGGCAGGCAGCCGCCTGCGGCCCCGCTCACGCCCCAGCCTCTCGATTGAAGCCCCAAAAATTCCATGTTAGACGAATCAAACCATGCCCAAATACCGTGTCACCGTCGACACCGGCGGAACCTTTTCTGATTTTATTTTCTTCAATGAGGACAGCGGCGAGATCAGTATTACCAAAGTCCCGTCGACGCCAAAGCAGCCCTTCCAAGCGGTATTGAACGGCCTGCAAGAACTGATCGATCGGGGGGTCGCCGCCGGCGATGTGTCGTTTTTCTGCCACGGCACCACCGTCGGCACCAATGCTTTGCTGGAAGAGAAGGGCGCAACAACCGGCTTGCTGGTGACCCAAGGTTTTCGCGGCATTTACGAGGTCATGGAACAGACACGCGGTTATGGTCCGGCGACTTACGATCTCTTTTTCGAAAAGCCGCGCCTGCTCGCGCCGCCCTATTTGACCGAGGAAATTCCCGAGCGGGTCGACTTCAAGGGTCATACGCTGAAACCGATCGATACCGCCGCCTCGCGTGAAGCGATACGCCGGCTGAAAAAAAAGGCTGTGCAATCGGTGGCCGTCTGTTTCCTGTTCTCGTTTTTAAACCCGGACCACGAACTAAGGATCAAGCAACTCTTCGCGGAGGAGTTTCCTGAAGCGAGACTGTCGCTTTCTTATGAAGTCCTGCCGCAGATCCGCGAGTTTTATCGTCTCTCGACCACGGTGATCAACGCCTACATTCAGCCGGTGATGGCGAGCTATTTAAGCCAGCTCGAAAGCCGGATGCGCGGCATGGGCGTGACCACGCCCAAGCTCTACATCATGCAGTCCAATGGTGGCGTATCGACGTTTAAAGGTTCGGCGCAAAAGCCGGTCGCGACGGTGCTCTCGGGTCCTGCCGGCGGTGTCATCGCGTCGATGGGCACCTGCGAGCGGGTCGGCATTAATAACGTGATCACTTTCGACATGGGCGGCACTAGCTGCGACGTTGCCCTCATTCACCAAGGCAACCCGGCAATCACCACCCAAGGCAAGATCAACCTCCGGCCGATCGCGCTGCCGATGCTCGACATTCACACCGTGAGCGCGGGCGGCGGCACTATTGCCCGCATCGACGCGGTCGGCAGTTTGCAGGTAGGACCGGACAGCGCTGGAGCCGATCCCGGACCGGTGTGCTACGATCGTGGCGGTGAAAACATCACCGTCACCGATGCCAATTTGATCTGCGGCGTGCTCGATGCGGATCACTTTCTCGGCGGCCGCATGAAGCTCGACAAAGCCAGAGCGGAGCGCGTCCTCACAGAAAAAATTGCCAAACCGCTCAAGCTCGGCCTGCTCGAAGCGGCCGACGGCGTCTTGAAGATAATCGATGCCAAAATGGAGGAAGCGATCAAGGCGGTGTCGTCGGCGCGCGGCTACGATATCCGTGACTTCACGCTAGTGGCGTTTGGCGGTGGCGGACCGATGCACGCCGGCCGCATGGCCCTCGATCTCGGCATCCCCTCGGTACTCGTGCCGCTCACGCCCGGTGTACATTCAGCGCTCGGTTTGCTCATGTCCGACGTCAAGCACGACTACGTGCGCTCGAAATTGGTCGGCCTCGATGATCTCGACCTGACGGAGGTCAATCATCTGTTTCACCAGCTGATTGAGCATGCGCGCGCCGACCTCGTCAACGAAGGTTTCAGCGATGAGGAGATCAAGATCGAGCCCTATCTCGATTTGCGCTACGCCGGCCAGGGTTATGAGCTGACGGTACCCGCGCCAATGCCGCCCTTCACCAAGCACGATCTCACCGTCGTGCGCAGCCGCTTCGACACCCTGCACGAACAGAACTCTGGCCACAAGGCGGAGAGCGAGCCGGTCGAATTGGTCAGTGTACGTTTGATTTCGCTTGGCCTCGTGCCGCAGGCCAAGCTGTCGCCCGGAATCGTCACCGGACGCAAAGTCGAAGCGGCAAGAACCGGCGAACGAAAAGTGTTCTTCGGCTTGGAATTCGGCGCGTTGATGACGCAAATCTTCAAGCGCGACTTGCTCGAACCGGGCCATCGCATCATCGGCCCCGCGATCGTCGAGCAGATGGACACGACCACAGTCATTCAGCCCGAACAAGAAGCTGTCGTCGATGAATATCGGAATATCATTATTCGTGAAAAGACCTAAGATCGTTTCGGGTTGCGTGTTCCGGGTTTCGAGTTGATTACGGCTTGGTACGCGAACACGAAACGCGAAACCAGAAACTCGAAACTGACTTCTATGACTGTCGATCCCGTAACCCTTCAAGTCATCCAGGCCCGTCTGGCCGGCATCGTCCAGGAAATGCAGAATTCGCTCTTCCGTACCGGCTACTCGACCATCATCAGAGAATCGCAGGACGCGAGCTGCGCGCTCTTGAATCGCCACGGCGAAGTGGTCGCGCAGCACGTCGTGCTGCCGCTCCACATGGGCGCTTTTCCGGCATGCGCCGCGGGGATTTTGAAAAGCTATTCGTCTGACGAGATCCACGAGGGCGACGCCTTTATTACCAATCACCCGTATCTGGGAGGCAGTCCGCACGCCCCCGATATGGCCGTGCTGTCGCCGATTTATTACGCAGGCGAATGGGTAGGCTTCGCCGCCAATCTGGCGCACAAGAGCGACATCGGCGGCCCGGTGCCCGGCAGTTGCTGGAGCCAGGCACGGGAAATTTACCAGGAAGGTCTGCATGTACCGCCGCTTAAGTATGTTCATCGCTATCGGACCAGCAAGGATATCGAGGCGATACTCGGCGCCAACAGCCGCACCCCCGAGCTGGTCGTCGGCGACTTGCGCGGCCAGGTGGGCGCGGCGCGCTTGGGCGAGCGTCGTTTTCAGGAGATGATGGAACGCTACGGCAAGGAGACGATCCTGCAATCCTTCGAGGAGCTGTTCGCCCTTACCGAAGCCAAGGTGCGCGCCGAGATCGCTTCATGGCCCGACGGCGCCGGCGAAGGCGAGCGATTTGTCGACAGCGACGGCATCGATCTCGACAAACCCGTGCGGCTGCACGTGCGCATGGAAAAAACCGGCGATCGCCTGCTGTTTGACTTCACTGGCAGCGCCGACCAGACCAAAGGCCCGGCCAATATACGGCCTACGATCGTACGCGCCGCCTGCTGCTATCTGCTCACCTGCCTGGTTGATCCCGCCTTGGCTATCAACTACGGACTTGCGCGCTGCATCGAAATCAAAGTGCGCGAAGGGAGCGTTGTCAATCCGATCTTTCCCGCCCCGGTCAATACCTATAACCCGACCGTCCACGCGCTCGTCGAGTCCCTGCTCGAAGCGTCGAGCCAGATCACGCCGCACAAGAAAGTGGGCGACGGCTGCAGCAGCCGCTCGATCATCATCGGCGGGCGGAGCAATAAGACCGGCAAGGGGTACGTCCAGTATGAGATCTTCGGCGGCGGCTCCGGCGGACGCACCGGTAAAGATGGCGTATCCGGCACGAACGTCAACCAGTCGAACGCCAAAATCGCCCCCATCGAGATCATCGAATCAGAATTCAGCACTCGGGTAAGAAGATTCGAACTGATTGCAGATTCCGGCGGTCCCGGTGCATATCGTGGCGGTTTGGGTTTCGTGCGCGAGTACGAGGTGCTCGATCATGATGCGCGCTTTTCCCTGCGCTCGACCAAACATACCGTGGCACCGAAGGGCCTCGACGGCGGCGGCAACGGCAAGACCGGCCGTTGCGTCCTGAATCCGGGTGAGCCCGGTGAACGAGTGATCCCGTCCCGTTTTTCCGACCACATACTTCATCCGGGCGAGGTCTTTCGCCTCGAAACACCGGGCGGCGGCGGTCTCGGCAACCCCCTCCACCGTGATCCAGGGCGGGTCTTGAGCGACGTGCGTAATGGCTATGTAACACCGGAGCGCGCCCGCGAGGTTTATGGCGTCGTGCTCGATTCCCTCGACGGTGACTATGTCCTGAACGACAAGGAGACCGCGCGGTTGCGCGCTGATCGGCCACGTTAGAAGTTACGGGGTTTCGTGTTACACGAGGTACGAGTTTTAAGACGAAGACCCAGTTCAACCTAGTTCAACCCTAAACTCGAAACCCGTTAACTCGAAACTGCCTTTTATGGCTATCAGGAGTTACGGAGTTTTGTGTTACACGAGGTACGAGTTTTAAGACGAAGACCCAGTTCAACCTAATTCAACCCTAAACTCGAAACCCGTAACTCGAAACTGCCTTTTATGGCTATTGATCCAATCACCCTCCAGGTCCTCCAAGCGCGTCTGGCGGGCATCGTCCAGGAAATGCAGAACTCGCTGTTTCGCACCGGCTATTCAACCATCATCCGCGAATCGCAGGATGCCAGCTGCGCGATTCTCGATATCCAAGGCGAAGTGATCGCCCAGCACGTCGTCTTACCCCTGCACATGGGCGCTTTTCCCGCATGCGCCGCGGCGATACTGAAAGCGTACGCGCCGGATGAGATGCACCCGGGCGATGCCTTCATCACCAATCACCCGTATCTCGGCGGCAGCCCGCACGCGCCGGACATGGGCGTCTTTACACCGATCTTTTATCGAGGCGAATGGGTCGGTTTCGCCGCCAACATGGCGCATAAGAGCGACATCGGCGGCACCGTCCCCGGCAGCGGCAGCGGCAGCGCTCGCGAGATCTATCAAGAAGGCTTGCATCTGCCGCCGGTCAAATTCATGGCCGAATTCAAGCCGCTGAAGGAAATCGAGGCCATGATAGCGGCCAATAGCCGAACCCCAACGCTGGTCATCGGCGATTTGCGCGGCCAGGTCGGCGCGGCGCGTTTGGGCGAACGCAGGCTTGCGGAACTGATGCAGCGCTACGGCAAAGAAACCGTTTTGGCATCGACCGTGCAGCTTTCAAATTACACCGAAAGCCGCCTGCGCAAGGCGATCCGGACGTGGCCCGACGGCGAATCCGAAGGAGAGAGTTTCGTCGATCACGACGGCATCGATCTGGTCAAACCGATTCGCCTCCACGCACGGATCACTAAAGCGGGTGACCGGCTGCAGTTTGATTTCAGCGGCTGCAGCGATCAGACTCAAGGTCCCGCCAACATACGCCCGCCGCTCGTGCGCGCCGCCTGCGCCTATTGCTTAGTCGCACTGGTCGACCCTTTCTTGCCGATCAATCAAGGGCTTGCCCGCGTGATCGAAGCGAGTTTTCGAGACGGCACCGTGGTGAACCCTCGGTTCCCGGCAGCGGTCAACACCTATATGCCCACGGCGCTTAGCGCCACCGAAGCGATTCTGCGCGCCTTAGCGCACTTCGCACCGGACAAGCACATCGCCGGAGGGTCGGGTAGCGCGGCTTTAGTGCTCGGCGGACGGGAGGCGCGTTCCAACCGGGCCTATGTCCATTATGAAATTTTCAGCGGCGGCACCGGCGCCCGCTCCGGCAAAGACGGCGTATCGGCCACCGCCTTTCACCTCAGCAACTGCAAAACGGCTCCGATCGAAATTATCGAATCGGAGTTCCCGACCCGAGTCGAACGTTTTGAAATGATCCCCGACTCAGGCGGTGCCGGTCAGTGGCGCGGCGGCCTGGGATTCGCGCGCGACTACCGCATCCTGGCCGATGAAGTGCGCTTTTCGATGCGTACCGATAAACATGCCATCGCGCCGCCCGGGGCTGACCGCGGCCGCGCGGGCGCCAAGGGCTCCTGTGTGGTCAACCCGGACACCGTCAACGCCAGGCACCTGCCGTCGCGCTTCGGCGACTTTGCGCTACAGCGTAACGACATCGTTCGCATCGAGCGACCGGGAGGTGGCGGGCTCGGCGACCCGTTCAAGCGACCGCTGGACAAACTCATCGAGGACGTTCGGCAAGGCTATGTTTCGCTTGACGGCGCTCGTTTCCAGTACGGTATTGCCCTCGGGTGGCATGACGGCGAATTGACAATCGACGAGGGCGAAACGGCGATTCTCAGAGGAAAAAACTAAAAATTTGTTGGCAAAGCGATCTCTCCTCTGCTATATCAGTACGAAATAATTTCATTCCTAGAGGAGGAAAAAAATGGCAGCAGCGAAGAAAAAGAGAAAACCCAACGCGGCATTCATGAAGCCGGTCACTCCGGATGCCGCTCTCAGCGCGGTGGTTGGCAACAAGCCCCTTCCTCGCACCGAGCTGACCAAAAAACTTTGGGGCTACATCAAAAAGAACGGCCTGCAGGACAAGAAGAAAAAGACCAATATCAATGCCGACGACACGCTGCGAGCCGTGTTCGGCGGCAAAAAGACGGTCACCATGTTCGAAATGACCAAGCTGGTGAGCAAGCACGTGAAATAGCCGTTATTTCGGATCCACTAGCACAAAGGCCAAGAACCTCGAGAGGCCGAGGTTCTTGGCCTTTGTGTTTTTTAAGCCGCAGTCGGGATTCGCTTCCCCGACGCCGTGCCGCTTAGCGATGAAGCGCGTCGAACAGATGCAGTTGGCGGGTATGGCCTTCGTCTTCGAAGTGGACCGGGTAGTTGCCCGTAAAACAGGCATCACAAAAACCCGTTTTGCCGTTTTTGAAGTAGGCGTACATGCCGTCGTTGGAAAGGTAGGCGAGTGAGTCTGCTTCGACGAACCGGCGAATTTCTTCGATGGAGTTGGATGAAGCGATCAGTTCGCCGCGCGTCGGCGTATCGATGCCGTAATAGCAAGGGCTGATGGTCGGCGGCGAGCTGATGCGCAGGTGCACTTCGGTCGCACCGGCATCGCGCAGCATACGGATAATTTTTCGGCTGGTGGTGCCGCGCACGATGGAGTCGTCGACCACGATGACCCGCTTGCCTTTGAGCACGTCGCGCTGCGCGTTGAGCTTGATCTTAACGCCGAAATTGCGAATGGTCTGCTGCGGCTCGATAAAGGTACGGCCAACGTAATGATTGCGGATCAAACCGAACTCGAGCGGAATCTTGGACTCTTCGGCATAACCAATCGCCGCCGGCACGCCCGAATCCGGCACCGGCGTAACCAGATCTGCGGCCACACCACTTTCGCGGGCCAGCTGTTTCCCGAGCGCTTTGCGTACCTGATAGACGTTATGACCGAACAGGTTGCTGTCCGGTCGAGCGAAGTAAATATATTCGAAAATACATTTGGCCTGGGGCACGGGCGCAAACGGCCGGAGCGACTCTACCGACCCGCCGGGACCGATGGTGACGATTTCGCCGGGCTCGACGTCGCGGACGTACTCCGCTTCAATCAAATCCAGCGCGCAGGTCTCCGAAGCGAAAACATAGGCGCCGCGATTTTTGCCTTCGGGAAACCGCCCCAATACCAGCGGCCGGAAACCGTGCGGATCGCGCGCCGCGATCAATTTGTCGAGGGTCAAAAACAGCAGCGAGTAGGCGCCGCGCGAGCGGCTGAGCGCCTCGACGATGCGCCCCATCAAGCTGGGCTCCTTCGAGGTCGCGATCAGGTGGATAATCACCTCAGTATCGGTGGTCGACTGAAAGATCGACCCGGTTTGTTCCAATTCCTCGCGCAGAAGCGCGCCATTAACCAGATTACCGTTGTGCGAGATGGCGATCGGACCCTGTGAGTATTCGACCACGAAGGGTTGAGCGTTCTTGATGTGGCTCTGGCCCTGGGTCGAGTAACGGTTGTGGCCGATGGCGCTCTGACCCTCGAGCCGTTTGATCACGTCTTCTTTGAAAGCGTCGGCGACGAGGCCCATCTGGCGATGGGAAATCAAGCCTTTGCCGTCCGACGAAACGATACCGCAGGACTCTTGGCCGCGGTGTTGCAGGGCGTAAAGCCCGAGATAGACCATATTGGCCGCCTCAGGATGGCCGTAGACCCCCATCACCGCGCATTCGTCGTGAAATTTATCGGCCATGAGCAAACGACTTCGCCGCGGCCCAGATCGATCCTGGAACTCGGCAAACCCGACACGGCAGAGCACACCAGGACTCAGAGCGTTAGCGCAATTACGGCAAAGAGACCGCGCGCGCCAAGAATCGTGCGAACTCTCAGGTCTTTGCACTTACTAATCTGCATCTTTGTAACCGGGCATCGCCGCGCTATCGGAGCCGCGCCGCGAATCCATTTAACCAGATCGCTCGCAATTCTTCCACCGGCACCTGCAGTAGAGGTTGAATTGTTAATCGGGTCCCGCCGACGGTGCCGATGCGCTGCATCGGCACATGACGCCGCGCCGCGACCTCCCTCAGCCGTTCAAGGTTGGATTCCTTAACAGACACGATGATGCGCGATTGCGACTCGCTGAAAAGCAAGGCATCAGCGCGGATCATTTCGCGCGTTTCGATGCGCGCGCCCAGCTGCTTCTCCGAGCCGCCGACGCAGCACTCCGCCAGCGCCACCGCCAGGCCGCCGTCGGCCACGTCGTGAGCCGAGCAGAGGATTTCTTCATCGATTGCGTCAAGACAACAGTTCTGCACCGCTCGTTCAAGTTTTAAATCGATCCACGGCGGCGTGCCGCGAGTCAGGCCATGAATCGATTTCAAATATTCACTGCCGCCCAATTCCTCGCGGGTTCGGCCCAGCAACACGACCACGTCTCCTGCGTTCTTGAACCAGGGCGTAACCACGCGGGCAACCTTAGCGAGCAGGCCGACCATGCCGACCGTTGGCGTCGGATGAATCGGCACGCCGTCAGTCTCGTTGTAAAAACTGACATTGCCACTCACCACCGGAACCTCGAGGGCGATACAGGCATCGCGCATGCCCTGGATGACCTCGGCGAACTGCCACATGACGGCGGGATTTTCCGGGCTGCCGAAGTTTAAGCAATCGGTCAACCCGATGGGCCGGGCGCCGACGCAAGCGAGATTGCGCGCCGCCTCGGCCACCGCCAAAACCCCGCCCACGTAAGGATCGAGATAACAGTACCGGCCGTTGCCGTCGACGGTGAGCGCCAGGGCTTTTTCCGTGCCTTTGACCCGGATCACCGCCGCGTCGGCGCCGGCAGCGACAACGGTATTCGTGCGCACGAACTGATCGTATTGGCGATAGATCCACTCTTTGGATGCGATGTTGGGCGAGCCCAAAAGTTGCTTGAAGACCGCTGCCAAATCCTTCGGTTCAGTGATCGCCGCGTTGTCGAGCTGCTGCAACTCGTCCTGTTTCGCGGGCCGTGCAGCCGGCCGCCGGTACACCGGCGCTTCCAGCGTCAATGCGCGAATCGGAATCTCCGCCACTTCTGCGCCGTGCCACAAAGCGCGAAATCGCTGATCGTCGGTAACCCGGCCCACCACCGCGGCATCAAGATCCCACTTTCCGAAAATCTGCTTGATCTTCTCTTCGCATCCGCGACGGGCGACGAGCAGCATGCGTTCCTGCGATTCGGAAAGGAGAATCTCATACGGCGTCATGCCGCTCTCGCGCACCGGAACCGTTGTCAGATCGAGCTCGATGCCGGCGCCGCCGCGACCGGCCATTTCGGTCGACGAACTGGTTAACCCCGCCGCGCCCATGTCCTGGATGCCGACGATGTAATCGTGCTCGAACAATTCAAGGCACGCTTCGAGGAGCAATTTTTCCGTAAAGGGATCGCCGACCTGAACCGTCGGTCGACGCTGCTCCTTTTCTTCCGAGAACGACTCAGAGGCCATCGTGGCGCCGTGAATGCCGTCACGCCCGGTCTTCGAACCGACGTACATTACGGAATTCCCCGTCCCCTTGGCCACCCCGGTAAATACCCTATTTTTACTGAGAATCCCGAGAGTGAATGCGTTAACCAAGATGTTGGCGTTGTAACATTCGTCGAAGTAACATTCGCCGCCTACGGTAGGCACGCCGATGCAGTTGCCGTAGCCGCCGATGCCGGCGACCACCCCGGCGACAAGGTAGCGTGTACGCGGATGATCCATGCTGCCAAAGCGCAGCGAGTTGAGCGAGGCGATAGGCCGTGCGCCCATAGTAAAGATATCGCGCAGAATGCCGCCGACCCCGGTGGCGGCGCCCTGATAAGGCTCGATAAACGATGGATGATTATGGCTTTCCATTTTAAAGGCCACGGCGAGTCCGTCGCCGATATCGACAACGCCGGCGTTCTCGCCCGGCCCCTGGAGCACGTGCGGCCCTTCCGTCGGAAGATTTTTTAGATAAACGCGCGAGCTTTTATAGCTGCAGTGCTCCGACCACATGACCGAAAACACGCCCAACTCGGTGAAATTCGGAGCGCGCCCGAGAATGCCGACAATTTTCTCGTATTCTTCCGCGGTGAGGCCGTGGGCGGTCACCAACTCGGGCGTAACTGCGGGCTGGAACAGCTTCCTATCCGCCGCCTCAGCCATCCCGCTTGGCCTTTTCGTTCACAGCGGCGGCGATCGAGGCGAAAATCTTGGCGCCGTCCTCGCTGCCGAGGAGTTTATTGCAGGCGTCCTCGGGATGGGGCATGAGACCGAAGACGTTGCGTCTCTCGTTACAAATCCCCGCCACGTTCTCAAGCGAACCATTGGGATTGGCCGCCGCCGTGGGTTTTCCCTTGGCATCGACGTAGCGCAGAAGGATCTGGCGGTTCTTCTGCAAACGATCGAGCGTCGCCGCATCGGCAAAATAACATCCTTCGCCATGCTTCACTGGGATTTGCAGCAGCTGACCTTTTTTCATGCCGCCGGTAAAAGGCGTGTCGGTCTCTTCGACCCGCAGGTGCACAGGCTGGCAGACGAACTGCAGACCGCTATTGCGGACCAGCGCGCCCGGCAACAGCCCCGATTCGCAAAGTATCTGAAAGCCGTTGCAAATGCCGAGCACCAGCCCGCCGCTTTCGGCAAATTTCACCACGCCGCGCATGATCGGTGCAAAGCGCGCCATCGCGCCGCAGCGCAGGTAGTCACCGTACGAAAAACCGCCCGGGAGGACGAGACAATCGAAATGACCGGTGAGCTCGTCTTTGTGCCAGAGCGATTGAACGTTCTGGCCCAGCTCCAGCTTCAGGCTGTCGACGACATCTTGATCGTCGCACGAGCCCGGAAATGTGATCACGCCCCAACGCATGGAATGAATGGCAGCCGATATGGGCCCCTGCCCTTTAGGGTCCCGCGCGCCTACTCCTCAATCTCGAAGCGGTAATCCTCGATGACCGGATTCGTTAATAGCTTATCACAGAATTCGCGAATCCGAAGCTCGCGGGCGGCAGGCGACGCTCGATCGATCTCCAGCTCGATGTACTTGCCGACGCGCACGTTGTGAACTTCATGGTATCCGAGGCTGTGCAGCGAGTTTTCGATCGCCTTCCCTTGCGGGTCGAGCACGCCCTGTTTTAGCGAGATAAAAATTTTGACGCGCATGATCCTACGCAGTTCGTGGGTGGGTGGACATTACAAGCCTAAGGAGTGAATCGCGGAAAGTGCGGCCATCCCACAATCTCACGAAGTCCTTCATCGTTCGTTAAGCACCTCGCGCCGACAACGCCAGTTCGCAAAGTTCCGGCCGAGTTCGCTGGCTCTCTAGCTCGAAATCTTCGCCTCCTTTGCGCCCTTTACGCGAGCAGCTTCCTTCGCGAACGCCCTTCGGAAGATGAACTCGACGTTGCTCAAATGATGCTTCACGCCCCATGCCGATTCGATCTCGTTCGCTGAGAGATGGCGGCGAATTTCGCTGTCCGCCATCAACTCGCGCTTCAGATCGCCGCCTTCCCGGCCGACTTTGAGGGCGTGCCGCTGCACCATTCGATAAGCTTCGTCCCGGCTCAACCCTTTGTCCACCAGAGCGAGCAAAACTTTTTCCGAAAACACCGTGCCGCCACTTTTTTCCAAATTGCGCTTCATGTTTTCCGGATAGACGCAGAGATTGCCGAGCACGTAAGTCATGCGCCGCAGCATGAAATCCAGAACAATGGTCGCGTCCGGCGCGATGACGCGCTCGACCGACGAATGGCTGATATCCCGCTCATGCCAGAGCGGCACGTTTTCCATCGCCGCGATGGCGTAAGAGCGCATCAGGCGCGCCAGTCCGGATACGTTTTCCGACAGGATCGGATTGCGCTTGTGCGGCATGGCCGATGAACCCTTCTGTCCGGGCGTAAACGGCTCTTCGGCTTCCCGCACCTCGGTGCGCTGCAAATGGCGCACTTCAACGGCGAATTTCTCCAGAGAACTGGCGATGATCGCGAGGGTGGCAAAATAAAAGGCGTGGCGGTCGCGCTGGATGATTTGATTGCTTACCAAGGCCGGCTTGAGCCCAGCCTTGCGGCACACATAGGCTTCTACCTTTGGCGAAATCTGCGCGAAGGTGCCGACCGCGCCTGAGATCTGGCCGACCGAGATATCGTCAACGGCTTTGTTGAAGCGCGCGAGGTGACGCGCCATCTCTTGATACCAGAGCGCCAGTTTCAAGCCGAAGGTGATTGGTTCGGCATGCACGCCGTGAGTGCGGCCGATCTGCACAGTCCATTTGTATTTCTCCGCCTGGGCGCGCAGCGCCTTCATCAGGTCTTTAATGTCCTGCTCGATGAGCGCCGAGGCTTCCTTGAATTGCAGCGCCAGCGCCGTGTCCATAACATCGGACGAGGTCATGCCCACATGCAAGTAGCGCGCGTCATCGCCGATCGATTCGGCCACCGAGCTGAGGAAAGCAATAATCTCGTGCTTGACCTCGGCTTCGATCTCGCGGATGCGCTTGATATCAAAGCGAGCCTGTCTTCGGATACGCGCAATCGCCGCCTTGGGCACTTTACCGAGTCGCGCCAGGCCTTCGGCTGCTAGGATCTCCACTTCAAGCCACTTTTGAAAGCTGTTTTCTTCGGACCAGATCCGACCCATCTCAGGCCGGGTGTAGCGCGCTATCATAAAGCCTCAAGTCAGAAGCAAGTCATTAGTACCTGCTGTCAAACCTTCTTTTACGCTCACTCCTCAGTCCCTGCCCGTGTGCCCAAAGCCGCCGTCTTGGCGCACGGATCCCGCCAACTCATCAACTTCTTCCCAGCGCGCGCGCACGACCCTCTGCAGAACCATCTGAGCGATGCGTTGGCCGCGCCCAACGACAATCGGCTCGGCACCGAGATTGATCGCGATGATTTGAATTTCCCCGCGGTAATCGGAGTCGATGGTGCCCGGCGTGTTAACCAGCGTCAAACCTTGCCTGAATGCCAAGCCGCTGCGCGGTCGGATTTGCGCTTCGAACCCGGCGGGCAATGCGATCGCAATACCGGTTGGAATAAGTGCTCGAGCCATCGGCGCAAGCGTGATCTCGCCCTCAATGTCGGCGCACAGATCCATGCCCGCCGCGCCCTCAGTCATATAAGCGGGGAGGCCTATGGGGGAACGGCCGGGGCGCAGCCGTTTGATTTGCACGCGCAGCTCTTCCATTCCGAAAGCGTAGATAAGTTAATCCCTGAAGAGCGCCCGCCTTTGATGTTCTGCCCTGATTGCGGCGCGCACGAATGTTGTTCTATGGGCCCGGCGCCAGGCTTCTGAGCTTGAAATTTTCGGCAAAATCACCCAGCAGCGTCAGCGTCATCATTTCTGGATGAAATAAGCTGTCGGCCAATTCGACGACCTGATCGCGCGTCACCGCGCGAATGCGCTGGCAGATCTCGTCGGTGCTGACCGCTCTGCCAAAATAGATTTCATTGCGCGCAATGTGGCTCATCCAGGAGTCGGTGGACTCCAAGCCCAGCATCATGCTACCGACCAGTTGTCCGCGAGTGCGCTCAACTTCTCGCTCGCTGATCTCGCCGGCTGCCATTTTGCGCAGTTCCTTGACCACCAGATCGACGACTTCCTCGACCGCTTCAGCGCTGGTCCCCGCGTAAATTCCGAGATAGCCGACGTCTTTGTACGAAGACGAAAAGGAATAAACAGAATAAGCCTTGCCGCGCTTTTCCCGAATCTCCTGGAACAAACGCGAGCTCATGCCGCCGCCGAGCAAGGTGTTGAGCACGTAAGCGGGATAACGGCGGGGATCGGCCTGCGCCACCCCCGGCATGCCGAGACAAAGATGGACCTGCTCGAGCGCTTTGGCATGCGGAAAAACGCCGCTTGCCATGGCGGGCTGGCGCTCGCCCTCGAGCACCGCCGCTGCCGGCTCGCTGCCGGCGCCGACGCCGCCGAGCAGTTTGGCCATCTCGTTAACCAGCCTGTCATGGCGCAGATTTCCCGCCGCCGCCACGATCACCCGCCCCGGCAGGTAGCGACTTTTGAAAAAGTCGACGATGTCGCTGCGCTGGAAACTGTTGACGGTTTGGAGCCGGCCACAGATCGGCCGGGCGATCGGATGATCGCGGAAAAAATCGATGTTAAACAGATCGTGCACGTAATCGTCCGGCGTGTCCTCCGCTTGAGAGATTTCCTGCAGGATCACCGAGCGCTCGCGCTCGATCTCCTCGGCGTCAAAGCTCGAGTGCAAAAAGATATCGGCCAACAGATCGATCGCCAACGGCAGGTCTTCATCGAGCACCTTGGCGTAGTAGCAGGTCTGTTCCTTTGACGTGAAGGCGTTGATAACACCGCCGACAGCGTCCATCTCCTCGGCGATTCGCGCCGCGCTCCGCCGTTCGGTCCCTTTGAATAGAAGATGTTCGATAAAATGGGAGATACCGTTTTGCGGCTCGCTCTCGTGCCGCGAACCGTTTTCAACCCAGATGCCCAAACTCACCGAACGATGATCGCGCATCTCGTGGGTGACCACGCGGATACCGTTATCAAGGATCGTCTTGGCGAACATTGAAAACGCCTATGAGGTCTGCGAGACGGACTCGCCGGTCTCCTGAAGCGCTTCTTTGCGGCTCAGTCGAATCTTGCCCGATTTGTCGATTTCCAAAACCTTGACTAGCACCTCGTCGCCTTCCTTAACCACGTCGCTTACTCTGCGCACGCGCTCGGGGGCAAGCTGGGAGATATGCACCAATCCGTCGGTGCCGGGAAGAATTTCCACAAACGCGCCGAATTCGACGATTTTACGCACCGTCCCCTTGTAAATCTTGCCGATCTCCGCCTCCGCGGCGATGCGCTGCACCATTTCGATCGCTCTTCTCGAAGCCGCTTCGTCCGATGAGGCGATGGTCACGCTGCCATCGTCTTCGACATCCATTTTGACGCCCGTCGCTTCGATAATGCCGCGGATTACCTTGCCGCCCGGTCCGATGATCTCGCGAATCTTGTCAGGCTTGACATGAATGGTGATGATACGCGGCGCATGGCCGGAGACGTTGCTGCGGGGCGCGTTCAAGGTCTGGTTCATGACGCCAAGGATGTGCATGCGGCCTTCTTTGGCCTGGTGCAGCGCCTGGCCCATAACCTCGCGATTGACGCCACTGATTTTGATGTCCATTTGCAGCGAAGTGACGCCTTCGGCTGTGCCGGCGACCTTGAAATCCATATCGCCCAGGTGATCCTCGTCGCCGAGAATATCCGACAGCACCCGTACATGCTCGCCCTCTTTGATCAGGCCCATGGCGATACCGGCCACCGGCGCCGTGACCGGTACGCCGGCATCCATCAGCGACAACGAGCCGCCGCATACGCTAGCCATCGAGGTCGAACCGTTGGACTCCAAAATCTCCGCGACGATGCGGATTGTGTATGGGAAGCTCTCATCCATCGGCAGCACCGGCAGAAGCGCGCGTTCGGCGAGGTTGCCGTGGCCGATTTCACGCCGCCCCGGGCCCCGCAAAAATTTAACTTCACCAACGCTGAACGGAGGAAAATTATAGTGTAGCATGAATTTTTTGAAGTGCTCCCCGATCAGCGCATCGACCCGTTGTTCGTCAGAAGCCGTGCCGAGGGTCGTCACCACGAGCGCCTGCGTCTCGCCTCGGGTGAACAACGCCGAACCGTGGGTGCGCGGCAATACCTCGACCTCACAGGCGATCGGCCTGATGTCTTTTAAGCCACGCCCGTCAATGCGTCGCTCTTTTTGAATCACCAGACCGCGAAAAACACGCCTCTTCAGCTCATCGAAAGAACCCTTGATGTCTTTCTGCTGGTCGGGAAACTCGACCTGCGCCTCGGTCAAAACTTCATTCTTGACTTCGGCAATCCGCTTGTAACGTTCCAGCTTTTCGGGAATTTCGAGTGCTTCTTGGAGCTTGGCCGAAGCCAGCTCTTCGACGCGCCGAATGATGTCGCGGTTCAGCTCCGCCAGCGGCACGTGCCGTTTGGCTTTGCCGACTTCCCGGCGCAACTCTTCTTGCAGCTGCAGCAGCGGCTGAATCGCCTCATGGCCGGCGAACAGCGCTTCGAGGATTTCGCTTTCCGGTACGATGCGCGCCCCCCCCTCTACCATAACAATGGCGTCTTTGCTGCCGGAAATAAAAATATCGGTATCGCTGTCGCCCAGTTGTGTCTGCGTCGGATTGATCACCCATTGGCCGTTGATCCGGCCGATGCGCACGCCGGCAAGCGGTCCATTGAAAGGAATGTCGGACACGTGCAGGGCCAGCGAAGTACCAAGCATAGCCACGACGTCGGGATCGTTTTCTTTGTCCGCCGAAAGCACCGTCGCGATGACTTGAGTTTCACAGCGCAAGCCTTCGGCGAACAAGGGCCGGATCGAGCGGTCGATCAAACGGCAGGTGAGAATCTCTTTTTCAGAAGGGCGCCCCTCGCGCTTGAAAAAACCGCCGGGGATCTTGCCCGCAGCGAAGGTTTTTTCCTGATAGTCTACCGTCAACGGGAAAAAATCGGTGTCCATCTTCAACTCTTTGGCGGCCACCGCGGTGACCAGGACAACGGTCTCTCCGTATGCAACCAGAGCAGCGCCGTCGGCCTGCTTGGCCAATCGGCCAACCTCGATGGACAAGGGTCGGCCGTGAAAATCCATTTCGATTTTCTTGATCATATAAAAGTCCTCTGAACGAAGATGCTGCGACGGAGCTGGAAAGGCGGGCCGGCCGGAACTTTACTTACGTAATCCGAGTCGTTGGATAAGGCTCTCGTAGCGTGCGACATCGTGGTCGCGCAGATAATCCAAAAGCCTTCTCCTCTGCCCGACGAGCTTCAGGAGCCCACGACGAGAATGGTGATCCTTGACATGAAACTTGAAGTGCTCGGTGAGATGATTGATGCGCTGGCTCAACAGCGCAACTTGCACTTCGGGAGAGCCGGTGTCCGTCTGATGAACCCTGAACTGCTCCACCACATTCTGCTTACGCTGTTCAGAAGTTCCCATAATCTCCGCTCTGCTTCTCTCTTTCCTTCTTTTTAGTTTATTAGTTTCTAGCACACGGGCAGCACCTTGTAAAGCAGCGAAATCCGGGGTTTGAAACGATCACTCCGAACTCGGATTGCACATTTTCGCCGTCCCCCTGACCGAATTGGTTTAATCATGCTGCGCTTACATGCTAGACTGGCTGGAACGTGAAGCTATCGGCCGGACCGCTGATTCTCATCCTATCGGTCATTCTCGGGCAAGGCTCGCTCCGGAGCGCCGAGTACTACCGATGGGTGGATGAAAACGGCGTGCTGCATATCACCGATAACCTGCACAACGTTCCCCCCAAACAGCGCGAAGGTGCCAATCGGATCCAGGCACGCGAAAGCCCGCGTACGCCCGAGCCCGAACCTAAGCTCGCGGCCGCGCCGCGCAAGGTCTCTATACCTTTCGAGCGAACCGGAAACATCGTGATTGTTCCGGTGACTTTGAACAATCGCCAAACCACCAAGCTCGTCGTCGATACTGGCGCCAGTTATACTTTCATCTCCCATGCGCTGGCGCGCGACCTCGCGATTGACGTAAGCCGTAATCCGAAGACCGTGCCGTTTCACACGGCCAACGGCGTCGTCGAAGCGCCTTTGACCAATCTGGAATCCATTACGGTGGGCGGCATGGAGATTAAGAACCTGACGGCCGCCGTACACGACACGACACCGGATTCCACCGCGTCGGGGCTGCTCGGATTGAACTTCTTGAGCAACTTCCGCATGGACATCGACACGCAAAAGGGACTGCTCCACCTGGAGAAAAAATAGTTTCTCTCCAGTGACGCTCCCGTCGAGAAATCTTCGAATTGGTCAACAACCCGATCCGGTCGAACCAGGATCTACTTACGCGATTTGGCGTGCAGGCGTTCGGTCGACAGCGGACGGCGGCGCAGGTAGGAGCTTACGGCCGTGGCTGGTGGATCCTGACAAAAAATTATAATCGCACGCGCCGCAAATCAGCGTCGAAAGAGGCAGCTCCTCGGTGCAGCCGGGGCAGCATTTACGCGCTGAGATGTTGCGCCTCTCGAACATCTGATCGGCGGCATCATCTTGATGGAATAGGCGCTTGGTAAAAAATGTCGCGATCTCACTCGCACACCCCGCCACCCAAAAGACCAACAACAACGCTAGCGCGGCAAAATAAGGTAGGTTTGCGTCGGAGAAGATTTCGGCGCTAGCCGAACTCGATAGGGCCTTGGTAATAGCTTCATGCATGGCTCGTCATAGAGCAACGCCGGTGCCGGAAAACGGTTTGAGGGATTTTCGCAATAAAGCCACGGGCTTGCGAAACCGCGCCAATCTTCTCCGTTGCCATATGCCTTAACTTCAGGCGCCAATCGCGCAACGGGCCTTTTCGCCCGCACGCTAGGTAAAACCCCTGCAACTATTGCGACAACGTGATCCAGCGCGTCGGCCAGTTAGCGGTAACTGGCGGGGTCGTTCGCCTCGCGCGGAAACCAACCGCCGAGCCGATGGTAAGCTTTTAAATAGCCGATCTGCCCTTGGTTTGTCATGGCGTTCTCCAACACGCTGATCAAACGGACGGCGACCGTCGGCAGCGGCTGATATTGGGGCTCGTCCAGTTGCCTTGTAAGCTCCTCGTCCGTCAGTGAATTCAAGTACTCTTTCATGCGCTCATAGACCACATCGTGATAAAGCAACAGCAAATTGGCCGAGGCATGAAAGGCGCGCACTTGCTCGCGGGTGTGCGCCGCCGATCGCCCGAAGTCCGCTGGCAGAGAAGGCATGCCGAAACGCGCCGCCCAACCATCCGCAATCCAAAGCTGTTCCCTGCCGACAAGTCGAGAAGCATTGCTGTCCATGACTCGGCTAAGCCGCCAAGCAAGCCAACCCATGGAAGGATGCGGCTCCTTTGTCAGCTCCGCTTCGCTCAAATCGGGCAGCATGCGGTGCAGCGAATCATGCACCCGTGTAAAACCATCGAGCAAAATTTCTGCAGCAATCATGATGAGCTCCTTTCCGCCGACAAAATTCGCTGGGCCAACGCAAACCGCTTGGCAAATGACGCCATTTATGCTTGCGCCAACTTGCTGCCAGCCCGCACCGAAGCAGTCCGACCTCAACGACTTCCATCGTTACCGAATCCATGCGATTCCCGATTAGCGCCGATGCTGGAGTCGTCGGGCGTGACGGCGATGCAGTGAGCGGCGGGCAATTCGATGAATACTTCTTGGCCCTCGCGGAATTCCACCGAGGGATGCTGGCGCGCGTAGAGCGTATATTCGCCGACTCTTAACTGGCAATCGACGTAGTCGCCCGAGAAGACGCTCAAGACAACCGTACCGGGGACCACGTTGATCCCTGCCTGGATGGTTTCGTGCACGACCACGTAGACGGGTTGAATCGTCAACAGCGCCCGCTCTCCAACCCGAAGGTCGGAGCTTTTGGCGCAATGAAATTTTCCGATGGCCGTATCCATCGCCCAAATAGAGTCCGCGTTTCGTGTCAGGGTGCCGGAAACCATGTTCATGGACCCCATAAAAGCGGCGACGAAGCCGTCGTTCGGGTTTTGATGGACTGTCCGAGGATTGTCGAGTTGAGCAATGCGACCCGCTTTGACGACTGCCACTCGATTGGACAGCGAAAGTGCTTCGACCTGATCGTGCGTCACATAGAGCGTCGTCACTCGTAGCCGCTTCTGTAATTCGCACAATTCGAGACGCATCTCACCGCGTAGTCTGGCATCGAGATTTGACAAAGGTTCATCCAGTAGCAAGAGCTTCGGTTCGCACACCAGCGCGCGAGCAAGGGCCAATCTTTGCTGCTGTCCGCCCGAGAGCTCGCCGCCGTTGCGTTTTTCCAACCCGTTTAGGCGCACCATTTCGAGCACGTTCCGCACGCGCGATTCCACTTCCGAACGGGCAAAGCGAGACGAGGAGTGGCGCAACGGAAATGCCACGTTGTCGAAAACCGACATATGAGGCCAGATGGCGTAGGACTGAAAAACCATCCCGATGGACCTTTTTTCGGGGGGAACGTTGATCGCCTCCTGGACAGAGAACATCGTCGCTCCGTTCAATGAAATCGTGCCGTTATCGGGTCGCTCCAGCCCGGCGATACAGCGCAGGATTGTCGTTTTACCACAACCGCTCGGTCCTAATAGCGTATAGAATTCCCCGTCGGCCACTTCAAAGGACACGTCGCGCACCGCTTCGACCTCTTCGTGCTTGGTGTGATACGTCTTCTGTAGATTTCTAACTCGAATCATTCGTTCAGGATATGTAACGGCAGGCACTCGGTCAATGCGGAACGTAGGGGGGCAATATCCCGCGGAGCCGCAGGTGCCGTAGCTCAAAATTCCACTGGTGCGAAGGAATTTGGGCGACGTTGTCGAGTAGCTGGACAAACTCCGATACTCGCAAGTTCGTCCATAGAGAACGAGTAAGGCCCGGTGATTGCGCCGATTGATCGAAGACTTTGCGTTTAGCGCGGCTCAGGTTGGGCGTGAGCTAATAAGGAAAACTGTTCGCGCTCCATCACCCTTGTCTTTCGGTTCGACCCGAATCAAAACGGGCCGACCGGCCACAGCCGATCGACCCGTCTCTGCTAAGACTTCTCCCTCTGTCGAATCACGAACACCCGCTTACCGCGCCGCAGTTCATGCACTTGTAACAGGCGCCGCTGCGGATCATGATGGCACCGCAGTCCGGGCAGGGGGGGGCGTCTTGCTGGTAGAGGCTGGTGACGCTGCTGATCGTCGTCACCGGCGCTCCGCCGCGCGGCGTGGCGGGGGCAATCGACACGACTTTTTTCTGATGTACTTCTTCGGCCGGCTCGTGCGCCACCACGCCGACCTCCTGCTGCGCGTCGCCGTCGAGAAACTTGCTCGCGAGCCAGCGGAAAATGTAGTCCATGATAGACTTGGCCATCGGGATGTCCGGATTTTTCGTGAAGCCGGACGGCTCGAAGCGCATATGGCTGAACTTGTCGACGAGCACTCTCAGCGGCACGCCGTATTGCAGCGCCATCGAGATCGCCGTAGCAAACGAATCCATCAAGCCGGAGATGGTCGAGCCCTCTTTCGACATGGTAATAAAAATCTCGCCCGGCTGGTTATCCTCGTACATGCCTGCCGTGATGTAGCCCTCATGGCCGGCGATATCGAATTTGTGGGTGATCGAGCGCCGCTCATCGGGAAGTTTGCGTCGCAGCACGCGCGGCTCCTTACCCTCGGCCCCGGCCCTCTTCTCCTCTTTGTCTTTCGCGGTATTGAGCGGTTGGGTCCGCTTCGACCCGTCACGGTAAATCGCGATCGCCTTAAGCCCGAGTTTCCAGGACTCCATATAGGCGTGCATGATATCTTCGACTGTCGCGTCATTGGGCATGTTGATGGTCTTGGAAATGGCGCCGGAAATGAACGGCTGAACCGCGCCCATCATCTTGATATGACCCATGTAATGAATCGTCCGGCTCCCCTTTTCCGCCTTGAAGGCGCAATCGAACACCGCCAGATCGTCGTCTTTGATATGCGGCGCGCCTTCGATGGTGCCCTGCTCTTCGATGTATTCGACGATCTCCTGGCTCTGTTTGATATCGTAGCCCAAGCGTTTGAGCGCCCGCGGTACGGTATTGTTAATGATCTTCAACATGCCGCCGCCGACTAATTTTTTATACTTGATCAGCGCGATATCGGGCTCGACACCGGTGGTGTCGCAGTCCATCATGAAGGCGATCGTGCCGGTCGGCGCCAAAACCGAGATCTGCGAGTTCTTCACGCCGAATTTCTCCGCTTCGGCGCAGGTCTGGTCCCAGGCCTCCCGCGCCGCGGTGAGCAGATCGAGTGGCACATGGGAGGAGGAAATCTTGTACGCCTGAGCGCGGTGCTTATTGAGCACTCGCAGCATAGGCTGGCGATTGACCTCATAGCCGGCAAAGGCGCCGGTGGCCGCCGCGTTGCGCGCCGACTGCAAGTAGCCTTCTCCCGACATCAACGCGGTCACCGCCGCGGCGTAGCTGCGGCCGGCTTCCGAGTCGTAGGGCAAGCCCAAAGTCATGAGCAGCGCGCCGAGATTCGCATAGCCGAGACCGAGTTCGCGGAAGGCATGCGCGTTGGCGGCTATCTCCGCTGTCGGGTAGGCCGAGTTGTCGACGAGGATATCCTGAGCCAGAATGATGATGTCGACGGCGCGGCGAAACGCTTCAGTGTCGAACCCGCCGTCTTCGCGCAGGTACTTGAGCAAATTCAGCGAGGCGAGGTTACAGGCCGAATTGTCCAGGTGCATGTACTCGGAGCAAGGATTGGAAGCATTGATGCGTGCCGTGTTCGAGCAGGTGTGCCAATCGTTGATGGTCGAATCATACTGCATGCCAGGATCGCCGCAGAAATAGGTGCTTTCCGCGATCATCCGCAGGAGATCGCGCGCCTTATAGCTGTCGCAAGGCTGGCCGCTGGTAACGTACTTGGTGTGCCATTCGCGGTCCTCCTGCACCGCCTGCATGAACTCGTCGCTCACGCGCACCGAATTGTTGGCGTTCTGAAAAAACACGCTGCCGTATGCCGGTCCGTCGAGACTGGCGTCATAGCCCGCCTCGATCAGCGCCCAGGCTTTCTTCTCCTCTTCGACCTTGCATTTGATGAACTCTTCGATGTCGGGGTGATCGATATTGAGGACCACCATCTTGGCGGCGCGCCGGGTCTTGCCGCCGGACTTGATCACGCCTGCGGAGGCGTCGGCCGCCTTCATGAACGACACCGGTCCGGAAGCCGTGCCGCCGCCCGCGAGCTGCTCTTTGGACGAGCGGATCCTTGACAGATTGACGCCGGAGCCGGATCCGCCTTTGAAAATGAGGCCTTCCTTGCGGTACCAGTCGAGGATCGAATCCATGGTATCCTCCACCGCGAGAATGAAGCAGGCCGAGCACTGCGGCTTGGCTTCGATGCCGCAGTTAAACCATACTGGACTGTTAAAGCAGGCTTTCTGATGCAGCAAAATATGGGTCAATTCATCTGAAAACGCCTCGGCATCTTCTTCGCTGGCGAAATAGCCGTCCTTGCGACCCCAAGCGCTGATCGTGTCGACCACGCGGCTGATCATCTGGCGCACGCTATGTTCCCGTTGCGGGGTGCCGAGCGGACCCCGGAAATATTTCGAAACTACCACCTGGGTAGCCATCAGCGACCAGGCTTTGGGGATCTCGACGTTGTTCTGCTCGAAGACCACCTTGCCCTTTTCATTGGTGATCGAAGCGTTGCGCAGCTCCCACTCAACCTCGTCATAAGGATGAACCCCGGCCCGGCTAAAGTAACGCGGGATTCTCAATCCGGTCTTGCTCCCCGCCTGACCCTGATTTGTCGAAAAATCGACCGCCTGCGATGTATTGTTCGCCATGTTCCGTTCTCCCCTCAGCCCAATATATGGTGTTGCCGTTTCAGAAATGCACTAGATTTTGTAGTTCTAGAGAGATTTTGAAAAATTGTCAATAAAAATTTTTCCACCGCCGAAATATCCTGTTTTTGCTGACAAATTTTTGCCTTTCGCAGATTTCGTCCGCTTCGGCCGGACCTGGTGTCCGTTCGCGAGTTTTGCTAGCGTCGTAGGGCGTGAATACGGACAAAAAAAATCCCGCGCCCGAGCGCATCGGGGCGGTGCTCGATCACTCCCTTAAGCGCTTCGAACTTGGCGCGCAGCTGGACGAGTATAGCGTCTGGCCGATCTGGAATGACACGGTCGGTAAAACCATTGCGCGTAACGCTCAGCCGGAAAAGATCCGCAACGGGACTCTGTTCGTCAAGGTTTCCAGCCCGGTGTGGATGCAGCAGCTTCAGTTCATGAAAGAGATGATCAGGGAAAAGCTCAATCAGCGCCTCAAAGGCGACGTGGTGAAGACGATCTTTTTCATGGTCGGACACATCGATGTGTCGGAGCTGGAATCGTCGGAGGCCGCGGCCGCAGAGCCCCACGCTACGCCCCGCCCGGTGGATGAAAATTTTCTCGACACGATCGAAGATACCGAGATCCGCGAAGCCTTCCGCAAGCTGCTAAAAAGTTTCTCGCGCCGCGAACCGAAGCGATAGGACGAGATGCGGATTCATCCTTTAGAAGCGCAAGCGCAAAGTTTCTCACGAAACAACTCCGAAGCCGGCTCTCTGTGCCTGGCGAAACCTTCCCGTTAAAACTTGCCCGCGAGCATCGCCGTGACTTCTTCGCTGTACTCTTGGGCGGCTCGATAAACGATTAGCGGCGGCAGAATTTCCACCCCGCTCCGGCCCCCCTTCACGGCTTCAACCAACACGAGGGAAGCTTCGTCCTGGGCGAAGGAATGGACCATGCGCAGCCGCTTCGGCTCGAGCCCTGCCTGCCGCAGCGACGCGAGCAAGTCCACCGCCCGCTCGGCCCAATACACCACCGCCATGCGTCCCTTGGTACGCAAAAGAAAAAACCCAGCGTTAATAAAGTCGCCGAGCTCGCCGTGGATCTCGTGACAGGCGATTTTTTTCTCCTCGACGGGACTGATGCGGCCGCTCGCCCGGCGCCGATAAGGCGGATTACAGACCACCGCGTCGAAATGTTCCGGTGCAGCGATCGAGCGGGCGGCACGCACGTCGCCGCGGCCAAGCGAAACGCGCCCGTCGAGTTGATTCAGCGCGACGTTGCGCGCCGCTCGCTCGGCGAGCGCGTTTTGCAATTCGACCCCCGTGATCTCAACCTCCGGATGCCGACGCGCCAGGATCAGGGCAATGACACCATTGCCCGTGCCGAGATCGATAACCCGGTCCCGCGGCTTGATGGTCGCGAAGCGCGCTAGTAAAAGCGCGTCGAGGGAGAAGCGGTAGCCCGAGCGGCTCTGAATAATTTTCAGCGCGCCGTCGAACAGGACATCCACACTCTCACCGCTTTTTGTTTCGACGCTTTCGGACATACTTTGTGTGTTGGTTAAGATTTTCGGCGGCCGAAAGTCTTGCGCACTGGGATATGCTCGCTCGCAGCATGCGGAGGACGCCAAGGTGCGCCATCAACCTATTCTCTTCCCGCCCTTCGCCTCTGGCGCGAGATACGGCGATTTCGACTGTCTTGGCGAGATCTGTTTTGGCCGAACCCCATTCTCCCTCTTACTTGCAATGTGGCGGAGATTTCTTTACTTTGGCGAACAAAACTTTCATTTCCGTATCCAGCAACACCACAAATGGTTTCCTTTCTCGGCCGTCTCGGCCGCTTTGCCCTGGAACAAATAGCCGCCATGGGGCGGATTTTTTCTTTTCTCGTGTCGGCGCTCTTTCTCGCTTTTCGACGTCCGGCAAAGTTCTATCTCATCATCCATCACATTAAAACCATCGGTGTGGACTCGCTCTCGGTGGTCGCGCTGTCCGGTTTCTTTACCGGCATGGTGATGGGCTTTCAGGGCTACTACAGCCTGCGCAAATTCAACGCCGAAAGCTGGCTCGGCTCGGCGACCGCTCTCGGTTTGCTGCGCGAACTCGGGCCCGTGCTTTCGGCCTTCATGGTCACGGGCCGCACCGGCTCGGCGATGGCCGCCGAGTTGGGCACCATGCGCGCCACCGAACAGATCGATGCCCTCGATTCGATGGCCATCAATCCGGTCAAATATCTGGTATCGCCGCGTCTAATCGCGAGCTTGGTCGCGATGCCGCTGCTCACGGCGATCTTCGACGTGATCGGCATCTTCGGCTCCTATCTGGTCGGCGTCAACCTGCTCGGGGTGAGTTCGGGAAGTTTTTTTGCTGGTATGGAAAACAGCGTGGTGTTTCACGACGTCTACAGCGGCTTCGTCAAATCCGTTTCCTTCGGTCTGATCATCACCTGGATCTGCTGCTACAAGGGGTTTTACGCTCCGCCCATGGCCACCGGCGTGAGCCAGGCGACTACCGAGTCGGTGGTGCTCTCGTTCGTGCTGATTCTGGTCTGGGATTATTTTCTCACGTCCATCATGCTGTAAACAATGATCCAGGTCGCCAATTTGCACAAGAGTTTTCGCACGCAGGAGGTGCTCAAGGGAGTCAATCTCGAGCTCGCAACCGGCAAAATCACCACCATCGTCGGCACCAGCGGGTGCGGCAAAACGGTGCTGCTGCGCCATCTGAACGCGCTGCTTCGTCCGGACAAAGGTTCGGTGTTGATCGACGGCGTCGATATCACCCGCCTGCCGCAAAAGGAGCTTTATCAAATGCGCGGCAAATTCGGCGTGTTGTTCCAAGGCGCGGCGCTGCTCGATTCGATGACCGTCTATGATAACGTCGCCTTTCCTCTCCGTGAAAAAACCAAGACCCCGGAAAGCGCCATCAAAAAAAAAGTTGACGAGCGGCTCGACCAGGTGGGCTTAGGAGAAATGGGCGGGAAATTCCCTGCCGAATTGAGCGGCGGCATGAAAAAGCGCGCCGGTCTGGCGCGCGCCCTGATCATGGATCCCGAAATCGTCTTGTTCGACGAGCCGACCACCGGTCTCGACCCGGTGCTCGCCACCAGTATCCACCAACTGATCGCGCGCACCCACGACACCTTCGGCTTTACCGGAGTGCTGGTCAGCCACACCATTCCCCAGGTCTTTGACATCTCCGATTACGTTGCTATGCTCGCCAACGGCGTGATTGAAGAAATTTCTCCGCCGAAGAATTTTTGCGCTTCGCAAAACCCCGTCGTTCAACAATTTATTCAGGGTAAAACCGAAGGCCCGCTTGATGTCCTCTAAGGAGATGTCGGAGTGAACCATTCGCGCACTGAAGTCGTCGTCGGTATCTTTGTCCTGGCCGGGATTATCTGTTTGGGCTATCTCGCCATCCGTCTCGGCAAACTGGAAGTCTTCGGCACTCAAGGTTATGTCGTGTTCGCCGATTTTGTTTCCGCGGCCGGCATCAAGCTCGGCGATCCGATCGAAATCGCCGGCGTGCGCATCGGCAAGGTGGAAGGCCTCGCCCTGGCGGACGACCGGGCGCGACTGACGTTGCGCATCAGCGACGAAGTCAAGCTGCAAGAAGACGCGATCGCTTCGGTGCGCGCACGCGGTTTGATCGGTGATAAATTCGTCTTGGTGACTCCCGGTGCTTCGGATAAAATGATACCTCCCGGGGGAAAGATCCGTGAAACCGAATCTCCGCCCGATATACCGGATCTCATCGGCAAATTCGTCGGCGGCGATCTGACATCAAAAGGCGACAGCAAAAATGAATCTGCAAAGTAAACCGTTCCGGCTATTGGCGTTCGGCTTCCCGCTTGCATTCCTGTTACTGGCGGCTCCGGTCCGAGCCGGACTGCCCACGGACCAGATCAAGTCCACCGTCGATAAGGCGGTCGCCGTGCTGCGCGATCCCAAATACAAGGCCGCCGCCAGAACCAAGGAACGGCGCGACCAGCTGAAGCAGATTCTTTTCGCCCGCTTCGATTTCGCCGAGATGGCCAAGCGTTCTCTCGGCGCCAACTGGCGCCGGCGCACGCCGGCGGAACAAGAAGAGTTCATCCGCCTGTTTACGGACGTGCTCGAGCGCGCCTACGCGGACATTATCGAATCTTACACGGACGAAAAGATCGTTTATATCAATGAACGGGTCGAAGCCGAATACGCCGACGTAAACAGCAAAATCCTTACGTCGAGGGGGCAAGAGTATACCCTCAACTATAAGGCGCATCTGGTGGGCAACGAATGGAAGATCTACGACGTGGTCGCGGAAAACATCAGCCTGGTAAACAACTACCGATCGCAGTTCACCCGGGTGATCTCCCGGGAATCTTACGAAGAGCTGGTGCGCCGCCTCAAAAACAAGGGAGAATTCACCAGCGTGCCGAAAAAATGATCTGGTCCGTTGCCAGACACGACAATGGCGATTGCTTTGTCGCGATGGTTTTCAGCAGCCGCGTGAAATTCGTGCTAAGAGAGCTTGTAGGAGATCGTCATGGCTAGCGTAATCGATTGGCATGCGCATCACACCGCACCGGAAATCGCCGACCGGATCGAAGCCCTAACGGGCAAGCGACCCCATATCGACGCTTACGACTCGCCGGATCTAGCCAAAAGAGTCAAGGAGATGGACGAAGTCGGCATCGACCTACAGCTCGTCTGCCAGGGCGCCGGTGTTTACGCCGATCAGTTGCCCGCCGAGCAGGCCCTGGAAATTGTCCGGCACGCGAACGAGATACTGGCGCAACGCGTCGCGCCGCACACCGGGCGCTTGGCGGGTATGACCGCGCTCTCGCTCAAAAATATCGACGCCTCGGTTGAGGAGATCGAGCGGACCGTGGCGCAGGGCTTTCGCGCGGTGTTGCTCTACCCCCACGTGGACGGCGAGATGGTGGTCGATACTCCCCTCATGGAGCCCATCTTTAAAAAGATCTCCGAGCACAATCTGCCGATTTTCTTGCACGGCGCCGGAACCGCTCGGAGCCCGTCGCTGAGGCGTCTTGAAGACGGCGGCGCCGGAGTCGCTTATGCGGTGCTTTCCGACGGCGAGGTGGCCGAATGTTGCCTGCGCATGATCGCTAGCGGCGTGTTCGACCGCTATCCGAACCTGAACATCGTCATTCGCAGCTCCGGCGGCGGCATCCCGCTCTTGCTTCATCGCTTTTTTTGGAAGCACAAAGGTCCACAGGGCGAGCGCAAATATTCGGAGATTTTCCTCGACCATTTTCTTATCGATTGCGCCAGCTCGGATGCACCGACGTTGGCGTTTTTGATCGCCAAAATGGGCGAGAACAATATCGTCTTCGGTTCCGATTATTGCGGCGGCTTGGGACCGCTTAAAAAATCCTTCAACGCGATCTCGCTGCAGGCCAACCCCGAGCACGTGAAGGCTTTCACGGAAAAAAATTCGCGTCGCTTGCTGCATATGTAAGCGTTCAGTCTTCAAGGTTTTAACGCAAGAACTCGGGCCCTTGAGCCTTGAACTGCCATGGCCAGCCAATATGATATCGCCATCGTGGGTGGCGGCATTTTGGGGCTGGCCACCGGCTTGAAAATCGCCGCTGCTCACCCCACCGTCAGGCTGCTCATCCTGGAAAAGGAAGCCGGCTTGGCGCGTCACCAGACCGGCAACAACAGCGGCGTCATCCACTCCGGGCTTTACTACCGCCCCGGCTCTCTCAAAGCGCAAAGCTGCGTCCGTGGCCGCAAAGAGCTGATCGCGTTCTGCGGACAGAACGGTATTCCCTACGAGATCTGCGGCAAAGTGGTGGTGGCAACCAGCGCCGCCGAACTGCCGCGCTTGGAAGAACTCCACCGGCGCGGCCAGGCCAACGGGCTCAAGGACTTGGAAATCATTGGACCCGAGCGCTTGAAAGAACTCGAGCCCCACGCGAGCGGCATCAAAGGTTTGTACGTCCCTGAAACCGGCATCGTCGATTATCGCAAGGTGGCCGCCGCCTATGCGGACAAGGTGCGCGACGCCAACGGCGACATTCGCCTGTCGCAGCGCGTTGTCGGCTTGCTCGACCGCGGCGAGGAGATCGTCTTGCAGACCTCGGGTGGCGACTATCGAAGCAAATATTTGATCAACTGCTGCGGCCTGCAGTCGGACATCGTGGCCAACATGTCGGGGGGCAAAATGCGCCACCCCGGCGAAGAAGAACACCGCATCATTCCGTTTCGCGGTGAATACTACAGACTCGCTCCGGAGCGCGAGTATCTGGTCAAGAATCTCATCTACCCGGTGCCCGATCCGACTTTCCCTTTTTTGGGCGTCCACTTCACGCGCATGGCGCGGGGCGGCGTCGAAGCCGGCCCCAACGCCGTGTTCGCGTACGCGCGCGAGGGTTACCGCCACACCGATATCGATCTCGGAGATCTCTGGCGCACGCTGTCATTCAAGGGTTTCTGGGCGATCACGGCGAAGTATTGGCAGACCGGTTTCGGCGAGTTGTATCGCTCGTTGAACAAAAGGGCGTTCGTGCGCGCGCTGCAAAAACTCTTACCGGAGATTCAGGAGAACGATTTGGTCCCGGGCGGCGCCGGTGTGCGCGCCCAGGCGGTCTCCGCCAGCGGCGCCCTGGTGGATGACTTTGTCATCAGGCAAAGTCGGCGCGCCATCCATGTGCTCAATGCTCCTTCCCCCGGCGCTACTGCCTCCCTCGCCATCGGCGAGCAGATTTGCCGGATGGCGGAGACAAACTTTGGATTAAATGGACCCTACCGCTGAGAAAAAATATTAACTAAACGAACCGATGATTGCCGCTTCGTGGTGCGGCAAAACGTCCCTATTCGCTCTTTTTGAACTTCGTCGAGGTGATCAGCGGGATTAACAGAATCGCCAGGGCGATCGCGTACGTGAGGTTCAGCGCGGCCACGAACGAAGGGCGATTTGCCGGATCGGGAGCGGCACCTGGAAGGTCCGCATAATATCGGTATGCGATCGTCAGCAGGATCCCGCTCAGTGAAATACCTAACATATGGCCAAGGCCGAAGATACCGTTGATAAGACCGATCGCCGTTCCCCAGTTGTCCTTGGCTAGAGCCCGGATCATGGCCGCCTGGGATGCCGTGTTGAAGAACGCTGCGCCGATGCCCGACAGCCCCAGCAAGACGGCCGGCACCGCCCAATGCGAATCGGCGCGTAGATACGCGCCGACGACGGTGCTCGCCATCAACACGATAATTCCAATCAGGAGCAGCGAGCGCGAGCCGATGCGGTCGGTCCAAGCGCCGCTTACGGGCGAGAGCACCAGGCTGAAGAGCGACGGAATGAGAAACAGCGTGCCGACGAAAGTCGGCGCTATCGCGAGAACATCCTGCAGATAAAACGGAGTGACGAAAGAGGTTAAACTCTGGTTGATGTTGCTGAACAATAGCCCCACCGCGCCGTAGGCAAAAATCGGCACTGAAAAAAGCCCCAGATTGATCATCGGGTTGCCGACGCGCTTCTCGTGGACGATAAACCGCCACAGAGTTACGGCGAAAACCAATCCCAAGCCAACGAGCCGCGTATTGCCCGCCGATTGCGCCACTCTTTGATCGAGCAGGAGCGTTGCCGTAACGGTCAACACGAGAAACATCAGAGCGCCGCGATAATCGATCGCCTGACGCCGCGAGGGGTGCGCCGTTTCGGCGCGGCCGGTCATCAGGCACAGCGCCGCGCCCGCCAGGCTCGGCACAAACAAAAAAATGAAAATACCGCGCCAATGGACCCAATCGATGATCAGCCCGCCGATGGGCGGTCCAATGAAGAAACCGAGCTGATGCGACATCGCCATCAGCCCTTGCGCTTTGCCTTCCGAGCCGGCGGGCATGGCCTTGAATGCCAGCGTCCGGCCCGACGATTGAATCATGGCGCCGCCGAGGCCCTGGAGAAATCGGAACAGGACCAACTGCCAGACGTTCTGCGCCAAGGCGCATAACAACGAAGCCGCTGCCATCACCGACATACCGGTGGTATAAATCTTCTGATGGCCGTGAATATCGCCCAAACGGCCGCAGATGACGCCGAGACCGATGCCGGCCATCTGATAGACAATCAGCGCCCAGGAAATACCGAGCATGTCGGTGTCGAGCGCGCTTGCCAGCGTCGGCACCGAGATCATGAACACTCGCGTTGAGATGCCCGCGACCGTCACCCCGAGGATGGAATTGGCGAGAACCAAACGGCGCAATTTTTTGTTTTCGTCAGTTTCTGTTGGACTCACGAATCGGAAGCTTCAAAAGTTCTGGAATTGCCTTCGTTTAACCACACCGCCACCCCATTTGCCACCGAAAATGAATCCCGAATTCTTTAATTTTCAATTTTCCATTATCCATTATCAATTTTGTGTAATTCTTGATTTCCGCCGCATGGTCCAATATCGTGAAAAAAATTCCGGAGGCAGCGCGCCGATGATCATCGAATATCAAGGCAAGCGACCGAAAATTTCCCCGAGCGCATTCATCGCGCCCACTGCGGTGATCATCGGCGACGTTACGATCGGCGACGAGGCGAGCATCTGGTGGGGCGCGGTGTTGCGTGCCGATCAAAACGCCAACCCCATCGTCATCGGCGACCGCACCAGCGTCCAGGATAACTGCGTGATGCATTCGGGCGAAGCGCCGACGATCATCGAGGCAGATTGCACCATTGGCCATGGCGCGATCATGGAAGGTCCGCTGGTCAAACGCGGCGCCATCATCGGCATGAACGTGACCCTACTGGAACACGTCGAGATCGGCGAGGAAGCTCTGATCGGGGCGGGCAGCGTGGTCACGCCGCATACCGTGATACCGCCGCGCGTGCTCGCCGCCGGCAGCCCCGCCAAAGTAAAAAAAGAAATCACCGGCGAGGCGCTCCATTGGATCAAGATGGGCTCGTCCACTTATGTTCATCTCTGCCGCAGCTACAAGGGCGGCGATTTCAAAATAATCGGCTGACAGAGCCGCTGATCGTAATCGGGTTCGGGAAATCGGTCATCTCTCGTCGACCGCTCGGAGCAGCGTGACATGCGCATCATTTTGATCGGCCAGGCCGCCTTCGCTGAAAAAACGCTTGAGAAGCTCATCGACAAAGGTGAAAAAATCGTCGCGGTTTATTGCCCGCCCGATCCGCCCGACGGCAGATTCGATCCTGTGAAACAGCGGGCCCTCCAGTTAAGCATTCCCGTGCGCCAGCATCGATCTTTCAAAGCGCCGGAAGTTTGCGATGAATTTATCGCTCTCAACGCCGACCTGGCGGTACTCGCCTTCGTCACGCAAATCGTGCCGCCGCAGGTTTTCAGCGTGCCCAAACTTGGCAGCATCTGCTTCCACCCTTCGCTGCTCCCTAAGTATCGCGGCGCCAGCGCCCTCAATTGGGCGATCATCCGAGGCGAAACCATCACCGGATTATCGATTTTTTGGGTCGACAAAGGCATCGATACCGGACCGATCCTGTTGCAGAAACAAGTAGCGATCGACCCGGACGACACCGCGGGGTCGCTGTATTTCAATAAAATTTTTCCACTTGGGATCGACGCCCTGAGCGAGGCGATCGAGCTGATCAAATCCGGGAACCCGCCGCGCCTGGTCCAGGACGAAGCGCAATCCAGCTATGACCCGCCCTGCGGTGACGCTCACGCCAAAATCGACTGGAACAAGCGGGCGGAGGAAGTTTACAATTTGGTTCGCGGCTGCGATCCGCAGCCCGGCGCCCATGCAAGCTTCAACGGCAAGATGCTGCGTCTTTTCGATGCGCGCTTGCAGAAAGGCGCCAACTCTTCGCCGCCCGGCCAAATCACCGCGATCGAAGGCGAAACCTTGACGATAGGGCTGAACGGGGGATCGCTCAGGGTGAAGAGGATGCGCGGCGAGGGCGCCAAGGTCGGAGCTGCCCAGTTGGCCAAAGAAATGAGCTTAAATGTCGGCGATCGACTGGACTGAAATCCCGCAGTCCGCCTTCTCGATTGAACTAGGGTTTGATGATCAGCGAGTCTTTCGCTTGCTCTTGCTGCGCTGTTTGCTGCGACATCAATAAAGCGAAGCTCTTCTGCACTAGGCCGGTCAGAAAAGAAACATCCAGCGGTCCCGGATCGCCTTCGCCGACTTGCCGCGCCACCGCCAGCGCGAGTTTTCCCTGGCCGGCGCGGCCGGTCTCGTGAAAATAAAGTGCCATGTCTTCCAGGCGCGCCTTCAGTGCTTTGCCGCTGTCGCCGGCGCATAAACGCTTCACGGCCTCGCGCACGATCGCCGCGAGCCGCTCCTCTTTTTGCACCGCGTTTAGCACCAGGGGACTGGCGCGCGCCTCTTCGATTTGGCCAAGGAATTCCTTGATCCAGTCGTTGGTGATGATCCAGTAGCGCAGCTCCGGCTCTTCGAGCAGGCGGCGCGACTGCTCGCGCCAGGGACCGTCGCGCCAGTCGGCATCGCCGAGCTTTTGATAGATCGGGTGGGGCACGTCTTTGGGTTTGCCGGTAGCCACGGCGGCGCGGATCTCGTGGAAGTTCTCCAAACCGCTCTGGCCGCGCGCCCTGGCCTTCTCGTAACCTTCGTAAATCATCCGGTCGGCAAACTCCCACGGGATCGCGATCATGCTCACGCCGTGTTGCCGTTTGATTTCATCCGCCATGCCGCGCAGCTCCTTACGCTTCATGTGCGTGGCGCCGAAGCGCAAGAGCCCTGCACCGTCGTGCAGCATCGCCTGAATCACCCGCAAGCCGCGGTTCGCTTGCGCCTTGGCGATCCAGAGGAGGCGACCGCCGCCGCCATCCACCGCCGACATGTAGGCTTCGATCTCGGGTAGACGTTCGAACAGCGCCGGTTTTTTTTCCGCCGGCGTGCTCTCGGCGATCGCCAGACCTTTTTGCGCCATTTTGAAATAGGCGCGCTTGATCTCCTTCTTGGCGTCCTTGTCGACGACCGTTTTGTCAAGGCTTTGAATGATCGCGAGCGCCTCCGGCACGGCGATCTTGCCGAGCAGGTAAATCGCCGCGAGGTCGCTTTCCGGTGAAGCGCCGACGGCGCTCTTAAGTTGCGCGATGCTTTGCGGTGTCGGCGCATCCACGGCGATGCCGCGAGCGGCCAGCGCCGCGAGCCCTTGTTGCAGCCGAACTTCACGCAGGTCCTTCTTCGCCAAACCTGATTCCTTCCGCGTTGATTGAGATTGTGTTTACAGATGTCATACTTAAAGCCGCTTTCCAACCGCTCAAGCGGCGCTGCGAGCGCCTTGACTTGCAAGGACATGCCAGCTAATTGATTGAGTTGATTTTCGACGAGGAGGCAACCATGGCATTGATCGAATCACGAACCGACAATGGCATCACGGTATTGGAACTCAATCGCCCGCCGGTCAACAGTTACACCACCGAGTTGCTGAAGGAACTCGACGCGGCGATTCTCGACGCGCGCTTCAACGACGATGTGCACGCCATCGTGATTACCGGTAAGGTGGAAAAATTCTTTTCTGCCGGCGCCGATATCAACATGTTGTCGAGCAAACCGCTGAGTTTCAAGAACAACTTCGCGCTGCACGGACATGAAGTGCTGATGCGGTTGGAGAACACGCCGAAGATCGTCATCGCGGCCATCAACGGCCATGCGGTGGGCGGCGGTTTGGAAATCGCCATGGCCTGCGACATTCGCATCGCCAAGAAAGAAGGAGGCCGAGTCGGTTTGGCGGAAATCAATCTCGGCGTCATGCCCGGCATGGGCGGCACGCAGCGGCTGCCGCGCCTGATCGGCAAAGCCAAGGCCATGGAACTCTGCGCCACCGGCAAAACCATCGCCTTCGAGGAAGCGCTGGAGCTCGGGCTGGTGCATTATATCTACGAAAAAGACGGCTTCATGGACCAGGTCCTGGACTACGCGAAACAGTTCGTCGTTCCCAACAAGAGCAGCCTCGCGGTGGGTAAGGTCAAGCGCGCCATTACTACGGGCTTGGAACTCTCGCTGCCCGACGGCCTCGCTTTGGAACGCGAGCTCCTGGCGCAGACTTTCGGCAGCGATGACGGCCAGGAAGGCGTCAAGGCGTACCTGGAAAAACGCACCGCACAGTTCAAGGGGAAATAATTCTTGTTTCGAGTTACTGGTTACGAGTTACGAGTTTGACCTAATCGGCAGCCGTTCAATGTTGGAACTCGAAACCCGCAACTCGTAACCCCTAACCTGAAATTCAATTGGAGGTTTTCTAATGGCCAAGATGTTCATCGGCGGTGAGTCCGTCGATTCGGTAACGAAAAACACCACTGAAGTGCGCAATCCGGCCACAGGCGCGACCGTGGACAGCGTGCCGCAAGGCAATGACAAAGACGTCCAGCAGGCGATCGGCGCCGCCGAAGAGGCGTTCAAGGTTTGGTCCGACGTGTCGCCGGAAGATCGCGGTATGGCGTTGATGAACGCCGGCGAACTGATCAAAAAGAACAGCTCCGAAATCGCCCAGCTGCTCACTCAGGAGCAGGGTAAGACGCTTTTCGAAGCGGGCCTGGAAATTCATCATCTGGTGCACGGCTTGGAATTCTATGCCGGTCTTGCCTCGAAGGTGCGCGGCTCTCATGTGCCGCTGCCGCAGAAGGGCGCCTATGGCATGGTGGTGCGGCAACCCATCGGCGTCTGCGGCGGCATCGTTCCGTGGAATTTTCCTTTGACGCTGATGGGAACTAAACTCGGCCCGGCGCTTGCCGCCGGCAATACCATTATCATCAAGCCGGCGAGCACCACGCCGTTGGCAACCATCAAGGTCATCGAATTGATCGCTCAAGCCACCTTCGGCGAAGGCAAGGCGCAAAAGCAACTGCCCAAAGGAACGGTGAACGTCGTAACCGGCCCCGGCGGCAGCGTCGGCGAAGAATTACTGCGCAATCCGCGCATCCGCCGCATCGCGTTCACCGGCTCGACTCCGGTCGGCCGCCATGTCATGGAAGTCGCCGGACGCGAGATCAAGCGGGTAACCCTCGAACTCGGCGGCAGCGATCCGATGATCGTCATGGAAGACGCCAATGTGGATTTGGCCGTCAAAATGGCCGACGTCGGCAGATATTTCAATTGCGGCCAGATGTGTTTGGGCGTGAAGCGCTTGTTTGTCCAGGAATCGATTGCCGATCATTTCATTGGCGGACTGGTGGAAATCCTTAAAAAGAAGACGGTCGGCAACGGCATGAACAAGGAAACCCGCATGGGTCCGATCCATATCGGCTCGCAGCGCCAGGAAATCGAAGAGCAAGTCGAAGACGCCAAAGCGCGCGGCGGCAAAGTCCTATTCGGCGGCGAGCGCCCCAAGGGCGGCGATTTCGACAAGGGATTCTTCTATCTGCCGACCTTGATGTCCAACGTGCCGGAGGATTCCCGTTTGACTAAGGAAGAAGTTTTCGGCCCGGCCCTGCCCGTCTATACCTTCAAGACGCTTGATGAGGCTCTAGAAAAAGCCAATGCATCCGAGTTCGGCCTCGGCTCGTCGATCTGGACGAGAAATTTGCTCCATGCCAATAAAGCGATCGACAAGCTGCAAGCCGGCAACGTGTGGGTCAATTCGTTGCATTACGGCTATGACGAGCTGCCCTTCGGCGGCGTAAAATCCAGCGGCGTCGGCCGCGAGCACGGCCCGGAGGCGCTCGACTACTATCTCGAACCCAAGGGTGTCGTGGTAGTGAACGTCTGACAAAAGAATGGAGTAAATATTGGAGTACTGGAGTATTGGGTTTCGGAGTCTACCCATCACTCCAACACTCCAGTACTCCATGACTCCAATCTTTCGCCGTTGACAACGAACAGCTCACTCGCATAGGCTAAGTTAATCTTACCCGCAAAGGAGCCCACCATGTTCGCACAATTGAGACATATGGCTATTGTCACTAGCAACGCCGATCATGAAGGCGATTTTTATCGCGATGTTTTCGGTATGAAGCGGTCGGCTCTACAGCGGGCCGGAGGCGCGGTGGTCGTCGGCGACGGCTACGTCGGATTGAATCTGAACCCGCGCGCGCCGGGGCGTCAGGCGGGTTTCGATCACTTTGGCTTCGAAGTCCAAGATACCGAGCTGGTATTCTCGCGATTAAAAGAAAAATACCCCAAGTGCGAAGTCCTCAAGCGGCCGAGCAACCGGCCGTTCGCCGGCATCAGCATGCACGATCCGAACGGCAATGTCTTCGATCTCTCGCAGCTGAACATGGAAAACCGCCGTGATCTCTACACCGATAAGGTTGAGGAGAGAAAGCGGCGCGTCGGTCATATCGCTCTACGCTGCGTCGATCCCGATCTCTGCGGTGAATTTTATAGGGACGTGTTCGAGCTGACCGAGTTGGAAAAGCCCGCCGGCGATCCGAACCATTACCTGTCCGACGGCAAGGTCACGTTGGCTGTCATGCCGTGGAAAATTTCCGATTTCTACGGTTCCGGCATCGAACGCCCCGCCCTCGATCATATCGGCTTCAAAGTCGAAAGCATGGCCGCGTTCAAGGCGGACCTGGAAAAATATTCGACTGTCTATCCGCAGTACCAAGACGACCGGCCGGAAAAGAATCCCGAGCGCGAGGTGCGGCAAAAGCTTTTGGCCACCTGCTGTTTCGGCCAGTTTCAGATGTCCGATCCCGACGGTGTGTTGATCGACGTCTCGGAATAGGAGACCGGATGCGTTAACCGCAGAGGACGCAAAGAATGATTCATGTAAGGGGCGGGTTTCAACCCGCCCCTTTTTTTCGCTCGTTAGAAGCTCCCTCGCCAGCGCTTGCTCAACCGGCCCGCGCCCAGGCCCAGAGCGATCACCGCAAGAAAAAACAGTAAGGAGGGCAGCTGCACACCAAGCGTCGGTTCGACGCCGGTGACAGAAATTTTCTGCTCAGCGCTGTCGCGCCCGCCGCCGGAAGTCTCCGCGCTGGCCTGGATGAGGTATTGAGCGCCATCTGGAAAATGAAAGGCGAAAGAAAATTCCTTCGTGACGGGAAGTTTTTCAAAGGCAAAAACCGTTTTGGTCTTTTCCAAATGAATGATTGCCAGCGAGAGCAGCTTCGGCTCGCTGTCTCCTGGAAAACTACGCCAACGAATGAGCGCCGGTTTTCCGACCGTGGCGGGTTCAACAGCGATGGCGCCGCTGTGACTTCCTTCATGCCCAGCCTTCTCTGCCTCATGAGCAGCGGCACTCCTCGCGCAAGTCAGAGCGAACGCAATTAACAACAGCGCTTGCGGGCCGCGCGGCCGAGTGAAAATTCGCCCGGCAACGAAACCGAGCACAAACAGCGCGGCGCAAAATAGCCCGAGCCAAAGCCATTTTTCCCGGCTTTCCGCCACCGATAATTCGAATTTGTGTTTTCCGACACGGCCGTCAGCGGTCCCCGCATCGACTGAAAGTCGATAGACACCTCGGATCGGTAGAACTTGTCGCCACTCAGCTCGTCCATCGATGAGCGGTAATTGAATTTCCAAGAGCCGAGTTCCTTCTATAAGTGGAAAATCGGTGGAGAGAAAACTGCTTGGCGCCGGCGCTTCCATGACCAGCGAAATTTCACCCCGTGGGAGCGGCTTCCCTACCCCATCGCTGACGCTGAGCGAAAATCGCGCCGCTTCACCGAAAGGCCGCAACAGTTCCGGCGCTGGGTCGCTGCGAAATTGAATCGCCCACTCCTGGGCGCCGGCAATGGCAGCCAGAAGCGGAACCAGCGTGAAGTTGAGGAAGGCTAAAAGTCTGCTTAGTGGCAAGGAACTACAGCCAAAGCGTGACGCGCGTTGTGCAGCGTGTCATGGACCGCTGGATAACTGGAGGCGAGCGCGACAAACAGGGTCGCCGCACAAACCATGAGAAAAATTCCCGACTTGAGCAAAAAGGCCGCTCGCTCTGAAAGTCCATAGCCCAATGCGGCGATAACAATTTTTTCCATGTTCAGCTCTCCAGCTTTTCGAACTGTCGCCATATTCATATCAAACCGCCGCCGCTGTCAAGCGTAGCACAACCCATTTAGGTTGCGTTTCGGCGCGCTCTTGCATATGGCTAGGGCAGCCATTTTCAAAGGAGGCGAACATGCCCGTCGTCCATATTTACATGTTTCCCGGCCGCACCAAAGAGCAGAAAAACGAACTCGTCAAGCGTATCTCAAAGGATTTCCAGGAAGTCGCCAATGTGAAACCTGAGTCGCTCAACATTCTGTTTCACGACACCGGCAAAGAAGACTGGGGCATCCGCGGCACGCTCGCATCGGAGCCATAGAGCGGGGGAGAAATTTCTGATGGTCCAGACCAGCCGTTTGAAACTTGGTTTCCTCGGCTCCAGTGCCCCGTCAAGCCCGCACCACGCGAGTTTCAAAAAATTCATTCCCGAAGACGTCGATCTTATTTTTATGCGAGAATCGGGCGGCAGCGGCTCGCTTTACGATTCCAAGGGAAAAATCGACTCAATCATTACTCAAGCAAAAGCGCTGATCGTCGAGGAACATTGGCAAGGCCTGATCATCAGCGGCGGTCCGAAAGAAGCGCTGAACCCCGGCATGTGGGAGCAGGTTTCCGCAGCCATCAACATTCCAATCGCTCTAGCGCTTCGCTCGTCGGTCGCCGCTTTGAGAACATTTTCGGCGCGGCGCATCCTGCTCATGACGCCGGTCGATGACGGGCTCAAGCAATTGTACCGCGATTATCTCGCTCACTTCGGTATCGAAGCGGTTTTTCCGCCGCAAGTTCTTCGGGCCCACACCGACGCTCAGAAGTTAACATCGACCGACGTCGAAGCGATGACGCGCCAAGCGCTGTCCGAGTTCTCCAACGTCGAGGCAATTTATTTCCAAGGAGCGTTACTGGATCCGATCCCGATACTGGAAAAGCTCGAAGGAGACCTCAATTTGCCCGTCGTGGCGAGCAACCCGGCGATGCTCTGGCTGATTCTTTCCAAGCTCGGCCGCCGCTACACTATCGCCGGTTATGGCAAGCTCGTGGCATCATGGCCAAACATCCCCCCGGGGCCGTTCTAGCTTCCTCGAAAAGTTGTGTGATCGTGACACCCGGCTCGAATGACGCACGAGCCGTAAAGAATGCTACCAGGACGATTCCAATCGTATTTCTTGGAACGGTCTCCGATCCGGTTTCCCTCGGGCTTGTCGATAGCTTAGCGCACCCTGGTGGTAATATTACGGGATTTACTATATCGGTTCCGCCTTAACAGCCAAACGGCTGAATTGCTCAAGGAAATGATTCCGAAGCTCAATCGTGTGGCGATATTGTAGAATCCCCCCAATGGAAAGAGAGCCAACGTCCAGCAAAGGAACTTGGTTTGCAAGTTCACTCTCTAGCGGTAAATAACGTCAACGAATTTGAGAGTGGGTTTCGAGAAGCAGTTAAGGCCCGTAGTGGCGCACTTGCGATCACCGGAAGCGCCTTGGTCGCTAACAATCGAAGAAAAATTATAAGCCTCGCAGCTAAGGCGGGACTGCCCGCGATATACAATGGGGCGGTCGATGTAGTTAACGGCGGCTTGATGTCTTATGGGTTGGACGAGAATGAACGCTTCATACGCGCTGCGGCAATGCTGGACAAAATTTTGAAAGGCGCCAAGCCTGCTGATATTCCCGTTGAGCAGCCGATGAAATTTGAGTTGGTGATTAATTTTAAAACCGCCAAGGCACTCGGACTCACGATTCCACCAATCGTTCTAATGCGTGCGACGCGGGTGATTAAGTAAGTAGTCATGTTTAAACTTCCGTCAATCCCGGTTGCTGTCGCGCTGCTCGCTTGCGCTGTGATGGCCGACACGCAGCAGCCTAAGAAAATCCCGCGCATAGGCTATTTAGCGCCACTTGATCGACTTAATGAGTCCGCTCGTTCAGCGGGAATTCAACGGGCTCTGCGTGAACGCGGTTACATGACCGGACAGAATATCGCCATCGAATTTCGACACGCAGAGGGAAAGCAGGATCGGCTTCCTGGGCTAGCAGCCGAGCTGGTGCGACTCAAGGTCGATCTCATCGTGGCAGCAGGGGGCAGCTCGGTTATCCGGCCAGCAATGAACACAACTAAGACCCTTCCCATAGTAATGATCGGCCAAGGGATCGATCCCGTTCAAGCGGATTTGGTTAACAGTCTGGCTCGTCCCGGCGGCAATGTCACCGGCTTTTACAATTTCTCTAGAGAGTTGGGCGGAAAGCGTTTGGAGCTGCTAAAAGAAGCCGCCAGTAACATTTCCCGCGTTGCGGTGCTTTATGACCCGGCCATTCCAGGCACTTTACTTGAAGTGAAAGAGAGTCTCCCGGCCGTGACCGGTGCGCTGAAGTTAACTATTCAGCCTTGGGAGATACGCTCCCCGGAAGATTTCGACACTTTCCTTGCTGGCGTAAATAAACAGCAACAGCAAGGACTTTATGTGATCGGAGGGCCGCTCAACAAAGCAACCGAAAACGGATCGTGGAATTGCTTTAAAAAGCAAGTTGCCATCGACCTTCGTTAGGCGGGAATTCCTAGATGCTGGCGGGCTGATGTACTACGGTGCAAACGAGGCGGAAAGTTACCGACGGGTTACTTACTTCATTGACAGAATCCTCCAGGGCACTAAGCCTGCTGACCTGCCGGTCGAGCAGCCGACGAAATTCGAGTTCATCATCAACCTCAAGACCGCCAAACAGATCGGCCTGGAAATCCCTCAGTGGACGCTGATGAAGGCGGATCGGGTGATTCGGTGAATGGTCGGTGTACGATGGGAGCAAGTTTTCCTTTCGTCGTCGTAGGCATCCTCATCGTATTCTCTAGTGATCTTTGTCAGGGGCGGCGGACTCTTGAACATCGTAACGAATGGCAGCTTTTGCAGTTTCGCCGGCTTTGCTATAATCGCTGCATAAAGTGAAGCACCGGCGAACGAGATAGCCCCGATGAAAACAAAAGCCGAAATATTAGAAATTCTGCGGCGGGTAAAACCAGAACTCGCGCAGCGGTATGGCTTGAAAAGACTCGCTCTTTTCGGTTCCTATGCGCGCGAGGATCAGCGTGACGACAGTGACGTAGATATTTTGGTGGAAATCGAACCTCAGATCGGTCTGGGTTTCGTTGAGCTCGCGGACCGAATTGAAGATGCCCTTGGCATTCGTACCGAGGTCGTCTCGCACCGCGCGATCAAGCCGCGTTATTGGGAGCTGATCAAAGAGGAATTGGTCGATGTCCCGTAGGGCAACGCCGCTCCTTGTCGAGGATATTTGGGAAGCGATTGAAAAGATCGATCGTTATGTAGCCGGGCTGGATCGCGACACTTTCAAAAAAGACGATAAAACCATCGATTCGGTCGTACGTAATCTGGAAATCATTGGCGAAGCAGCCAATCGCCTGCCGGAGAATTTCAGGATCCAGCGCTCCGAAATCGAATGGCGCAAAATCATCGGCCTGAGAAATCGGATCGTCCACGATTATTTCAATATCGACGTAGAGATTGTTTGGGAGATCCTTCAAAAGGATTTACCCAACTTCAAATCGAAGCTTGCACTCCTCCGCAAGTGACCGATAGCTAGACGTTCATATTTCCTGGTCAGCGAGCCCGGTACGGGGGTTGGGTCGGACCCGGGCAAGAGCTTGAGTTAGCAATCTAACATAGCGTAAAAGGCATCTTTTCAGAGCTGATCAGTGATCGGCTGTGATAGTAGCCAAGACATCCGGTAAGTGAAATTATCTCAACGGTCTCAACGAGAAATGAAAGCGAGTGTTTGCTCGCATGTCAATTTGAAGCATACGTCGGCGCTATCAGCGGACGAGTTGCGTAAGCGGACATAGCGGGCGAGGCGGAGGAGTCTCCCTCATCACACATAATCACCGGAAATCTACTGCGGGAGATTCGCAAGCTGACTTGACACCGATGTATGCGTTTGCTACCGCTCGCGGCAGTAGCTGCATTTCCGAACTGCGACACGATTTGAACGGCTTGGACTTGGTGAATGATTTGAATCCAAAGGAGTTACCGATGAACCCTATCGAACCCAAAGGCGCCGTCCACTGGATCGATCATTATGTCGTCGGCACCAACAATATGAGCGCTTGGGTCGACTGGGCGGTTAACGCCACGGGCATCACGCGTCAGCCGATCATCGGCTTAACCACCGAGGCGCGAAAAAGAAACATTAAGATCACCAGCTTTCTCTGGTGGGAAGGCGGGTCGTGCCGCATCGGCGCGTTCCTCCAGCCGGAGATTTTTCCCCCTGCCAAGGAACTGGGCAGAGATTTACCGCGCTGCGGCTTCTATATTCGGGCCGCAGATATCGATAAACACCTGCGCCGGCTCGATCGACACAAGATTCCCCACAGCGAAGCCATTGCCACTGCGTCAGACGGAGACGAAGGAACGGTTATCTACTTCGCCGATCCGGACGGCAATCAATACGAATTTTGGGCGCCCGCTCAAATGCCAGAAGGAGCCATGGAGATCGCCACCCGAGAAAACGTCGGCCGCATCAGCCACTGCGTTTTCGGCGCCCGCGAGCTGGCGAGGAATGCCGTGTTTTTTGAAAAGTACTGCGGCATTGAAGCCGAGCAAAACGCCCGAGTGGGCGAAGGCACTCTTGTGTTACGCCTACGCGCCGGCGGCCGGCTGATTTATAAGCTCGTCGACAAAGTCGATGAGCGTGTTTCGGGGCACGGCACCTGGTGGGACATGCACACGGCGTTGACGGTTAGGCAAGAAGAGTTTCTGCCCAATTACCGGCGCATGTGGAACGGCATAGCGGAAGAAAAAGCGTACAAAGCCGACATCAATCTGAGCCTAGAAGAACAAGAAGCTTTGCCGGCGCGCACCGGCCTACACCGCAGTCCGGTCGGCCTGCGCTGGAAGGAGATCTGCAGCCGCGGCGATGAGTTTTACGATTGGGAGTGTCACTCTTTTCATTTTATCGGCGGCAAACCGCTCGGTCCGGGCGGCTCAATGGCGCGTTATGAAGCGATCGAACAGGAAGAATACTTGCTCGAACTGGCGCAGTCATTGAACAAGAGCGACCAGCCCGGTCTGATGAAGGGATTGGGCAAAGATAACCCCTTCAACGTCTGAGTAACTCGTTACGGGTTTCGCGTTGTCTCGGGTTCCCTCCCCCCAACCCGAAACTCGAAACCCGTAACTCGAAACAGTTAGCGTTTCCGAACTCGGCTTGGGATACGGAGGAGATATGGCACCGCACATCACTGGTCCGCTCTACTATGAGCGCATGGGTCGGAGCGGCCCGATTATCGCTTTCATTCACCCCAATCCGATGGACCAGTCCTGCTGGATTTTTCAGATGGCGCACTTTTCAACCTGGTATCGCTGCATCGCCATCGATATTCCCGGCTACGGCCGTTCGCCGAAGGCGGAAGCCGGTTTGACCATGGACGACATGGCTCAGGCGTGCTGGGAAGCGATTGACGACATCGCCGCCGGTGAGTCCGCGATCCTGGTCGGCTGTTCGGTCGGCTCGTCGCTCGCCCCCTTCATGTATCACCAGCGCCCGGGTAAAACCGCCGCCATGGTCCTCTGCGGCACGGGCTACAATCCGACCAAGGAATTCACCAAGAAGCGTATCGAGAATTACACCTCCGAAGGTATCAGCTATCGCTGGCGCTATGCTTTCGAAGACATGAGTGCGGCCTTCCGCACGACGCCGCTGGCGCATTTTTTCGCCAATCTTTTTACCGAGCGTAACGACAAAGCCGATGTGGAATCGATCGTGCACCAGTTCCGCGCGCTCGCTCAAGGGTACCCCGAAGGTCATCACGAAAATATCAAGTGTCCGACGATCATACTGAGCGGCAGCGAAGACAACTCGCACCCCAACTCCTTCGCGCTCCAAGCGCGCATTCCCAATTGCGAGCTCAGGGTGCTGCCCGGCGCCGGCCATGCCTGCCAGCTCGAACAACCCTGGCTCTACGATCGTTTCATGATCGAGTTTCTAACCAAACACGGGCTCTTTCCGGGAGAGGCGAATCAGGGGCGTACGACCGCTCGTTGAAGCGAGCGGCACGGGACCAGACCCGTGCGTCACGCGGCTCGTCGGTTTTGCCAGAGCGCGGTTAACCGATCGCGCTCATTGTTCTCCAAATGACTGAGCGCCTGATCGACGATATCGATGCCGACCATCTTGCTCCACGCGGCGATCAGCCGTAATGTTAGCGGCCCGGGTGCTCCCTTGCCTATGGCCGAGCCATTGATGGTGCGGACCGGGACTAAGCTCGGACTGGTGCTCGCCAGAAAAGCCTCTTCCGCCGTATAAACATCGTAAGGGGTGAAATTTCCTTCGACGATGTCAATGCCCATCTGCCGTGCTAGACCGAAGAGGGCGTCTTTGGTAATGCCGCCTAGCACGTTGCGATCCGACGGCGTGCACAATTTGCCGTTAACGACGAGAAAGAAATTATGGGCGCTGGTTTCACTCAGGTTGCCGCCGATGTCGAGCATCAGCGGGATCGCCCGCGGATCCACCTGTTTGGCCTCGAACGCCGCGATATTGTGATTCATCTTGTTAGTGATCTTCGCTTTGGATTCGAGGCATTCGGGCGGAATGCGGCGCGTCGAAGGAATCACGATGGGCGCGCCCTCCACGTAAAAACTGGCGAACTCTGGAAAATTGACGATCACCGAATAGACGGTCACAGTTGCGCCGCTGGCTATGCGATTGCCGCTCGCCGAGCGTACCCCCCGGCTGACTACCTGCCAGAGCGCCAGGTCATCGTTGGGCCCAAGCAGCGGCTTGTTGCGTTCGAGCACTTCCAAAGTAACTTTTTCCATGGCTTCGAGCGACATGCCGCAATCGATGCGGGTATACCGGAGCGAGCGAAACAAGCGTTCGGTGTGTTCCCGCAATCGAAAAGGCCTGTGGCCGAAAGTGCGCGTCACGTCGTAGACTCCGTCCCCCGCATTGAAGCCGCTGTCCAGGACAGAGACCTTCGCTTGACTCTCCGGCACGAAGGCACCGTTCAAATACACGATTCGCTCGTCCATGGCTATCTCCCGCAAGATCGCATCAGGCGCTGCCGCTTTCGATTTCGTGCATTTCGCAGTATTCGACTACCTCTTCCAACTCTTCGACCGGTCCGCCGGGTACCGACTCGTACCAACGTCTGCAGCCGCATTCGCTTTCGAAGAAATCCTTTCTGATCGGCGGCCTTTCCATCAGTTTACGTTAGAGACATCCATCGCAGACGGGGCGCGACAAAACGTAGCGAAAACCTTCTCGCTATAATCCTTCCGCGCAGGCGAGAAATTGCCGGCAGCAAATAATCCACTAGTTCTCTACGGATTATTTGGTTCCGGCCCGAAGAATTTTCCCTCCACCATTTCGCGCGGCAACTCCTTCCGCGGCGTGTAATCGATCCGTTTGACCGCTGCGCCGGGTTGGTAGGCCATGACATGGAGGATCACCAGAGGTTCGTCCCCCGAACTTTCGAACCAGTAAGGCGTCGGACGCGGAATCAATATCGACTGATGCTTTTTCAGTTTGCCGACTACCACATCTCCTTTGCCGTAGAAAGTCGCCTCTCCTTGCAGAACCACCCAGATCGCATCCATGCCCGTATGGGCGTGCAAATTGGTCTCGCCCCCCTCGCTCACCACTTGAACATTGGCGCGGATCAGGTCCGTGCGCACCAGCTCGGTGGTTTTTTTCCCTTTCGCCACGATCTGCGGATTGATCTCGAAAACTTGAAACCCTTTCGGTTGTTCTTCCAGTTCCATGACTTCCTCCTGGTTGCGAGATTAAGAACCGGTCGATGGTATCACGTGAAATCAGCTATTGTAACGCACTGTTATCTAAACGCTTGCTATCCAAACGAAATCATTCGGCCCATTTGGCCGCGAAATGGTCCCAAGCGCGCTCCACGGATGTCGGCTTGAAGGTCCGTTTGGCGATTTTTTCGGCTTCATCGCGCTCCATGAACGCCGGCGCGCCGAGTCTGGTCGCTTCGCTCTGCAAGCGTGCGGATTCCTCCAGGAAGAGGGCGAGCATGCACACCTCGCGAATCGATTGCCCGACGACCACGGCGCCATGGCCGCGCAGCATGAGCGCCCTCGCGTCGCCCAACAGTTTGGCCATCTCCGCGGCCCGCGCCGGCGATTCCACCTGTCCCGTGCCGGTGTAGAGCGGCACGCCCTGATGAAAGATCGCACTGTAGTTGTGCATCGGGCGAACGCTCTGGCCGACGACGCTCAGGAGAATGACCGCCGGCGAATGAAAATGAAGGATCGCCCGGACGTCGGGCCGTGCCTTGTAGATCGCCTGGTGCAAAGCGGATTGCGCCACCGGGCGCTCGAAATCGACGAAAAATAATTCATCGCGCTCAACCAGCGCCGGACTCTTGCGCGGCATGAACATCATTTGATCCCCTTCGTTCGAGCGCGCGCTCAGGTGCGCAAAGGCATCGCTCAACCCCTCGCGGTAGATGATTCTCAGCGCGGTAATGAAATCGCTTTTGACCGCGTCGTACGATGTTTCAACCATGTCTGCCCCCCTTGGCGAATGCTTCTCGATCACTTCGGCGCTTCATGCGCCAGCCTCTTATACAGGGCGATGATTTCCGGACGCCAATCGGTGTATTGCTTCACGTCCTCTAGAACTTCCTTGCCGCTGAACATCTGCTCGAACGGATTGCCTTCGAGAACTACGACTTCCCAGTCCCTGCGAAAGGCCGGGTCCTTTCCGATCTTGAGCAGAGCTTCTTCGACGATCGCGCGGATGGGCTCTTGGGTCCCCGGCGGAAACGCCATCGCGGCTCCCAGGCGGTCGGTCGAATTGATTTTGCGGATGATGGTGCGCTGCAATTCGCTTCTGGCGAACTGCATGATCGAAGGCACGCCGTCGAAGATCGGATGCTTGACCGGCGGTAGCTCCTCCGGCAGCGTCATCGCGACGAGCGGCACGACTTCGCGTTTGGCGAACCATTCGGGCCGGTCGGTCATCATCGACGCGGCATCATTGACCCGGCCCTGAATCTCTCCTTGCTCCAGAGCGACGGACAACTGCAGCGTGTCGTAGCCTAAGACCCAGCGCACGTTCAGGCCGAGCACCTCGGCGATCAGGCGCGCGTAGAGGTAGCTGCGGTTGCCGACACCCTGAGCACCGAGAATGACTTCCCGCCTTTTCAGCTCGTCGAGCGTTCTGATGCCCGAGCGCTGATGGAGAAACAAGGCGTTGCGCTGTTTGCCGGTGCTGGGCGCACCGATGTAAACGAAAGCGCGCGGATCGTAGGTCGCTCCCGGCGCGCCGAAGTACGGCGCCTCCAAATAGGACGAAATCACCATCGAAAGGAAACTGCCGTCGCTCGGACCTTTGCTGAGCGTTAGCATCGCCGGAATGCCCTGTCCGCCGGATTTGTTTTGAATCAGAAAAACCGGCTGACCCGGAATGTATTTGGTCAAATACTTGGCCAGAGTTCGTGCGATGCGATCCTGGCGCCCGCCGGCCGGAGCGCCGACCTGCAAGGTGATCGTCTTTCCCTGAAAGTGAAGGGGCTGCGCCGCATCGGCGCAAAAGGCCGCCGAAGAAATCGCCAGCCATAAGAGACGCAGGATCTTTGCGTTTCGCAAACCCAATGCTCCCTTGCTCTCGAGCTTAGTTCATCCCATACCGCATCTGCGGCCGTTTCGCGAGACGACACGGCAAAAACTTCGCCGGCCTTTGTTTTCCGGAAGATTCAGGATATATCCCGCCAGGTATGGACTTCGGCATCTTCGACCACCTCGACCGCAACGATCTCCCGTTGAGCGAATTTTATGAGAGCCGTCTCATGCTGATCGCAGCCTACGAGCGGGCGGGTTTTTACGCCTATCACGTCGCCGAGCACCATTCCACGCCCCTCGGCATGGCGCCGTCACCGAGCGTGTTTCTCGCCGCCGTCGCCCAGCGCACCCGTCGCCTCCGCTTCGGCCCCATGGTCTATGCGCTGCCGTTGCACCACCCGCTCAGGTTGATCGAAGAGATCTGCATGGTCGATCAGCTGAGCGGCGGCCGCTTGGAAATCGGCTTTGGCCGTGGCTCGTCGCCCGCCGAGGTTAGATTTTACGGCCAAGACCCCGCTCAAGCGCAGGAGATCTATAACGAAGCGCGCGCGTTGATTATCCAGGGCCTGACCCAAGAGACACTCACCTTCCACGGCAAATACTTTTCCTTCAAAGACATTCCGATGGAGCTCCGGCCGCTGCAAAAACCGCATCCGCCGATGTGGTACGGCGTCCATTCGGTTGAAGCCGCCGAGCGCGCCGCCCGCCAGGGTATGAATATGATCAGTCTCGACTCCGCCCGCGACTCGCGCAGTTACAACGACAAATTCCGCGAAATCTGGCGTTCTCTCCACGATGACAAACCGACGCCGAAGTTGGGCGTGAGCAGGTTCATTATCGTTGCGGAGAGCGACAAGGAAGCGCTGACCCTCGCGCGCCGCGCCTACCCGATTTGGCATCGGCACTTTTATGATCTGTTTCATCGTCTCGGCGGTAAGCCGGCGCACCCTAGGCCCGCGGAGTTCGACAAAATGATGGATCTAGGGCAAGCGGTCGCCGGCAATGCCGCGACAGTCCGCCAATTTCTCCAGACCGAGATCGATGACTCCGCGGCCAACTATCTGGTTGGCCAATTCGCCTTCGGCGATTTGACCCTGACCGAATCCCTGCGCACCGTGGAACTGTTTAAGCGCGAGGTGATGCCGCGATTGAACGCAGCGGGAGAATAAACCGAGAGAAAGTTCGTTTTGAGCGGCGCCGCGAATTCTTGTAGGTTAACGGCAGCTTCGTTCTCTGGCTGACGTTGAACTTCAAAGGAGATAGAAATGGAAAAAATCGGCTTTGTCGGCACCGGCGCCATGGGCAGCGCCTTGCTGTCGCGATTGAAACTAGCCAACGTGCCGGCGCTCAGTTTCGATATTGAGCCCAAGGCGCAGGCGGCAGCGCGCGAGGAGGGCGCGACAACGCTGGCTTCGGCGAAAGCGGTGGCGCAAGCGTGCACGATCATTGACGTGGTCGTGCGCACCGACCAGGAAGTGCTCGAATGCACCTTGGGGGAAAACGGCGTGATTGAGGGAGCAGCGCCGGGCTCGTTAGTCTTGCTTCACAGCACCATCCGTCCTTCCACCACGAAGCGCATCGCTCAAGCCGCTGCCGACAAACGGGTTCATGTGATCGACGCTTGTATGACCGCCGTGCCCAGCGTTGTGCGCCGGGGTGGCCTGACTTTTCTCGTCGGCGGGCAAAAAGCCTTGTTCGAACGTGCCAGACCGCATCTGCTGCATATGGCAAAAAACGCCGTGCACATGGGCCCGCTCGGTTGCGGCAACATCGCCAAGCTGTTCAAAAACATGGTCACGGCAGCGGAAGCGCTGATCGTTTACGAAGCGCTGCAGATCGCCAAAGCAGGCGGCATCAGCTACAAAGCGGCCCTCGACGTCATGCAAAAAACCAAATCGCCGCACATCCTCGATCGCTGGGAAAGCCGCTTTCAGCTTACCGGCGCCGAGATGAATTTCCTTCCGGGAACCAATCTTTATGACAAGGATTTGCCGCTCGCAGCCGAGGTCGGCAAAGCCCTCGGCGCCGAGATTCCGGTGGTCGAAGCCTTGGCGGCCTTGGGAAAAAAACTAAGCGGCGGCAGATTGAGCATCTGACACCAAAAGAATGAAACCTAGGAGAAGACGTTCGTAACAATGCGCAGGCGCAACTACCGCGGCCACCTGATCGAGTGCGACGCTGCCAAGCTGGGCGCAGGCGAATGGGCGGCTCGCGCCACGATCGTTATTCCTGGCGGTAAAGGCAAAAAGGAGAAGCGAATTCCGGTCTTCGGGCGACGCCGAGGGACTTTCGGGACGCGGCGGCAAGCCGACGCTTACGGCTTTGAACTCGCCAAGCTCTGGATCGACGGCCGTCTGTGGGGATCCAACGGTCACGGCTCGTGACCGCTCTGACTTGACTTGCGGCTATCTTTACCAACCTTCAGTTGATCGCGGGCAAACGGCCGCGGTCGTGCGGCAGCTCGAGATGGCTCATGTCCGGCCCGAGCGGCACGATGCCGGTCGGATTTACGTTTCGTTGGCTGTAGTAACCCGCCTTGGTCTTCGCCAAATCGAAGGTCTCTCTGATGCCGGGCCATTGGTAGAGTTCGCGCAGGTACTGGGTCAGGTTGCGATAATCCTGCACGCGCCGGAGATTGCATTTGAAGTGGCCGTAATAGACAGGATCGAAGCGCAATAGGGTCGGAAAAGCGCGCCAGTCGGCTTCGGTGAGAAGCCCGCCGGCCAAGTAACGCCTTTCCCCGAGCCACTCTTCCATTCGATCCATGCATAAAAAGACTTTTTTTACCGCCTCATCGTAGGCCTCTTGGCTTCGCGCGAAGCCGGCGCGGTAGACGCCGTTGTTGAAGTGGCCATAGACGAAGTCGTTGATCCGGTCGATCTCGCTCCGCAGCGCTATGGGATAAAAATCGTAGCTTGCATCGGTATGGGCATCAAATGCGCTGTTGAACATGCGGATGATTTCCGCTGACTCGTTGTTGACGATGGTTCGTCGCTCGCGGTCCCAGAGCGTCGGCACGGTGACCTTGCCGGTATAGTTCGGATCCGCGGCCCGGTAAACCTGATAGAGCCGGAAGACTCCATCTTCGTCGGCTTGAAAACCATCGATCGGCTCGGCGTAAGCCCATCCTGAAGTTTTCGGCCGATCCGCCAGCGACATCGAGACTACGCCTTCGAGTCGTTTCAGCTTGCGAAAGATAATCGTCCGGTGCGCCCACGGGCAATTGTACGCGACAAAAAGATGGTAGCGTCCCGGCGCGGCCTTGAAACCTGCCTGGCCCGAAGGACCGGGACCGCCATCCGCCGTGATCCAATTGCGAAACTGTGAGTCGGCGCGCACAAATGCGCCCCTGACATCAGCGCTGATCCGGTCGTCATCGACCCATTTGCCGTGCAACATATAACCCATAAGAGGGGCTCCTTCGCTGCCTGCCTTGTATCAGAGCCGGCGCTTGCGCAAAAGCCGGCGCAACTTGCTTCTGCGCGGCCCAACTGACAGCATAGGATGTGAGAATTCCCGTGACACCGCTGACGATTTCGTTTGCTATTCTCCTCGCGCTCTTGGCGCCGCAGTTCGCCCGCTCCGCGGCGGACCCCTCCGAGGAACTTCAGCAAGAACAGAGCAAGGCGCGCCGGGAGCAGAGAGCCAAGGAACTCAAAGCGCGCGAACAGTTGGAGAATCTCAAGCGCGACCAACAAGCCGAAGCCCAGCAAACTCTGGATCAAGTCAAGCGCCAGGCCGAACCATCGAGCGGACAGCGGCCGCAAGCCGAAAAGGTTCAGCAGCAGCTCGATCAGCTAAAAAATGAGCAGCAGCTCAGGCGGCTGGAAACCGAGCAGCAGATCCGGCGCCTCGAGCGCGAGAGCGATCCGCTGCGCCAGCAACAACACATCGATGATTTACAGCGCCAGCAACAAATTCGTTCTTTGCAGGAACAGGTGCAACGAAACCAAGCACAGCAAGATCTCGAGAAATTTCGCCAGCAGCAGAATTCCCGTTAGTGCTGCGGCAAATGCAGCTCGCCCCTCTGGCAGGATAACGTTTGGGGCGCTCCAATGATCAACCAGCCGGCGCGCTCGCTCGCTCCGTCTCCGCTAACGAAGGGAGCTGGCGCTCAGATCGAAGCGGCCTTTGGTCACGCATACGGTGGGGCGACTGGGCGGGACGATGATGGCGCGATTGCTCCGCCGCAGATACATTTTTACCCACAGATCATAAAAATATTCGATGTCGTGGGTGGTTTTTAGCAGCTGGTTGTCGCGGCTCACATGCGTGATGGTTACCCACCGTTCATCGATCCACAGCCCGAGCAGCTGTTCGCCGTCACGTTTGTCCATAAAGCCGCCGATCACCCGCAGAAGCTGAGACATGCTGAGCGGATCGGGGAGCTCCGGCGTGGCGCTTCGGCGTCGGCGCACGTGCGCATCGATTTTGCGAATGTCCGCCATCGAAAAGCGCAGCATGATGCGGTGGGTGATGCGATCAGCCCGCGGCGCGCTATCTCTTACGAAAAATTCGCGAACTATTTGTAACCATCCGGGTCGTTCGTTTTTCCCAGGAGACACCAATCCTTTGATTGTGTAGACGCCGTTTTCGACGGTTATATCGCAGTTCACGACTCCGTGTGTTTCAAGCGCGTGCCCGATGGTCCGCAATATCTGCGCGTGAGAAAAACCGTCAAGGCTGGAAAGCGTTTCATCCCCGACGCCGTCTTGAGCAGCGAAAACGCCTATGTCTTCGGCGGTATTGTATTTCATAGTCCAACTCCCGACTGCCCAGAATAAGATTCTATCGTATCGCTTTTGGCAGCTCGGCGGTCAGACTGCGGTCGGCAGGAGTGATCTGACCCGTGGCTTTCCGCCCTCTCCTCGCAGAGAGTTCGGCTTTGTCAGGCGATATTTTTCAGGCGCCCCTTGCGCGCTTAAGCGCGGCTCAATCGCTGCCGCTTTGGTTCGCAATGAAGATGCCATTCGCCTGCATCGTCAAAATGCGCTGCAAAATGCGCCGGATTCCGTCGTAGAGCTATTTTATTCTCGGGCGCCTTCAACGCGCTGACAGACTTGACAACGCCAGTCAGGATAGACGTGGCAGCTTAGGCAAACGCTCGCGGAACGAAGGCAATGCATTGGTGCCTTGAGGGTCCGGCGGCGCGAATTGTCGCAATCGACAGCAGCAAGGTCAGCTAGGGTTCCGAGCAATGAGCCGCTGGCGGGCTCCGCTTTATGGCAGGCTCGTTTCGCCCATCAAGTAGCGGTCGCATTCGCGGGCGGCGCCGCGACCTTCGTTGATCGCCCATACCACCAGACTCTGGCCGCGCCGACAGTCGCCCGCGGCAAATACACCGGGGACATTGGTAGTAAACTCGCCATGTTCGGCCTTGGCGTTTGAGCGCGGATCGCGCGCTACTCCGAGCTGACTCAGGACTGCGTCCTCGGGCCCGAGAAACCCCATGGCCAGCAGCACCAAATCAGCTTTTAAAATTCTGTCGGAGCCGCCGACGCGATTGGGAATAAACGCCCCTTGCTGATTCTTCGTCCACTCGACTTGATAGATATGCATCTCCTTGACGTTGCCGTTTTCGTCGCCGACGAATTTCTCTCCGGTGGTGAGATAAATCCGCGGATCGGCGCCGAAACGCGCCGCAACTTCCTCCTGGCCGTAGTCGAGCTTGTATACCTTCGGCCATTCGGGCCAGGGATTGTCGGGTTGGCGGGTGTCGGGCGGACGCGGCAAGATCTCTAGTTGGGTGAGACTCTTGCAACCATGGCGCATCGCCGTGCCGACGCAGTCGGTGCCGGTATCGCCGCCGCCTACCACGATGACGTGCTTGTCCTTAGCCGAAATGTAATTGCCGTCCCGATGATCGGAGTCGAGCAGACTCTTCGTGTTGGCGCGCAAGAAATCCATCGCAAGATAGATCCCTTTGAGTTCGCGTCCCGGTATCGGCAGATCGCGCGCCTTGGTGGCGCCCGTGCAAATCACCACGGCATCGAAGTTGTCGACCAGCTGGAGCGCCGGCAAATCGACGCCGATATGCGCGTTAGTGACGAACTTGACGCCCTCCGCAGCCATCAGATCGATGCGCCTCTGAACGATCCGCTTGTCCAGCTTCATATTCGGGATGCCGTACATCAGAAGCCCGCCGATGCGGTCCGCGCGCTCGTAAACGGTGACCCAATGGCCGGCCCGATTGAGCTGCGCCGCGCAGGCGAGCCCGGCTGGCCCGGATCCGATCACGGCGACTTTCTTGCCGGTGCGTTTCTCGGGCGGTTCGGGATGGACCCAGCCTTGCGCGAACGCATTATCGATAATCGCCGCCTCGATCGTTTTAATGGTCACCGGCGAATCGTTGAGCCCGAGCACACAGGAGCCTTCGCAAGGAGCCGGACAAACGCGGCCGGTGAATTCGGGAAAGTTATTCGTCTTGTGCAGGCGATGCAGCGCCTCTTGCCATAAGCCGCGGTAAACCAGATCGTTCCATTCAGGGATCAAGTTGTTGATCGGGCAGCCCGAAGCCATGCCGCTGATCAGCTGGCCGGTATGACAGAATGGAATGCCGCAATCCATGCAGCGCGCCCCCTGCCGCTGCAGCTTGGCTTCCGAAAAATGCTCGTGGAATTCACCCCAGTCTTTCACCCGCTCCAAGGGCGATCGGTCCTCGGGCAGTTCGCGCTCGAATTCCATGAATCCGGTTGGTTTCCCCATCAGTTGGAACTTTCCTGGTTTGTAGCTTAAATGCGTACTCTGGAGGCGCTTGTCCCGCCCCGGCTCCCGACGCGCCGGAAGTATGGAATCAGTTGCCGCTCACGCGCGAAGCATCATTTTTGTTGGCCTCGAACGCCGCCATCAATGCCGCGTCGCCTACCAGCCCCTTCATTTCAGCTTCGCGCAATGCTTCCAAGACCCGGCGGTAGTCCTTGGGCATCACCTTGACGAACTTGGGCGCGGTCTCCTGCCACAACGCGAGGAGCTGCCAGGCGCGCGCGCTGCGCGTGTAAATGGCGTGCCGCTTAAGCATTTCCTCGACTTCTTGCATGTCGCGCTCATCCAAACGCTCGAGACTCACGGTCTCGAGATTGCAGCGCTTCCTGAATGAGTCGTCTTCGTCATAGACATACGCGATGCCGCCGGACATGCCTGCCGCAAAGTTGCGGCCGGTCTTGCCGATCACGACAACTCGCCCGCCGGTCATGTACTCGCAGCCATGATCGCCGACGCCTTCGACCACTGCGCGCACGCCGCTGTTGCGCACTGCAAATCTTTCGCCGGCCATGCCGCGAATGTAGGCTTCTCCGTTGGTCGCCCCGTAGAATGCGACGTTGCCGACAATAATGTTTTCTTCCGGCGTGAACGTCGATCCCTCGGGCGGATAAAGGATGACCTTGCCGCCCGACAAGCCTTTGCCGAAATAGTCGTTGGCATCGCCCTCCAATTCCAACGTCATGCCCGGTGGCACGAAGGCGGCAAAACTTTGTCCGGCTGAACCCTCAAAATGGAAATGGATCGTGTCTTCCGGCAAGCCCTGCGGTCCGTAGCGGCGTGTCACCTCGCTGCCGAGAATCGTGCCGACGACACGATTGGTATTGCGGATACCGAGTTTGGCCTTGACTTTCTCCTTGCGCTCGAGCGCCGGCGCCGCCAGGTCGAGCAACACCTGATTGTCCAAGGCGTTTTCCAAGCCGTGATTCTGCGGGATTTGACAATATCTTCCCACTTCGGACCCGACACCGGGCTGGTACAGGATCGCCGAATAATCCAACCCCTTGGCTTTCCAGTGATTGACCGCGCGATGGGCTTCGAGGCGGTCGACTCGGCCGACCATCTCGTTGACCGTGCGAAAGCCCAGCTTGGCCATATGCTCGCGCATCTCTTGGGCGATCATGCGCATGAAATTGACGACATAGGCCGGATCCCCGGCAAATTTCGCGCGCAGCTCGGGATTTTGCGTCGCGACGCCCACCGGACAGGTGTCCAGATGGCAGACCCTCATCATAATACAGCCGAGCGTAACCAGCGCGGTGGTGGCGAACCCAAACTCTTCGGCGCCCAGCAGCGCGGCAATCACAACATCGCGGCCGGTCTTCAACTGGCCGTCGGTTTCGACCGCGATGCGGCTGCGCAGATTGTTAAGCACCAGCGTCTGATGCGTTTCGGCCAAACCCAATTCCCAAGGCAGGCCAGCGTGCTTTATGCTGGTTTGCGGCGAAGCGCCTGTGCCGCCGTCATGGCCGCTAATCAGGACCACGTCTGCATGACCCTTCGCGACGCCCGCGGCAATCGTGCCGACGCCGATCTCGGATACCAGCTTCACGCTGATGCGCGCATTGTGATTGGCGTTCTTAAGGTCGTGAATCAATTGCGCCAAGTCCTCGATGGAATAAATATCGTGATGGGGCGGCGGCGAAATCAAACCGACGCCCGGCGTGGAGTGCCGCACCTTGGCGATCCAAGGATAGACCTTTCGCCCGGGCAGCTCGCCACCTTCACCGGGCTTGGCCCCTTGCGCCATCTTGATCTGAAGTTCCTGAGCTTGGGTTAAATAATAGCTCGTTACGCCGAACCGGCCCGAGGCAACTTGCTTGATGGCGCTGTTTTTCGAATCGCCGTTGGGCTCCGCTATATAGCGGGCCGGATCTTCGCCGCCCTCGCCGGTATTGCTTTTGCCGCCGATCCGATTCATCGCGATGGCGAGCGCTTCGTGCGCTTCTTTGCTAATCGAACCGTAAGACATCGCCCCCGTCTTAAAGCGTTTAACGATAGCGTCCACCGGCTCGACTTCATCGATCGGAACCGGTTTGTCCGCATACTTGAATGCCATCAAACCGCGCAGCGTCGCCATTCGCACCGACTGGTCGTCGATCAACTGGGTATACTCTTTGAAAGTCCGGTAATCGTTGTTTCGACAGGCCTTCTGCAAAAGATGCACGGTACGCGGATTGAACAGATGCAGCTCGCCGTCTTTTCGGTATTGATACTGCCCGTAAACCTCCAGCGTGTGGCCGTTCAGGGCGTAGGCCGGAAACGCGCGCCCATGTTGCTCGGCGGCTTCGCGCGCCACTTCGGCCAAGCCAATCCCGCCGACCCGCGACGGCGTCCAGGTGAAATACTTATCGATCAGCTCCTGACCCAAACCGACCGCTTCAAAAATCTGCGCGCCGCAGTAGGACTTGATCGTCGAAATGCCCATTTTGGCCATCACTTTGACAACGCCTTTGTAGACGGCCTTGTCATAGCCCTTGACCGCGTCGAGATAGCTGATGTCCTTGAGCATCCCTTGCTCGATCATGTCGTTGAGGCATTCATAAACCAGATACGGATTGATCGCCTGGGCGCCATAGCCGAGCAGCAAGCAGAAATGGTGCACTTCGCGCGGCTCGCCCGATTCCAATACCAATCCGACCCGTGTGCGCGTGCCGGAGCGAATCAGGTGATGGTGCAGGGCAGAAACCGCCAGCAGCGCCGGAATCGGCGCGCGGCCGCGGTCCACGCCCCTGTCCGAAAGGATCAAAATCGTCGTGCCGTCGGAGATCGCTTGGTCAGCGCGCTTGCAGAGATCGTTCAAGGCGCGTTCTAAACCGGCTTCGCCTTCGCTCGGCTTGAACAAAATCGGCAAAGTTGCCGATTTGATTCCGGGTCGATCGATCTGCCGAAGTTTAACCATGTCCGAATTCCGCAGAATCGGATCGTGCAGGCGCAGCTGGCGGCAACTCTGCGCGCTTGGTTCGACCAGATTGCCTTCGCTGCCGATGGTGAGCGTGGTCGAGGTAATCAATTCTTCGCGGATCGGATCGATCGGCGGATTGGTTACCTGGGCGAACAGCTCTTTGAAATAGTTGTACAGAAGCTGCGGCTTATCCGAGAGCACCGCCAGCGGCGTATCCGTGCCCATCGAACCGACCGGCTGGATACTGTTTTGCGCCATCGGACCGATATTGACGCGCAGATCTTCGAAGTTGTAGCCGAATGCCTGCAAACGCTGCAGCGTCGCAAGATGATTCGTCTCTGGAGCTTTCTCCGTAACTCCGGGCAAGTCGTCGAAATGCACCAGGTTGTCTTTCAGCCATTGTCGATAGGGCGCGGCCGACGCCATCTCTTGTTTGATCTCTTCATCGCTGATGATGCGCCCCTGTTGGGTATCGACCAAAAACATCCGCCCCGGCTGCAGACGCCGCTTCTCGAGCACGCGTTCGGCGGGGACTTCGAGCACGCCCACTTCCGACGCCATGATCACCAAGTCATCCTTGGTCACATAGTAGCGCGACGGCCTGAGGCCGTTACGATCGAGCACCGCGCCGACCACCTTGCCGTCTGTGAACGCGATCGAAGCCGGCCCGTCCCAGGGCTCCATCAAGCTACTGTGGTACTCGTAAAAGGCGCGCTTCTTGTCATCCATGCTCTCATGATTCTCCCAGGGCTCAGGGATCATCATCATTACCGCATGGGGCAGGGAGCGGCCGCTGAGCGCGAGGAACTCCAGGCAGTTGTCGAATTTCGCCGAGTCGCTGCCGTCTTCCTGGATAATTGGAAATAATTTTTTCAGGTCAGCGCCGAACAGTCTCGATGCGAGCATGCCCTGGCGCGCATGCATCCAGTTTTCATTGCCCCGGAGCGTGTTGATTTCGCCGTTGTGAATCAAGTAGCGATACGGATGGGCCCGCCCCCAACTGGGGAAAGTATTGGTGCTAAAACGCGAATGCACCACGGCGATGGCCGATTCCATTAAAGGATCGGTCAAATCTGGATAAAAAGTCGTCACCTGGCGCGGCGTCAACATACCCTTGTAGATCAGTGTCCGGCACGACATGCTCGGTACGTAGAAGAACTCTGCCCCCGGCAGCCCGGCATAACGAATCGCATTCTCGGCACGCCGTCTAATCACGTAAAGCTTTCGTTCAAAAACCAGATCATCGCTGATCGAGTCGGCGCGGCCGATGAATACCTGGCGCACGAACGGCTCGGAGGCCTTGGCCGTGTCGCCGAGATACATGTTGTCGGTCGGCACCTTGCGCCAGCCAAGACATTTCTGCCCCTCCTCGACGATGATTTTTTCAAGCATTTTTTCGAACTGTTGGCGCTGCCGACGATTGTCGGTCGAGAAAATCATGCCGACGCCGTATTCGCCCGGATCCGGGAGCTCGAAACCCAACCCAGCACAAGCGTCCTTTAAAAACGCATGCGGAATCTGCATGAGAATGCCCGCGCCATCGCCGGTATTTTCCTCGCAGCCGCACGCGCCGCGATGGTCCAGGTTCTGTAGCACCGTGAGAGCTTGCTCGATGATCTCATGGGACGGCGCGCCTTTGATATTGACGACAAAGCCGACGCCGCAAGCGTCATGCTCGAAACGCGGATCATAGAGGCCTTGTCTTGCCGGCCAACCCGGTTGCTGCATAGAACCACCCCTGCAAAAATTTTTCCCTGACATTGCCGCGCTATTTCCTTTTGCCGTTGGCGATTTCGCCTACGCCCGTCGTCAGATCCAACGCTTGTCCTTCCTTGGCCGTGGACAGGACAATGCGCGTGACCGTCCGAGTCACGCCCTCAACCGAACGGATCTGGCCGAGCAATTTTTCCAATGAGCCGGTGTTGGCGGATTTTACTTTTAGAATGAAGCTTTCATCGCCGGTGACGTGATGGCATTCCAGAACATCCGGATAACGCAACATTTGTCTCGCGAATTGATCGATGTCGCGTTGGTTGCCGATCGATACGCCGATGAACGCGGTGATGTCCTTTCCAACCTTCTTGCCATCGATCAGTGCCTGGTAACCCCTGATGACTCCGCTCGCTTCAAGTTTCTTTACTCGCTCCATTACAGCCGGCGCAGACAACGCCACTTCCTCGGCAATATCGGCGAGGCGCGTCCGGCCGTTATTTTGCAGAATATAAAGTATTTTTAAATCGGTTTGATCGATCAAGTTAAAAAAATTAAGCCGAACCGTGGTTTCGGCTAATCTTTTTATGCGAGAGAGGCGATCTTGTCAACAGTTGAAGCGATTTTTTTTAAACCGGCTGAGGTGATACAACCAGCCCTGCTGTACTAAAGGTCATCAAACGGCGCCGCCGAGCGGGAATGAAGAAAAAGATCAACTGCTCGGGGTCTGAATTAGCAGGGAGTCCGGCGAGAAGGAGTCTCGGCGCTAAAGCGAATTGATAAAAACGGCTACTACATGAGCGGCGATTCGCTCGCGCTTTGGATAGCTGGGGCCAGCGACTCCGTCGCCCACGGACATTGAATGGCGATTTTCGGATGAGCCGCTAGCAACTTATCGAGAAGCAGGCGGGCTCGGTCGTCGGCCGCATCAACTTTCACCGCTTCAGCGAGAGCCCAGGTGGCGCCGATCAAGTCACCCTGACCTTGCAGGCTGATGCCCAAATTCCGATACGCGCTCGCTCTTGCCCAATCCAATTCGATGGCCGTGCGGCAATACTTCTCCCCTTCGGCAAAACGGCCGAGGCTATTCAGGCAATAGCCGATGTTATTGTGCAGGACGTAACCGACCTTGCGCTTCTTGGGCGCCAGTTCCAACGCCGCCATGAAGTGCTTGAGAGCCTCCTCCAGGCGCTTTTCATCGGTCGCGATTTGTCCCAAGGCGAGATGGCAGTGGGCGGACTGTTCAGGATTCTTGCTTAGCTGGATGTAGCCCTCGAGCAAATGCGTCGCGGATTCGATTTTGTTGATGCCGCGATAAAAACCGACGACGAAAAGCATCCAGCGGAAATAGTCCTCTTCAGTCTTGCTGTTCTTCAGTCTCTCCAACAGCAGACCCTCGGTGTCCTGAGCCGGCGCCGGCAGTGCGGGCGCATTAGTTTTTTTGTCGGGGTTACTCATGGGAGCCGCGAGAGAGCAAGCGCAGTACCATTCATCCATGAAAGCGAAACTCCCCAGAGGGGCACGGATTACATGTTTTTCCACGGCTCGCAGGCGCCAAGTGAGAGAAGAGAAAGAGCGCAAAAAAAACCAGGCGGCGAGGCCCGACGGAGCGCACCGCCGAGCGCCGCAAGCGCCGCGGTGAGAGCGCACGGCGCGCACGCATGGTCTCGCGGGTTCAGCGAATAATTCTGTCAATGAAGTTTACAAAAAAGTTTGGCTTTGCTTTTGACACGCCGGCGGCGCGTCAGCTACTTTGAAAGCCGCGCGAGGAAAATTGCCGATGAGACGTCGCCAATTCAATCGAATGCTTCTCGCCGCCGGTGCGGCCGGGCTCGCCCCATTCAATATCGTCCGTGCACAGTCTGGCAAATTGAGAATCGGAGTCCTGCTGCCGAAGTCCGGTTTGCAGGGCTTGATCGGTCAATCGTGTCAGAAAGGCGCCGATCTGGCGCCGAGTGTGATCAAAGACCTGCTCGGCATCGACATCGAGCTGATGAACGCGGATACCGAAACTCATGTCGATACGGCGCGCACCCGGGCCGAGCGCCTCATCCAGGATGGCGCGCATTGTTTAGTCGGCCCGTTCGACTCGGGAGCGGCGGCTGCGATCGCGCAGGTCGCGGAACAACGAGGCGTTCCTTTTATCATCAACATCGCCGCGGCGCCGCAGATCACCGAACAAGGCTACAAGTTTGTTTTCCGGAATTTTCCGGTCGCCTCCGAACTGGTTCGCAACGGCCTCGCTCTGATCGCCGACCTCTTCAGGGCCACCGGCGCCGCAGCTCGTAACGCTGTGTTCATGCACGTCAACGACACCTTCGGGCAGGCGAACGCAAAAGCGATCAGCGCGCTCATGCCGCAGTTGAACTTGCCATTCCGCCTGCTCGAAACTATCTCCTATGACCCGGCGGCCAAAGATCTTAGCGTCGAAGTGGCGAAAGCGAAGTCGACCAGGGCGGATTTTCTGCTGCTTGTCTCCCGCTTGAATGACGCCATCCTGTTACGCCGAGAGATCGTCAAGCAGCGCTGGAACATCATGGGTATCGTCAGCCCGGGATCACCAGGGATGTATGAAAAACAGTTTTATCAGACGCTCGGCAAGCTCTCGGAAGGTTGTGTTTCCAATGTGCCGTGGTTCGATCCCAAGGCGGCATTGACGAAATCGGTGGACGCGGCCTTTCGAAAACAAAATCCACGCGACCAACTGCGTTTTCATGCGCTCAACGTTGGCTACACATTCGAAGCAATCTTAGTTGCCGCCGATGCTTACAAGCGCACTAAATCAACCGACGCCCAAACGCTCACGGAAGCGATCCGCAGCACCGGAATCACAAGCCGGATGATGCTCGGCGGGGCGATCAAGTTCAACGCCAAGGGACAGGTCGAAGGTAATCTTTCCGCGTGCATTCAAAATCAGGGTCAGCAACCGGTAGTCGTACTCCCCAAGCCGTCCGCCGAAGCCAAACCCAACTTTCCTTGGTCCGAGTATAGGCGCGCCTAGGCGAATCTGGTTCGAAGGTTCATTGCCGGTCCTGCTTCAACGCAAAACTTTTGAACGAAACTTTTAATGCCCGCCGACTTCATCAATCTCGCCAACGTGACGATTTCCGGGGTGCTCACCGGTCTCGTGTACGGCTTGATGGCCCTCGGCCTGTCCGTCATCTTTGGCGTCGCCCGCGTCGTCAATTTCGCTCATGGCGAGATGATGACGATTGCGATGTATCTTGCGCTAATCCTGTTTACTTCAGTCAATGTGAATCCGTTCGTGGCGGTCCTACCTGTTGCGATTCTGTTTTTCTTCATCGGCTATTTTTTGCAATTGAACATCATTCAGCCCTTTATCAGTCGTCCTGAGCATGCGCAGTTTATACTGCTGCTCGCCGTCGCCATCATAATGACCAACTCGACGCTGATCGCATTCGGCCCCGACGCGCGCAGCGTCACTCTCGATTACCTATTGGAATCCGTCGAAGCCGGCCCGCTGCTGATCGACCGCGGTAAACTTTACGCCGCGCTGATCGCGCTAGGGGCGGCGGTAGGACTATTCTCCTTCTTTCGCTTCAGTTTGACCGGCACGGCGATCCGCGCTTGCGCCGATAATTGGCTCGGCGCCAAGGTCGCCGGCCTCAACGTCCAGCATCTTTACGCCATCACCTTTGGCCTGGGCTCGGCCTGTGTGGCCGTGGCGGGCTGCATGCTTGTCCTGCTCGTCGAACTGACGCCGGCGGCCGGTCCGGCGTACACTTTGCTCGCCTTCGTCATCGTCATAGTCGGTGGCTTGGGATCGATGAATGGCGCGCTCGCCGGCGGCATTCTCATTGGCGTCGCCGAAGGGCTCGCCGGACTATGGCTGGCGCCATCGGCAAAAAGCATGTTCAGCTTCGCCCTAATGATCGCGGTGCTGGTGCTTCGACCGCGCGGTCTACTCGGTAACAAGTTGTGAACCGTCGTGGTCGCTCGCTGCTCGCGCTTCTCGGCTTGCTCCTGCTCGTCCTGCCGAGCGTGGCCGACAATTATGTTCTCTCCCTCGCTACCTTATTTCTTTTCTTTGCCTACACCGGGCAAGCCTGGAATATCTTAATGGGCTTTGCCGGCCAGCTTTCTCTCGGCCATGCTCTTTATCTGGGCATCGGCGCTTACACATCGGCGGCCCTTTTTAGTCACTTCGGCATTGGGCCTTGGGCCGGCTTATGGCTCGCCATCGCTTTGTCCAGCTTAGCCGGCGTGATCATAGGCTTCCTCGCGCTTCGTTTCTCCATCGCGGGCGTCTACTTCGCACTGCTCACGATCGCGTTCGCCGAATTCGCGCGTATCGGATTCGATCATTTTACCTGGGTCGGCGGTTCGGGCGGATTATTCCTAAAAGTACTGCAACGCGAACAGATCGATCTTTTGAACCTGCGCGGCACACCGACCGTGTTCTACTATGTCATCCTCACGCTCGCAGCCGTGGCCTTTCTAGCGTGCAGTTGGCTGATGCAGGGTCGCGCCGGTTATTACTGGCAAGCCATCCGTGAAAACGAAGAGGCCGCCCAGGCTCTCGGCATCAATGTCTTTCGCTGGAAAATGCTCGCCGTGATCATCAGCGCGGCAATGACTTCCCTGGCGGGTGTTTTTCAAGCGTTTTACTACAACAATCTTTTTCCTGAGCAGGTTTTCAACATCGCCCGCTCAATTGAGATCATTCTCGGTCCTATCATTGGCGGTATCGGCACCCTATTTGGCCCGATTGTTGGCGCCGCGGTGTTGACACTGCTCGCCGATAGCGCCACCGAGCTTGTCGCTGCGCTCGGTTGGGATTTGCCCGGCCTCAAGCAGCTGATCTACGGAGTTGCGTTGTTCCTCATCATCGTCTTTCTACCGCACGGAATCTGGCCGCGACTGGCGCGCACGCTGAAAGTTCCCCAATGACCCCGCTGCTGACACTGCACGGCGTCAGCAAATCGTTCCGCGGTTTGCGCGCCGTAAGCAATGCATCCTTCGGAGTGGAATCCAACGGTTTGGTTGCGCTGATGGGCCCCAATGGCGCCGGCAAAACCACATTGTTCAATTTGATCGCGGGCGTCCTCAGGCCGGACGGCGGCGAGATCTATTTTGACGGTAAGCGCATTGACGCATGGCGCCCCGATCAAGTCTGCGCCGCCGGCATCGCCCGAACTTTCCAGATCGTCAAACCTTTCGCCGGCCTCACAGTCGTCGATAATGTTGTCGTTGGCGCGCTGCAGCGCGCGGCAAACTTAAAAGACGCGCGCACGCGCGCCGAGGCCGTTTTGACGACGCTCGGTCTGAGCGCGAAACGTGACCTGCCGCCGCAGACCTTGACCCTTGCCGAGCGCAAACGGCTGGAGATCGCCCGCGCTTTGGCTACCCAGCCGAAGCTATTGCTGCTCGATGAAGCGCTCGCCGGATTGCGACCCACGGAATGCGACGAATTGGTCGCCACGATGCGTGACATCCATAAACGCGAGGGCATCGCCATCCTGATCATCGAGCATGTCATGCGCGCCGTGATGGCGCTCGCGCATAGAGTCGTCGTGCTCCATCACGGCGAGGTGATCGCGCAAGGCGCCCCTGCGGAGGTCGTGCGCGACCGGGCAGTTATCGATTCCTATCTCGGCGAGGATGCCACCCTGTGAGCACGTTGCTCGAAGTCAACGAGCTCGATCTCTATTACGGCGACGCGCAAGCCCTCGCCAAGGTCTCGCTGACTGTCGCGAAAGGTGAAACGGTCGTCATCGTCGGAGCGAACGGCGCGGGCAAGACCTCTTTGATCCGCGCCATCACCGGCATCGAGCGGCCCCGCGCTGGCAAGATTCGCTTCGCGGGCCGCGACATTACAGGTTGGGAATCGCACGAGATTTGCAGGCTCGGCATCGGTCAGGTGGCCGAAGGGCGGCAGCTCTTCCCCAGTCTCACCACCCTGGAAAATTTACAGCTCGGCGGGTTCGCGCGCCATACGCGCGCGGCCATGAAGCCGGCAATCGCCGAAGTCTTCGCGCTGTTTCCGCGTTTGCAGGAGCGCCAATCGCAGCTTGCCGGCACGCTGTCGGGCGGCGAGCAGCAGATGCTTGCCATTGGCCGGTGCCTGGTGAGCCGTCCCGCGCTGATGATGTTGGACGAGCCTTCGCTAGGGCTTGCGCCCAATCTGGTTCATGAGATGTTGCGTACCATTGTCGCGCTCAAGCAAAAAGGGATGACGATCTTGCTCGTCGAACAGAATGTCGCCGCTTCCCTCAAGCTCGCCGATCGCGCCTACGTCCTGGAAAACGGCCGCATCGTTTTATCGGGCAGCGGCCAAGAGTTGCTTCACGACGAGCGCGTGCGCCGTGCTTATTTGGGATTGTGACCGGCTCGGGCGCTATTTCGCGCCCCACAGCCTATCGAAGAAGCCGCTTTTCTGAAGACCGTCTAAGAATCTGCGCTCGACTAGATCCTGAGGCCTGATCTTCTTCGCCCGAACGTCGACTTTGGCGGTTTCGTCGATGATCGCCTGAAAGGCCTCGTTGCTGAATTCCAGACGCGGCTCCATCACTTTGATCTCGTCGTCGTAGGCCGACTCCAAGACCTTTCGATCGCTGATGCGCAACTGTTTCGCCAGCACCTTGAAGGTGAGCTCCTTGTCGGTAAACATGAGCTTCAGCGCCTCGGCGTTGACCCGCAAGAATTTTTCGATCACCGGTCCGCGCGCGTTCAGCACCGACCGCTTGGTAATCAACGTCGCCGCCGCGAACGGGATCTTCAAATCCGGCCCGTACACGACATGGCGAAATCCCTGCGTCACTGCGCGCGCGCCGCCCGACGGGCCCGTCATGGTCGCGGCATCGACATGGCCGCTGAATAGCGCCGCGAGATTTTCCGCCTGGCCGCCGGTTTGAATGAAATGCACCTCGCTCGGCTCCACGCCATAACGGCGCAGGACCTGAAGGACAAAATAGTGCGAATTGCTGCCCAGCCGCGTCAAACCCAACTTCCTGCCTTTGAGATCCTCCGGCCGTTTGATCTCCGGCTTACCCAAGATGCTATGCGTCAAGGTGTTTTTCGCACTGCCAACGAAAACCAAATCCGTCGCGCCTTGGGCGTGCGCGCGCACGATCGCCTCGCCGCCGCTGATCGCCGCCTGAGCGTCGCCGCCGAGCAAGGCGGCAGTCACCAGCGCCGCGGACGATATGTAAACCAGTTGAAAGTCGAGATCGTATTTGCGAAACAGCCCCGCCTCTTCAGCGATCCACGGCATCGCCTGCGACATCGTGCGCGCCGAATGAAAACCGATCAGCTTGTCGGCGGCAAAGCCGGCGCAAAACAGGCTTGATAGACACAGCGAGACCAACAGCAAAGAACCAAGCCGCAAACCATTGTTGAGCTTCATGTCGGCCCTCCTGCAGAATCCTCCCACGTGGGACTCGACAGTATCAGAAGGCGCCACGATCGACCAGCAGATTCGAAACTCAAAGGCTAGCGCCGCTTGACCCGAAGCCGACGGAGATGTTACGGCAATCGACCACGGGGGCTTTTAGATGAAAATTGTCGTCTTGCGTCCGGAGCGGCGCGTCGGCGCCACGGTCATCGATCTCAATCGAGCATCGGCGCAATTGCCCGCCCGCTTGTTGAATTTTATCGAAGCCGGCGGGCCGGCTCTCGAACAGGCCAAGCGCGTGATCGATCGGTTCGGTCATGCCGCGCCCGCGCGGGATGGCATCGTCGAGGCACTGAGCACCCTTAAACTGCATGCGCCCGAACCAGATCGTGGCGAGCGACTGACTCTCTGGGGTTCGTGACGTCGATGGTGAACGCGAAACCGACACAGAACGGCTGGAAGAGCGTGCAGAATTCTCAAAGTTTTGCGTAAACAAACAGCCGCCCAAGGACTGCCATGGACTTTAACCTGCCGGAAGAAATTCAAATCCTCAAAGACACCGTACGCCGGTTCGTCGATAAAGAATTGATCCCGCTCGAGCGCGTCTATCGGCACGACAGCGAGGGGCCGATGCCGGACCATCTGCTCAAGCCGCTGCAAGAAAAAACCAAGGCGATGGGTCTTTGGATGCTCGACGTACCGGCCGAATACGGCGGCGCGGGTCTCGGCCTGCTGCCGCGCTGCATCATCCATGAAGAGATTGCCCGCGCCGCTTCCCTGCCTTTTCGTAGCCTCGAGCTGTTCGGGCCGGAAGTTCGGCCGGTGCTGTTTCACTGCGACCAGGAGCAAAAAGAACGCTTTCTCAAGCCGGTTCTGCGCGGCGAGCTCAAGTTCTGCTTCGCCCAGACCGAGCCCGATGCGGGCAGCGACCCCGCAAACATGCGCACGCGGGCCGTGCGCGATGGCGCTGACTTCGTCATCAACGGCACGAAGAGATTTATTACCGCCGCCGGGCGCGCCGACTACGCGCAGCTCATGGCAGTCACCGATCCCGAAAAGAAGGCCCGCGGCGGCATCACCTGCTTTGCCGTCGATTTAAAAAGTCCCGGCGTGTTGCTCGAGCGGCAATGGCCGGCGATGATGGGCGAAGCTCCCTGGCAGCTGGTCTTCGACAACGTTCGCGTGCCGGCGAGCAACGTCATCGGCGAAGTCGGCGGCGGTTTTTCCCTGGCACAAAAATGGATCGGCGAAGGACGCATCCGCGGCCATGGCGCGCGCCCGGTGGGCATTGCATCGCGCTGTCTCGACATGATGATCGAATACTCAAAAGTGCGCGTGACTTTCGGCCGGCCTTTGGCCGACCGGCAGGCGATTCAGTTCATAATCGCCGATTCGGCGATGGAAATTCACGCCGTCCGCAATATGGTTTACGAGTGTGCCTGGCGCGTCGACCGCGGCGAAGACGTGCGCGATCTGTCCTACATGGTCAAAGTGATGGCGACTGAAATGGCGAGCCGTGTGGTCGACCGGGCCATTCAAGTGCACGGCGGCTTGGGTTTAATGAAAGAATTGCCCCTGGAATGGTGGTACCGGCAGATCCGCAGCACACGCATCACCGAAGGCGCCAATGAAGTGCTGCGCTGGCGGCTGGGCCAAAATCTCATCCGCGCGCATAAGTGACTAAGGATGAGGCGACTGGCGCGCCAATAAAAACGTCAGGCTCATAACCCTTTCATGACGGGACCCGTGATCACAAGTGAACCTTGGCATCCACTACGATGCCGTCGCCCGCAGCGCCGCCCAGAGCGATGGGGTTGATATCCACCGCTTGAATCCTGCCGTTTAGCTCTATTGCGAGATCGGAGAGCGCGCGTAGTTTATCGACGAGCAAATCGATATGGGCCGGTGATTTCTGCAAAACCGCGAACGCTTTCAAGTCGGCAAGCATCGCCTCGGCATCTTCTTTCGTCAACGGCGCTAGTCTGAGCGCAAAGTCTTTTAAAACCTCGGTGAACACGCCGCCGAGGCCGCACAAAATAGCCGGCCCAAACGTCGGGTCGTATTTGACGCCGAGAATCATTTCCAAATCATGGTCGACGAATTTTTCCACCGAGTGCATAGCGGCTTTGCTAGACAGAGCGGTGAATGCATTTTTCAGCTCATCGGCGTTGGTGAGCCGGCCGCTAATCAAACCGGCCTCGCTGCGGTGCGCGACGCCGTCCGCCAGACCCTTGAGGATCACGGGATACCCCAGCTGCTCGGCGGCAGCGGCTGCATCGCTTAGCGAAGCCACCGTCCTTGCCGGCGCGCACGCGAACCCATAAGCCTCGAGCAGCTCGGCGGTCGCGTGGTGCGGTAGCAGCTTGGCGCCGCGATGCGCGGCAATGATTTTTTCAACGCCGCTGGGTGGCGGTGTGGGGGCGGGCGCTCTTCCCGCCGCCAACTTTCGTTTTTCGATAAACCGGCCGTAATCGATATAAGCCCGCAGCGTTCTGAAACATGCGTCGGTGGCAGCATCGAAGACGGGAATATTTTTCGCCTGGAAAATGTCGCGCACATCCGGTTCGGATAGATTGATGATTGCCGCCGCCGTTTTGCGGTACTTTTCCGCCGCGGCGGCAAACTGCCGCGCGTATTCGTGCCGCACCGCGAGCGGTCCCATGTACATCAGAAGACAATCGTTGGCACGATCCGCCGCAAACGCTTCGCACGCTGCGTTGAGAAACCCGGGCGCGCGCGACGTCCCCGCGGTATCGAACGGGTTTGTCAGGATGGCCGAGCGCCGCTGCGGCACTCGCGTTTTGGCCTGCTCGGATATGTCCGCGAGCTCGATGCCATATTCGCTCGCTTTGTCGGCCATCAAACTGGCGCCTGCGCCGCTTGAAGTCATCACAAGCAAACGGCCCTGTCGCGGCGCCGGTTGGTGTGCCGCCAGCTGAGCCGTGCCGATGAAGCTCTCCACCGTGTCGGTCGAGATGATGCCGTATTGGCGGAAAGCAGCTTCATAGACTTCGCCCGCTCCCGCCATGCGCGCGGTATGCGCCATAGTCGTGATTGCGCCCCGCTCCGATTTACCTACCTTAAGAACCACGATGGACTTGCCTACCGTATGGGCGCGCTCGGCCAACTCGAGAAAGCGCGGTCCGTTCTTCACGCTCTCCATCAGCACAGCGACCACGCGGGTACGGCCATCTTCCAGGAAAAACTCGGCGAAGTCGCATAAATCGAGATCCATTTCATTGCCGTTACTCACCATGTAGCTAAATCCCAGGTTTGCTTGTACAGCGCGATGCCCAATCACACCCAGCAACGCGCCGCTGTGAGAAGCGATCGCTACCGGCCCCGGGGGGATCGGCAGAGCGAAGGAGTGATCATAGCCGCACGGAATATTTTCGTAGACGTTGAAGGTGCCGTGGCAGTTGGGGCCGCACACGCGGATGCCGTAGCGCTTGGCGATCTCGCCGACCCGCGCTTGCAGAGCCTGCCCCTCCGGGCCGTCTTCACTGAAGCCAGCGGAGCCGATAACCGCGGCTTTCACCCCTTTCCGACCGCATTCTTCCATGACTTGCGGCGTGAGCTTTGCGTCGATCATGAAAATGGCCACGTCCGGCGTTTCCGGCAAGTCGGTGATCGAAGGATAGCAACGGAGCCCGCTTATCTCCCTGGCGCGCAAATTGATCGGATAAACTTTACCGGAGAATCTTGAGTTGACGATGTTGCGCAGCGGCAGTCCCGAAGCTTTGCCAAGGTCTGCCGAAGCACCTATGATCGCGATGGACCGAGGATTGAAAAGCAAGCCGACCCTAGAATCTGACACGAAAAACTCCCCCCAAAAATAATCGAGTGAGTGAAAAATTCGATTGCACCACGAAAAAAAAGCAACAGACGAAGCGTCCGCCTATCGTTTACAACTTCACGTACTTCGTGCTGGGTTTGAACGCTTACTGCACGCGTGAGTCGCTCAGGAGCAACTTACAGCGGTAGCCAACGGTCGTTCGTGCCGCTGGAACTTTCAGCCCCGCTGTCGCCGTTCATCGTCTCGGGGCGCTGCGAGCTTTTGATGGTTTCCTTCCAGGGCGACGGCGCGCTGCGGTAAACATCCGGGCCTTTGATAAAGTGGCGCGCTTCTTCGAGCGTTTCGACGAAGGGCATATCCATAGCGTAGAGCTTTTTGCCGGTGGGACGCGGGCCGCCTTTGGAGACATGCCCCCAGAGCCGATGGCCGACGATTTCTTCGGCAAACCAGACCGCTTCGATCACCTTCTCCAAATCCACTCCGGTATCGATGCCCATGCCTTCCATCATGTGGAGCAAATCTTCGGTCGGCGCGAGTCCCGCGGCGCGGCCGTTGCCGCAAAATGGACAGCCGCCCATACCGCCGATCGCCGGCTGCAAAGCCAGCGTGTCGGTCGCATCCAACATCCGGAGCGCAACATAAGAGGAAACCAGCGCCATGCCCCGGGTGTTGTGCAAATGCAAATTGAAGTGCCTGATCGACGGCCAGCGGCGCTTGATTGCGGCCAACTGCCGCTCGACTTGATCCGGCATGTTCCAGCCCATGGGATCGGAAATCCCGACTTTAGTTACCGCAATGCCCGCTTCTTCCCAGAGCCGATACTGAGCTTCCAACATTTTCATGCGATCCGCTTCGGATACTTCGCCGGTCCAATTGGAACCCCATGCGGCGCTGATGCTGATGCCGGCTTCTCGGGCGCCCTTTTTTTGCGCCTCCTCTACTGCCTTGGGCCAGCGCGCCATCTGTTGCGCAATGGTCCGGTTGATGTTTCGCTGAGCAAAAACGTCGCAAAGATACGCTCCCGTCTGAGCCTCATATTTGTAGTCCGACAGCGGCGGACAATATTTTTTCAACCGCTCGCGGCCGATTTCGTTCAGTGCTGTAGCCGTGTAAGTCACGCCGGGCTTGGGATGAAAACGCTGCACCAGCTCTTCGATCGAGGCCATCTGCGGCACCCAGCGCGCGCTTACGAAAGAACCGACGGCAATTTCCTTCAAGCCGGTTTCCGAGAGCATGTCGAGCAATTCAATTTTGGCATCGACGGAAATATCGGCGCGTTCGATCTGCAGACCGTCGCGCATGCCTTCTTCGGTCAGATGAACTTTGGGGTAGTTGCTCATGGGTTCTCCCTGCGCTGCTATTCTCGTTCCTCGATCCTCGCGAACTATCCGGAGCCATCTCACCGACTCGTGCTCCGGTCCTCCTCCATGGAAGAGTCACTCGCCCTTGTAAGTCGCCGAACGCTTCTCGGTGAATGCCTCGGCGCCTTCGCGCGCGTCTTGAGTTTCGTAAGGACTCGGCCCAGGCGCCATTTTCAACGCGAACAATAACGGCAAGCCCATCGATTTTACCGATAGTTCCTTGATCCGCCTGAGCGAGATCGGCGCGCTCTCGGCGATCTTTTCTGCCAGCCTGAGCGTCGTCGGCAGCAAGTCCGCCTGTGGCACGACCCGGTTGACCAACCCGTAGCGCAACGCATCCTGGGCGGTGATCGGTTCGCCGGTAAACAGCATCTCCATAGCGATGCCGCGAGGCATCAAGTATTGCAGCATCACGGTTGCGAAATTGGCGCCGCGCCCGCGCTTCGCCTCGGGCAAGCCGAAGCTGGCGTTTTCCGAAGCCATTCGGATGTCGCACGCCAGCGCCAACTCGCAACCGCCGGCGAGCGCATAGCCGTTCACGGCGGCGATCACCGGTTTGTACGTTTCGATGACGATCTGGCTTGAATGGGGCGGCTCGTCGAGAGCGCCGTAATCGGGCCCGACGCGATACGGCTTCTTTTGAAAAATCTCATGATGTTCCTTCAAGTCGGCGCCGGCGGAAAACGCCTTGTTGCCGGCGCCGGTAATCACGGCGGCTTTGATCGACGGCTCATGGCGAATTTTCAGAAAGGCCTCGACCAATCCGTTGCGCACTTCGGTGCCAAGCGCATTCATACGCTCGGGCCGATTGATCGTAACCAACGCGACGTTCTCTTTCTGCTCAAACAGGACGAATTCAGACATGTGATCCTCAAAAGGCACGCTTAATATCATTGAGAAGTAACACCCGGCCGGAACGAGTTCAACAAAACGTGGGCGCTACCGTTTTTCCGGCCTCAAGCCTGACAACGAAAACAGCAACAATTTCGAGTCGGAATGGCTGGCACGGAATACTGCTCAAAGCGCCACTAAATTCCATAACTATCAAAGTGCTGTTGCAGACAGGCGAATAGAAGCCGGCAACACAAATTCACCGCCGAATAGTAATTTCTACCAAAGGCCTTCGTGCACTGGCACGCCGGATCACTGCAAATCCAACCATTTGACTGCATGTGGAACGATGGCACCCGCGTTGCTTGGGACCGTCAGGTGAAACGCAGTTAAGCTCAAAAACAGTGGGAGGCACGATGAAGAAAATATCGTCAAGCAGCATTAAGGCACTCGGACTCGCGTTCATCATGGCGGCAGGCTGCGCCGGCGGTCCGATGAGCACGCGGGAAAAAGGCGCAGGTATTGGCGCGCTTGGCGGCGCGGCCGCCGGTGGCGCGATCGGTGCCGCCTTCGGACGCCCCGGCATGGGCGCGGCGATCGGCGCAGGCACAGGTTTGGTCGGCGGCGCGCTGGTCGGCGATTACATGCAGGGACAAGAACAGCAGCAGTACCAGTATAACGAGCAAACGATTCAACAGAATCAAAGAACCATCGAGCGAAATCGTTACGAGCTCCAGCGTCAACCGTATTCAGAGTACTAAACCAAGTCTTCTTTGAGTCAAAAACGAGGAGGTAACTATGAAGCGCACGAGCAAATTGATTCTCGCCGGAATTTTCTCGCTGAGTCTGATGTCACCGAGCATGGCGGCCATGGCGGAGGCCAGAGACAATCACGGGGAACACGGCAAGCACAAAGGTTGGAACAAACATCATGGCAAGAAGTTCGACGAGCATGATCGGCGTGATTTTCGTCGTGGTTGGCGAGACGACCACAGGCGATACGCTCGGCATGATCGCTGGAACGATAGTCACAGGCGACATGTTCGGCATGACCGTTGGCATGATGGCCGCATAGGCAATCGAGGCCACCACAACAAAGCCGAGATTCGTCAGGATTTCAAAGAAATCCGCGCCGCGCGCAAGGAAGTTCGGGACAGCCGCGCGGAGCTGCGCAAGGATTACGCCGAGCTGAGAAGGGATCGCGCCGAACTGCGCCGCGATATCCGCAACGGCGCCAGCAAGGAGGAGATCCTCAAAGGGCGCGAGGAAATTCGCGCCGACCTGAGAGAGATCCGCAATGACCGCATTGAATTGCGCAAAGACCAGGCGAGGCTCGATCAGGCGCGCCAAGAATTGAAGAACGATCTGCGCAGACGTTAACTCGAACAAGCGTTTCGCCGGCCCGGCTGTCCCAGTGGCGACGGCCGGGCCCCGCCTGGCAGCTCGCCGCTTACCCGAGCTCTTCATTCATCCACTCAGGGCTAGTTCCGAAGTTGTTCTAGCATTTCGCAGCCTGCTCCGCGTTGTTTATTTTTCGCTTAACGACTAATGTGGCCAATGCGAAAGTGAGGAAGGCATGGCCATCAAACGCTACAACGCGGGCATCCAACGCGCTAAAGGCATTCTGGAATTGGCTTCAGCCCTCTACGACGGTTCACTGTCTCATCAGACCCGGCGCGCCGCCGAGGGCGCTCTGCAAACCGACTCGCGCCTCGGCCGCGCGCTCCGGCTTTCGCTCGGCGTCAAGGACAGCGAAAAGAACGACGTGGCGCTGTCATTCACGACCGGCAGTTTCCGCGAGATCAGCGCGGTCGCTGCCGGCGAATATTCGCTCGCCTGGGTCAATCCCTCGGTGCTTCTCACCATGGCATACCGCGGCACCGGCCCGTTCAAGAAGCGCCTGCCCTTGAGAGCGATCGCGGTTTTTCCCTCTTTCGACGTGATGGGTTTCGCGGTGCACGAGTCCACCGGTGTGACGTCTCTGGCGCAAATCAAACAAGGACGGATTCCGCTGCGGATCTCGACCGGGTACGAAGCCGGCAGCGATTTCGCCAGCAGCGCGACCATGTTCACGGTTGCCGCCACCCTGCGCGCCGCCGGATTGACCTTGGCGGATATTCGCAAATGGGGCGGCAAAATTGTTTCCGTGCCGCGACCGAGCGACCCGCGCCGGCGCGCCGCGCTCGAGAACCGAACCATCGATGCGGTCTTCGATGAGGGCATCAAGAGCTGGGGGCAAACTGCGCTTAACCACGGCTTTCGCTACTTGCCCATCGACGGCATCGTGCTCAAACGGCTCAAGACCCTTGGCTATCGCCCCACAGTCATGTCGCGCTGCGGCTTTCGCGGTCTGGGAACGGACGTTCAAACGGTCGATTTCAGCGGCTGGCCGATGATCGTGCGCGCCGATATGCCGGATGATGTCGCCTATGCGCTGTGCGAAGCGATCGAGCAGCGCAAGAGAGCCATTCCCACCGACAACTTCAAACCCCTCGAGGTGGCCCAGCTCTGCGCCAATGATGACATAGCTCCCTATGACGTCCCGCTCCATCGGGGCGCGAAGCGCTTTTATCGCGAGCGCGGCTATCTCCAGTGAGCGCCGCACCAAACCGGGCGGGCCGCGGCTTGCGCGAGCTTGCCGGTTGCCGTAGGCACGGCTTCCATAGTAAATAACTCCGCACGATGGATGGACAGGCCACCCGTTTGGAGACCTACAATGCGGCGGTCGATTTAATCGAGCGCAACATCGCGGCGCGTCCACAGAAGATCGCCTATATCGACGAGCGCGGCAGTTATAGCTTCGCGGAGCTTGCGGCGCGGGTGAATCGCGCCGCCCATGCCCTTACAAACCTCGGCCTCGCGGCGGAGAGCCGCGTCGTCGTATGCTTGCTCGACACCATCGACTTTCCGGCCGTCTTTCTCGGCGCCATCAAAGCCGGGCTTGTGCCCATCGCGGTGAATACGCTACTCACTAGCAACGATTTCGATTTCATTTTGCGCGACAGCCGTGCTCAGGCCCTGGTGGTGTCCAATCCGCTGCTCGGGTCATTCAAACCGATACTCGCCGCTCAGCCCTTCCTCAGGCACGTGGTCGTTTCAGCCGGCGACGGGTCTCATCCGCGCCTGGAAGATTTGCTCGGCGCCGCGTCGGACCAATTCCCGGCCGCTCCGACGCAGCCCGACGACGCTTGCTTCTGGCTCTACTCGTCCGGTTCGACCGGCGTGCCGAAGGGCGTGGTGCACGTGCAAACCAGCATGATCAAAACCGCCGAACTTTACGCCCAGCCGATACTCGGCATTCAGGAAAGCGACGTGGTCTTCTCCGCCGCCAAATTATTTTTCGCCTACGGTCTCGGCAACGCTCTCAGTTTCCCGCTCTCGGTCGGCGCTACGACCATTCTGCTGAGCGAGCGGCCGACGCCGCAGGCCGTCTGCCGCATTCTCAAAGAGTATCGGCCGACGATCTTTTATGGCGTGCCGACGCTTTACAGCGCGCTCTTAGCTTGTCCGGATTTGCCCGCGCGCGGAGAATCGAACCTACGCCGCTGCACGTCGGCGGGCGAAGCGCTGCCGCCCGACGTCGGCCGCCGTTGGTTCGAGCGTTTCGGCGTCGACATTCTCGATGGACTCGGCTCGACGGAGATGCTGCACATTTTCCTTTCCAACCGGCCCAACGACAATCGCTACGGCACTTCGGGGAGACCCGTGCCCGGCTACGAGATCCGTTTGGTCGACGAGGACGGCCATCCCGTGCCGAAAGGCGAAATCGGCGAACTGCAGGTCGCCGGACCGACGGCCGCCGCGTTCTATTGGAATAATCGCGAAAAGAGCCGCACGACTTTCCTCGGGCCGTGGACCCGAAGCGGCGACAAATATACCGAAAGCGCCGACGGATACTTCACCTATAGCGGCCGCGCTGACGATATGCTCAAGGTCGGCGGCATCTGGGTGTCGCCCTTCGAAGTCGAATCCGCGCTAGCCTCGCACTCCGCCGTGCTCGAGGCCGCAGTGGTGGGTCACCCGGATGAAAACGGCCTGATTAAACCGAAGGCCTACGTCGTGCTCCGGCCCGACGTGCCGCAAAGCGAGGAATTAGCGGCGGCGCTGCAGCAGCATGTTAAAGCGCATCTCGCCCCGTACAAGTATCCGCGCTGGATCGATTTCCTCGCCGAGCTGCCGAAGACCGCCACGGGGAAAATCCAGCGCTTCAAGCTGCGCGAGAAAAAATGAAGCCGGCAATAGAGTTGATGAATGAACCGCCGGATGGATGGAACTGCATCACTCCGACACTTGCATGACTCCATCACTCCGCCGTATCCGAGACCTGGAGGACAAAATGTTTCTCAATTGCGGTAAATTCCTGACACTGCTCGTCGCCGCGATGCTGCTATCTGGATCCGCTGCCTCGGCGCAGGCGCCAAAAATCCGCGTCGGCATCATGCTCCCTTATACGGGAACCTTCGCCCAACTCGGCACCGCGATCACCAACGGCTTCAGGCTCGCCATCGCCGAGCGCGGCGGCAAGCTCGGCGGGCGCGAGCTCGAGTTCTTTACCGTCGACGATGAAGCCGAGCCGTCCAAGGCCCCGGAAAACACGAACAAACTGGTGCAGCGCGACAAGGTCGACGTGCTCGTCGGCACGGTTCATAGCGGTGTGCAGATGGGCATGGTCAAAATCGCCAGGGAAACCAATACCCTGCTGATCATCCCCAACGCCGGTCTCGACGCCGCCACCGGCGCGCTTTGCGCGCCGAACATTTTCCGCACATCTTTCTCCAATTGGCAGCCTTCGTATCCCATGGGGAAGGTGCTCGCCGACCGCGGCATTCGCAACGTCGTATCGCTCGCCTGGAAATACGGCGCCGGCGAAGAAGCCGTGGCAGGGTTCACCGAGGGCTTTATCAAAGCCGGCGGCAAAAGCGTGCGCGGCCTGTGGATTCCATTTCCCAACGCCGAGTTTCAAGCGCTCCTTACTGAGATCGCCTCGACCAAGCCCGACGCCGTTTTCGTCTTTTTCGCCGGCGCGGGCGCGGCAAAATTCGTCAAGGACTACGCCGCCGCCGGCTTGCGCAAAACGATTCCCCTCTATGGCTCGGGCTTTCTCACCGACGGGATCTTGGATGCGATTCAGGACTCGGGCCAAGGCTTGGAAACCACCTTGCACTATGCCGACGGTCTCAATACCAAACGGGACAAGGAGTTTCGCACCGCCTACGTCAAAGCCCACACGAGTGAGCCGGATGTTTACGCCGTGCAAGGATTTGACGCCGGTTTGCTGCTCGCCGCCGGGCTCGAAGCGGTAAAGGGCGACATCAGCAAGCGCAAGGAATTGATTGCCGCTATGGAAAAAGCCAAGATCGACAGCCCGCGCGGCGCCTGGACCCTATCGAAAGCGCATAATCCAATTCAGGACATCTACCTGCGCAAGGTCGTGGGCAGGGAAAACCGCTTCGTCAGCATCGCCCACAAAGCCCTGGCGGACCCGGCCCGCGGCTGCAAGATGTGAGGCCGCTTCGCTGGGTTCCAACAGTTCCAACGGTTCCATTGGTTCCAATCGTTGCCCGGGAGGCTTTGAACGACTGGAACAATTGGAACCTTGGAACCACTGGAACCAAGCCTTAGTCAATGTTTTACCTCATTCAGTTATTAAACGCCGTTCAGTACGGCCTTCTGCTCTTTCTTCTCGCCAGCGGCTTGACCCTGATCTTCGGCATCATGGGGGTGATCAATCTCGCGCACGGCAGTTTTTACATGGTCGGCGCCTATCTCGCATACTGGCTCACCCGCACAACCGGCAGTTTCTGGTTCGCCCTGCCGGTCGTGATCGTCATCGCCTTGCCTATCGGTCTCCTGCTGGAGACCACCCTGATCAAGCGGCTTTATAAGCGGGACCATCTCTATCAAGTGTTGCTCACCTTCGGCCTGATTCTCATTTTAGAGGAGCTGCGCAGTATTCTTTTCGGCAACGACGTGCACGGAGTTGCGGTACCGGCGCTGTTGAATTTTTCCCTTCCGCTGACCGAAAATCTTTCCTACCCCGTGTACCGGTTGTTTGTCACCGGGATTTGTCTCGCCATCGCCGCGGTCATGTATTTCGTGATTCAGAAAACGCGCATCGGCATGATGATCCGCGCTGGCAACAGCAACCCTGAAATGGCCGCCTCGCTGGGTGTGAACATACCCCTGCTGTTTGCCTTCGTCTTCGCCGCCGGCATGGCTTTGGCGTCTTTTGCCGGGGCCATTGCGGCGCCCATCACATCAGTGGCGCCCGGGATGGGCCATCAAATTTTGATCATCTGCTTCGTCGTGGTCGTCATCGGCGGCATCGGCTCCATTCACGGCGCGATGACCGCATCCCTGTTGATCGGTCTCGCCGACACCCTCGGCAAAGTGGTCGCCCCCGAGTATTCCGGCGTGGCGATCTATCTCTTGATGGCGGTCGTTCTGTTGTGGCGCCCGCAGGGACTCGCCAACCGATCTTAGTCGAGCCGTGACTTACATCACCCTGCCCCGCACGGTCCTGCTCGTCGTTTTGCTTTTGCTGGC
>Ga0073934_10000755_pt1 | contig 87208 bp, 77 predicted proteins | sample LarsenN4metaG_FD_76834 | JGI IMG/M metagenome (GOLD analysis project Ga0073934, IMG submission 76834) | Hot spring sediment bacterial and archeal communities from British Columbia, Canada, to study Microbial Dark Matter (Phase II) - Larsen... ...
CCGCGCTGGTCCGGTGGGACGGGGCCGGCGACCCCGCCGACGTCGTGCCCGAGGGCTTCGACGTCCGGACCCTCGTGCACGAGTACGGCGGCGGCGCGTTCGCGGTCCGCGACGGGGTCGCGTACTGCTCGCGGTTCGAGGACCAGCGCCTGTACCGGCTCGGGCCCGAAGGCGAGCCGCGGCCGATCACCCCGGAGCCGCCGACGCCCCGCTCGCTGCGGTACGCGGAACCCGATGTGTCCCCCGACGGGCGGTGGGTCGTCTGCGTTCGGGAGCGGCATGGCGACGAGGGCATCCCCGAGAACGACCTCGTCGTGATCGCGTCCGACGGGTCGGCCGACCCCGCGGTCCTCGCCTCGGGCAGCGACTTCTACGCGGCGCCGCGGTTCTCGCCCGACGGGTCGCGGCTGGCGTGGCTCCGGTGGGACATGCCGAGGATGCCGTGGGACGGGACCGAGCTCGTCGTCGCGGGGTTCGCCGAGGGTCGGGTCGGTGCCCCCGCGGTCGTCGCGGGCGGCTCCGAGGAGTCCGTGTTCTGCCCGGTCTGGAGCCCGGGCGGAGCGCTGCACGCCGTCTCGGACCGGACCGGCTGGTGGAACCTGTACCGGTTCGGATCCGACGGGGATGCGGCGAACCTCGCGCCGATGGCGGCCGAGTTCGGCGTGCCGATGTGGGAGTTCGGGTACCGCTCGTTCGCGTTCCTGGCCGACGGCCGGATCGTGTGCGCTTACCGACGCCAGGGTCGGCATCACCTCGCGCTGCTCGACCCGATGACCTCCGAGCTGATCGACCTGGACGTCCCCTACTCGGTCTTCGACCCTCCGTTCGTGCGGGCCGAGGGCAGCCGGATCGTCTTCGTCGGGGCCGGGCCGCGGACCGAGCCAGAGCTCGTGCTGCTCGACTTCACGTCGCGCTCGGTGGAGGTCGTGCGACCGGCGCCAGGCCCCGGGATCGACGGCGCGTTCGTCTCCGAGGCCGAGGCGATCGCGTTCCCCACCGACGACGGGCGGACGGCGTTCGCGTACTTCTACCCGCCGCGGAACCCGGGCTTCGTGGGACCCGAGGGCGAGCTGCCGCCGCTCGTGGTCCGCGCGCACGGCGGTCCGACCTCGGAGGCGACGCCGGAGCTGAAGCCGTACGTGCAGTACTTCACGAGCCGCGGGTTCGCCTTCGTCGACGTGAACTACGGGGGCAGCACCGGCTACGGTCGGGAGTTCCGCCAGCGGCTGTACGGCGGTTGGGGGATCGTCGACGTCCGCGACTGCATCGCGGCGGCGCGCCACCTCGTGGAGGCGGGCAGGGCCGACCGCGAGCAGCTGGTGGTGACTGGCGGCAGCGCCGGCGGGTTCGTGGTGCTCGCGTCCCTCGCGTTCCACCCGGAGGCCTTCGCGGCCGGCACCAGCTACTTCGGCGTATCGGACCTCGAGCCGTTCGCGACGTTCACCCACAAGTTCGAGCTCCGGTACACCGACCTGCTGGTCGGCCCCTGGCCCGAGGCGGCCCAGCTGTGGCGCGAGCGCTCGCCGGTCCACCGGGCAGACGCGATCCGCCGGCCGGTGCTCCTGCTCCAGGGTCTCGAGGACGCCGTCGTCCCGCCGTCCCAGGCCGAGCTCATGATCCGGGCGCTCGAGGCGAACGGGGTCCCGTACGTCTACGTGGCGTTCGAGGGCGAGCAGCACGGGTTCCGCCGGGCCGAGACCATCGCCCGCTCCTACGAGGCCGAGCTCGCGTTCTACGGGCGGGTGCTGGGGTTCGAGCCGGCCGACGACCTCCCGCCGCTCGCCATCCGGAACCTCCCCGCCTGACGTCCGCTGGGCCCTGTGGGTTCGGGCCGAACGGCCTTCCCGCGGCGCCGGCCCGGTCCCGAGGATGGAGAGGTGACCTCGCGGGCCCTGTCCGTGGTGTGGCGGCTGGCGTGCCGGCTCGTGCCGGCGGGCCTCCTGCTGTGGGCGGGCCTGGCCAAGGCGCTGGACCGGCAGGCGTCGATCCTGGCCGTGGACGCCTACGACGTCCTGCCCCAGGTCCTGGTCCGGCCGGTTGCCACCGTCCTGCCGTGGATCGAGATCGGGGTGGCCGCCCTGCTGGTGCTCGGGCTGTTCGTGCGCTTCGCGGGCCTCGCCACGATCGCGCTCGCCGCGGTGTTCATCGCGGGCATGGCGCAGGCCAAGGCGAGGGGGCTGGCGATCGACTGCGGGTGCTTCGGCGGCGGGGGAGCCGGCGACGGCGTGAGCTGGTGGGACATCGCCCGCGACGTGCCGATCCTGGTGGCCGGCCTGTACCTGGCCTGGCGTCCGGCGGGGCCGCTCCAGCTCGACAACGCGTTCCTGGTGGAGGGTTCGGAGGCGATCGATGGAGACGACGAGAGGGACCAAGCGAGCGCGGCAGCGCGCGGCCGCTGAGGCGCGCGCGGTCGCCCGACGCAGACAGCGGCAACGGAAGGCGATCGGCACCGCGCTGGGCGGGATCGCCCTGATCGCCGTCGTGGTGGTCGCGGTCGTCGCGTTGACGGCGGGCGGTCAGGGGGCCGGGCCCTCCGGCGCCGGGCAGGTGTCGGTCGCGGGACCGCCGCGCTCGCAGCCGCTGTCGCCCGGCGAGGCCGTCCCGGCGTTCTCGGGGCCGGGCATCGACGGGGGGACGGTGGACTGGGGCGACTTCCTCGGCCGTCCGGCCGTGGTCCCGGTCTGGGCGCCCTGGTGTCCGCACTGCCAGGTCGAGCTCCCGGTGCTCGACCGCGTGATGGAGGAGTTCCCCGAGGTCGGGTTCGTCACGATCGTCACCGCGATCGGCGACGCACCCGGGCCGGCACCCGACGCGTTCCTGGCCGACAACGGGATCACGGCCCCGACGGTGGTCGACGATCGGGCCGGGACGCTGGCGCGCGCGTTCGGGATCCAGGGGTTCCCGACGCTCTACTTCGTGGACTCCGAGGGCGTGGTGGCGCAGGTGATCGAGGGCGAGGCCGGGGAGCACGCGCTCCGAGCGATCGTCGGCTCGCTGACCTGATCCCGCCGCCCCGTCCGGAGAGAGGGGGTCGCGGGGAGCTGGGTGTGTACCCGGCTCCCCGCACCAGAGGGGCGCATGCCTCGTGGCGCCCCCAACGCTACCCGCGCCGCGTGGCGACCCCGCGTCCGCAACGTGACGGCGGCGTGAACCTCAGTGCTTGATCGGCCACAGCACCGCCGCGAACGCGGCCCGCGCGAACCGGCGCGTGGCGCCCCGCTCGTCGGCGACGCGCGAACGGCGCGTCGCGCGAGCGATCCGCTCCGCCTCGGCCTCGCGGACGCGATCGGCGATCCGGTGCTTCGCCATCTCTCCGCTCAGCATCTCCGCCTCCTCGGCTCCCGTTGGCCACACCGTAGGGCCGCCGATCGGGGGGCCGCCGTGACCCGGGGCACGACCGCGGCGTGACGTCCGTCACGTTGCGCTCGCACCCGCACCCACGGAAGATGCGCGGGTGAGACGTCGGCCCGCGCTCGTCGCCGCCGCGTGCTGGATCGGCGTGCTGGTGGTGGCGCCCGCGGCGGCGGCCCAGTCGATCGGGCCCTCGCCCACGCCTCGGGTCGACGGAGAGATCTCCGGCGTCCTCTCGCGCGGCGGCACGCTCACGATCCGCGTGGAGGCGTTGATGCCCGGGGGATGGGAGGGGTTGCACCTGGTCGAGGTGGCGGTGGGCGCCGACGGGCGCGAGCTGGAGCGCATGCGGTACGACATCGAGGACGCCCGGCTCGCCCTCGCCGAGCAGGAGATGGTCGTCGGCACCGGAGACGTCGTCGTCGGCCAGTGGCTGCGCGTGGCCGCCTCGCGCGTCGTGGTGACCACCGGGGCCGGGCACCTCACGTTCACGGCCACGGCGGAGGTGCTCCGCGACCTGCCGCCGCAGACCGGGTTCGAGCTCTCGGTCACCGGCGATCGGGGGGAGCGCGCCGTCGTGACCCGGCGGATCGCCGACCCCGAGCCCGAGGGGCTCTCGTGGGGGACCGTGCTCGCGGCCGTCGTCGCGGCCCTGTTCGCGGGCGGCTTCGTGGGGAACCTCTACGCGTCGCGCCGGCGCCCGCCGCCCCGCCTCTCGATCTACGGGGCGATCCAGCGTCGGCTCGAGGAGGAACGCTCGCAGCCAGGCGGGACGGGGCGGTGAGCGAAGGGCGAGGGGTCTTCGCCGCCGTCGCTCGAGCGGCGGCCGGCGGTCCCCGCGACGGCGACCGTCCGGGGCTGTGGCGCGAGCTCGCCGCACACCTCGACCCGGTGGCGTACCGACCCCGTCTGCACCCCGACGTCGAGGTCCGGACCTTCCGCCTCCGGTGGGGCAACGACTACGCGATGATCGCCAGCCCGGACCGTTCGATGCACTACCGGCTCGAGCCGTGGGAGGCGGAGATCCTCGAGCTGATGGACGGGAACCGGACCGTGAAGGAGGTCGTGGTCGAGCGGTTCCGCGGCTCCGGCGACATGGAGCTCTCGGGCGTCGCGGACCTGGTCGAACAGCTCCGCGCGGGCGGGTTCCTCGCGACGCCCTACCTGGACGTCCCGGCGATCGTGCGGCGGGCCCTGAACCCGGAGTCGGGCGTGGGAGCGGTGTCGAGGCGCTTCGTCCGGACCCTCACGCTCGAGTGGCAGGGGGCGCACCGGTTGGTCGCCTGGTGCTATCGCAACGGGCTGCGATGGTTCTTCCACCCGGCGGTCCTCGTGGTCGGGATCGCCGCTTCGCTCGGCGGGTTCGCGGCGTTCGTGTCGCTGTTCCGGACCGGTCGGTTCGGCCTGTCGGGCGGGGACGCGGCGCTCGCGTCGCTCGTCCTCCTCGCGATGAACTACGTCCTCACATCCGTGCACGAGCTCGCCCACGCGGTGGTCCTCGTGCATCACGGACGGCGGGTGCGCTCGGCGGGGTTCATGATCTACTTCGGCTCGCCGGCCTTCTTCGTCGACGCCTCCGACGGCCTGATGATGGAGCGAGGTCCCCGGATCATGCAGGCCTTCGCGGGCCCGTTCGCCGAGCTCGTGATCGCGGGCGCCGCCTCCTTCCTCGCCTGGGTCGCGCCGGATACGTGGGCGGCCCCGATCCTGTATCGGTTCGCGCTGCTCAACTACTTCGTGATCTTCCTGAACCTCGTCCCGATGCTGGAGCTCGACGGCTACTTCGTCCTGTCGGACCTGATCCAGGTCCCTGACCTGCGACCCCGCTCGCTCCGGTTCATCCGCTACGACCTGTGGGCCAAGCTGCGGCGCCGCGAGCGGTGGACCAAGCAGGAGGTCGGCCTGGCCCTGTACGGGATCCTCGGCATCGCGTTCACGATCTTCGCGCTGGTCACGTCGGTCTTCTTCTGGGAGGAGGTCTTCGGGGGCCTGATCCGACGGCTCTGGGACGGGGGTGCGGTGACCCGCTTCCTCCTGCTCGCGCTGACGGTGTTCGTGGCCGGCCCGGTCCTCCGCGGCGCGATCGCGCTGCTGCGGACGCTGACCCGTCGCGGGAGGGCGGTCGCGAGGGCCGTTCGGTTCCGACTCCAGACCAGGTGGCGCGTCGAGGCGGCGCGGATGATCGACGCGCTCCCGATCTTCGAGGACCTGCCCGAGGAGGTGCTCTCGGACCTCGCCGGACGGGTCCAGCTGCGGTCCTTCGCGGCCGGCAAGCCGGTGTTCCGGCAGGGGGACCGGCCGAACGCCTTCTACGTGATCCGTCGCGGGACCCTCCAGGTGGTGGAGGAGGATCCGGAGACCGGCCGGGAACGGGTGCTCCGCGTCCTGGGCCCGGGCGAGTCGTTCGGCGAGCTCGGGCTCGTCGACGGGCGGGCGCGCTCGGCCACGGTCCGGCCCGTGGAGGACTGCCAGCTCTTCGTGGTCGACGAGGGGACCTTCGACCGGCTGCTCGCGGACCCGATCCGCGTGCCCGAGTTCGCCCCGACGTTCCAGGCGGTGGAGGAGCTGCGCCGGCTCCCGCCGTTCGCCGGGCTCGAGGCGGCGGACCTGGCGGAGGTGCTGGCGCGGGGACGCTGGATCTCGGTCGCTCCCGGGCGGACCGTGATCGAGCAGGGGGAGGAGGGGGACGCCTTCTACGTGGTGGGGTCCGGGCGCCTGGAGGTCCTGGTCGACGGCGCCGCGGTGAGCACCCTCGGGCCCGGGGACCACTTCGGCGAGATCGCGCTGCTGATGGACGTGCCGCGGTCCGCGACGGTGGTGGCTCGGACCCCCGCTCGGATGTTCCGTCTCGACCGGGAGGGCTTCGATCGGGTGGTGGTCGAGGCTCTCGGGCGGGGCACGCTCGATCCGGCAGCGCGCGTCGGCCGAACCTGGCAGCATTGACGTGGTGTCGAGCCGCGAGGACGGGAGAGAGGGCGCGGGATGGACTGCTGGCACTGCCGCCGGACGGCCGTGGGCGCCTGCCGCTTCTGCGGGCGCGGGGTCTGCGAGGACCACGTCGAGACCCTCCCGTACGTCCTCGAGCTCTTCCGCGGCAAGGAGGTCACTCGTGCCCTGGTCGTGGAGGACGCCCTGTACTGCGGCGCGTGCACCCCGCGTCCGGACCCGCTCGACCTGCCCGAGCTCGACGCCGACCCCTGAGCGTTGTGACGTTCGTCACAGCCTGCTCGGTGACGCAGGTCACCATGGGACCGGTGACGCCGAGCACATCGATCCGGTGACGAGCGCGCGCAGGATGAGGCCGAAGGCCGTCCCCGCCGGGGACCGGGAATCCCGGAGGGAGGTGAAACGAGGTGGCGGAGAAGAAGATCACGCCGAAGGCGGCGACGGGCAAGGCCGCGGGTGGCACGGCGAAGGCCGCGGCGACGCGCGTCACCAAGCGTCAGACCAAGCGTCAGACCAAGCGCCAGACGAAGAGGCAGATCTGAGGTCCATCCGTGGGTACCGCGGCGGCGGGCCCGGCGTTGCCGGGCCCGCCGCCGCGTTCCGGGCCTATCCGCGGAGGGACGACTTGGCTACGCTTGCGGAGATGGTGACGGCGAGGACCGCGGTCGTGGCGATCGCGCCCACGGAGCTCGTGGCCGCGATGGCGCGGACCCCGCTGTTCGAGGGCGCTTCGTCGGAGACGATCGCTCGCCTGGCCGAGCGCGGGACGCTGCGCCCCTACCGTCGGGGCACCTACCTGTTCCACCAGGGCGACCCCTCGCCCGACGTGTTCTTCCTCGTTTCCGGGCGGGTCGAGATCAGCTCGCTGTCGGCGAACGGCCACCGACAGCTCCACACCACGATCGAGGCACCGCAGTTCTTCGGCGAGCTGGGCGTGCTCGGCGGGATGCCGCGGAGCGCCGCCGCGCTCGCGCTGGAGGGTTCGACCGTGTGGGTCGTCCCCGCGGAGGGGTTCCTCGGGTTCCTGGCCGAGGAGCCGGCCGCCACGCGAGCGCTGCTGCGCGCCCTCGCGCGCCAGGTGACCGCCCACGAGGCGTTCGTCGAGGACCTGCTGTACCTCGACCTCAAGGGGCGCGTGGCCAAGCGCCTGCTCCAGCTCGTCTCGCCCTCGCTCGACGAGCTCCCGCCCGACGGCGCGGTGGTGCCGTCGATCGTCACCCACGCCGACCTCGCGAGCCTGTGCGGCGGCAGCCGCGAGAACGTGACGAGGATCCTCTCCGAGCTCCAGCGGCGCGGGATCGTGGAGCGGGACGGACGGCGGTTCGTCCTGCGAAAGATCTCGGGCCTGGCACGCCTGGCGGGGGTCGGAGGGTCGTCCGGATGACCGTCCGGGAGCTCCGCCGCCGATTCGGCCAGACGGTTGCCGCGCACGACTGGCTCGAGGGCGCGAGCGGGCTGCTCGGGCTGGTGTTCCTGGCGGCCGCGGTCGCGAGCGCGTGGGCCGTGGTGATCGCGCTGACGAGCCTCGGGGACGCCGAGCCCGGTCTCGAGGGCTCGCGGGGGCTGCTCGAGGCCACGCGCGGGCTGGGCGTGCTCCTGTTCGGCGCGTTCGCCGTCATCTCCCTCGCGGTCGGCTGGTTCCTGGCGGGCGAGGCGGTCCGCAGAGGCATCCGTCGTCTGACCCGCCGGGGCTGAACCCGACCCGCGGGGTTCACCGGGTTCGCGACGACCCCTAGACTCGGCGCCATGCGGGCCTGTCCGAGCTGCGGGCGCGAGAACCCCGAGGGATTCCGGTTCTGCGGCCATTGCGCGGCCCCTCTCGGCGACGCGGGGCCGGCGCGGGAGCTCCGCAAGACCGTCACCGTCGTCTTCTGCGACGTGACCGGCTCGACCGCGCTCGGGGAGCGGCTGGACCCCGAGTCGTTGCGACGCGTGATGACCCGCTACTTCGAGGAGATGCGCGCCGTGCTCGAGCGGCACGGGGGCACCGTGGAGAAGTTCGTCGGCGACGCTGTGATGGCGGTGTTCGGGATCCCGCAGGTGCACGAGGACGACGCCCTGCGGGCGGTGCGCGCCGCGAGCGAGATGCGCGAGGCGCTCGTCGGGCTCAACAAGGAGCTCGAACGCGACCGCGGCCTCACGCTCGCGGCCCGGATCGGCGTGAACACCGGGCCCGTCGTCGCGGGCGACCCCTCGACCGGGCAGGCCCTGGTCACGGGTGACGCCGTGAACGTAGCGGCCCGGCTCGAGCAGTCGGCCGGTCCCGGCGAGATCCTGATCGGCGAGGAGACCTCGCGGCTCGTGCGCGACGCGGTCGAGACCGAGCCCGTGGCGCCGCTGGACCTGAGGGGGAAGTCGGACGCGGTCCCCGCGCGCCGGCTCCTGGCCGTGACGCCGGGGGTCGGGGGCGTCGCTCGCCGGCTCGACGCTCCGATGGTCGGCCGTGACCGCGAGTTGCGCCTGCTGCTGGAGGCGTTCGACCGGGCGACCTCCGAGCGGGCGTGCCACCTGTTCACCGTGCTCGGCGCGGCCGGGGTGGGGAAGAGCCGACTCGTCGAGGAGTTCGTCGCCGGCATCGAGGGCCGAGCGTGGGTGCTCCGGGGGCGGTGCCTGTCGTACGGCGACGGCATCACGTACTGGCCGGTGACCGAGGTGCTGAGCCAGGTGGCGGACCTGTCCGCGGCCGACGACCCGGACACGATCCGGGCAAAGCTCCGCGCGGTCCTCGGCGACGGACCGTCGTTGGTCCCGCTCGCGACGCGGCTGGAGCAGATCCTCGGGGTCTCCAGCGCCGACGCCCCGCCGGAGGAGACGTTCCTCGCGGTGCGACGCGTCCTCGAGACGCTGGCGCGCGACCGTCCCGTGGTGGTCGCGTTCGACGACGTCCACTGGGCCGAGCCCACGTTCCTCGACCTGGTCGAGCACGTTGCCGACCTCTCGAGGGACGCGGCGATCCTGCTCCTGATCCAGGCCCGACCCGAGCTCCTGGACGTTCGGCCGGGATGGGGCGGCGGGAAGCTGAACGCGACCACCATCCTGCTGGAGCCGCTCGGCGAAGGAGAGACGGCGCTCCTGGTCCGGAACCTCCTGGGCGGTGCGGAGCTGGCGCCGGACGTCCGCGCCCGCATCACGCAGGCGTCGGGCGGGACGCCGCTGTTCCTCGAGGAGCTGCTCTCGAAGCTGATCGACGAGGGCGCGCTCGTCCGGCGTGACGGCCGGTGGGAGCCGGCCGGCGACCTCCGGGAGCTCGAGGTCCCCGCGACGATCCAGGCGTTGATCGCGGCTCGCCTCGACCTGCTGGCACCCGCGGAGCGGGCGGTGCTCGAGCGCGCCTCCGTGATCGGCCAGGTCTTCTACGGGAGCGCGGTCCGCGAGCTCTGCCCGTCGGAGCTCGCCCCGGCGGTCCCCGGCGAGCTGCGCTCGCTGATCCGCAAGGAGCTCGTCCGCCCGGAGCGCGGCGAGCTCGGCGAGGAGGACGCGTACCGGTTCCGGCACCTGCTGGTCCGCGACGCGGTCTACGGCGCGATGCCCAAGGAGCTGCGGGCCGAGCTGCACGAGCGGTTCGGCGGCTGGCTCGAAGGACACGCCGGGGCCCTGGAGGTGGACGAGTTCGTCGGGTACCACCTCGAGCAGGCCCGCCGGTTCCTCGCCGAGCTCGGCCCGGAGGACGAGACGCAGCGATCGCTCGGCGAGCGGGCCGCGACGCTGCTGCTCGCTTCAGGGGAGCGAGCGTTCGGGCGGGGTGACGTCTCGGCGGCGTCTCGGCTGCTGCGGCGGGTGCTGTTGCTCGTTCCCGAGGACCATCCGATCGCGGTGCGAGCCGCCCCGCTCCTCGCCCGTGCGCTGCACGAGGCCGGGGACCTCGCCGGCGCGATCGCGGTGGCCGAGGAGTCGATCCGCGTCGCCAGAGCGGTGGGGGATCGCGGCGCCGGGGCGACCGCCACCGTGGTCCACGCGATGTCCCTCGTCACGGGTCAACGGGGATCCGAGCTGCGGGGGGCGCTCGATCGGATCGCCGGCGTGATCCCCGATCTCGAGCGGTTGGGCGACGACACGGGTCTCGCGGCCGCGTGGAGCGCGACCTGCATCCTGCGGTTCTGGAGCGGCGACGCGACCGGAGGCCTCGAGGCCGGCGCCCGGTCGCTCGACCACGCGCGGCGCTCCGGCCGTCCGGGAGCCCTCCATCATGCGATGTCGGCACACGTCGGGCCGCTACTGTGGGGTCCGATACCGGTGGGGGAGGCGATCGCGAGGGCGCGGGCCCTCCGGGCTGAGGCGGTCGAGCGCGGCCTGCTCTCGCACTTCCTCGACGAGACGATCGCAGCGCTCGCGGCGATGAGGGGTGAGTTCGAAACCGCCGAGTCGCTCCTGGCCGCCGCCGGCGAGGCGATCCGGGAGCTCGGGCTCAGGCTGCATGCGGCGGCGGGCCACTTCACGGCCACGGTGGAGTTGCTGGCCGGTCGCTTCGAGGACGCGGAGCGGATGCTCACGGCCGGGATCGAGGAGCTGCGCTCGATGGGTGAGCGGGGGTTCGCGTCGACCTCCGCGGCGTACCTCGCGGAGGCGCAGCTCCTCCAAGGGCGGGCCGAGGACGCGCTCACCTCGATCGCGCTCGCGCGGGAGCTCGCCGAGCCCGACGACGTGATCGCGATGGTCGACTGGCGGCGACTCCGGGCATCCGCGCTGGCCACCCTCGGACGCGACCTGGACGAGGCCGAGCGCCTGGCCCGCGAAGCCCTCGCCAGCGCGGAGTCGACCGACTACGTCGTGACGATCGGGCAGTGCCACCAGAACCTCGCCGAGGTGCTCCGCTCGCGGCGTTCGCAGGACGAGGCCCGAGAGCACCTGCGCGAGGCGGTCCGTCTCTACGAGGCCAAGGAGAACCTCGTGATGGCCGGGCGGGCCGAGCAGCTGCTCGCGACCGGTTAGCTCAGCCGCCGATCGCCGACATGGAGCGCTCGGGGCGCACGAAGTCCGGGTGGTTGATCCGGTGGCCCGACCACTTGCGCCAGACGTTCTCGCGGATCAGCCCCTCGAGCTCCTCGTCCGAGTCCCCCGCCCGCATCGGACCCCGCAGGTCGGTCTCCTCGAGGGCGAACAGGCACGCCCGCACCTGGCCCTCGGCCGTCAGGCGCAGGCGGTTGCAGTCGTCGCAGAACGGCTCGGTCACGCTCGAGATCACACCGATCCCCCCGGGGGCGCCGTCGGCGAACCGGTAGCTCGAGGCCGGCTCGTGGTCCGGGCCCAGCGGCTCGAGCGGGTACACGGCGTCGATCGCCTCGAGCAGCCGCCTCGAGGGGACGACCTTGGCCCGTTCCCAGGACCGCTGGGCGTCGAGCGGCATGTACTCGATGAAGCGGACGACGTGCCCGGTCTCGCGCGACCACCGCGCGAAGTCGACCACCTCGCCCTCGTTCTGGCCGCCGATCACCACGCAGTTGATCTTGATCGGCACCAGGCCCGCCTCTTCGGCCGCCCGGATCCCCGCCAGCACGCGGTCGAGCGCGTCGCGGCGGGTCATCTCGGCGAAGCGATGCCGCATCAGCGAGTCGCACGAGACCGTGACACGGTCCAGCCCCGCCTCGGCGAGCGGTCCGGCGAGCCGGTCCAGCAGGACCCCGTTCGTCGTCATCGAGAGGTCGACGTCGGGGGCGACCTCGCGGAGCATGCGGATCAGGGTCGGGAGGTCCGCCCGCACCGTGGGCTCCCCGCCCGTCACCTTGACCGAGCGCACCCCCAGCCGGACGAACAGGCGCAGCAACCGGGCGAGCTCTTCGAACGTGAGGATCTCGTCCTTCGGGAGCCACTTCAGGCCCTCGGCCGGCATGCAGTACGTGCAGCGGAAGTTGCAGCGGTCGGTCACGGAGAGCCGGAGGTCGTCGGCGATCCGGCCGAACGTGTCCACCAGCGGCCCTTCCGGCGGGGCCGGGTCCGTGGGCGGAGACCAGCGCTGCATGAGGTCCAGGGTACCCCGTTCGGGGGGAGAGCTCCCCGCGAGCTCAGCCCTGCGGCGGCGCGGCGGGCAGCAGCCCCCGGACCGTGTCCATCGCGGCGGTGATCGCGTCCGAGCGGGAGGCGCCGCCGGCCATGCTCCGGCCCACGGCGCTGCCGAGCAGGAACGAGGCGAGCGGGGTGATCTTCCGTTCGACGCGGTGGGCCACGTCACGGGCGACGGCCAGCAGCTGGGCCGTCTCGAGCTCGGAGAGGGTGTCCTCGCCGAGCGCCTCCGCCAGCTGGTCGATCCAGGACTCCATCGCGTGCCTCCTCGTCGGTGCCACCCGAACCCTACTCCGGAGCCCGGGCGACGCGCTCGAGCACGGAGGCCGCGGTCGGACGCGTCCGCGCTCGGCCGGTCTGGCAGGATAGGCGGCGTGGAACCGGCCCAGTCCGCCGCCGTCGTCACGATCTCGGACGGCGTGAGCCACGGCACGCGCGAGGACGAGTCCGGGGACCTGGCCGAGTCGATGCTCCGCGAGGCGGGCTTCGACGTCGTCGAGCGGGCCGTCGTCCCCGACGAGCGCCCGCGGATCGAGTCGCTGCTGATCGAGCTCGCCGACGCGAAGCGGCTCCCGCTGGTGGTCACGACGGGCGGGACCGGGTTCGGGCCGCGCGACGTCACGCCCGAGGCGACCCTCGCGGTGATCGACCGCGAGGCGCCCGGCCTGGCCGAGCTGATGCGGCGCGAGGGGCTCGAGAAGACCCCGCTCGCGGCGCTGTCTCGCGCGGTTGCCGGCAGCCGCGGCTCCACGCTGATCGTGAACCTCCCCGGGAGCCCGAAGGGCGTGCGCGAGAGCCTGGCGGCGGCGCTCACCGTGGTACCCCACGCGGTCGAGCTGCTCGCCGGCGCGACCGGGCCGCATCCGACCGGGCACGCCGAGCCGCCCGTCGCCCGTGGCACGCTCCGCGAGGCGGGTCCGTTCGACTTCACCCCCGCGACCGAACGCGCCTGGGTGGAGGCCACGGCGATCAAGATCCTCGAGGGCACCCCGCCGTGCCGGGTGGGGAACCGCTTCCGCGTGATCCCCGGCGGGCCGGTGGAGGGGACGCTGGGGTGCGCCGAGTTCGACGCGGCCGCCGAGGAGGACGCGGCCAAGGTGCTCCTGCTCGGCGAGCCGGTCACCCGGACCTACCGCCACGAGCTCGGCTCGGTCGAGGTGTACCTCGAGCCGCACCTGCCCCCGGCCCGGCTCGTGGTCGTCTCGGCGACCGAGGTGGCCTTGCAGCTCCTGCGGATCGCTCGGCACCTGTGGTACGAGACCGTGCTGGTCGAACCGCGCTCGACGCGCGTGACCCCCGCCCAGGCGGGCGAGGCGGGCGAGCGGGTCGAACACGTCGCCGATGTCACGCTCGACGAGCGGACCGACGTGGTGTTCACCGATCACGACGCGCCGGGTCTGGCCGAGATGCTCGCGGCGGTCCTCCGCTCGCCGGCGCGGTTCGTGGGGGTGATGGGGAGCCGTCGGCACGTCGGCCCGTACGTCGAGGAGCTGCGGTCGATGGGCTTCGACGAGGAGGCGCTCGCGCGGCTGCGCTCGCCGCTCGGGCTCGACCTCGGCGGGCAGCGACCCGAGGAGATCGCGATCTCGATCGCGGCCGGGCTGGTGGCGGCGCGGCACGGCAGGGACGGCGGCTGGCTCGACGTCCGATGAGCGGGCCCGGGACCCCATGACCCGCCACCACGTCCGGAAGAACCGCCGGTATTGGGAGCGTGTGAGCGACGAGTACCAGCGGCTCCACGCTCGGCAGCTGAACCGCTTCGACCGCCCGCGCTGGGGCGTGTGGGGGATCCCGGAGGCCACGCTCCGCGTGCTCGGCGACGTCAGCGAGATGGACGTCCTCGAGTACGGCTGCGGCGCCGCGCAGTGGAGCATCGCGCTCGCCCGGATGGGCGCCAGGCCGGTGGGGCTCGACCTCTCGAACGCGCAGCTCCGCCACGCCCACGAGCTGATGCGCCGCGCCGGCGTCCGGTTCCCGCTCGTGCAGGCCGACGCCGAGCGGACGCCGTTCGCCGACGGGAGCTTCGACGTCGTGATCTGCGATCACGGCGCGATGACCTTCGCCGACCCCTCGGCGACGGTGCCGGAGGTGGCCCGGGTGCTGCGGTCGGGCGGGCTGTTCGCGTTCAACCACGCGAGCCCGTTCCACGCCGTCTGTTGGGACGACCGGCGCGACGCCGTGGGGACCCGGCTCGTGCGCGACTACTTCGGGACGCGGCGATGGGACGAGGAGACCGTGGACTTCACGTTGCCCTACGGCGGGTGGATCCGGCTGTTCCGTTCGAACGGGCTGGAGGTCGAGGACCTGATCGAGCCGAGGCCGCGCGCGGGCGCCCGGACCACCTATCCCTGGTTCGCGCCGCTCGACTGGGCCCGTCGGTTCCCCGCCGAGAGCATCTGGAAGCTGCGCAGGCGTGGCGGCTGACCGCGTCCGGATCCGGCCTCGCACCGTGGCGGCCGAGCGCCTGGAGGTCCGCGCCCGGGTGGCACTCGCGCTCGCGGCGCTCGCTCTGATCGTCGTGGCTGCGCAGCCGCAGCCGGCGGTCGAGCCCGATCCGCGGCCGAACGTCGTCCTGATCGTGACCGACGACCAGCCGCCCGGCTCCTTCCCGCACGAGCCGCCGGCGATGCCCAAGCTCCAGGCGATGGTCGAGGACCCGGCGGACCACTGGATCGTGTTCCCGAACGCCTTCGTGTCCACCCCCCTGTGCTGCCCGTCGCGGGCCGCGATCCTCACGGGACGCTCGGACCTGCGGACCGGGGTCCGGACCAACCTGGACGGTGACCGGTTCGACGACTCCGACACGCTCGCCACGTGGTTGCACGACGCCGGGTACCGCACGGCCCTGATCGGCAAGTACCTGAACGGGTACCCGTTCGCCGGGGTCCCGCTGGTGCCCCCGGGGTGGGACCGGTGGCTGGCCAAGCGCCAGGGGGCGCAGGCGACCGCGTACTACGAGCACGAGCTGCTCGACGCCGGGTTCCCGCGCCCAGCGGGCCGCGCCCCTGGGGACTACCTCACGGACGTGCTGGCGCGGGCCGCCGTGGGGTTCGTCCGCGAGGCGCCCGCGGACCGACCGTTCTTCCTGATGGTGACGCCGACCGCGCCGCACCGGCCGTGGACCCCGGCGCCCCGCCACGCCGGCGCGCTCGCCGGCCTGCGTCTCGCGGAGCCGCCGTCGCTGGGGGAGGAGGACGTCTCGGACAAGCCCGCCTGGGTCCGGGCGCTGCCCCCGCTCGGCGCCGAACGCCGGTCGCAGCTCGCCGGGATCCGGGTGCGGTCGTTCGAGACGCTGCGCGCCGTGGACGACCTCGTGGCGGCGGTCGTCGAGGCGCTGGCGGAACGCGGGCTGCTCGAGCGCACCGTGATCGTCTTCCTCACCGACAACGGGCTCTCGATCGGCGAGCACCGGTGGCTCGGCAAGACCTGCCCCTACGAGGAGTGCATCCGGACCCCCTTCCTGGTGCGCTACCCGGGCGCCTGGCCGCGCGAGGAGCCGATGCTCGTCTCGAACCTCGACCTCGCCCCCACGATCGCCGAGCTCGCCGGGGTGCAGCCGGCGAGCTCGGTGGACGGTCGGAGCCTCGTGCCGCTCCTCGAGGGCCTCCCCGCCGAGCGGCCGTCCGGGCTCTTCCTCGACTACGTCGGCGACGCCCGCGTGCCGGGGTGGTCCGCGGTCCGCACCGAGACGTTCCTGTACGTCGAGTACGTCACCGGCGAGCGCGAGCTCTACGACCTCGGCGGCGCCCTCGGGGCCCCCGACGCCTTCCAGCTGGAGAACCGGGTCGAGGATCCGGCCTACGCGGCGGTCGTCCGGCAGCTCGCCGCCGAGCTGGCTCTCCTGCGCGAGGACGCGACGCCGGATCCGGCTCCCGGCGCGGTAGGGTGGCAGCCGTGAGCTTCGCCCCCGGCCCCGGCTCCCGCGTGCCGGTGCCGCGGAACCGGCTGCGGTTGAACCGGCGCCGGACCGCCCGGCGCCGCGGCTTCGTCGCCTTCCTGCTCCTGGTGGCGGTCGCGATCGGCTGGCAGGCATGGGGCGCCCTCGACGGCGCCGACGAGCGCACCGCCACGACCCCGACCCCCGCCGGACCGGGCGGCGCCGGGAACGGGGGCAACGGCGACGGAGGGGACGACGGGGACGGCCAGCCGCAGATCGTGCCCGGCGAGACGCCGATCGAGCACGTCGTGTTCATCGTCAAGGAGAACCGGACCTTCAACAACTACTTCGCCACGTACCCAGGGGCCGAGGGGTCGACCGAGGGCGGAACGATCGTCTGCGCCGAGGACGGGTGCGAGGACGGGCCCGTCGTGCGGCTGAAGGAGGCGACCGACACCCAGCCGCACGACCTGACCCACTGCTTCCGGTGCGGGCTCGTCGCGATCAACGGCGGGAAGATGAACGGGTTCAACCGGATGAACGGGGTGATCCCGCAGTCCGGCGAGCGCGCCGATCTGTTCGGCCGGGACCTGTCCGGGTACGTGTACCACGACCGCGACACCCTCCCGAACTACTGGGCCTACGCGGACCGGTTCGTCCTGGCCGACCACTTCTTCACGTCGATGTACGGCCCGACGCTCCCCGAACACCTGTACGCGGTGGCTGCCCAGGCCAACTACATCGTCGACAACAAGGGTCAGACCGACGTCCCCGGGAACTACTGCGACGATCCGGGTGAGACCGCGACCCGCTTCCTCCCCCGTGAGGTGCGCCGGGACGAGCGTCGGATCCTCGAGCTCGAGCGCGAGATCACCGCGAACGGCTCGAACACCTACGAGCTGGCGAGGTACTGGGCGCAGGTCCGCCTCTGCTTCGACATCCCCGTGCTCCCCGACCAGCTCGAGGAGGCGGGGATCAGCTGGAAGTACTACGCGATCGAGAACTCGTGGATGAACGTGCTCCAGATGATCCGCCACGTGCGGTTCGGCCCGATGTGGAGCCAGGTCGAGCCGCCGGAGAACTTCGTGCGGGACGTGCGGAGCGACGAGATGCCGCAGGTCTCGTGGATCATCCCGTCCGAGTCCTACAACGAGCACCCCGGCGGCGGGAAGAGCGTGTGCGCGGGCGAGAACTGGACCGTGCACCAGGTCAACACGATCATGAAGAGCCCGTACTGGCGCTCGACGCTGATCGCGATCGTGTGGGACGACTTCGGCGGCTTCTACGACCCGGTCCCCCCGCCGCAGACCGACGTGATGGGGTTGGGCCCGAGGACGCCGGCGTTGATCATCTCGCCCTACACGCGCCGAGGCGACAACCCGGAGGGCGGGTACGTGGACCAGACCGACTACGAGTTCAGCTCGGTGCTGGCGTTCATCGAGCAGCTCTTCGGCCTCGAGCCGATGACCGAGCGCGACGCGACCGCGAACCCGCTGCTCGGCGCCCTCGACTTCGAGCGGCCGCGGTTCAAGAAGCTGATCCTGCCGCTCCGCGACGACTGCCCCTACGGCACCTCGTTCGCGCACTTCCGCTCGAGCTGGCCCTACCTGCGGACGATCGGCTCGCCGCTCGACTGATCGCGGGCCGCGGGAGGATCGGCGGCCGTCCGACCCGTCAGCGGTTGAAGTCGAAGGCCGTCCCGACGCAGTCGGTCCGCACCGGCAGCGGGTCCGGCGGGCGCGGCTCCTGCGCGAAGTCGAACGCCGAGAGCAGCGGCGTCGCGTCCCGGTCCCGGTGGGTGAGCTGCGTCAGCCCGAAGTTGTCCTCGATGAACCGGAGCACGCTCGAGAACTCGCCGAGCTCGTGCGTCACGTACCCGCGCTTGGCGTACGGGCTGATGACCAGCAGCGGCACGCGGATCCCGAAACCGAACCCGTCGACCTGTGGCGGCGGCACGTGGTCGTAGAAGCCGCCGTAGTCGTCCCAGGTCAGGAAGATCGCGGTCGTCTCCCAGTGCGGGCTCTCCATCACGGCGTTGACGATCTCCGTGGTCCAGTTCTCGCCGTGGCAGAAGCTGTACTCGGGGTGCTCGGAGAGCTCGAACCGCGGCGTGACCCAGGTGACCGGCTGGAGGAGCCCCGCCTTGACCTGCCGGACGAAGTCGTCCACCGGGAAGACGTGGTTCCGCCAGATCTCCGGATCCTCACGGATGTGGCGGATCGCGTCGTAGGCCGACCACAGGTAGCCGTTCTGCATGTTCGTGGCCGAGTAGTACGCCCACGGGATCCCGGCCTCCATCAGCAGGTCGGCCTCGGTGAGGAAGTCGAAGCAGGGGGGCACGTTCTTCACGTTCCCCTCTCGGTCCTCGACGGGGACGTAGGCCTCCTCGATCGAGTCGCACCCCCAGGCCTTGAACAGCCCGGTCTCCCGGTGGCGCTCGCGGAGCAGGTCGTTGTCCTGGATCGGGTTCTCGTGCGCGCCGCCCGACTGCGCGGCGATCGTGTACAGGTGGTTCGGGAACGACGGGCCGTGGGCGCTCGCGAAGAAGTTGTCCGCGAGCACGAACTCCCTCGCCCAGTGCCAGTAGTTCGGCAGGTCCCCGGGCAGGTACTGGGTGTAGGCGTAGAGGTGGGCGGCCTCGCTCACCGTGGCGAAGCCGTCCATCCGCCCCTCGTTCCAGGCCTGGAGCGCGCACCGGTAGCAGTGCTTGATGTCCTGGGGGATCGCGTCCAGGGCCCGCGTGAGCGGCCGGGGCTCGCCCCGGTCGATCCCCACGGTGACCCCGTTCGCTCCGGGGAACCGGCCGAACATGTTGTCGAAGGTCCGGTTCTCCTTGATCACGAACACGACGTGCTTGATCGGTGTCGCCGTCTCGAGCGCCGACGCGTCGAACGGCTCGGGCTCGGTCCCGAGGTCGAGCGGCGCGAGCGGCTCCCAGTCGGGGACGTTCCGCCCGCACGCCGCGGCGACGGCGGCGAGGGCGAGGACGAGGGCGAGCAGCCGCACCATGGTCGGGCGCACGGCACCCGACCCTACCCCATCGGTGAGGTGTCGGGCCGGACCGGCTCGGGCATGATGGGCGCACCATGACCGCCCAGACCGCTCCCTCGCACCGGGCGGCGCGGGCCGCCCAGACGCGTGCGCGGATCCTGGAGGCGGCGCGCACCGTCCTGGCGCAGGAGGGCTTGGAGCGCTTCACCACCCGTCGGGTGGCGGAGCTCGCCGGCGTCTCCCACGGGATGGTGCACTACCACTTCAAAGACAAACGCGACCTCGTGCTCGCCCTGGTCGTCCACGCGCGGCGGGACTGGATCGAGCCGCTGGAGGAGCTGGTGGACGGGCCGGGGTCGGCCGAGCGGCGGATGCGGGCCGTGATCGCGTGGATCGCCGAGCCGGCCACGATCGACGTGATGCGGGTGCACCAAGGGCTGTTCGTCCTCGCGCTGCACGACGACGTCGTGCGGCGGAGCCTCGCGGCCGAGTTCGCGAGGTGGCGGGCGCCCTTCGTGACGCTGTTCCGTGAGCTCTCGGAGGAGCTGGACCTGGACGGCCTGGACCCTCGGAGCGTGGGGGAGGCGTTCGCGGTGGCCGCGGACGGCCTCGTGCAGCAGCAATCGCTCGAGCCCGCCCTGCCCACCGAGCGGATGCTGCGGCGAACCTTCGAGCAGCTCGTCGGCCGCGCCCCCCGGGGCCGCGCGCGGGCGCCTCAGACCAGGAAGGGCCGGTAGGGCTCGAACACGGCCGCCGGCGCCGACCGCAGGTGCTCGAGCACCCGGTTCGTCCCCCGGGTCCCGTGCGCCCGGACGTGCGCGGCCCGATCCAGGTCGACGGTCTCCAGGGCCAGCTCCTCGGCCTGACCGAGCTCGAAGAGCACTCGCCCCTCGGGGTCGACGGCGATCGACCGCCCGCCGCCGACGCTGGGGACGGCGTTCACGTTCACGACGTAGCACTGGTTCGCGATCGCGTTGGCCCGGGCCAGCACGAGCTCCTGCTCCCGATCGGGCGTCGAGGTGAGCGTCGGGTGCAGGATCAGCTCAGCGCCGGCCAGCGCCAGCCCGCGGGCCACCTCCGGGAACCACCCGTCGTAACAGATCATCAGCCCGACCCGGCCGACGTCGGGCACCTGGAAGGTGGGTGCCGGGCGGGCCCCCGGCACGGCGGTCTCGAACGGCTGCCAGGGGAACAGCTTCCGGTAGGTCGCCACGAGCTCGCCAGCAGGGTCGAAGACCAGGGCGGTGTTGTGGATCGCACCGTCGGCGCCGCGCTCGAACACGGAGCCCGGGCAGAGCCATCGCTCCGCTCCGGCCGCGATCCGCGCCAGGCGCTCGGTGAGCGGTCCCGGGACCGTCTGCGCCACCTCGGCGACGAACCCGGGCCAGCCCCCCGGCGCGAACGGGTCGTCTCCGGTCAGGTACAGCTCGGGGAACAGGAAGAGGTCGGCCGAGGGGAAGCTCGCCCTGGCCGTCCGCACCTCCCGCTCGAGCTTCTCAAGCGTGGCCGCGGGGTCGTACGGCACCGGCCGCACCTGGGCGGCGAGGATCGTGAGGAGCCGGGTCATGGCCGCCCGAGGATATCCCAGGTTCGGGGACTTGACCAAGCGCTTGGTCAGTTGGCATGATGCCCGGCGTGATCCACGACGACCTCGAGCGCTGGCTCCGGGAGCCGGTCTCGCGCCGACGGCTCCTCCGGGGAGCGGGCCGGGGAGCTCTGGGCCTGGGATCGCTCGGCGCCGTCCTCGCGGCGTGCGGCGCTGAGCCCGAGGGCGCAGGGCCGGACCCGACGGCCGGGACGACCGCGGCGGAGGATCCGGAGGCGCTCCCGAGCCTGCCCCCGGTCGCCGGTGAGCTCTCGGTCGCGCAGTGGCCCCTGTACATCGATCGGGCCAAGGGCGGCCGCCGCCCGACCCTGGAGGCGTTCGAGCAGGAGTACGGGATCCGGGTCGAGTACCGCGAGGTGATCAACGACAACCAGCAGTTCTTCGCGAGCCTGGTGCCGCTGTTCCAGGCGGGCCAGGACACCGGCTGGGACCTGATCGCCCTCTCCGACTGGGTCGTCACGCGCCTGGTCCGCGGGGGGTGGGTCCAGCGGCTGCACTGGGACCGGCTGCCGACCGTGAGCCGGAACCTGCTCCCCGCGTTCCGGGAACCCGCCTACGACCCGGGCAACGCCCACAGCGTCCCGTGGCAGGGCGGCGTGACGGGGATCGCGTACGACCCGACCAAGACCGGGTTCGAGGTCCGACGGATCGCCGACCTGTGGGACGAGCGCCTGGCTGGGCACGTGGGGATGCTGACCGAGATGGTGGACACGATGTCCTTCGCGCTCCTGCTGCTCGGCATCGACCCCATGGAGGCCACGCTCGACGACGCGGTCCGGGCGCAGGAGAAGTTGCTCGAGCAGCGGGACGCGGGGATCGTCCGGAACTACCTCGGGCAGGAGTACATCGAGGAACTGGTGGCGGGGAACACGTGGGCGACCATGGCGTGGTCGGGCGACATCTTCTACTGGAAGTACCTGGGCGGCGCGCCCCACCTGGAGTTCGTCGTGCCGGAGGAGGGCGGGATCCTGTGGACCACGCCGCTCGAGATCCCCGCCATGGCCGCGCACCCCACCGACGCGCACCTGTTCCTCGACTGGTTCTACCGTCCCGAGATCGCCGTGCAGGTCACCGACTGGGTCCTGTACATGACGCCCGTGGCTGGCGTGCAGGAGCTGATGGAGAGGAAGGCCGAGGAGGGCACGGGCGGCACGCGGCGTTACTACGAGACGCTCTCGACCAGCCCGCTGCTGTTCCCGCCGGCGGACCCCGCGTCGGCGAACCTCTACCAGTACCAGGCGCTCCCGGAGGAGGAGTTCCTGCGCTACGCGGAGCTGTTCGCCGACGTGGTGAACGCCTGAGCGGCCCTCAGACCGGCTGGAGCTCGCGTCCCTCCGAGGTCGCCAGGTACTCCCGCCAGTACGCCTGCCCCTCCTCGGGGAGGGAGGAGATCGGGTCGTAGTACGGGTACTCGCGCGTGAGGGCCTCGGGGTCGTCGTGCTCGATCCCGGTCCGGTAGTTCTTCCGCCAGTAGCTGATGCCCCTCACCCGGTCGTAGCTGTTCACCATGTGGACCCAGCGCTTGCCAACGAACGGCACGTCGGCGACGAACCTGGGCGTGGCGAACCCCGGCAGGTACCCCATGATCGCGAACTGGAGCTCCTGCGCCTCCCAGAGCGCGAGCCGCCAGTGCTCGCTGTTGGGGATCATGTCGCACAGGTAGAAGTAGTACGGCATGATCCTCGCGTGATCCAGGAGCATGAAGCACAGCTCCAGGATCTGGTTCGGCGTCGTGTTGACCCCCCGCAGCAGGACCCCCTGGTTCCGGACGTCGCGGAAGCCCATATCGAGCAGCTTCCGGACCGCCGCGCCCACGAGAGGCGTGACCTGCTGCGCGGCGTTCACGTGCGTGTGGATCGCGACCTCGACCCCGCGCTCGTGCGCGCGGCGCGCGATGGCTTCGTAGCCCTCGAGCACCTCGTCCTGGAGGAAATGCTGTGGGATGCCCATGAGGCCCTTCGTGGCGATGCGAACGTCCCGGACGTGCTCGATGTCGAACAGCCTGAACAGCCAGTCCTGGAGCCGCTTGATCGGCACGTTCGCCATGTCGCCGCCCGAGACCACGACGTCGCGCACCGACGGCGTCCTCCGCAGGTACTCGAGCATCGCGTCCCAGCGCTCGTTCTGCTTGGTCTCGAACCGGTACTTGAGGACCTGCATCGTGTCGTTGCCGACCAGGTCCATCCGGGTGCAGTGGCCGCAGTACTGCGGGCAGGTCGGGATCAGCTCGGCGAGCACCTTCGTCGGGTACCGGTGGGTGAGGCCCTCGACGGCCCACATGTCGGCCTCGTGGAGCGAGTCGCGGGTGGCCATCGGGTGGGAGGGGAACTCGGTCTCGCGGTCGCTGAACGCCGGGGCCATGTATCGGCGCACCGGGTCGCCGCGGAGATCGGTCTCGTCCATCGTGTTGACCATCTGCGGCGGGATCAGCATCGACATCGTGGCGCGTTCCTGCTGGTCGCGCTCGATGTCGGCGTAGAGCTCGCCGTCCAGGAGGTCGCCGAGCGCCCGCTTGAGCTCGACGAGGTTCTTCACGGAGTGGGCGCGCTGCCACTGCGCCGACTCCCACTGCTCGCGCGTGACGTCGCGATAGCCGGGGAGACGCGTCCAGTCCGGCTCCACGAACTCCCGCCGGAGCGGGTAGGTGAAGGGCTGCTCGGCGGCGTGTGCACGACCCGCCTCGCGCTTCGGTCGCGCCCTGCCGGAGCTCTCCTGGCCCATGGTTCCCACCTCGTCCACTGTAGCTCCCGAGCGGCCTCCCGAACCTCGCCCGGGCTGCGCGCACGGAACGGTGCCCGGCAGACATCATACCCGCGTTCCATCCGGCGAAGCTGGCTATCCGCCGAAGGAGGTTCGGCGTGAGCCGGACGCCGAGGCCGGTTCCGCCACGACTCGCGGTCGCCGCGGGGTGGTATCGTCCGCGCCGAGGGTGCAGGCACGGTTGTGGTTCAGCAACGCGGGCAGTTCCCTCCCGGCGCCGCGGCGCCGGTCGGCCCGAAGGGCGGCACCACAGGCCCGGACGGCCAGGGAAGGAGGGATCGCTCGTGGCAACCGGAACCGTGAAGTGGTTCAGCCCCGAGAAGGGCTACGGCTTCATCTCCCAGGAGGGCGGGCCCGACGTCTTCGTGCACTTCAGCGCGATCGTGGGCGAGGGCTACCGCAACCTCGAGGAGGGCCAGCAGGTCGAGTTCGAGGTGACCCAGGGGGACAAGGGTCCCCAGGCCGCCAACGTCCGGCCGGTCGAGTGAACCGAAGCAGAACGTGGACCGAGGGACCCGCTGGTCGGGTCCCTCGGCGCGTCCGGCACCCTCGCGTCAGCGGCCGCGCGGGCCGCCGCGGCCGACGCCACGCGGCCGCCGTTCCCGCTGGTACGTGTCCTTCTCGTGTCGCGGGAGGCGGAGCTTGAGCGGCGGTGGGCCGGTGCGCTCGTAGCGCACCCAGACATGGTCGACCTGCGGCCTGCGCTCGACCTCGCGCCAGCCGTTGGCGAGCAGGAGACGGTGCCGCCCGGCGGCGTTCTTGCGCAGCTTGTCCGTGTTCGGCTCCTTCAGGTAGAGCCGTTCGACGCGGACCTCTTTGAAGTCGGCCATGCGCCACAGGGTAGCAGGGCGGCTCTCCGGTCCGGGGCCGACATGCCGACGCCGACGGGCGGGTAGGCTTGGGGAACGCCGATCCGAACGGGAGGACGCCGCGCATGGGCTGGGTCGAGGACCGCAACGAGCTCGCCGCACAGCTTGCCGTGGACGCGATCCGCTGCTCGACCGCTGCCGGCTCGGGGCACCCCACCTCCTCGCTGTCGGCCGCGCACCTGCTGGCCGTCCTGTACGCGGACCACCTGCGGACCGACGTGGCCGACCCGAGGTCGCGCGCGAACGACCGGTTCGTGCTCTCGAAGGGCCACGCCTCGCCGCTGATGTACGCGGTGCTGAAGGCGATCGGGGCGATCGGCGACGAGCAGCTGATGTCGTTCCGCAAGCTCGACAGCCCCCTCCAGGGGCACCCGGCGCCGGTCCCCGAGCTCCCGTGGATCGACGTGGCCACCGGCTCGCTCGGTCAGGGGCTCCCGATCGGGCTGGGGATGGCGCTCGGCCTGCGGATGGACGGGATCCCCGCACGCATCTGGGTCCTGATGGGCGACTCCGAGGCCGCCGAGGGTTCGGTGTGGGAGACGATGGCCAACGCCTCGCACCACGGCGTCGACAACCTGATCGCGATCTTGGACATGAACCGGCTCGGCCAGCGCGGGCCGACGATGCTCGGGTGGGACGGCGACACCTACGAGGCACGGGCTGCGGCGTTCGGGTGGGCGGCCATCCCGGTCGACGGGCACGACGTCGAGGCGATCGACGCCGCCTACCGGGAAGCCGAGGCCGCGAGCGGCCCGGCCATCGTGATCGCCCGCACGGAGAAGGGCCACGGCGTCTCGTTCCTGGCCGACCGCGAGGGCTGGCACGGCAAGGCGCTCTCGGCCGAGGAGGCGGAGCGCGCGATCGCCGAGCTCGGCGAGCCCCGCGACATCCGGATCGCCCCGCCGAAGCCCGAGGCGGGCGTCGCCCCGCCCCCGAACGGCGCGCCGGTGCAGCTCCCGAGGTACGCGGAGCCGATCGCCACGCGGAAGGCGTTCGGCGAGGCCCTCGCCGCGCTCACCGCGCGCCCCGACGTCGTGGCGCTGGACGGGGAGGTCTCGAACTCGACCCACACCGAGGACGTCGAGGCGGTCGCGCCGGACCGGTTCGTGGAGCTCTACATCGCCGAGCAGTGCATGGCGGGCGTCGCGGTCGGGATGCAGGTCGTGGGCAAGAACCCGTTCGCCGCGACGTTCGGCGCGTTCCTCACGCGGGCCTACGACTTCGTCCGGATGGCGGCGGTGAGCCGGGCGAACCTGCGGCTGTGCGGCTCGCACGCCGGGGTCTCGATCGGCGAGGACGGGCCCTCGCAGATGGCGCTCGAGGACCTGGCGATGATGCGGGCGCTGCACGGCTCGACGGTGCTGTACCCGTGCGACGGGAACCAGACCGCGAAGCTCGTCGCACAGATGGCGGACCTGCCCGGGGTCGCGTACATCCGGACGACGCGCGAGAAGACGCCGGTCGTGTACCCGGCCGACGCCGAGTTCCCGGTGGGCGGCAGCTCGGTCCTGCGCGAGAGCTCGCAGGACCGGGTGACGTTGGTCGGGGCCGGCGTGACGGTGTTCGAGGCGATGGCCGCCGCCGACGTGCTCGCCGCCGAAGGGATCGCGGCGCGGGTGATCGACTGCTACTCGGTCAAGCCGATCGATGCGGCGACGCTCCGGAAGGCGTTGGCCGAGACCGGCCTGGTGGTCACGATCGAGGACCACTGGATCGACGGCGGGCTCGGCGACGCGGTGCTCGCGGCCCTGGCCTCGGAGGGCGAGCTCAGCGGGCGGGTGGTGAAGGTCGGCGTGACCGAGATGCCCGGCTCCGGAACACCGGACGAGCTCCGGGACCGCGCGGGGATCTCGGCTACCGCGATCGCAGAGCGGGTGCGTTCGGCGCTCTAGCCAGACACCTCGAGCGGGACGAGCTCGAACCGATCCACGTCGATCAGGCCGCGGTCGGTGAGCTTCAGCTCGGGCACGACCGAGAGCGCCATGAACGACATCGCCATGAACGGCGAGGGGAGCGTGGCGCCGAGCTCCTTCGCCGCCTCGCCGATCCGGTGGACCTGCGCCGCGACCTCCTCGACCGGCAGGTCCGAGAGCAGACCGCCGATGGGGCAGGGAACCTCGGCGACCACCTCACCGCCGGCGACCGCGACCTGGCCGCCGCCGAGCTCGCGCAGCCGGTTCACCGCCGCCGCCATGTCGGCGTCGTCCACCCCCACCACGACCACGTTGTGCGCGTCGTGCGCGTGCGTGGAGGCGAGCGCCCCGTGCCGGAGCCCGAACCCGCGGACGAACCCGATCCCGATCCGCCCCGTGTCCCTGTGCCGTTCGACCACCGCCATCTTCGCGAGGTCCCGCTCGGGGTCCGCCACCGCCTGGCCGTCGCGCCTGGCGGGGTCATCGACCAGCGCCTTCGTCACGATCTGGCCGGCCTCGACGCCGATCACACGCACCCGACCGCTCGCGGTCACGGCGAAGTCCGCCGCCGAGAGCTCGCGCACGTGGACGCTCCCGCGCATCCAGTCGGGCGCCGCGACCTTCGGGATGTTGACCGGGCGACCCTCCTCGGCCACCAGCCGCCCGCGCCGCCACACCCCGGTCGGCCGGAACGAGACGAGGTCGGGCACCGCCACCACGTCCGCGAGGTAGCCCGGCGCCACGGCCCCGTGGTCGTACAGCCGGTGGTAGCGCGCCGCGTTCAGCGTCCCCATCACGACCGCGTCGGCCGGCGGGCACCCGAGCGCCACCGCCCGCCGGACCACGTCGTTGATGTGGCCCTCCCCGAGCAGCTGGTCCGGCTCGCGGTCGTCGGTGCACAGCAGGCAGTTCTCGGGGCCGTGCTCGAGCACCAGCGGGAGCAAGGCCTCGAGGTTGCGCGCCGCCGAGCCCTCGCGGACCATGATCCACATCCCGAGCCGGCGCTTCTCGAGGGCCTCCTCGTACGTCGTGCACTCGTGGTCGCTGCGGACCCCCGCGGCCAGGTACGCGTTCAGCGCCCGGCCCGAGAGCCCCGGCGCGTGCCCGTCGATGTGCCGGCCGTCGGCGGCCTGCACCTTCGCGATCGCGTCCTCGTTCCCCGCGACGACGCCGGGGAAGTCCATCATCTCGGCCAGGCCGATCGCGTTCGGCTCCTCGGCAAGGAACGCGGCGATCTCCTCGGCCGTGACGGTCGCCCCGCTCGACTCGAAGGGGCTCGCCGGCACGCACGAGGAGACCATCACGTAGAAGTCGAGCGGGATCTCGTTCGCGCTCCGAAGGATCGCTCGGACGCCATCCAGGCCGAACACGTTCGCGATCTCGTGCGGGTCCAGGACGACGGTCGTGGTGCCCCATGGGAGCGCCGCGCGGGCGAACTCGTCCACCATGAGCTTGGTGGATTCGAGGTGCATGTGCCCGTCGACGAACCCGGGCAGCAGGATCAGGCCCGAGACGTCGACGACCTCGCGGCCCTCGTAGCCGGGATCCACGCCGACGACGTGCTCGCTGCAGATCGCGACGTCGGCCTCGATCAGCTCGCCGGTGAAGACGGAGAGCACCCGACCGCCCGAGAGCACGAGGTCCGCCGGCTCGTCGCCGCGGGCGACGGCGAGGCGGCGGGCCAGGTCGCTCCCCATGGCGGAAGGGTACCGGAAGCCGCCGGATGGGTCGGCGGCCGCCGGATATGCCGGCCGGGCCCGCCGGGCGCAGGGTCCCGGCGGGTAGCATGGACGCCGTGCCCCCCGCCACCGAGCCCCCCACGCCGCGCCTGCGCGGGCGGATCCACCAGGTGGCCTTCTTCGTCTCGATCCCGACCGGTCTCGTGCTCGTCGCACTCGCCGGGGGCGGGGTTCGGATGGCGGTCGCCGCGATCTACGCGGCGAGCCTGACCGCGGTGTTCGGCGCGAGCGCCGCCTACCACCGCGGCCCCTGGTCGCCGCGGGCGCGCCGCTGGATGAAGCGGCTGGACCACTCGATGATCTTCGTGCTGATCGCCGGGAGCTATACGCCGGTGAGCGTGCTGGCTCTCGACGGGCCGTGGGAGGTCGTCCTGCTTTCCCTCGTCTGGGCGGGAGCCGCGGTGGGCGTCACCCTGAAGACGGCGCGCCCGGACGGGCTTCCGGTCCTCACCGGGATCCTCTACATGGCGCTCGGGTGGCTCGCGCTGGTCGCGCTCCCGCAGCTCGTGAAGGGGATGACGCCGGCAGCGCTGGCGCTGATGGTCTCCGGCGGCCTCCTGTACACGGCCGGTGCGATCGTGTTCGCCTCGCGCCGCCCGGACCCCAGGCCGGGCTCGTTCGGCTACCACGAGGTGTGGCACGCGTTCCAGGTCGCGGCGGCCGTCTGCCACTACGCGATGATCCTGCTCGTCCTCCGCGCTGCCTGAGCCGGGCGCCCCGAGCCGTCCCTGGTACGCTGGTTCCCGAGGACGGCGAACGCCGCCGTCCGTGAGGTTCCGTTCCCTCGTTCCTCCTTCCGGATTCATCGGCCGGCGGTCTCGGGGCAAGGCTGAACCTCCCCGACCCGCGGCACGGCCGCGAGAAGGAGTCGAACATGACCGGCACCACCTTCGCCGATCTCGGCGTGTCTCACGCCGTGATCGACGTGCTGTCCCGCCGAGGGGCGACCCACCCGTTCGCGGTGCAATCCCTCGTGCTCGGCGACGCGATCGCCGGGCGCGACGTGCTCGCCCGCTCGGCGACCGGCTCGGGCAAGACGCTCGCGTTCGCGTTGCCGATCGTCGAGCGCCTGCGCCCGGAGGACCCCACGCCCTCCGCGCTCGTGCTCGTGCCCACCCGCGAGCTCGCGCAGCAGGTCGCCGATGAGTTCGCCGACGTCGCGAAGGCCAAGGGCCTGCGGGTCGGCGTCGCCTACGGCGGCGTGAGCATGCGCGAGCAGGCGCGCGGCAACGCGCGGGCGCACGTCCTGATCGCCACCCCCGGCCGGCTCCAGGACCTGGCCGAGCGCGGGAGCGTGAAGCTCGACCGCGTCGGGATCCTCGTGCTCGACGAGGCCGACCGGATGCTCGACATGGGGTTCCAGCCGCAGGTCGACCGGATCGTTCGCAGGCTGCCGAGGGAGCGCCAGACGATGTTCTTCTCGGCCACGCTCGACGGGGCGGTCGGGAACCTGGCCCGCGCCTACACGCGGCAGCCGGTGCTCCACGAGGTGGAGTCGCCCACCGATACCGTCGAGGGTCTCGACCACCGGTTCGTGCCGGTCGAGGCGCACGGCAAGGTGGAGGCGCTGCTCGAGCTGCTCGATCACGATGGCCAGCTCACGCTCGTGTTCGTGCGGACCAAGCGGGGGGCTGACCGGCTGGTCCACAAGCTGAAGGCGAAGGGCGTGAACGCCGAGGCGCTCCACGGGGACTTGACCCAGGGAGCCCGGCAGCGGGCGCTCTCGCGGTTCGAGACCGGGCGGGCGCGCGTGCTCGTGGCGACCGATGTCGCCGCTCGCGGGCTCGACCTCGAGCGCATCAGCCACGTCGTGAACTACGACCCGCCGAACGACGACAAGGGCTACGTCCACCGCGTCGGGCGCACCGCGCGCGCCGGGCGGACCGGCACCGGGATCACGCTGGTCACGGCCGAGCAGCAGGGCGACGTCGGTCGCATGGCCGCGCGCCTGGACCTGCACGAGGACTTCGAGGGCGGCGGGATGAAGGTCGCGCCCCCGCGGGTGGTGTTCTCGGCCTCGGCGCGCGGTCGCCGGTCGGGGTTGCGTCGACCCCGCAGCCGGCGGTAGCTACTCGCCGACCGCCTGGAGGCCGGCCCGGCGGTGCCGGGCCAGGATCTCGTGGGCGGGCGCCGGGCGGCAGAAGTAGAAGCCCTGGCCGAGCCGGCACCCGCGCTCGGCGAGGAACCGCCACTCTTGCTCGGTCTCGATCCCCTCGGCGAGCGGGGTCATCCCGAGCCCCTCGGCGAGCTGGACGATCGCTTTCGCCATGCTCCCGGCCTGCGGGTCGTCGTGGACGCGGCTCACGAACGTCCGGTCGATCTTCAGGATCTGGACCGGCATCGTCTTCAGCCGCGACAGCGACGAGTAGCCGGTGCCGAAGTCGTCGAGCGCCAGGCGCAGCCCCCGCGAGTGGAGGTCCCACAGCGTGTGCAACGTGCGCTCGGGGTCGGTCATCGCGGCCGTCTCGGTGATCTCGACCACCACGCGCGATGGGTCGACGCCCGCGGCGTCCAGCCGCCGGACGATCCGCTCGCCGATGTCCGGGCGCCAGAGCTGTCGCGGCGACAGGTTGAACGAGAGCTCGAGCTCCAGGCCCTGCTCGCGCCACTCGGCGTCCTGCCGAGCGAGCTCCTCGACCACCCAGTCGCCGATCGCCTCGATCAGCCCCATCTCCTCGGCGAGCGGGATGAACTCCCCCGGCGGTACGAGCCCCCCGTTCGGGTCGATCCACCGGATCAGCGCCTCGACGCTCGTCGTCCGGCCGTCGGCGAGGTCGACCACGGGCTGGTAGTGGAGCTGCCAGTTCCGGTTATCGACCGCCTTGCGCAGGCGCGTCGTGAGCGAGAGGCGATCGATCGCCGCGTCGCCGAACTCGGAGTAGATCGCGTAGCCGCCGGGCCCGGTGCGCTTGCTCCGGTACATCGCGGCGTCGGCGTTCTTCAGGAGCTCGGGGGCCGAGGCCGCGTGGTGCGGGAAGAGGGCGATCCCGATGCTGGTCGTGACGTAGACCTCGGTCCCGCCGAGGTCGAACGGGTGCTGGATCGCCGACTGGATCCGCGTCGCGACGGCCTCGGCGACCAGCGCCGCGCCCCCAGCGCCCCCAGGCCCCCCGGCCTCGATGTCCGAGAGCAGCAGGAGGAACTCGTCGCCGCCCTGGCGGGCGACCAGGTCGGTCTCGCGCGTGGCCTCCCGGAGGCGCTCGGCGCACATCCGGAGCAGCTCGTCGCCTTTCTCGTGGCCGAGGCTGTCGTTCACGAGCTTGAAGTCGTCCAGGTCGGCCGTCAGGACGGCGACCGCGACCCGGTGGCGGCGCGCCCGCGCCAAAGCGAGCCCCAGCAGCTCCTCGAACATCACGCGGTTCGGCAGGCCCGTGAGGGCGTCGTGGTAGGCCAGGAACGCGGCCTGCTCCTCGGCGAGCTTCTGGTCGGTGATGTCGAGCATCACGCCGTGGATGTAGGCGGGCCGCCCGTCCGGGTCCCGGATCACGACGCAGCTGTCGCGGAACCAGACCGGGGATCCGTCCGACCGGAGGAGCCGGTACTCGAACGTGAACGGCTCGCCGCGATCGCGTCCCTCGAGGTAGGTGGCGAGGGCGCGCTCCTTGTCGTCGGGGTGCAGGAGCTTGTACCAGAGGTCGGCGTCCTCCTGGTACTGCTGCGGCGTGACGCCGAGGATCTGTTCGATCTGCGGGCTGACGTAGGCCGTGCTCATCGACTCATCGACCAGGTCGATGTAGACGATCGCCGGGATCTGCTCCACGAGCGCCCGGTACTTGGCGTGCGCGTCGCGCAGCTCGGCATCGACGCGCTCCAGGCCGTCCCGCACCGAGGACACGAGCTCCCGTCCCCGGTCGGGTAGGTCCTCCAGCTGTTCGAGGAGCGCGCGGACGGCATCGAGCGCCGCGGCGTGGTCCTCGGGCTTCGGCTCCACGGGGCCGCCTTTCCTACCCGGACTTCCCTACCGTGTCTCGGGTATCGACCCCGTGGGTCCGAAGCTTGACCGGCCGTTCGGGGGACCGCCTCTTTACCGTTCCCCCGCGAGGGAACCGCTCCGCCGCGAACTCAGCAGCCGTGCTCGTCGGGCAGAAGCGGCCGGAACATCAACCCGTACTCGCTCTCCCCGCTCGTCCAGGGCGTGAGCTGGTTCGCCTGCCGCGCGTCCGCGAGCAGCAGCGAGAGATCGTCGCCGGACACGACCCCGCAGCGGGCTTCGGGGAGGGCCTCGGCGGGCTCGCCGAAGGCGTCGAGCCCCGGCTCGAGCGGCCAGGCGATCGGGTCCTGTGCGAGCTCCGGGTCGGGCCGGTAAGGCTGGACGTAGACGCGCATCGCGGACGGCACGTACTCCTCCTCGCGCCCGACCGAGCCTCCGGGGAGCCACGAGCGCAGGTCGCCGAGCTTCCGCTGGAACCCCACCAGCGCGGCCCGGGCCTCCTCGTCCACGTTCGGGCACGCCCCGCCTTCGTCGAAGCCGAGGGCGTAGGCCTCGACCACGCTGGTCCGGCCCTCCGCCACGACGGTGAAGCGCGTGCTCGGGACGTCGGTCACGCAGGGGTAGTCGTAGGAGGCGTCCCCGTCCATCAGGCCCGCCTCGCGCGCGGCCTCGAGGATCGCCTGGACGGCCTCTTCGGACAGGCGGGTGACCTGGAGGTTGGGCAGCGCGGGCCCCGGGTAGATCTCGATCACCGGGCCCTCCACGATCACGCGGCCGTCGCCGTAGAGGGAGAAGGCCGGGAGTCGGAGCAGGTGATGCTCAACCGGCACGAAACCGCCGACGAGCTCCATCCGCAGAAGCAGCTCCTCCGAGCCGGTGGGGTGGTCGATCCCGTCCGAACCCGCTCCGCCGTTCGCGTCTCCGGTCCCGCACGCCGCCAGGAGCAGCGCGACCGCCGCGAGCACCGGGACCAGCATCCTCGTCCGTGCCATCGATCCGTCCTCCATCCTCGTACGTTCCCGGGTCGGACGCGACCGCGCGGTCGGTCCGTTCCGCGCTTGGACGCGGCCGGGGGCCCCGGCGGTTCCGGGCCGGGGCAGGACGTCGACCCACGCGGCGGGGCCAGCCGGTCGCGGGCCATCCCCGCGGCGACCGCGCCGCGCTCCGAGGGCTCCAGGCGGTAGGCTCGCGGGGGATGCGCGCCCTTCGGAAGACCGCCGCCGGACCGGGGGCCGAGCTCCGGGAGATCCCCGTCCGGGAGCCGGGGGAGGGTGAGGTGCTCGTGCGCGTGCACGCGGCCTCGATCTGTGGCACCGACCTCCACATCTACGAGTGGAACGACTGGGCGCAGCGCCGGATCCGCATCCCGATGACCTTCGGCCACGAGGTGGCGGGCACGGTCGAGGCGGTCGGCCCCGAGGTCCACCACGTGCGGCCGGGCGCGTTCGTGGCGGCCGAGACCCACATCGCCTGCGGACACTGCTCGACCTGTCGGACCGGGCGTGCGCACATCTGCCGGAACCTGCGGATCCTCGGCGTGGACACCGACGGGGCGTTCGCGGAGTACGTTGTGGTGCCCGCCGACAACGCGTGGATCGTGGGGGAGGGGATCCACCCGGACCACGCCTCGATCATGGAGCCGTTCGGGAACGCGGTCCACGCGGCCTTCGGCACCGAGGGCGGCGAGGACCTGCTCACCAACCCGGTGGCGGTCATCGGCTGCGGGCCGATCGGGCTGTTCTCGGTGGCGATCGCCCGAGCGCTCGGAGCCTGGAAGGTGTTCGCGATCGAGCCGAACGAGGAGCGCCGGACGCTCGCCGGGAAGATGGGCGCCGACCTGCTCGTCGACCCCACGTCCGAGGACCCGGTCGAGACCGTGCTGCGCGAGACCGACGGCAACGGGGCCGAGGTCGTGCTCGAGATGTCCGGGAACGCGAGGGCGATCGATCAGGGGACCCGGATGCTCGCCCGCGGCGGGCGGATGTCGCTGCTCGGGCTCCCGAACGGCCCGGTCACGCTCGACCTGAACGACCAGGTGATCTTCAAGGAGGCCAAGATCCTGGGGATCACCGGCCGCGAGATGTTCCGGACCTGGCAGCAGACGACGACGCTGCTCTCGACGGGGCGGGTGGACGTGGCGCCCGTGATCACGCACCGGTTCCCGCTCGAGCGGTTCGAGGAGGCGTTCGAGGTGGTGGCCTCGGGGCGCGCCGCCAAGGTGATCATGTTCCCCGGGGGTGCGGGGGCTCAAGGAGCGAGCGAGCGGGAGCGAGCGAGCGTAGCCCCCGATCGGGGGGAGGAGGGCTGACGGGCGTGGGAGCCCTCGACTACCTGAAGGAGCGGCTCCACGAGCTCGACGAGCAGGGCCTGTCGATCCATCCCCGGACGCTCGAGGGGCCGACTGGAGCCCGCGCGCGGTTCGACGGGCGCGAGGTGATCAACCTGGCCTCGAACAACTACCTGGGTCTGGCGAACCATCCCCGGATGAACGCGGCCGCCTCGCGCGCGGCGGCCGAGCTCGGGGCCGGAACCGGCGCGGTGCGGACGATCGCCGGGACGATGTCGATGCACCGAGAGCTCGAGCGCCGGTTCGCCGACTTCAAGCACGCCGAGGACGCGCTGATGTTCCAGTCCGGGTTCACGGCCAACGCCGGGACGGTCGCGGCGATCCTGGATCGGGAGGACGTGATCGTCAGCGACCGGCTGAACCACGCCTCGATCATCGACGGCGCCCGTCTGTCCCGGGCCGAGATCAAGGTGTTCGAGCACCGTGACCCCGAGCACGCGGACGCGCTGCTCGCCGAGACCGCCCGGCCCGGACGGCGGCAGGTGCTGATCACCGACGGCGTGTTCTCGATGGACGGGGACATCGCGCCGCTGCCCGACCTGGTCGAGGTGGCCGAGAAGCACGGCGCGATCATGATGGTCGACGACGCCCACGCGAGCGGCGTCCTCGGCCGCGCCGGGGCCGGGACCGTGGACCACTTCGGGCTGCACGGGCGCGTGGACGTCCAGGTCGGGACGCTCTCGAAGGCGATCGGCGTGCTCGGAGGCTTCATCGCGGGGCCGAACCACCTGATCGAGTGGCTCGTGAACCGCGGGCGCCCGTTCCTGTTCTCCACGAGCGCGCCGCCCGCCGTGATCGCCGCCTGCATCGAGGCGCTCGACATCATCCGGGACGAGCCCGACCGGCTCCACCGCCTGTGGGAGAACACCCGGGTCTTCAAGGAGGGGTTGCACGACCTCGGGTTCGACACCGGCGCGAGCCAGACCCCGATCACGCCGGTGATCACGGGGGAGGAGGAGCGCACCCAGGCCTTCGCGGGCCGGCTGTTCGAGGAGGGCGTGTTCACCCCCGCGATCGTCTATCCGACCGTCGCGAAGGGGCGGGCACGGGTGCGCACGATCGTGATCGCCGACCACACGCCCCAGGACCTGCGCGAGGCGCTCGACGTGTTCGGGCGCGTCGGGCGCGAGCTCGGCCTGATCTGACGGCCGTCAGCCGGGGGACCGGGCGCGCGCCTGGAGACCGCGGATCAGGAGGTCGAGGCCGAACTCGAACTGGTCGTCGGTCGGGCAATCGGCGAGGTAGGGCAGAGCCTCCAGGAGGCGCCGGAGCCCTGCCTCCCTCAGGGTCTGGGCGACGCGCTCGTGCGCGAGGCGGTGGGCGGCCTCACCCTCGGGCTCCCCCCCGAGCATCAGGCCCTGCTCCATCAGGACGAAGCCCATGATGTAGCTGCCGAAGGCGTTGAACGCCTGGGCCGCATCGCGCGGAGGCAGGTCGAGCTGGCCGAGGACCTCGAGCGCCGCCTCCATCGGTCGGAACGAGTCCATGCTCTCGAGGGGCTTGTGACGCTCGGCGAGCAGCCGCATCACGTTCGGGTGCATCCGCAGCAACCGGCGCCATTCCCTCGCCATGGCCTTCGCGTCGACCACCCAGTCCCCCGTCGGGTCGGGGATCTGGAACTTGCCCATCACCATCTCGGTGACGGCGTCGAGCAGGTCCTCCTTGTCCCGCACGTGGTTGTACAGGGACATCGCCTCGACCCCGAGCTCGCGCCCGATGCGCCGCATCGTGACGGCCTCCAGGCCCCCGGCGTCCATCACCCGCAGGGCGGCCTCGACGACGCGCTCACGGGTGAGGGGCTCCCGGCGCTGGGATCCGCGGGCCTCGTCGACCGTCTCCTTCACGTTCTCCCTCCGTTCGCCCGGCCGTGGGAACATCCTCGGCCGCGGCTCGGGTTGACACCTTACATCGTACGCCTATACTGACCGTACGCCGTAAGCATATGCCGTAAGCCAGCTGGCGGCAAGGAGCCAGCCCGGAGGTAGGGGAGAGAGTATGAGGTTGAGCCCGGAACGGATCGCGAGGTCCAGCAGCCGACGCCCGTGGATCACGATCGGGGTGTGGTTGCTGCTGATCGTGACGGGCGGGTTCCTCTCCGCCCGGTTCCTCGGCGACGTCCTGACCCAGGACATCGAGTTCACCAACCGCCCGGAATCGGTGATGGCCCAGGAGGTCCTCGACGAGTCGTTCCCCGGCTCGGATCAGGGCAACGACACCGTCTACTTCCTCGTGGGGTCGGAGCGGGTCCCGGCGACCGACGCCGCGTTCCGGGAGCGCGTGACCGAGCTCGAGGAGCGCCTGGTCGCGTTCGGGGACGAGGTGATCGCCGGTCCGCCGACGTCGTACCTCGACGTGCAGGATCAGGCCGGGAGCCTGTTCGCGCCCGATGAGCGCGGCGCGTTCCTGGCTCTCCAGATGAACGGGGACGCCGCCGCCACGCTCGAGGCGGCCGGCGAGGCCGCCGCGGCGGCGGCGCCGGAGGGCTTCGCGGCCAGGGCGGTCACGCTCCCCGAGTACGTCCAGCTCGTGGGCGGGGGATCCGGCGAGGCGCCGGTCGACCCGCCCGAGGGCTTCGTCCTGGTGACGAACCCGAGCCTCGGCGTCACGGCTCGAGGGTTCCAGGAGGCCGTCGCCACGGTGCAGGGCGCCGTCGTGCAGGCCGTGGGCCCCTCGCTGAACGGCTCGCCCGCGAGCGGGTACGACCTGCGGGCACGGGCCGCGGGCCTCGTCTCGCAGGACGGGACGTGGGCGCTGATCCCCGTGCCGCTCGCCGACAACGCCGATCACATCGTCGAGCAGGTGCGCGGGATCGCCCACGAGCTCTCGGGTGAGGGGTTCACGGTGCAGGTGGCCGGCAACCCGACGCTGTTCGCGGACTTCACCAAGCTCGCCGAGGAGGACCTCCGCCGCGGTGAAGGCATCGGCCTGGGCATCGCGCTGATCGTCCTCATCGTGGTGTTCGCGTCGGTGATCGCGGCGGTCGTGCCGATCGTCCTGGCGATCTTCGCGATCGCCGTGGCACTCGGTCTCGTGACGGCGATCGGGCAGCTCGTCGACTTCAACCTGTTCGTCACGAACATGGTCTCGATGATCGGGCTCGCCGTCGGGATCGACTACTCGCTGTTCATCGTGTCCAGGTACCGCGAGGAGCGGAAGAAGGGCTTCGAGAAGCTCGAGGCGATCGGCCGCTCGGGCGCGACCGCCAACCGAGCCGTGTTCTTCAGCGGCATGACCGTCGTGCTGGCGCTCCTCGGGATGTTCATCATCCCCACCACGATCTTCCGGAGCCTGGCGAGCGGCGCGATCCTCGTGACCCTCGTATCGATCGCTGCATCGATGACGCTGTTGCCGGCCCTGCTCTCGGTGCTCGGGGATCGGATCAACTGGCCGCGGCTCTCGCGCCGTGCGCGGGTCGACAGCGAGCACGATCCGAAGGGCGGGATGTGGGACCGGCTCACCCGCGGGGTCATGGCCCGCCCGGTCGTGTTCCTCACGGTCGGCGTGCTGATCCTCGGCGGGCTGGGCGCGTTCTACTTCCAGATGGACCGGGGCACCTCGCAGAACGTGAGCCAGCTCCCGGACGAGTTCGAGTCCAAGGGGGCCTTCGTCACGCTCCAGCGCGAGTTCGCGGGCGGCACGTCGGACCCCGTGCGGATCGTCGTGCGGGGCGAGGTGAACGAGCCCGAGGTCCAGGCGGCCGTCGCCGACCTCCAGGGGAGGATCGCGGGATACGGGGAGTTCGCGTCGACGACCCAGGTGTCGCAGTCCGTCGACGGGCGGACCCTGCTCCTGGAGGCTTACTTCCAGGGCGACCCGTCGGCGGACGCCGCCTTCCAGGCGATCCGCGACCTGCGATCCGATCTCGTCCCGGACACCTTCGCGGGCGTGAGCGTCGCCGAGGTGCTGGTCGGTGGGAACACGGCGTTCTTCACCGACTTCCTCGCCGTGGCCGACCAGTACCAGTGGGTCGTGCTGGCGTTCGTGCTCGGCCTATCGTTCATGCTGCTCACGGTCGTGTTCCGCTCGATCGTCGTCCCGATCAAGGCGATCCTGCTGAACCTGCTCTCGGTCGGGGCCGCCTACGGCGCCGTCACGCTCGTGTTCCAGAAGGGCGTCGGGATCGGGATCTTCAACGACATCTTCCAGTTCCAGTTCGAGCGGGTGGAGTCGATCGAGGCCTGGCTGCCGCTGTTCCTGTTCTCGGTGCTGTTCGGCCTGTCGATGGACTACCACCTGTTCCTGCTCACCCGGATCCGGGAGGAGTACGACAAGACCGGCGACAACACCGAGGCGGTCGCGTACGGCCTGCGGACGACGGCCGGCATCATCACCGGGGCGGCGCTGATCATGGTGGCGGTGTTCACCGCGTTCGCTTCCGGACGGATCGGGGCGTTCCAGCAGATGGGGTTCGGGCTGGCGGTCGCGGTGTTCATGGACGCCACGATCGTGCGCTCGATCCTCGTCCCGGCTTCGATGCGCCTCCTGGGCGACGTGAACTGGTACCTGCCGAAGTGGCTCCGGTGGCTGCCGGAGCTCCACGTGGAGGGGTCCGCGCCGGCGGTCGAGCCCGCGGGGCCCGAGCGCGAGCTCGAACCCGCGCTGGCACGCGACGAGGGCTGAGGCGTCCGTCCCTGCGGCCCAGGCCGAACGGGTGCTCCCGTGTGGAGCCCCCGCTCGGTTCCCTGATAGGGTCCGACCGCGATGGAGGAGGGACCCGACCTCGAGCTCCAGCGGGAGCGCCAGGCCCTGCGAGAGGCGCTCGGCCGGGTCGGGATGTGGAGCTTCGCGTTCGAGACGCTCTCGGCGTCGGAGGAGCGCGAGGCCGCCGCGGAGGTCGAGGCCCTCGGGTACGGCGCGATCTGGTTCCCCGAGGCCGTCGAGAGCCGGGAGGTCTTCAGCCACGCGGCGTGGCTGCTGGCCTCGACCGAGCGGGTCGTGATCGCGAGCGGCATCGCGAGCATCTGGGCCCGCGATGCGGTCGCGATGGCGAACGGCTGGCGGATGCTGACCGATGCCTACCCGCGGCGCTTCCTGCTCGGGATCGGCGTGAGCCACCAGGGCTCGGTCTCGCGGCGTGGCGGGACCTACGAGCGACCGGTGTCGGCGATGCGCGGGTACCTCGACGCGATGGACCGCGCCGCCTCCTCGGCTCCCGAGCCGGAGTCGGCGCCCTGGATGGTGCTCGCGGCGCTCGGCCCCCGCATGCTCGGTCTGGCCGCCGACCGCGCGCTGGGCGCCCACCCGTACTTCGTGCCGGTCGAGCACACGGCGTTCGCGCGCCAGCGCCTGGGGACGGGGCCGGTGCTGGCCGTCGAGCAGACGGCGGTGCTCGAGACAGATCCGACGGAGGCTCGGCGCGTCGCCAGGGTCTTCGCGCAGGACTACCTGCGGACGCCGAACTACGCGAACAACCTGAAGCGGATGGGGTGGACCGACGGCGACATCGCCGGCGAGGGGAGCGACGCGCTGATCGACGCCGTGATCGCGTGGGGCGACGTCGATCAGATCGCCGTCCGCGTGCGCCAGCACCTGGACGCGGGGGCCGATCACGTCTGCCTCCAGGTCGTCTCGGAGGACGAGACGGACCCGTGTCTCGACCAGCTCCGCGCGCTCGCGCCGGCGCTGCTCGAGCTGTAGCGCTCCGCGTCAGGTGCCCTCGGTCTGCGCGAGGCGCTCGCTCACCGCGTCGCTCCGCAGCTCGTGGAGGACGTCGCGGGCGATCCACCGGGCCGAGCGGTCGTCGATCGTCCCGATCCGCTCCGCGGTCTCGATCGCGCGGCGGTGCAGCTCCCGGCTCCGCTTGCCGATCTGGCGCAGCGCCCAGCTCGCCGCCTTCCGCACCGGGTTCCTCCCATCGGTCGCAGCGGCGACGATCGAGGGAAGGAACCGCTCGAAGCGCTCGTCCGGCTCGTCCTTCCCGTGGACGGCGAGGCAGGCCGTCATCGCGAGCCCGGCGCGACGGACGAACTCCTCCGGCCGCGCGCTCCACTCCACGGCCTTGTCGAAGGCGAACGTGATCCGGACCGCCGGTCCGTTGCTCCTGGCCTGGTTCGCGGTCGGGCTCCCCGTCGGCACTACCGGCGGCCCGGTCTGCGGACGCTCGTGCCGACGTGGCTGGTCGCCCTGCCGGTCGGTGCTGTGCTCCGCTCGGTGGTCCGCGGCGGGCCGTGGGACGAGCGGCTCGTGGTGTTCACGGGCGTGCCCTGGCGATGTCCGCTCTGTTCCTGCTCGCCGCGCGGGCGGTCGGGGCGGGCGTCGGGCGGCTCGCCGCCCGTTGGGCGGTCGGAGCCCCCTGACCTACGGGGAGCCGTCGCCGAGCTCGCCCGTCGGTCCCGCGGGCTCGTCGCGAGCGACGCTCACGTCGTAGGCCTCGCGCCAGCGCCGCTCCTGCTCGGCGCGGCGGTACAGCTCGCGCTCGACGTTCCGGATCCGCGAGCGCACGTACCAGGCACCGATCCACGCCAGGAGGACGATCGCCAGGACCGCCGAGAGCACGAGGACCAGGGCGATCTTCAGCACCGCGCCGAGGACCCCGAAGGTCGCGGCGAGCAGCAGCAGGATCAAGACGAACGTTCCCACCCGGTCATCCTACGAGCGTTCCCGCGAACCGGGCGATCCGGGCGGAGACGGCGCGAGGGCGCTGGAGCGGCACGTCGTGGATCCCCTCGATCCACTCGAACCGCACGTGTCCACCGATCGCCCGGACCCGCGAGGCGGCGCGCTCCTTCTCCTGCCGGAACCCCGCCGAGTCGGGTACCGGGTCGCGCGAGCGCGCGGCCAGGACGAGCGTCGGGACGCGGACACGACGCAGCAGTCCGGGCGTGTCCTGCTCCCAGAGGGCGCGCAGGATCTTCAGGTGGTTCGCGCGCGACAGGCGGGGGTGGATGTTCCCATGCCGGTCCACGCGCATCAGCGAGAGGACCACCGCTTCCACCTCCGGCGTGATCCGGATCGCGCCGCCGAGCTCGTACCGGACGAACTCGAGGAACTCGCTCAGCGGCGTTCCGCGCAGGTCCGGCGGGGCGAGGACCTGCCTGGCCGTCTTCCAGTCGAACCGCTCGCGCAGGCCCAGGAACCCGCCGTCGAGCAGGACGAGGCCGCGCACCGATCGCGGACGGCGGTGGGCGAGCTCCAAGGCCACGTTCGCGCCGAAGGAGTGGCCGACCAGGATCGGCCGCGACAGCCCGAGGGCGCGGATCGCGGCGGCCGAGTCGGCGACGAAGCGTTCGAGCCGGTACCCGGACGAGGGCTTGGCCGACCGGCCGTGCCCGCGCTGGTCGAGTGCGACGACGCGATGCCCTCGCCGGGCGAGGATCGGCGCCACGAGGTCCCAGATGTGGGAGGAGGACGCCAGCCCGTGCAGCAGGAGCAGGTCCGGGCCCCGCGCGACCGGGGAGGACCACTCGCGGGCATGGAGCCGGACGCCGTCACCGGCGACCCATCGCTCGTTCGGCACGGCCGGCAGGGTACCGGGCTCGCGTCGGGCAGCGTATCCTCGGCCGGTCCGATCGGGAGGGAGGAGGTCGTCGTGTTCGGAACCCTGGGACGGATGAAGGCCAAGCCGGGCAGGCTCGAGGAGCTGAAGGCCCACCTGAACGACCCGGAGTCGGCGGCCATGCCCGGCTACCGCGGCTCCTACCTGCTGGTGGCCGAGGAGGGGGACGAGGTCGTCGTCGCCGTCATGTACGAGGACAAGGACTCCTACTTCGCGATGGTCCACGAGCCGAAGACCGACGGGAACTACCGGCGGCTGCTCACGCTCGTCGAGGGCGAGCCGACCTGGACCGACGGGGACTGGATCCCGGGTCCGACGCCCTGAGGGCGGGTCCGCCCTTACCCCCGGCGCGCTAGGCTGAACGTCGGTTCAGGAACGAGCGAGGAGGCGGTACCGGTGGCAGAGGCGCTCCAGAACTCCATCGACGGCAAGTGGGTCGACGCCGCCGACGGCGAGCGGTTCGACGTGTTCGACCCGGCCACCGGCGAGGTGATTGCCACGGCGCCGAACTCGAAGCAGGCCGACGTGGACCGCGCCGTCGCCGCCGCGCGCCGAGCGTTCGACGAGGGGACCTGGTGGCCGGGGACCTCGGCCCGCGAGCGCGGCCGGATCCTCCTGCGCGCCTCCGCGATCATCCGGCGCGACCACGAGCGCCTGGCCCAGATGGAGTCGCTGGACTCGGGCAAGCCGATCGGCGACGCGCGCGAGGACATCGCCGAGGTCGCGTTCATGTTCGAGTACTACGGCGGGTGGGCGACGAAGATCGACGGCGACGTCCACCACCTCTCGCAGGACGCGATGTTCATGGTGTGGAAGGAGCCGATGGGCGTGGCCGTCGGCATCACGCCGTGGAACTACCCGATGATGATGGGCTCGCAGAAGGCCGCCGCGGCGCTCGCGGCCGGGTGCACGTTCATCCTCAAGCCCCCCGAGCAGACGCCGCTCACCTGCCTCGAGCTGCCGAAGATCCTCGAGGAGGCCGGGCTGCCGGCGGGGGTGTTCCACGTGCTGACCGGGTTCGGCGAGACGGCGGGCGCGCCGCTCGTCGCGCACCCGGGTGTGGACAAGGTCTCGTTCACCGGATCGAGGGAGGTCGGAAAGCTCATCATGAAGAGCGGCGCCGACACCCTGAAGCGCGTGACGCTCGAGCTCGGGGGGAAGTCGCCGAACATCGTCTTCGCCGACGCGGACTTCGACGCGGCGGTCGAGGGCTCGTGCAACGGCGTGTTCTGGAACCAGGGCGAGATCTGCTCGGCCGGCACGCGGGTGTTCGTCGACCGGGCGATCTACGACGACGCGCTGAACGCGTTCGTCGAGCGCAGCGCGGCGATCAAGCTCGGCGAGGGGCGCGACGAGTCCACCACGATGGGCCCGCTCGTCTCGAGGGAGCAGCTCGAGCGCGTCGAGCGGTACATCGAGATCGGGCAGCGGGAGGCCCGGCTCGCCGCCCAGGGGGAGAAGCCTGCTGACCCGCGCCTGTCCGGCGGGTACTTCGTCCCGCCGACGGTCTTCGCCGACGTCGACAACCGCGCCACGATCGCACGCGAGGAGATCTTCGGCCCGGTCATGTCGGTGATCCCGTTCGGCAGCGTCGAGGACGTCGTGGCGATGTCGAACGACAACGAGTACGGCCTGGCGGCCGCGATCTGGACCAGAGACATCAAGAAGGCGCTGAACACCGCGCGCGCGATCCGCGCCGGCATCGTGTGGATCAACGACACCCAGCCGGCGCCCACCGAGATGCCCTGGGGCGGCTACAAGCAGTCGGGCGTCGGCCGTGAGCTGGGGAAGGAAGGCGTGGAGGATTTCCTCGAGAAGAAGTCCGTGTACCTGAACCTCGGCTGAGGAGGCCGGCCCCGCGGCCGACGGTGCGGCCGCGGGGCCAGCCGTGTATCCTCGCCCCGCATGGCTGGCGGAGAGGTCGTCCTCGTCGATCTGGTCAAGCGCTTCGGCGATGTGACCGCGGTGGACGGCATCGACCTGAACATGCCGCCGGGCGAGTTCTTCTCGCTGCTCGGCCCCTCCGGGTGCGGGAAGACGACCACCCTCCGGCTGATCGCCGGGTTCGAGCGGCCCGACGAGGGGCAGATCCTGCTCGACGGGGTCGACATGGCCCAGACGCCGCCGCACAAGCGCAACGTCAACACGGTCTTCCAGAACTACGCGCTGTTCCCCCACCTGTCGGTGGCCGATAACGTGGGGTTCGGCCTGCGCTACAAGAACGTGACCAAGCAGGAGGCGAGGAAGAAGATCGCCGACGCGCTCGAGCTGGTGCGCCTGTCCGGGTTCGAGCGGCGGCGGCCCTCCCAGCTGTCGGGCGGGCAGCAGCAGCGGGTGGCGCTCGCCCGGGCGCTGATCCTGAACCCGGCCGTCCTGCTCCTCGACGAACCGCTCGGTGCGCTCGACGCCAAGCTGCGCAAGGCGCTCCAGATCGAGCTGAAGGCGCTCCAAGAGGAGGTCGGCATCACGTTCATCTACGTGACGCACGACCAGGAGGAGGCCCTCACGATGTCCGACCGCCTGGCCGTGATGAGCAACGGCCGCGTCGAGCAGGTGGGCACCCCCTCGGAGGTCTACGAGGAGCCCACCACGACGTACGTGGCGGACTTCCTCGGTGTGTCGAACCTGATGGACGCCCGAGCCGAGGGGGCCGACGCCCAGGGCCGGGCCAGGCTCCGGCTGGGGGAGTTCCAGCTCTCGGCCGCCCGCGGGGACACCGACGCGCTGGGCGACGTGAGGGTGGTGATCCGCCCCGAGCGGGTGGGTCTGGAGGATGCGGGGGCTACCGGCGAGAACCGGGTCCCCGGGATGGTCGAGCGCGTGGTCTACGTCGGCTCGACGATGCAGGTGATCGTGCACCTGGCTCCGGGACAGACGCTCCAGGCGTGGATCCCGAACCGGGGCGACGGCCTCCCGTACGCCCAGGGGCATCCGGTCGCGGTCCACCTGCCCTCGGACGCCCTGCGCGTCCTCACCGACATCACCCCCACCGCACCGGTCCGCGAGGGCGCGGGCAGCTCCTGAGGCCCGCCTCAGAACTCCCAGCGGGACAGCGATTCCACGCCGCCAGCCGCGGTCGGGTCCCGCCGCCGGAACAGCCGCAGCGACAGGCCGGCGAGCGTGACGGCCACGAGCGTGGCGAACAGCATCAGGCTGGCCAGCGCGTTCAGGGCCGGTGAGGGCGCCAGGCGCGCCGTGGAGTACAAGCGCACCGGGATCGTCACGCTGCTCTGCCCCGCCGCCAGGAACTGGCTGATCACGAAGTCGTCGATCGACAGGGCGAAGACGATCGCGAAGGCGGCGAAGATCGCCGGGGCGAGCATCGGGAGCAGGACGCGCCTCAGGGCCTCGAGCTGGGAGGCCCCGAGGTCCATCGCCGCCTCCTCGTACTGCCGTCCGATCGCGAACAGGCGGCCGCGGACGATGATCACCACGAACGAGATCGAGAAGGTCATGTGCCCCAGGAACTGGGCCCACGTGCCGAACGGCACGAAGTCGTACATGTGGGCGAACACCAGGAAGAGGGCCACGCCCATCACGATCTCGGGCGTGACGAGCGGGAACAGCATCAGGAAGTTCGCCGGCTTGGCCCCGCGCCCCCGCCACCGGGCGAGGCCGATCGCGAGCGCCACGCCGATCGGCGTGGCGACCAGCATCGTGAGCGCCGCCAGGCGCAGGCTCTGGATCAGGGCCAGCCACAACGATGGGTCGTGCAGGACCGACAGGTCGGGGTCCTGGGTGTACCAGCGCAACGAGAACCCCTGCCAGACGCTCCGCGACCGCCCCGCGTTGAACGAGAACTGGACCGCGATCAGGACCGGTGTGAGCGACCAGACGATGTAGCCGAGGGTGATCACGACCAGCAGGCGGGGCCGGTTCCACGGGTTCGCGAGCCATCCGCGCAGCCGGACGACCAGGCTCCGTCCAGGCGCCGGCACGCGCGCGGCGGCGGTGGTGTCGACGCTCATGCGGCCGCCTCCCGGGTCGCGCGAGCCACGCTCAGCAGGTAGTAGGTCATCAGCACGGCGACGAACAGCATCAGGACGATCGTGAGCGCGGCGCCCTTCCCGCCGGCGCTGGTGCTGCTCAGGATGAACAGGCTGATGTCGTTCCCGATCATGCGGGTCCGCGGCGACCCGGACAGCAGGTCCGGCGTGTAGTAGTCGCCGAACATCGGCAGGGTGATGATCACGGTGCCGGCCAGGATCCCCTGCTTGGAGAGCGGGAGGGTGACGCGGGCGAACGCCCGCAACGGCCCGGCGCCGAGATCGCGAGCGGCCTCGAGCACGTCCTTGTCGATCCGATCGAGGGCGGCGTACAGGGGCAGGATGAACCATGGGATGTAGCCGTAGACCAGCCCAAGGATCACGGTCTCGTGGTGACCGGCCAGCCAGTTCCTGGGCTCCTGGAGCAGGCCGAACGTCATCAGGAGACTGTTGACCTGCCCGTCGACGTCCAGCACGTTCACCCAGGCCAGCATCCGCATCAGGTAGTTGATCCAGAACGGTGCGAGCAGCAACAGGAGGAATAGCCCCTTCCACCGCCCGGCCCTGCGGGCCACGAAGTAGGCGACCGGGTAGCCCATCAGGATGCACAGGGCCGTCGCGGCGACCACGTAGCCGATCGTGCGTAGGAACGTGGGGCCGAGCGGCCCCCCGAAGATGTCGCCGAACACGTCGGCGAACACGCTGGGGTCCCAGTAGTACGGGTTGAACTCGGGGATCGGCGACAGGAAGATCGGGTCCAGCCGGCCCATCGAGACCGCGAGGATCGCGTAGAAGGGCGCGATGAACAGGAGGAGCAGCCACAGCACGCCCGGCAGCGCGAGACCCGTCCAGAGCGTCGGATGCTCCCCGACGATCCCGGTGCTCGTCGGCGTCCGGCTCCCGGCCAAGGCCCGCTACCGGCCCTCCGTGACCCGCACGATCCTCCCGGCCCCGGTCGTCAGCCCGACTGGACCCGGGACCAGGCGTCGAGCCACAGGAGCTCCACCTCGGGCGTCAGCTCCCGGAGGATGATCGCCATCGGCCGGTCGAAGTCCTCCTGCCGCACGATCGCCGAGGACAGCCATCCGGCCACCCAGCCGTCGGCGACCAGGCCGTCGGGATCCAGGCCCGCCTGCGGCGGCTGGTAACCGACCCACCCGAAGTTGTCCAGGGCGTTCTTCTCCTCCAGCATGAAGTTCAGGAACAGGTGGGCGAGCACCGGGCTCTGCGCGCCCCGGATGATCGCCAGGCAGTCGTTGCCGATCAGGCCGCCGACGGTCGACCCTGCCACGGCCGGGGGCCACGCGTACCGCGCGACCTCGGGGTCGTCTCCCTGCGGGAAGTAGTACGGCGTGGCCACCATGTCGCCCGACCACGCGTGGTGGAGCCCGAACCTCCCCTCGGGGAGCTTGGCGTAGGCGCCGTCGATCGTGAACCGCAGGTTCATCGCGTTGACCGCCTCCACCAGCGCGTCCGCTGCCGCGGAGATCTCCGTCTCGCCGGCCGTGAACGGGTCGGCCACACCGTTGCGGGCCATCGTGGCGGCGAGGGTCTCCTCGAAGTCGTCGTACATCCCGGTGATGCCCTGGTACTTCGTGTTCCAGAAGACGTCCCAGGGGTTGGAGGTCTCGACGTCGGCGGAGTCGACCATGTCGGTCCGCCAGCCGATCCCGGTCTGGTACACCGTGTACGGCACCGTGTACCGCGAACCCTTGTCGTAGAAGGGGTCGGCGAGCGAGGGCCACACGTTGGCCTGGAGGTTCGGGAGGTAGTCGTGGTTCAACGGCTGGAGAAGCTTGCCGGCCACGATCTTGCCGATGTTCTCCGAGGTCGGGAAGAACACGTCCACCTGGAGCTCGCCGGTCTGGAGCTTCCGGAACGCCTCCTCCATGTTGTAGAAGGTCGTGAGCTCGACCTCGACGCCGAACTCCTCGCCGAACCGCTTGTAGACCCGCGGCCACAGGTAGTCCGCCCAGTTGTAGATCCGCAGCGGCCCGGCCTCGGGCTCGAGGCCCGAGGCGATCGGCGGGTTGTCGTCGAAGATCGGCTGCTCCACCGGGTTGCTCGGGGTGCCCACGAGGACGCCGGGGGTATCCAGGCCGTTCCCGTCGGTCACCGGGCCCGTCTGTCCGGGCGCGGTCGCTTCCCGTCGGCCGCAGGCGGCGAGGATCGCACCGAGCGAGGGCAGGGCCACCGCCGTGCCCACGGACCTGTGAAGGAACTGCCGGCGGCTGAGCCGGCTCCCCAGGAAGGGGTCGCGCGGGTGGTACACCATGTCGATCCGCCTCCTCGGTCCGGTCGGGTGCGCGCGGGCGGTTTGACTCGAGGTTCAAACCTTGCCACAGGGGATGCGCGGACCGCAAGGCAGCGGCGTCCTGAACCGCGCTTCAGGCCGTCGGTATGATGCAGCCCGCATGGCCGCCCCCGCCCCCGAACCGGCGCTGCTCACCGAGGACCTCGGCCCCGTCCGCCGGCTCACCCTGAACCGCCCGCGGGTGCTGAACGCGCTGAACGGCGAGCTCCTCGACGCCCTGATGGACGGGCTCGAGCGCGCGGCCGAGGACGAGATGGTCCGGGTGGTGATCCTCCGCGGGGCGGGACGGGCGTTCTCGGCGGGCTACGACCTCGCGGAGGACGCCGAGGGTGGCGAGGTTGACTCGGCCGCCTGGCACCGGGTCCTGAAGCACGACAACGACCGCATGCTGCGCATCCTCGATCATCCGAAGCCGGTGATCGCCAGCGTCCACGGCTACTGCCTGGCGGGTGGGACCGACCTGATGCTCGCCTGCGACCTCGCGGTCGCCGCCGACGATGCGGTCTTCGGCTACGTCGACGTGCGGTTCGGCTCCGGGGTCGTCTCGATGTTCCTGCCCTGGGTCGTGGGCGTCCGAGCCGCGAAGGAGCTGCTGTTCACCGGGGAGGACCGGGTCCCCGCCCACGAGGCCCTCCGGATCGGCATGGTGAATCGGGTCGTGTCCCGCGACGAGCTCGACGCCGCCACGCTCGCGCTCGCCGAGGAGATCGCCAGGAACGAACCGTGGGTCGTCCAGGCCACCAAGCGCTCCGTGAACCGCGTGTGGGAGGTGGCCGGGTTCCGCGAAGCGATGGAGGCCAACGTCGAGATCGACGTGATGATCGAGGCCGCGAACCTGCCCGCCCGCGCGGAGTTCCGGCGCATCACGCGGGAGCAGGGCCTGAAGGCGGCGATCGCCTGGCGGGACGCCCGGTACCGCGAGGGGAACCCGTGACGACCTGGGATCTCGGCGCGCTCCTCGCGCCGAGATCCATCGCCATCGTCGGCGCCTCCGAGTCGCCGGACTCGTGGGCGCCCGAGATCCACCGCTCGCTGCTGCACCTCGGGTTCGAGGGCGAGCTGTACCCGATCAACCCGAAGTACGCGGAGGTCTGGGGTCGACCCTGCCTCGACGGCATCGACGAGCTCCCGCCGGAGGGCGTCGACCTGCTCGTGTTCGTGATCCCGGCGCGCGCCGTCGTCCGGATGATCGATGACTGCGCGCGCGCACGCGTCCGGTCGATCATGGTCGTCTCCTCGGGGTTCGCGGAAGCGGGCGAGGCCGGGAAGGCGCTCCAGGACGAGCTCCGGCTGGCGGCCCTGCGGCACCGGATCCCCGTGCTCGGCCCCAACGTCGAGGGCTTCGTGAACCACGTCGACGGCGTCGCCCCGTACGGGACGACGCCGCCGCCCGAGCCGCTCCCCGGTCGGGTCGCCGTGATCAGCCAGAGCGGCACCGTCGCGTGGACGATGGGGCAGCTCGCCTCCGACCGCGGCGTCGGGCTGCGGATCCTGCTCGGCGTGGGCAACGAGGCCGTGATCGGGCTGGGCGAGATGTTCGGGTGGGCCGCACGCGATCCTCACACGCGCGTGGTCGCCGCCTACCTCGAGACGATCCGCGACGTCGACGCGCTCGGCCGCGGGCTCGACGCGCTCCGCGCCGCCCGCACGCCGGTCCTCGTGTGCGCCCCCGCCGGGCGGAGCGAGGCGGCCCGGCGCTCGATCGTGGCCCACACCGGTGCGCTCGCGGGCGACGCCGCCCTCCGCGACGCGTGGCTGCGTGGCCGTGGCGCGATCCTCGTCGAGGACCCGGTGACGATGTTCGAGGCGGCCGTGCTCCTCACCCACCACCGCAGGCTCCGGACCCGCGGCGTGGCGGCGGCGTTCCAGTCGGGCGGCGCCTGTACGCTGTTCGCCGAGGCCGCCGGGGCGCAGGGCCTCACGCTGCCCGAGCTCGCGCCGGCGACCAAGGCTCGGCTCCGGGAGGTCCTGCCGCACTTCGCCTCGACGAACAACCCGCTCGACGTCACCGGCCAGGCGGCCGTGGAAACCGAGATGTTCGCGGGCGCGCTCGAGGCGCTGGCCGCGGACCCGCAGGTGGGGTTCGTCGCCTTCGACGCGTTCCCCCCCCGGCTCGAGGGCGAGGGCGTGTGGGCCGAGCCGGTGCTCCGCACGGCCCGGGCGCTCCAGCGGACCACCGGGGTGGCCTTCGCGTCGGTCGCGATGAGCGCCCTGTCCTACGGCGGCCCCGCTCGGCGCTTCGTGGCTCGCGCCAGGCTGCCGTTCCTCCAGGGGCACCGGGCGGCCGCGGGGGCGATCCGCGCGCTCGTCGATCTCCAGGAGGTGCGGACCCGGGCGGTCGCGCACCTGCCGCCGCACCCGAACCGCTCGAGGGCGCTCCGCGCGCTCCAGGGGCTCGCCGGCCCGCTCGACGAGGCCCTCGGCGCCCGGCTGCTCGAGCTCTACGGCATCCGGCGGCCGAAGGAGGCGGTCGTGCGGACGCCCGAGGCCGCCGCGCGGGCGGCCCGGTCGCTCGGGTTCCCGGTCGCGGTGAAGGCGCTGGCCGCCGAGCTGCCCCACAAGGCCAGGCTCGGCGGCGTGCGGCTGGGGCTGTCGAGGCCGGGCGACGTGGAGCTCGCCGCGGCCGACGTGCTCGAGGCGGCTCGCCGGGCCGGTGCGCGGGCACCGCGGGCCCTCGTGCAGCGGATGGCGAGCGGCGTCGAGGTCCTGGTCGGAGCGGTGGTGGACGACCGGTTCGGGCCGCTCGTGACCGTCCGTCCCGGCGGAGGGCTGGCCGAGGCGGGGAGCGCCGTGTTCGCACCGGCGCCGCTCACGCCCGCCCAGGCGCGTCGCTTCGCCGAGGAGCAGGCGGCCCGGTGCGGGCTCGACCCGGCGCAGCACGACATCCGCGCGCTCGCCCGGGCCGTCGCCGGGGTTGCTCGGGCGGCGCACGACCTGCGCGGCCGGCTGACCTCCCTCGAGGCGAACCCGCTCCTGGTCGGCGAGCGCGGTGCGGTCGCGGTGGACGCGCTCGCCGAGGCGCGGCCGTGATCTTCGGGCTCGGCGCGGCGTTCGGGTGGGGGCTGGCGGACCTGTTCGCGGCCCTGTCCGGGCGGCGGATCGGGTCGTGGGCGACCGTGACGGTCGCGCAGGTGGTCTCGGCCGTGCTCGTCGGCGGGCTGCTCCTGCTCGTCGGACCCGACCTCGGCGGGCTGGGCTCGGTCGCCGGATGGCTCGTCCCGAGCGCCGTCGTGGCGAGCGTGGCCTACGTGGCGCTCTACCGGGCGCTCGAGCTCGGACCGATCGCCGTGGTCTCGCCCGTCCTGGCCGCCTACGCGGTGATCCCGGTCCTGCTCGCCGTGGCCCTGCTGGGCGAGACGCTCGGCGAGCCGCAGCTCGCCGGGGTGGTGGTCACGATCTCGGGCGCGATCCTCACCTCGACGGACCTCCGCGCGCTGCGCGCCGGGAGCCACTCGATGCCGCCGGGGCTCCCGTGGGCGATCGTCTCGACGGTGCTGTTCGGCGCGGCCGCCTTCGTGTTCGCGTGGGCGGCGCAGCGCGCCGGCTGGCTCCCGGCGATGTGGCTCTCCCGCACCACCTCGGCCGCGGCGCTCCTGCTCGTGGTCGCGGCGATCCGCGGCCGCGGCGGCCGCACCCTCCCGCCGGGCCTCCCGGCGTTGGCGATCGGCCTGGCGGTGCTGGTCGGGCTCGTCGACCTGTCCGGGACGATGGCCTACGCGCGCGGCTCGGAGGTCGGGCTCGTCTCCATCGTCACGGCGATCTCGGCCACGTATCCGATCGTGCCGGTCTTCGGCGGCGTCGCGCTGTTCGGGGAGCGCCCGGCCCCGAACCAATACATCGGGGTCGCGATGGTGGTCGCCGGCCTCGTGCTCCTCGGGTAGAGGTGGGGGATCCGCCGGCGCCCGCTGGGCTCAGCCTACGGCCGGTGCCGGAAGAACGGGAGCGGCTCGGGCGACAGCGGCGCGTTCCCGAGGATCAGATCGGCGGCCTTCTCGGCGATCATCATCACCGGCGCGTAGATGTTCGCGTTGGTGATCGAGGGCATCACCGAGGCGTCCACGACGCGGAGCCCCTCCAGGCCGTGGACCTTCATCGAGTTGGGGTCCACCACAGCCATCGGGTCGGTCCCCATCGGGCACGTGCACGAGGGGTGGAGCGCGGTCTCGCCGTCCCTGCCCACCCAGTCCAAGATCTCCTGGTCGGTCTGGACCGAGGGCCCCGGGGAGATCTCGCCGCCGTCGTAGGGGTGCATCGCCGGCTGGCCGAGGATGTGACGGGCGACGCGGATCGCCTCGACCCACTCGCGTCGGTCCTGCGCCGTGGACAGGTAGTTGAACCGCAGGGCCGGATGGATGCGGGGGTCGGCGCTGCGGATCTTCACCGAGCCGCGCGCGTCCGAGTTCATCGGGCCGACGTGCACCTGGTACCCGTGCCCGCCCGCCGGCTGCGAGCCGTCGTAGCGGATCGCGATGGGCAGGAAGTGGAACATGAGGTTCGGGTACGCGACGTCCTCGTTGCTTCGGGCGAACCCGCCGCCCTCGAAGTGGTTCGTCGCCCCGGGGCCCGAACGGAAGAACAGCCAGAGGAACCCGATCCACGGGCGGTACCGCCACCTCAGGTAGGGCTGGATCGAGACCGGCTGGGTGCACGCGTGCTGGACGTAGACCTCGAGGTGGTCCTGGAGGTTCTCGCCCACGCCCGGCAGGTCGTGCACCACGCGGATCCCGAGCGCCTCGAGCTCGGCGGCGTTCCCCACGCCCGAGACCTGGAGGAGCTGTGGCGAGTTGATCGCCCCGCCGCAGAGGATCACCTCGCCGGCGAGCGCCCGCTGGCGCGAGCCGCGTCGGAGATACTCGACGCCCACCGCGCGGGTGCCCTCGAACAGGACCCGCGTGACGAACGTCCTGGTCAGCACCTCCAGGTTCGGCCGGTGCCGGACCGGGTGCAGGTAGGCGCGGGCGGCCGACAGGCGCCGGCCGCGGTGGACGTTCCGGTCGAACGGGGCGAACCCCTCCTGCCGGTACCCGTTCACGTCCTCGGTGAGCGGGTAGCCGGCCTGTTGGGCCGCCCCGAAGAAGGCACCGAACAGGGGGTTGGTGGCCGGCCCCCGCTCCAGCACGAGGGGGCCGTCGTGCCCTCGGTAGGGGTCGTCGGTGGCGGCGGCCAGGCAGGTCTCCATCCGCTTGAAGTAGGGGAGGCAGTGAGCGTAGTCCCAGATCTCCATCCCCGGGGCCGATGCCCACCGTTCGTAGTCCAGCGGGTTCCCCCGCTGGAAGATCATCCCGTTGATGCTGCTCGAGCCGCCGAGCACCTTGCCACGGGCGTGCGTGATCCGGCGGCCGTGCATGTGCGGCTCGGGCTCCGAGGCGTACCGCCAGTCGTAGAAGCGGCTGCCGATCGGGAACGTGAGGGCGGCCGGCATGTGGATGAACACGTCCCATCGGCGGTCGGGGCGCCCGGCCTCGAGGACGAGCACGCGGTTCGACCGGTCGGCGGACAGCCGGTTGGCCAGGACGCTGCCCGCCGACCCGCCCCCGACGATCACCACGTCGAACCGGTTCGACCTCGGGGCGGCTCCCATGGGTGGGGAGTGTGCCGCAACCGACACCGAAGCGCGCGTCGGCGTTGCCGAGGCCGCAACCGTTGCCTTGCGCGCATCTGCGAGGGCGCCGAAGATGCGGGCTGGGTCCGCGACGAGCGGCCGGCCGACCGCCGCCGCCGGGACCGAACGGGGAGGCGATCTTCGGCGTGACCGGAGCGCAGACGGATACCGACGTTACCGTCTCGTGTCGGGACGTCTGGAAGGTCTACGGGCCGGGCGCCAAGAGGATCGTCGGCTCGGAGGACGCCGATCTCCCCCGGGCCGAGCTGCTGCGTAGGACCGGCTGCGTCGCCGCGGTCCGCGGCGTGTCGTTCGACGTCCAGCGCGGCGAGGTCTTCGTCGTGATGGGCCTGTCCGGCTCGGGCAAGTCGACGCTCGTCCGGACGATCAACCGGCTCCACGAGCCGACGGCGGGACGGATCCTGATCGACGGTGAGGACGTCCTGGCGGCCAGCCCCGAGCGCCTGCGCGAGATCCGCCGCCGCAAGGTGAGCATGGTCTTCCAGCACTTCGGGCTCTTCCCGCACCGGCGGATCCTCGACAACGTCGCTTACGGCCTGGAGGTCCAGGGCGTCGAGCGTGCGGACCGGACCCGGAAGGCGGAGGAGGTGCTCGAGGTCGTCGGGCTCGCCGGATGGGGGAACTCCTACCCGGACGAGCTCTCCGGCGGGATGCAGCAGCGCGTGGGGCTCGCGCGGGCGCTGGCCACCGACCCCGAGATCCTCCTGTTCGACGAACCGTTCAGCGCGCTGGACCCGCTGATCCGGCGAGACATGCAGGACGAGGTCTGCCGGCTCCAGGTCGAGCTGCGCAAGACGATGATCTTCATCACGCACGACCTGATGGAGGCCCTCAAGCTCGGCCACCACATCGCGATCATGAAGGACGGCCGGTTCGTCCAGGTCGGCACGCCCGAGGAGGTGGTGGCCCACCCCGCCGACGACTACGTGGCCGACTTCACGCGGGACGTCCCCCGCGCCCACGTCCTCACGGCGCGCTCGATCATGACGCCGGCCGCCCACGGCGGCGACGGGCCGACCGTGTCGCCGGAGACCGTGGTGCAGGAGCTCCTTCCGCTCGTGGCCGATTCGGATCGCGCGGTGCGCGTCGTCGACGGCTCGCGGGTGATCGGCGTGGTCGACCGCCGGGCCGTGATGGCCGCGCTGATGGAGGAGCGATCGTGATCGTCGACCAGAAGCGCCCGCCCTCCGAGGTGCAGGCCGCCGAGCGCATCGCGGCCACTCCGGTCCGCCGCGCCGCGCCGAACCCATGGCCTCGCCGGCTCGTGGGGGCCGCCGCCGCGGTCGCGGCGGCGGCGATCGGCCTGCTCTGGCTCGCGCCCGGCTACCCCGACGGCCTGGTGGTCGACGCGCAGTCCTGGTTCGACTCGTTCGAGGTCTGGGTCCGCGACAACCGGAACGCGCACTGGCTGTTCACGGCGCTGCTGACGCCCTTGAAGGACGCGATGAACGCGCTGCTCGACGGGGTCGTCACGTTGCTCGAGCGGATGACGTGGCTCGGGCTGCTCGTGGGGGCGACGGCGCTCGCCGGGCTCCTGGCCGGGTGGCGATTGGCCCTGCTGACCGTCCTCGGGGTCGCCGCCTTCGGCGTGCTCGGCGTCTGGGGTCGCAGCGTGGAGACGCTCGGCCTCATGATCGTCTCGGTCGCCGTCGCGCTCGCGATCGGCGTCCCGCTGGGGGTGTGGGCCGGGCGACGGGCGGCCGTGGAGCGCGTGCTCCGTCCGCTCCTCGACGCGATGCAGACGATCCCGGCGTTCTCCTACCTGCTGCCGTTCGTGCTGCTGCTCGGGATCGGCGCCCCGCCGGCGCTGCTGTCGACCGTGATCTTCGCGTTGCCGCCGGCCGTCCGCCTGACGAGCCTGGGCATGCGAGGCGTCCCCGCCACGACCCTCGAGGTCGCCGATGCGTTCGGCTCGACCCCGCGGCAGCGGCTGCTGCGCGTGCAGCTGCCCCTCGCCAAGCCCTCGATCATGCTCGGTGTGAACCAGACGATCATGATGGCCCTCGGCATGGTGGTGATCGCCGCCATCGTCGGGGTGGGTGGGCTCGGGCGCGAGGTGCTGAACGGCCTCCAGCGGCTCAACGTCGGCGAGGCGCTGAACGGCGGCATCGCGATCGTCGTGATGGCGATCGTCCTGGACCGCGTGACCACCGCCTGGAGCCAGCGGGGACGTCGTCGGATCACGCCGCTCCGGATCGTCGGTCGCGAGGTGTCGCGCCGGGTGCTCGTGGGCGTCGCGCTCCTCGCGACGGTCGCCGCCGTGTTCCTGGGGCGCGAGGTCCTGCGCCAGCAGGACTTCCCCGAGGCCCTCACGGTCTCCGTCGCGGCCCCCACGAACGCCGCCGTCGAGTGGTCGCAGGCCAACCTCGACGGCGTGAGCGGAGCGGTCCGGGATCTCACGATCCGGTACGGGCTCGAGCCGCTGCTCGACGTGCTGGTCGGCGTCCCGTGGTGGATGGTCGCAGGGGCCGCGGCCCTGATCGCGCTCCGGGTCTCCGGGCCCGGGCTGGCGATCGGGGTCTTCGCGTGCCTGGCGACGATCGGCGCGCTCGGGATGTGGGGGATCGCGATGAACACGCTCAGCCAGGTGCTCGTCGCCGTCGCGATCACGCTGGTCTTCGCGGTCCCGCTCGGGATCTGGGCGGCGCAGAGCGACCGGTTCGAGGCGTTGATCCGGCCGGTGCTCGACGCGATGCAGACGATGCCGGCCTTCGTCTACCTCGTGCCGGTGCTGCTGCTGTTCGCGCCGGGGCGGGTCCCCGCGATCGTGGCCTCGTTCGTCTACGCGCTCCCGGTCGGGATCCGCCTGACGAACCTCGGGATCCGCCAGGTCCCGAGGGAGACCGTGGAGGCGGCGACCGCGTTCGGCTCGACACGGTGGCAGACCCTGCGCAACGTGCAGCTCCCGCTGGCGCGGCCGGCCCTGCTGCTCGGGGTGAACCAGGTGATCATGATGGTGCTCTCGGTCGTCGTGATCGCGGGACTGATCGGAGCGGGTGGCCTCGGCCTCGAGGTCGTGTTCGGGATCACGAAGGGCCAGATCGGCCGGGGCGTGGTCGGAGGCATCTGCATCCTGCTGCTGGCGATCGCCCTGGACCGGATCACGCAGGCGATGGGCTCGGCGCCCCGGTCGATGCGGGGGCCGGTGGGGATCGGTCTGGGCTGGTGGACCCGCGTGCGGGCGATCGCGGCGAGGCCCGCCGGGTCCGACGGAGGAAGGGGGGAAGGATGAGGAGACGCGCCTTCATGTGGGCGTCGCTCGCCCTGGTGTCGGCCTTGCTGCTCGCGGCATGCAGCGACGTCCAGGAGGACGGCGGCGGCGGCGACGGGGGCGCCACGGGCGGTGGTGGGGCGGCGGTCGCCCAGTGCGGCAGCGACCCGATCCGCATCGCGGTGAACCCGTGGACGGGCTCAGCCGTGAACGCGAACGTCGCCAAGGTGATCATGGAGCAGGAGATGGGGTGCACGGTCGAGCTCGTCGAGATCGACGAGTTCGCGCAGTTCCCCGCCCTGGCGCAGGGCGACCTGGAGGCCACGCTCGAGGTCTGGCCCTCGGGTCACGCCGAGGACTACGCGACCTACATCGAGGGCGACGGTAGCGTCGTGGATGGCGGCGAGCTCGGCGTGATCGGCAACATCGGGTGGTTCGTCCCGACGTACCTCGTGGAGGAGAACCCCGACCTCGCGACGTGGGAGGGGCTGCAGGGCAACGAGGTGATGTTCGCCACGGCCGAGACCGAGCCACAGGGCCAGTTCCTGGCCGGGGATCCGAGCTTCGTGTCCTACGACGAGGAGATCATCGAGAACCTCGGGCTGGACCTGGAGGTCGTCTACAGCGGCTCGGAGGCGGCCCTGCTCACCGCGCTTGACGCCGCCTACGCGAACCAGGACCCGCTCCTGATGTACTTCTGGAGCCCGCACTGGGCGCAGGCGAAGTACGCGCTGACGGAGGTCGGGCTCCCGGCGTACAACGAGGAGTGCGAGGACGCCGCGCTGAACCGCGACGGCGACGGCTACGCTTGCGACTACGCGGACGACATCCTGTACAAGGCGTTCACGGCCGACCTGGAGGAGCGCGACCCGGCGGCGTTCGCGTTCCTGTCGGCGATGTCGTACACGAACGAGGACCAGAACTCGATCGCTTTGGCGATCGACGACGGCGGGATGTCGCCGGAGGAAGCGGCGCAGCAGTGGGTCGACGAGCACGAGGACGTGTGGTCCGCGTGGCTCCCGACGGAGTGAGCCGCTGAGGTCGATCCGGTCGGGGCGGCCGTCCCTGGGCGCCGCCCCCGCCGGAGGCCGGAGGGCCGATGGAGGAGCTGGAGCTGTTCGTCGACGGCGCCTGGGTACCGTCGAGCTCGGGCGCGACGTTCGAGGCGTCGAGCCCGTCGACCGGCGAGACGATCGCGCGGATCGCCGAGGGCACCCGCGACGACGTCGCGCGCGCGATCGCGGCCGCGAACCGCGCGTGGCCGGGCTGGGCCGGCCGCTCGGCGTTCGATCGCGCGACCGTGATGCGGCGGATCGCCGAGCAGATCGACCGGCGCCGCGACGACCTCGCGCGGACCCTGGCGCTGGACCAGGGCAAGCCGCTGCGGGCCGAGGCGCACGACGAGGTCGAGGAGCTGATCGCGTACTTCGAGATGGCCGCGGCCGACGCGGTCCGGATGGAGGGGCTGCTGCCGCCCTCGCTCGACGCCGGCAAGCGCGTCCTGCTCCAGCGGGTCCCGCGTGGCGTCGTGGGCCTGATCAGCCCGTGGAACTGGCCGTACACGATGCCGGGCGAGGTCCTGGCGCCGGCGCTCGCGTACGGGAACTGCATCGTGTGGGCGCCGGCCCCGACGACCTCGGTCTGCGCGGTTCGGCTGGCCGATGCGATCGCCGCGGCCGACCTCCCGCCGGGCGTGGTCAACATGGTCACCGGCCCGGGCCCGGTGGTCGGTGACGAGATCGCGGCGAACCCCGGCACGAGCGCGGTCGGGTTCATCGGCTCGATCGCCACCGGCCACCGCGTCGCCGAACGCGCTGCGGGCAAGGACCTGCTGCTCGAGATGGGGGGGAACGGGCCGCTCGTGGTCTGCGAGGACGCCGATCTGGATGCGGCGGTCTCGGCGACGCTCACGGCGTGCTTCCTGAACGCCGGCCAGAGCTGCACGGCGGGCGAGCTGATCCTCGTCCACGAGGACGTGCGCGACGAGTACCTGTCGTTGCTCGGCTCGGCGATCGAGAAGGAGATCCGGCTCGGAGACCCGTTCGACGACGCGACCACGATGGGTCCGCTGAACAACCCGCCCACGGCGGAGAAGACCGAGCGGCACGTCGCGGAGGCGCTGGAGCGCGGCGCGACGCTCCTCTCCGGCGGGCGCCGGGCGCCCGAGCACGGCAGCGACCTGTTCTTCGAGCCGACCGTCCTGGACGGCGTGCGTCCGGAGATGGAGGTCGCGATGGAGGAGACGTTCGGCCCGGTCGTACCCATCGCGACGATCCGCGACGAGCGCGAGGCGATCGAGCTCGTGAACGGCTCGCCCTACGGGCTGCTCTCGGCGATCTTCACCCGGGACCTGCGCCGTGGGCTGCGGTTCGCCGAGGCCGTGCGCACCGGGTGGGTGAACGTGAACGAGGGCACCAACTACTGGGAGTCGCACCTGCCCTTCGGGGGTCGGGCGGGCTCGCGCAGCGGGATCGGGCGGGTCGGCGGCCGGTTCTCGATGGAGCGGCTGACCGAGCTCAAGACCGTGGTGATCGATCTGGGGTAGCGGCCTTCGACGGCCGGAGGGAGGGTGCATGGCATCGGACGGGCTCCCCGCGGACGCGCGGGCGGTGGTGATCGGCGCCGGGATCGTCGGCAACAGCATGGCGTTCCACCTGGCCCGCCTCGGGTGGCGGGACCTCGTGCTGCTCGACAAGGGACCGCTGCCCAACCCCGGCGGCTCGACCGGCCACGCCTCGAACTTCATCTTCCTCGTCGACCACTCGAAGGAGATGACCGCGTTCACGGTGGACAGCGTCCGGCAGTACCGGGAGCTCGGCGTGTTCACGCAGAGCGGCGGGATCGAGGTGGCTCGCACGCCCGAGCGGATGGAGGAGCTCAAGCGCCGCATCGCCTCGGCCAAGGCATGGGGCGTGGAGCCGGTGGAGCTCCTCACGCCGGCCGAGGTGCGCAAGCTCGCGCCGTTCGTCGACGAGACGGTGATCCTCGGCGGCTTCCACACGCCCGGCGTCGGCGTCGTGGACTCGCTCCGTGCGGGGACGCTCATGCGCGAGCGGGCGGTCGAGAGGGGCGCGCTCGAGATCTCGGCGAACAACGAGGTGACCGGGATCGAGGTCGAGGACGGTCGGATCGCGATGGTCCGAACGCTCCAGGGCGACATCCGCACCGACACGGTCGTCGTGTGCTGCGGCGTGTGGAGCCCTCGGATCGCCCGGATGGCCGGCGCGTCGATCCCGCTCACGCCAGCGGTCCACCAGATGATCGACATCGGGCCCGTGCCGATGTTCGCCGACAGCGTGGGCGAGATCGAGTTCCCGATCATCCGCGACGTCGACACGAACATGTACGAGCGGCAACACGGGAGCGAGCTCGAGATCGGCTCGTACGCGCACCGCCCGATCCTCGTCGACCCGGACGACATCCCGTCGAACGAGGCCGCCGCCACCACCCCGAGCGAGCTGCCGTTCACGAAGGAGGATTTCGACCCGCAGATGGAGGACGCGCTCGAGCTGATGCCCGAGATCGTGGGCGACGAGCGCGTCGGCGTGAAGTACGCGATCAACGGGCTGCTCTCGCTCACGCCCGACGGCAACCCGATCCTCGGCGAGTCGCCCGAGGTGAAGGGTCTGTGGTCGGCCGCCGCGATCTGGATCAAGGAGGGCCCGGGCATCGCGAAGACGGTCGCCGAGTGGATGACCGACGGCTGTCCCGAGATCGATCCCCACGGTTCGGACATCGCGAGGTTCTACGAGCACCAGCGCACGCGGACCCACATCCGCGCTCGGTGCGCCGAGGGCTACAACAAGACCTACGGGATCGTGCACCCCGCCGAGCAGTGGACGTCGAACCGGGAGGTGCGCGTGGGGCCGTACTTCTCGCGGCAGCAGGCGCTCGGCGCCGTGTTCGTCGAGGGCGGCGGGTGGGAGCGCCCGCACTGGTACGAGGCCAACGCCGAGCTCGTCGACCACTACGGCGAGCGCGTGATGCCGCGCGAGGCCGAGTGGGACTCGCGCTGGTGGTCCCCGATCATCAACGCCGAGCACCTGGCGATGCGCGAGCGCGTGGGCATGGTCGACCTGTCGGCGTTCGCGATCTTCGACGTCTCCGGGGCGGGCGCGCTCGGGTTCCTCCAGGGCGTGGCCGTGGCGCAGATGGACGTGCCGGTCGGCCGCGTGGTCTACACCTCGTTCCTGAACGAGGCGGGCGGGATCAAGGCCGACCTCACGATCATGCGGCTCGCGAAGGGCCGGTTCCGCGTCGTGACCGGCGGGGCCTCCGGCCGGATCGACCGGAAGTGGCTCGTCGACCACATGCCGAACGACGGCTCGGTGCACCTAGACGACCAGACCTCGGCCTGGTCCACGCTCGGCCTGTGGGGCCCGAGGGCGCGCGACGTGCTCGCCTCCGTGAGCGACGACGACGTGAGCCACGAGGGCTTCCCGTTCGCGACGTGCCGGTGGATCGACGTCGGAACGGTGCACCTTCTCGCCTCCCGGATCTCGTACGTGGGCGAGCTCGGGTGGGAGCTGTACGTCCCGATCGAGCAGGGGGCGCGCCTGTGGGACACCCTCCGGGAGGCGGGCGAGCCGCACGGGATCCTGCCGGTCGGCGTCGGCGTGTACCTGACCACCGGGCGCCTCGAGAAGAGCTACCGCGCGCACGGCAACGAGCTCGAGCTCGACCACGACCTCGTCGAAGCCGGGATGGCACGCCGAACCGTCAAGGACGATCAGTTCGTCGGGCGGGAGGCCTACCTGCGGCAGCGCGACGAGGAGCCGGCGGCGCTCCTGTGCACGCTGTCGGTCGACGATCCGACCTCCTCGAGCGGCGTCAAGCGCTACATGCTCGGGCGCGAGCCGATCCTCACCCGCGACGGCGAGCCGCTCACCGACCGCAAGCGCCGCCGCTCCTACACGACGAGCGCGGGCCCGGCGCCCTCCCTCGGCACCCACCTGCTGATGTCCTACCTGCCTCCCGAGCACGCGACGGTCGGCACGGAGCTCGCGGTCGAGTACTTCGGCGAGCGCTACCCGGTGACCGTGCGGGTCGTCGGCGGCGAGCCGCTGTTCGACCCGGCCAACGAGCGGATGAAGTCCTAGCCGTCCGTGCGGATCCTCGTCTGCGTGAAGCGCGTCCCGATCACCGGCGGCACGATGGTGCTCACCGAGGACGCGCGCGCGATCGACACGCGGTTCCTCGGGTTCACCGTGAGCCCGCACGAGGAGTGCGCGGTCGAGGAGGCGGTCCGGCTCGTCGGGGCCCACGGCGGCGAGAGCGTCGTGCTCACGCTCGGACCGGCCGAGGCCGAGGAGCAGCTGCGCGACGCGATGGCGCTCGGCGTCGACCGCGGGATCCTGCTGCGGACCGACGGCGCCGAGTGGGACCCGCAAGCGACGGCTCGGGCGGTCGCCGCCGCCGTGCGTGCCGGGGAGCCGTTCGACCTGCTCCTGTTCGGGAACGAGTCCGCCGACGCCGGCAACTTCCAGGTCGCGGTCCGCGTGGCCCACGCGCTCGGCCTGCCCGTCGTGACGGGGGTGAAGGGGCTCGAGGTCGCCGACGGGCGCGTGACGCTCCGGCGCGAGGCGGGCAACGGGTGGGAGGTGTTCGACGTGGCGCTGCCGGCGGTCGTCGCGGTCCGTGAAGGGCTGAACCTGCCGAGGTTCCCGTCGGTGCCCGGCCGCCTGCGCGCGAAGCAGAAGCCGGTCGATACCGTGGCGGTCGCGCCCGAGGTCGGGGGCCTCGAGATGCTCCGCCTCATGCTGCCGCCCTCGGCGGGCAAGCGGGCCGAGGTGCTCGGCGCCGGGCCGGAGGCCGCGCCGAGGGTGGTCGAGATCCTCGAGACGATGGGGCTGGTGCGCCGGTGATCCTCACGTTCGTCGAGCACGACCGGGGCACCGTGAACGAGCTCTCGTTCGAGGCGCTCACGTTCGGCCGCCGGCTCGCCGAACGCGTGGGCGCCGAGCACCGCGCCGTGTTGATCGGGGATGCCGGGCGCCCGCTCGCGGATGGGCTCGCCGCGTACGGCGTCGCGACCGCGCACCTCGCGGTGGACGATCGGCTCGATGACTATGCGCCGGCGGCGTGGGGGCGTTCGGTGGCTGGGCTCCTGCGGACGCTCCGGCCCGCCGTGGTGGTCGCCGCAGCGAGCGACCGCGGTTCGGAGGTGCTGGCGCACGCAGCGGCGATGCTCGACGCGCCGCTCGCGGCGAACGTCACCGAGATCGCCGACGCGTCCGCGGATCCCGCCGCCCCGTGGACCCTCATCCGTCAGCGGTGGGGCGGCTCCCTGCTCGAGGAGGCTCGGCTCGACGCGCCCGTGAAGCTCCTCACGCTCGCGCCTCACGCCGTGCGGGCCGAGCCGGCGCCCGAGCCCGGTCCGGTCGCGCTCGAGACCTTCGCGCCCGAGTTCGACGACGGCGACCTCGCGGTCCGGGTCACCGACCGCGTGCCGGCTTCGTCCGGCAAGGTCTCGCTCGCCGAGGCGAAGGTCGTGGTGGGCGGCGGCCGGGGCGTGGGCGGGCCCGAGGGGTTCGTGGCGCTCGAGGAGCTCGCGGGGCTCCTCGGAGGCGCCGTGGGCTGCTCGCGCGTGGTGACGAGCAACGGCTGGCGCCCGCACAGCGACCAGATCGGGCAGACCGGGACGCGCATCGCGCCGGCCCTGTACATCGCGTGCGGGATCAGCGGCGCGACGCAGCACATCGTCGGCTGCCGGGCGGCGAAGCGGATCCTCGTGATCAACACCGATCCCGAGGCGCCGATCCTCTCGCACGCCGACCACGCCATCATCGGTGACGTCCGAACCGTGGTCCCGGCGATCACCGCCGAGATCCGGAAGGTCCTTGCCGCCACCGGCGGCTGACGAGGAAGGAGCGCACGCGCATGACCGTGATCGACAACCCGGGGATCCTGCTCTACACGAGGATCCGCAAGTCGCCCTACTTCTACGCGTCGCGGCGCCACGGAGTGGTCCGCTACAGCGTCTACAACCACACGTACCACCCGCGTCACTACGGCGACCCGATCGCGGAGTACTGGCACCTCGTGAACGGCGTGACCCTATGGGACGTGGGGGTCGAGAAGCAGATCCAGATCACGGGGCCGGACGCGTTCGACCTGACGAACATGATCGTCCCGCGCGACCTCCACAAGTGCGCCGTGGATCAGTGCAAGTACGTGTTCGTCACGGCGCCGGACGGCGGGATCCTGAACGATCCGGTCCTGCTGCGGGTCGCCGAGGACGAGTTCTGGCTCTCGCTCGCGGACTCGGACGTGAACCTGTACGCGCTCGGCATCGCCGCCGCGAGGGGCATGGACGTCACGGTGCGCGAGATCGACGTCGCGCCGGTGCAGATCCAGGGCCCGAACGCGAAGAAGGTGCTCGTCGAGCTGTTCGGCGACAAGGTGCTCGCGATCCCCTACTACGGCCTGATGAAGGCGGAGCTCGAGGGGATGCGCGTGGCCGTCTCGCGCACCGGCTACACCGGCGAGATCGGCTACGAGATCTACCTGCACGACGCGTCCCAGCACGGGACGCGCCTGTGGGACCTGGTGCTCGAGGCCGGGAAGCCCCACGGGCTCGAGGTGATCGGGCCCTGTCACATCCGGCGGATCGAGGGCGGCATCCTCGCGTTCGGTGCGGACATGTGGTACGAGCACAACCCGTTCGAGGTCGGCTACCACTACACGTGGATGGTGGACCTCGACCAGGAGGCCGACTTCATGGGCAAGGAAGCCCTGAAGCGGATCAAGGCCGAGGGCGTGAGGCGGAAGCTCGTCGGGATCGACGTCGACGGCGAGCCGCTCGGTTCCTACATCGATAACGAGATGATCGATTTCTTCCCGGTCTGGGTCGACGGGCGCGAGATCGGGAAGGTCACCTCGGCCTGCTGGTCGCCGAGGCTCGAGAAGAACATCGGGTACGCGATGCTGCCGATCGAGCACACCGAGCTCGGAACCGAGCTCCGGGTCGACACGCCCGTCTCCGGCCGCGTGAAGGCGACGGTCGTGCCGATGCCTCACTGGGATCCGGACAAGCAGATCCCGAAGGGGTAGCGGCGGGGAGGCGTCCGCCTCAGGCGGCGGGGAGGCGGAACCGGATCGTCGTCCCGCCGCCCGGCTCGCTCGCGGCCGAGATCGTGCCGCCGTGCGCGACGACCAGGCTCTTCGCGATCGCGAGGCCGAGGCCGGAGCCGCGGGACTCGCCGGACTTCGTGAACCGGTCGAACACATGCGCGAGCCGGTCGGCCGGGATCCCGGTCCCCGTGTCGGCGACGCGGAAGGCGACCTGTCCCGCTTCGGGTTCGACGGCCACGGTGATCGTCCCGCCGCGGGGCGTGTAGCGCAGCGCGTTCGTCAGGAGGTTCGAGAGGACCTCGCCGATCCGCACGCGGTCGACGTCGAGCTCGGGCAGGCCGTCGGCCACCTCGGCGACGAGGTCGATCCCGACCTCGGCCGCCTGGCCCCGGTGCGCCCCGACCGCAGCCTCGACCAGCTCCGCCGGGGGCAGACGCTCGCGGTGCAGCTGGAGCGCCCCCGCCTCGGCCCGGGACAGGAGCTGGAGGTCGTCGAGGAGCCGGCCCATGACCTGCGTCTGCTCGACCACGGATGCCAGGTGCTCGGGGTCCGCCTCGTACAGGCCGTCGAGCATCCCCTCGAGGCGCCCGCGGATCACCGCCAGGGGCGTACGGAGCTCGTGCGTGACGTCGGCCAGGAGGTTGCGACGGCGACCCTCGTTCGCCTCGATCCGCCCGGCCATCTCGTTGAAGGCCCGGGCGAGCTCCCGGACCTCCGGCGGACCCTGGACGCGCGCCCTCGCCGAGTAGTCGCCGGCGGCCACACGTCCCGCGGCCTCCATCACGTCCCCGATCGGGCGCGCCGTGCGCCGGATCGCCCGGCCGAACGCCATGAACCCCGCGATCAGGAGGACGATCACGAACAGCCCACCGGGGAAGAACCCGCGACCGTCGTGCCGATCCCAGGCGCCGCCGAACAGCACCGCCCCGATCCAGCCGGTCAGGAACACGAAGAGGAACAGGCCCAGGAGCAGGAGCCCGATCCGGCGGAGGAAGTGGCCGCGCGTCGCGTGCCACCCGCCACGCGTCGGAGGGAACGGCTCCCCCTCGGGCCACCACGGGGGTCGGAACCCGTGGGGAGCTGGCCGGTCACGCATCGGCGAACCGGTAGCCGACGCCGTGCACGGTCAGCAGGTACCGCGGCGAGCCGGGGGTCGGCTCGATCTTTCGCCGGACGTTCTTCACGTGCGCGTCGATCGCGCGCTCGTACGACTCGATCGCCACGCCGTGGATCGCGTCCAGGAGCTGGGCCCGCGTGAACACCCGGCCGGGCTCGCGGACGAGCGTCGCGAGCAGCTGGAACTCGGTCGGCGTCAGCTCGACGGGGCGGCCGCCGACCGCCACGCGCATCCTCCCGGTGTCGACCTCGACGTCGGCGGCACGGAGGACCTCCTCGCCCAGGCGCGCGGCGCGGGTCCGTCTGAGCACCGCGCGGACGCGGGCCACGAGCTCCTTGGGGCTGAACGGCTTGACCACGTAGTCGTCGGCCCCCAGCTCGAGCCCGACGATCCGGTCGGTCTCGTCCCCGCGCGCGGTCAGCATCACGATCGGGGTCGTCGACCACCGGCGGACCTCGCGCGCGACGTCGAGCCCGTCGCGGCCCGGCAGGCCGAGGTCGAGGACCATCAGGTCCGGTCTCGTGCTCCGGACGCTCGCGATCGCCGAGTCGCCGTCTCCCACGACGATCACCTCGAACCCGGCGTTCCGCAGGTAGTCGCGCACGACGCGCGCGATCTCCATCTCGTCCTCGACCACGAGCACCGTCGTCACGAGAGCCTCCAGGACCATCGGTAGCCTGACCACGCGGACGGGCGGTGGCAACACGGCCACCGCCCGCCCCGGCGTCGGGAGCCCCGGTCAGCCCCCGGCGGGGTCGCCGCTCGGGGCCTCCTCGTGCTGGCGGCGGTGCCACTCGCCGAAGCGCTCCTCGAGGCGCGCCCGCCCCTCCTCCGACCATGGCCCGAAGCGCCCTGGGCCGTGCTCGTGGTTCCAGCCGCCGCGCGGGCCGCGGAACGCCGCCCCCACGAGCCAGAAGATGCCGAACAGGAACAGCGGGAAGAGGATCAGCCCGAACGGGAAGAACCCGCCGTGCCAGTACCCGCGGCCCACGACCTCGACGACCTGCCCGGCCTCCGCCCCCCGGCGGACGCCCTCGTCCAGGCCGACGTTGTACGCGCCCACGGCGATCCCGATCACCGCCAGGACCGCCAGGATCGTCGCCGCGACCATCCATCCGCGTCGCATCTGGTCGCCTCCTTCCTCCATCGGGTGCCTGGGACCAGCGTGCGTGCAGGATGTGAAGCGTCCGTGAAGGGCTCCGGGAGGGTTCGTGGTCGCCCGTTCAAGCCCGGTCGTCGGGCCTGGTGACGTCCGCGACCTCGGCGCCGAGGTGGCCGACCAGGTCGCGGCCGGCGAGGTGCAGGTTGATCCCGTGGCCCCCGCCGCCGATCGCGACCCGCTCGAGCTGTGGGACGCTCGGGTCGGCGATCACCGGCCAGGCGGTGGTCGAGCCGAACGGGGTGATCGCGCCCCGCTCGTACCCGGTCGCGCGCCGGGCCTCCTCCGCGTCCGGGAGCGAGAGGCGGCTGACGCCGAGGTGCGCTCGGAGCTTCGGCCAGTCGAGCTGACGGCCGCCCGGCACCAGGACGAAGACGTAGTCGTCCTCGCCGCGCCGGACCACGATCGTCCGGAGGAGCTGCTCGAGCCCGATGCCCTGGAAGCGCGCGCTCTCCTCGGCCGATCGCGCCCGCTGGGTCCGGACCACGTCGAAGGCCAGGTCCGACCCGGCGAGGGCGCGCAGCGCCGGCGTGTCGGGCTCGCTCATCCGGGCAGCGTAGCCTCGAGCCAGCGGACGAGCGGCTCGAACCCTTCGCGGATCAGGAACTGGTGGCCGCCGGAGGGGACCTCGATCCGGTCGGCGTGGGGCAGGAGCGTCGCCCAGCGCTCGACCGCATCCGCGAGGACGGTCCGGTCGTCGCGGGCGCGGGCGAGCAGGACCGGCACCGCGACGAGCGCCTCGCGGACCCGTTCCAGCTCGTCCGGGAGCTTCGGGTCGTGCAGCAGGGACCACATCGTCCGGGCTCGGGCGTGGAGGCGCTGCCGGCCGTAGTCGAGCGAGATCGTGGCCGGGTAGCCACGTGCGAGCCCCACCGGGAGCGCGAGCGCCGGCAGCAGGATGCGGAACCCGCGCGCCGCCAGACGCATCCCGGGGGGCGGTCGGCCCTCCCGCATCCAGGCGTGTCCGCCGTCGGCCGAGGGGAACGGCGCGGCGGCCAGGATCATCGCCTGGACCCGCTCCGGGCGCTCGGCCACCCAGAGCGCGGCGAGCGTCCCGCCGATCGAGTGCCCCACCGCGACCACGGGTCGTACCGCGCCCACCGCCGCGTCGAGGTCGTCGAGGTGGGCGCGCCGGTCGTAGCTCGAGGATCTCGGCTTGGACGAGGCACCGAAGCCCGCGAGGTCGGGGGCCACGATCCGGAAGCGGTCGGCCACGACGTCGGCCAGCCCGTCCCAGTACCGGCCCGAGCCGCCGAGCCCGTGGACGGCGAGCAGCGTCGGCCCGGAGCCCGCGGAGCGGACGCGCATGCGACCCCAGGGGCGCCGGAGCCACCGCGCTTCGAGTCGGCTCACGCCGGTGGATCGGGGCGTCGGACGCTCACGGCGGGATCCTCGGGCACCGGCGATCGCTCCCTCGGCGGCGAATGCCGCCCTCGTTGACAGGCTGCGGAGGTCGCGCGTAGCGTCGCACACGTTGCGGAGCGGAGACAAGGTGTTGCGCGATGCGGAACGGCGAGGGGGGGCTCCGGTCCGTCGCGAGGGCGGTGCGCTCCCTGGAGCTCATCGCCGAGGCGGGTGAGCTCGGCGTCACCGAGCTCGGCCGGCGGCTCGGGGTCCACAAGGCCACGGCGTCCCGGCTGGCGGCCACGCTCGCCGAGCGCGGCCTGGTCGAACGCAACCCCACGACCGATCGCTACCGGCTCGGGTTCGGCCTGATCCGCCTGGCGGGCGCGGCGATGGCGGGCTTGGACCTGGTCACCTCCGCGCGCCCGACGCTCGAGGACCTTGCCGCCCGGACGAAGGAGACGGTCACGATCGGGGTCCTGTCCGGCGAGGAGGTGGTCTCGATCGACCAGGTCACCGGGACGCGTTCGATCGTCAGCGTGAGCTGGGTGGGCAAGCGCACGCCGCTCCACACGACCTCGACCGGGAAGGTCCTGCTCGCGTTCATGGACGACGACGAGCGCGATCGGCGCCTCGGACGGCCCCTCGAGCCGACCACCCGGCGCTCGATCACCGACCCCGCCTCGCTGCGGGCCCAGCTGCTCGAGGCCCGCCGGCGCGGATACGCGCAGACCCTGGAGGAGCTCGAGGACGGGTTGAACGCGGTGGCCGCGCCGATCCGGCAGGCGAACGGCAACGTGGTCGCCGCGCTGTCCGTCTCGGGTCCGGCGTTCCGGATGCGGCCCGTCGATCTCCCGCGGATCGCGCGAGCCACGATGGAGGCGGCTGCCGCGATCTCCCGCCGTCTCGGCCACTCGGAGCGTCGGGCGCGCGCCGACTGAGCCCCGCTGGCGGCGGGCCGACGGTCCGCGGTACCGTTCGGCCCTTCACGAGGGAGGTGGGGGATGCCGATCGCGTGGGATGCGTTCCGACGCCCGATGCCGTCGATCCTCGACGCGATCGGGACGACGCCGCTCGTCCGCCTGAACCGCATCGCGCCCGAGGGCGTGGAGCTCCTCGTGAAGGTGGAATGGTACGGCCCGACCGGCTCGGTGAAGGACCGGATCTACCGCCGGATGCTCGACCGGGCCGAGGAGCGCGGCGACCTGCGCCCGGGGATGACGGTGATCGAGTGCAGCACCGGCAACGCCGGGATCGCCTGCGCGGCCGTGGCGGCGATCCTGGGGTACCCATGCGTGATCGTGATGCCTGAGGGCATGAGCGAGGAGCGCAAGCGCATGATCCACGCCTACGGTGCGCAGCTCGTACAGACGCCGGGGGCGGGCACCGACATCGAGCTCGCCTTCGCCAGGATGCGCGAGATCGTCGGGGCGGATCCGGGACGCTACTACTTCCCCGGCGAGTTCGAGAACCCGGACAACCCGGACGCGCAGACGGCCTCGGGGGAGGAGATCTGGGAGCAGACCGGTGGCGAGCTCGACGCCGTGGTCGGGGCCCAGGGGACCGGTGGCTGGATCACCGGCGTCGCCCGGGCGCTGAAGGCGCACGACCCCGCGATCCGGGCCTACGCGGTCGAGCCCAGCGAGTGCCCGCTGCTCACCGAGGGGCGCTGGGGCGTGCACGGGGTTCCCGGGATCGCCGACGGGATCGTCCCGCCGAACCTCGACCTGTCTGGTCTGGACGGCGTGGTGGTCGCCTCGACCGACGAGGCGCTGAACACCGCGCGCTGGCTCGCGCGTCGCGAGGGGATCCTGTGCGGTCCGTCCTCCGGGCTGAACGTCGCCGCGAGCCTGAAGGTGGCCGAGACGCATCCCGAGCTCCGGCGGATCGTGACGCTCGTGGCGGACACCGGGCAGCGGTACCTGTCGGGAGAGCTGTTCGGCGAACGCCCCTACGTCGACATCCCCGAGCGGGACCACGCGATCGATCCCGCCACGGCGGAGCGGCTGCGTCTCCATCGGGACCGGCTCGAGTTCATCTCGTGAAGTCCCAGCCTGCGTGCGCTTGAACGGTCGTTCAAGGCCCGGCGTATGCTTCGCGCGGAGGTGAGCGCGGCATGAGCACCTACCCGATGTCCGACGAGGACCGCGAGATCCAGGAGCGGGCCCGGCGGTTCGTCGACGAGGAGCTGATCCCGCACGAGGTCGAGGCCGAGATGAACGGCGGCCGGCTCCCCGCCGAGGTGCGCGAGCGGCACCGGCGCCTGGCGATCGAGCTCGGCCTGTACGCGATGAACATGCCGAGGGAGCTCGGCGGCGGCGGGATGAGCACCTTCCAGCAGGTCCTCGTCTCCGAGCAGATCGGCCGCGTCACCAACGGGCTCGGGTGGTGCGTCCACACGCCGGCGGCGTGGACGCCGGAGGTCGTCTCGCCCGAGCAGCTCGAGCGATGGATCGTCCCGACGATCCGGGGCGAGCGCCACGAGTGCTACGCGATCACCGAGGCCGGGGCGGGCTCGGACGTCGACGCGATCGAGGCCACCGCGCGCCGCGACGACGAGGGGTACGTGCTGAACGGCGTGAAGATGCACGTGACCTCCTACAACACCGCCGACTACCTCTTCTTCCAGGCCAAGATCGCCGAGGGGGCCCACGCCGGCGAGCACGCGATGTTCTTCGTCGACAAGGACACGCCCGGCGTGCGTCTGGTCCGCGAGCCGGCCTACTCGCACACGTACGCCGATTCGCACGCGGTGGTCGCGTTCGAGGGCGTCCGCGTCCCAGCGTCGAACCTGATCGGCACCGAGGGCGAGGGCCTCGCGTTCACCTACGAGTGGTTCCGGTACGAGCGGCTGATGATCGCGGCCCGATGCTGCGGCGCCGCCGAGCGCTTGATCGAGGAGGCGACCGCGTTCGCGAGGGAGCGCGTGCAGTTCGGGCGGCCGATCATCGAGAACCAGGCGATCTCGCACATGCTCGCGGACTCGCTCACCGAGCTGTGGGCGGCCCGTCTGATGACCTACGAGCTGGCGAAGAACGTCGACCGCGGCGTCGACGTGAAGGTCCAGCACGCCCAGTGCTCGATGGCCAAGCTGTTCGCGAGCGAGATGGCCGGTCGCGTCGCCGATCGCGCCGTCCAGATCTTCGGCGGCCGCGGCTACATGCGCGAGAACGTGGCCGAGCGGTTCTGGCGCGAGGTGCGGGTCGACCGGATCTGGGAGGGCACGTCGGAGATCCAGCGGAACATCGTCGCCGACCAGCTCGTCAAGCGCGGCGCCCGTATCCTGGCCGGCTGATGGACCGCGAGGAGCTCACCCGACGGGAGGCCGAGGCCTGGGCGGCCTTCTCAGCCGAGCTCGTGCGCGTCCCTGGGGACCGGCGCGAGCGTCCGGGGATCGGCGAGGGCGCGTGGACGGTGAAGGACCTCCTCTGGCACGTCGCGCACTGGTGGGACGACCTGGTCGGTCTGCTCGAGGCGATGCGGGCCGGGGCCTACGTCGAGGAGTCGTGGCCCGACGAGGTCACCGACGCCGAGAACGCCCGCGTGTTCGAGGAGGGGCGGCGGCGGTCGCTCGCCGAGGTCGAGCGGGCCACGGCCGCGGCCCGGGAGCGCATGCTCGCGGCGTGGGCGGCGCTCCCCGAGGTCGACGACGCCGCCCGGCGGGAGTTCGTCTCGGAGACGATCGAGCACTACGAGGAGCACCTCCCCGACCTGCTCCGGTTCGCCGAGGAGTTCGCGTGACGGCCACCTGGGAGGAGTTCGAGCGTCTCGAGCTCGCGGTCGGCGTGATCACGGGGGTCGAGGACTTCCCGGAGGCGCGGAACCCGGCCTACAAGCTCACGATCGACTTCGGCCCGCGCGGCACGCGCCGCTCGAGCGCCCAGGCCACGCACTACCCGAAGGAAGGGCTGCTCGGCCGGCAGGTCGTGTGCGTGCTTGGCTTCGAACCCAAGCGCGTGGCCGGGTTCGAGAGCGAGGTGCTGGTGCTCGGCGCGTACTCGGACGCGCACGGGGTCGTCCTGCTCCGGCCCGACCGCGACGTCGAGCCGGGCTCGGCGATCGGCTGATCCTCGGGGCCGTTCCTCAGTCAGGTTCGAAGCCGAGCTCGCGGGCCGCGACCGCCATGCAGGTCCGGTGCATGACCGTCGGGGTGATCTTCGGGTCGTTCAGCACCACCTGGATCGCGAGCCCGTCGATCAGGCAGGCCAGTCGCAGCGCGAGCTCCTCGGCGTCCTCGGTCGCCGTGAACTCCCCGGAGGCCTGGCCCGCACGGACGACGTCGGCGATCTGCGAGCGCCAGCGCTCGTCGAGCACCTCGCGCTCCCTGGCCGTGTCGGGGTCGCGCAGGGCGCGCACCCACACCTCGATCCACAGCGCCCACTCGTCGAGCCGTCCGAACTCCGGCAGGTACCCGGGCACCGAGAGGTCGACGAGGCGCCGCAGCTGCTCCCGCGCGCTCGGGATCCGACGGATCTCGCGCGAGGTCCGCAGGTAGAACTGTCGTTCGCGAAGGTGAGCGCCTCCGCGAGCAGCCGGTCCTTGGATCCGAAGTAGTAGAGGACCAGCCCGGGCGAGACCCTCGCCTGCTCGGCGATGTCCGAGATGCGCGTCTCGGCCAGGCCGCGCTCGGTGATCACGCGGGCGGCGGCGTCCAGGATCTCCTGGTGCCGATCCTTGCCCGGCCTGACGACCGTCCTCGGGCCCTGCCGCTGGCTCTGCGCGCTCAATCCGGCCCTCCCAGCCGCGGGGGCGACCCGCGAACCGCGCCATTGAACCACAGTTCAGAGGGTGCCGCCGCGCACAACCGTCCGGGTCGTGCGCGCATCGTCGAGCGTCGAGCTTGACCGGCGGTTCAAACCTGCGGCAGGATGGCGCCGTCCCTCATCCGAACCCCGAGGAGGCCGCGGCATGGCCAACGTCTACGACGCCATCGTGATCGGCGGGGGCCACAACGGCCTCGTGGCCGGCGCCTACTTCGCCCGGGCCGGCGCCCGGGTGGTGGTCCTGGAGGCGCGGGACAAGACCGGTGGGGCCGCCGACACGAGCCACCCGTTCCCGGATCACCCGGAGATCGGCGTCACCACGTACTCGTACGTGATGTCGCTGATGCCTCCGACGATCATCGACGAGCTGCAGCTCAAGCGGCACGGCTACGACGTCACCCCGTTCGGGCCCTACTACCAGGCGTTCCCCGACGGGACCTCGATCAAGGTCTACGCGGACGACGCCGCCAAGAGCTACGGGTCGATCGCGAGGTTCTCGAAGATGGATGCCGAGACGCTCCCCAGGTGGGAGGGGTGGCTCCAGCGCGTCGCCGACATCCTCGGCCCGCTGCTGCTCCACGTGCCGCCGAAGGTCGGTTCGATGGCGCTCGGCGACGTGCTCGACACCGTGTCGACGGCGTGGAAGGCGCGCAAGCTCGGCGTCCGCGGGGTCGGCGACGTCACGAAGCTGTTCTCGATGAGCGTGACCGACCTGCTCGACGAGTGGTTCGAGTCCGACGCGATCAAGGGCATGCTGGCCGTGAACGGCGTGATCGGGACGTGGGCCGGCCCGGACGAGCCGGGGACCGCCTACGTGATGCTCCACCACTCGATCGGGGACGTCGGCGACGGGCACCTGGGCTCGTGGGGGTTCCAGCAAGGCGGGATGGGCGCGGTCTCCGACTCGATCCGGCGCGCCGCCGAGTCCTTCGGCTGCGAGATCCGCACGGACGCGAAGGTGGCCAAGATCCTGACGCGCGGCGGCCGCTTCGTGGGCGTCGCGCTCCAGGGCGGCGAGGAGCTCCGGGCGCCGGTCGGCGTGACCACGATCCACCCGAAGATCGCGTTCCTCGACCTGATCGAGCGGACCGAGCTGCCCCCCGACTTCGTGTGGGACATCGAGCGGTGGAAGACGCGCTCGGGCGTGGTGAAGATCAACGTCGCGCTCTCCGAGCTGCCCGACTTCATCGCCGATCCCGGCAAGGAGATGCAGGACCACCACACGGGCTCGGTCGAGCTGTGCTTCAGCCCCCGCTACGCGGAGGAGGCGTTCCAGGATGCGCACATGGGCCGGAAGGCTGCCGAGCGCCCCTTCGTCGACGGCGTGATCCCCACGACCCTGGACAAGCGGCTCGCGCCGGAGGGCGTCCACGTCTTCTCGATGTTCAGCCAGTGGGTGCCCGAGGACTGGGTCACGGAGCCGCACCGCGAGGAGCTCGAGGCCTACGCCGACCGGATCATCGACCTGTACACGGAGCTCGCACCGAACTTCAAGAGCGCGGTGATCGACCGGCAGGTGATCGGGCCCTACGACCTGGAGCAGGACCTCGGCCTGATCGGTGGCAACATCTTCCACGGCGAGCTCTCGGTCGACCAGCTGTTCCATATGCGGCCGGCGCCGGGGTACGCGGACTACCGCACGCCGATCCGGGGCCTGTACCACGGGAGCTCGGCCACGCACGCCGGCGGCGGCGTGAACGGGATCCCCGGCTGGCAGGCGTTCCGGCAGGCGAAGAAGGACCGCGCGGTCGGCACGAAGAAGTAGCGTTGGCCGCGTGAGCGCAGCGGTGGGGCCCGCGGACGGGCGGACCGCGCTCGAGCGCATGCTCGAGGCGCGGTCGGTCGCCGTGATCGGTGCGAGCGGGCGCGAGGGGACCGTCGGGCATCAGACGATGGTCGAGCTCGACAAGGGCGGGTTCGGCGGGCCGGTCTACCCCGTGAACCCCCGCTACGAGGAGCTGTTCGGCCACCGGTGCTGCGCCTCGATCGCGGAGGTCCCCGAGCCCGTGGACCTCGTCGTGATCTCGCTCGCGAGCGCGCTGCTCGAGGAGACGCTCGCCGCCTGCGCCGCGGCTGGCGCCGGCTCGGCCGTGATCTACGCGAGCGGGTACGAGGAGCCCCGGGAGGGCGTCGCGCCGCTCGTGGATCGGCTCGCCGCGATCGCGCGCGACGCGGGCATGGCCATCTGCGGCGGCAACTGCATGGGCTTCGTGAACGTCGAGCGCGGCCTGCGCGCCACCGGGTGGGAGGAGCCCGCGGTGCTCGAGCCCGGCGGCATCACCTTCGTCAGCCATTCGGGCTCGGTGTTCGCGGCGTTCCTGCACAACGACCGGAACCTGCGGTTCAACCTCGCGATCTCCTCGGGCCAGGAGCTCGTCACGACGACGGCCGACTACCTGCGGTACGCCCTCGGGCGCGAGAGCACGCGCGCGATCGGCCTGTTCATCGAGACCGTGCGCGACCCGGGCGCCTTCATCGAGGCGCTCGCGATCGCGCGCGAGCGGGATGTGCCCGTCGTGGTGCTGAAGGTCGGGCGCGAGGCGTTCACCCGAGAGATGGTCACGGCGCACTCGGGCGCGCTCGCCGGCGAGGACGGCGCGTACGAGGCGCTGTTCGAGGCGTACGGGGTCCACCGCGTGGAGTCGCTCGACGAGATGGCCGACACGCTGGCGCTGTTCGTCGCGGGCCGGCGCGCGGGGCCGGGGGCACTGGCGACCGCCCACGACTCGGGCGGCGAGCGGGCGCTGATGATCGATGCCGCGGCGGCCGTGGGGGTCCCGCTCGCGGAGCTCGCGCCGGAGACCGTGTCGCGGCTCGAGGGCCTGCTCGACCCGGGCCTGCCGGCGGTCAACCCGCTCGACTTCTGGGGGACCGGCCGGAAGGCGGGCGAGGTCATCACGGGGTCGCTCCGGGCGCTCGTCGACGATCCGAACGTGGCCGCGCTCGCGTTCGGCGTGGACATGGTCACCGACGACGCGGACGAGGAGGGCTACTTCTCGTGCTTCCTCCGCGTGTGGCCCGAGACCGACAAGCCGATGGCCATGCTCAGCAACTTCGCCGGCGGGATCGATCGGAACGACGTGCGGCGGATCTACGACGCGGGTGCGCCGGCGCTCGAGGGGACGCTCACGGGCCTGGCCGCGTTCCGGCACCTGTTCGAGCACCGGGACCACCGGGCCCTGCCGCCGGTCTCGGGGACGACCCCGGTGCCGATCGAGGTGCGCGAGCGCTGGCAGGCGCGCCTGTCGACGGGGGAGCCGTTCGACGAGCGTGAGGGGCTCGCCCTGCTCGCGGACTCCGGCGTGCCCGTGGTGCCCGTCGAGGTCGCCGAGAGCCTGGACGAGGCGGTCGCGGCGGCCGAGCGGATCGGGTTCCCGGTGGCGCTGAAGACGGCGAGGTCCGGGATCCAGCACAAGTCCGACGTCGGCGGGGTGAGGCTCGGCCTGGCCGATCGGACGGCGCTCGCCGACGCCTACGGGGAGCTCGCGGCGTCGCTCGGCCCCCGGGTGACGGTCGCGAGGATGGCCCCCGAGGGCGTCGAGGTGCACCTGGGCGTCGTGCGGGACCCGCAGTTCGGCCCGCTGGTGCTCGTCGCGGCGGGCGGGGCGCTCGTCGAGGTCCTGAGGGACCGGCGGATGGGGATGCCCCCGCTGGACGAGGCCCGGGCTCGGCGGCTCGTCGACCGGCTGTGGATCCGGCCGCTGCTCGACGGGGTCCGCGGCCGGCCGCCGGCCGACGTCCACGCGCTGGTGGAGGCCGTGGTGGCGATGGCCTGGCTCGCCCACGACCTCGGCGACCGGCTCGAGGCGCTCGACGCGAACCCGGTGATCTGCTCCCCGAGCGGATGCGTCGCGGTGGACGCGCTCGTGATACCGCGAGCGGGGGGCTGATGGAGAACGTCCGGATCGCCGAGGGGGATCGGGTCGCGGTCGCCGAGTACCGGGCGATCCGGGATGCGGTCGGCTGGGACGACGTGCCCGTGGGCGACGAGGATCTCCAGGTCGCGCTCGACCGGACGTGGAGCGTGACGGCGCGGACCGCCGACGGACGCCTGGTCGGACTGGTGCGGGTGCTCGACGACGGCGCCGTCTACGCGAGCGTCTGGGACATGATCGTGGTGCCCGAGCTCCAGCGGCGGGGCATCGGCCGCGCGCTCTTCGACCGGGTGATCGCGCGCATCGGCGACCGCCGGCTCGTGGCGCTGGTGGCAACGCCCGCCGGTGCGCCCCTGTACCGCGCGGCCGGCTTCACGGAGGAGGGCCGAGGCGCGGTCGCGTTGTTCCGCCGCTCCGAGGGCGCCTGACCGCTTCGACTCACGCCGCGAAGCTGAACGGGATCTTGAGGTCGAGCCCGTAGCGAACCCTCACCGGCTCCGGGTCGACCCCGTTCGAGCGCGGGTAGAGGAACTCCCCACGACCCCGCCTCACGCATCGAGATCCACATCGGAGGTTCGGTCCGAGCTCCTCGGTCCGATGGACAACCGCCTTGCCCTCGTCCACCGGGAGGACGTAGAGGACGTCGGCGTCCGCATCGTACGTGGAGAGCACGGCTCCTACCTGCATCCACAGGGTGATGACGACCCGCGTCTCATCGTCGATCACGAGCGCCATCTCCATGGAACCGATCGCGACGAGTCCGCGACGGTGTCCGCGCTCATCGTATCCGAGCGTTCGCCCCGCCAGGAGCGTCTCCAGCAGCGCGCGCTCGGACACGGCTGGATGGGCACGCTGGATCCAGCGGAGGCGGTACCTCGCGTGACGGCCGAGCCGCATGTGCTGCGGGATCGCAGTGGAGGGTCCGACAACCCCGGAGCTCGGCATCCGGACATCACCCTCCGCCGGCGACCGGCGCGAGCGGTTCCTGGCGCTCCGCGGGCTCCAGACCTGGACGGCTCGGAGGTCGGGTGGCACGGCCGCGGTGGGATCAGGCCGCCGAGATCCTGGCCTGGCACCTCGGGGACCGGATCCCTGACCTCGACCCTGCCGGATGTCGAGCCGGAGCAGATCGCGGCGGCGGTCGCGGTCGCCACCTCGCGATAGGGTGGACGCTCGTTCCCGAGGGGCGGCGGGTTGGCGAGAGCGATCGTCTTCGACGTGAACGAGACGCTCCTCGACCTCGGCGCGCTCCGAGGGCCCTTCGCCGTGGCGTTCGGGAGCGCCGAGCCGCTCGGCGAGTGGTTCGCACGACTGCTGCACGCCTCGCTGGTGGTCACGCTGACGGACACGTACGAGGACTTCGGGACCCTCGGACGGCGTTCGCTCGACGCGCTCGCGCGACGCCGGGGCGTGGGGTTGCCCGAGGAGCACCGCGACGCGATCCTCGGGACGATGCGCCGGCTGCCCCCGCACCCGGAGGTGCCCGCCGCGCTCGAGCGCCTGCGATCGGCGGGGTTCCCGACCGCGGCCCTCACGAACTCGGCGGGCGAGGTCGCTCGGGCCCAGCTCGAGTACGCCGGGCTGATCGGGTTCTTCGACCGCGTGCTGTCGGTCGACGAGGTCCGACGCTTCAAGCCCGCGCCCGAGCCCTACCGGATGGCCGCCGAGCGCCTCGGCGTCCTGCCCGCCGAGCTGCGCCTGGTCGCGGCGCACGATTGGGACGTCCGCGGGGCGATCGGCGCCGGGTGCGCAGGCGCCTACGTCGCTCGCGGTGGGGTGCCCTTCGTGCTCGGCGAGCCCCCCGAGATCGTCGGGGCCGATCTGGCCGAGGTGGTCGACGCGATCCTGCGGATCGATACCCCCTGACGCGCGACCCAGGCGCGCGTGATCCGAGCACGCCGGGTCAGGGGCCGCCCTTCACGAAGTGGCTCTCGTCGGGGTCGGTGCCCTCGGGCCAGCCGGGGTAGTCGTCGCCGGGGTAGTCCCAGGGCGACCCGTAGCACGTGCCGATCCTCCGAGCCGGCCGGACGTCGGTCCGCGGCCCGCGCGAGAAGTCGAAGACGTGCTCGAAGTTGTGGGCGTTCGCGATCCGGTCGGTGAGGTACGGCAGCCCCCAGTTGTCCTCGATGAACCGCAGGGGCGAGCTGAACTCACCGACGGCATCGTCCACGTAGCCCTTCTTCGCGTACGGAGAGATCACGAGGGTCGGCACGCGGAACCCGAACCCGAGGTCGTCCACCTCCGGGGGCGGAACGTGGTCGTAGAAGCCACCCCATTCGTCCCAGGTGAGGAAGATCGCCGTGTGCTCCCAGCCCTCGCTCTCCATCACGGCGTTCACGACGTCGGCGGTCCAGTTCTGCGCGAAGCACGTGCTCTGCGGCGGGTGGTCGGAGAGCTCGAACCGCGGGACGACCCACGTCACGGCCGGGAGCCGGCCCGCACGGACGTCCTCCACCAGGCGATCCACCGGACGGATCCGCTCGGGCCGCCACAGGTCGGTGTGGTAGACGCCGGCGATCCCGTTCAGCGCGTTCCAGAAGTACCCCGGCTGGCCGGGGCTCGGCGAGTAGTAGGCCCAGGAGACGCCGGCCCCCTCGAGCTGCTCGGGCACCGTCCGGAAGTCGAAGCACGTGTCGTGCTTGGTGAGGTTCCCTCGCTCGTCCTTCACCAGGACGAACACGTTCTCGCCGACCGCGTCGCACCCCCAGCTCTTGAACCGCGTCCCGTCCTCCTCGACCCTGGTTTCGATGTTCTCCGGGTTGTCCAGGACCCCACCCGCCTGGCCCGCGACGAAGAAGAAGTGGTTGGGGTACGAGGGCCCCCCCACCGAGGCGAAGAAGTTGTCGCACAGCACGTAATCGCGGGCCCACGACCAGTAGATCGGCACCTTCTCCTCGTCGAACGTCGTGTACGCCCACGGGTCGCCGAACTGCCCGATCGCGAACCCGTCGTAGGTCCCGCCGTTCACGTTGTTCAGATGCGCGGCCCGGTCGTGGGGGATGTCGCCCGGGAGCCAGTGTGGGGCGGGCCGGAGCGGGACCTCCTGGCCCCACTTCACGCCCACGGTCGTGCCGTTCGCGCCCGGGAACCGGCCGAACAGGTTGTCGAAGCTCCGGTTCTCGAGCATCAGGTAGATCACGCGCTTGATCGGCCAGCGGGTGTCGGCGGCCGTGACGGAGGCGGTCGGGCTGGGTGGGCTCACCGCCACCTTCCGGCCCCCGCCCGTGCACGCGTACATCGTCGCGCCGGCCAGCGCGAGCGCCGAGGTCCGCAGGAACCGACGCCGGGAGAACCGGGGGTCCCGGTCGTGGTCGAGGCGGGCGTAGCCTTCCACGGGTTCGGCGTCTGCGGTCCGGTGGCCCATCGGGCGCCGGGGCTCGTGCGGGCGAGGCATCGGCCCCGGAGCCTACCAAGGCCCCCCGCGGGCGGTATCGTTCCGGGGCCCGACCGCATGGAGCTCCCGTTGCGTCTGCGTCGTTCGATCGCGGCGATGCTCGCCGCCCCGATCCTGCTCGCCGCCTGCACGGGTGGCGAGGACGCGGACCCCCCGCGCTCGTCGCCCACGCAGGCCCCGCCGCCGATCACGCCGACGGCCCGTCCCCCGACCCCGGTCTCGGTCGCGCCGCCGACGTTGCCCGCCGAGCCACCCCCCACGCGGGGGCCGGCGACCGCGGACTGCGTGAACGGCTGGGTGACCCCTCCCCAGGGCTCGCCGCGCTCCGAACGGGCCCTGAACGTGATCCGGCGGACCACGGGGGTGGAGGGTCCGCTGGTGGCCGTGGACCTGCGCTACTTCGAGGGCCCGGAGTCCCCGCCCTCGGACAAGGGGTATCTCCTGGTGGTGCAGCGGTGGTACGTCAAGCTCTACGCCGAGGACGACCCGGCGTTCCGGGGCCGGTTCCTGGTCGAGTCGCGGCGGTTCGGACGCGGGGTGGCAGCCGTGGCGCCGTACGGGACGAACGGGTTCACCTCCCCCGACTGGATCGGGTTCCAGTACGACAGCGCCGATCCGGAGCCGAAGGCCTACCCCGGCCTCCCCGGCACCTGGTCCGGCATCCCCTACGACTTCGTCGAGGGCGGGGCCGGCCTGGAGATCCCGGGTCTTCCGGAGGAGGTCGTCGGCTGCCTCGAGGGGACCTAGCGCGGGAGCCGGTCAGGCCCATCGGATCGCCCACCGCGCGAGCAGCAATCGGACGACCAGGCTGAGCGCGGAGGTGACGGTGACCGCCACCAGCGCCAGGAGCGGGAGGCCGAGCAGCGAGAACGCGGTGACGAACAGCAGGCGAGCGTCGCGACCGCCGAGCAGGAGCCCGATCCAGCGCTCGGGCGCCGGCGGGATCGCGAGGGCGGCGATCCGGTCCTTCGTCGCCATCGAGAGCATCGCGCCGGCGGTGGCGGCCACCGCGAGCAGGACGGCCGTGGTCGGCGCGGCCCCGTCCGAGATCGACCAGGTCGCGACCCCCGCCAGGACCGCCGCGTCGCCCAGGCGGTCCAGGACACCGTCCAGCAGTGCGCCGCCCGCGCTGGCGCGGAGCCGGAGCCGCGCGATCTCGCCGTCGACCCCGTCGAGGACCGAGGCCGCGTGCACGAGCACCCCACCGACGACGCCCTCGCGAGCACCGAGGGCCCAGGCCCCCGTCAGCGCCACGAGGAACGCCAGCACCGATACGAGGTCCGGGTGCAGCGGGAGGTGCGCGAGGGCCATCGACATCCTCGTCGACAGGGGCCGGTTCACGTACCGCGAGACCGGTCCGTCCGTCGGCTTGGTGAGCGAGCGGCGGAGGCGGCGGGCGGCGCGACGCAGGTCGGCGGGGGTGTCGATGTCCTGCCACCACGCGTCCCTCGGCAGCGGGATCGCGGCCAGGGGCTCCTCGCGGGCGAGCTCGGTGACGACGCCGGCGAGCGACGCGTCCCCGCGCGCGGCCGCGCGCCGGTGGGCGTCGAACACGGCCAGCGGGAGCAGGAACGCTCCGCAGTCGACCGACGGGCCGCCGAGCTCCTTGGAGAACGCGACCGCCTGCTCCTCGTGCAGGCGGACGCGTGTGCCCTCCGCCCACGTCTCGGGGTCGGGGGCGTGGTCGACCAGCACCCCGGGGCGCCCGGCGGCGATCAGGGCGTCGAGCGCGCCATCGCTGAACAGGTGGTCGGTCGTCACGAGCAGGAACAGGTCCTCCTCGGCGACGTACGGCTCGGCGGCCGCGAGCGAGGCCCCGTTGCCCCGTTCCCAGTCCTCGGCGAAAGCGGCGCGGACGTGTCCGGGGGCCACCCGGTCGGCCACCGCCGCGACGGGTCCGGCCTGGTAGCCGACGACCACGACGACGTGCTCGATGCCGCTCGCGAGCAGCGTCCGCACGGCGCGCTCCAGCAGGCTGAGCCCGCCGACCCGGACGAGAGCCTTCGAGCCCCCGCCCGTGACGTCGGCCAGCCGCTCGGAGCGTCCCGCTGCGAGCACGACGGCGACCCGGGGGAGCCGGACCGGACCGGCGCCCGCGGACGGCGATGCCGCGGGGCGGGTCGAGGCGTGCTCGGAGAGGGTGTCGGACATGCCGCCCCCTTCGGTCGCGACGACCGCGGATAGCCTGACCCGCGGTCGGGAGTTTGGCAACCCGGCCGGTCAGGCGGGCCAGCCGGTGAAGGCCCGGTGCCCCCGCTTGCGGAGCTCGTTCAGCAGCACGAGCCGCTGGATCTCGGAGGTTCCCTCCCAGATCCGGTCGACGCGGAGCTCGCGCCACAGGCGCTCGACGGGCTGTTCGCGCATGTAGCCGCGCCCCCCGTGGATCTGCACCGCCCGGTCGGCCACGCGCCCGGCCGTCTCGGAGCAGACGAGCTTCGCCGCCGAGGCGAGCGCGTGCAGCTCCTTGCGGTCCACGCCGCCGCGCGCCGCCTGCCAGCCCACCCGGTAGAGCATCGCCCGTGCGGCCATGATCTCGGCCGCCATGTCGGCGAGCATGAACCCGATCGCCTGGTGCTCGACGATCGGCCGGCCGAACTGGACCCGGTCCTCCGCGAACGCGAGCGAGAGGTCCAGGCATCGCGTCGCCGCTCCGACGGTTCGCGCGCCGATCATGATCCGCTCCTCGACGAACCAGTCCTTGGTGAGCTCGAAGCCCTGTCCGACCTCGCCGAGCACGGCGTCGTCTCCCACGCGGACGTCCTCGAAGGCGAAGATCGGGTGCTCGAACACGAACGTGTGCGTGTACTTCGGCGTCCGGACCAGTCGCACGCCGGGCCCGTCCTTGTCGACGAGGAACACGGTCGCCTTGGCCGGATCGCCGTCCACGTGCGCGTGCACGAGGAAGAAGTCCGCCACATCGCCCGCGGTGACGTGCCACTTCGTCCCGTTCAGCACCCACCCCGCTCCCTCGCGAACGGCGGTCGTCGCCACCATCGTCGGGTCCGAGCCCGCGCCGGCCTCGGTGATGGCGTACGCGTCGCGACGCTCGCCGCGGATCGCCGGCCGTAGGTACCGCTCCTTCTGCTCCTCGGTCGCGGCGGCGAGCGGGATCGACGGTCGCCACGGGATGTCCCACAGCGCTCCGGTGGCCTTGCCCCATTCCTCCTCGATCAAGACCTGCTGGAAGACGTCGTACCCCTGCCCGCCGTCCTCGATCGCGTGGTTGATCGCGTTGAACCCCCACGCGAGCACCGCGGCCTTCGCGCTCGCGAAGCTCGCCTCGGAGAGGCCGTCGAGTTCCTCGCACTCGAGCTCGAGCGGGAACAGGATCTCCTCGGTGAACGCGCGGGCCCGCTCCTTCAGCTCGCGGTCGGCCGGGTCCAGGCGGATGTCCATTCGGCGGCTCCCTGCGCTCGCGACGGTCGCCGCAGTCTAGGCCGGGTCACGTGCCCGGCGGGCACGTGCGGCCGATCGCGGCGAACGTCCGGCGGCCCGCCGCGACGTCCCGATGACCGACCGCGAGGACGGTTCCGTCGGGCAGGGCGTCCACGCCCGTGAACGCCTCGGAGCCCGGTACCCGCGGTGCCGAGGCGAGCTGCCAGCGCTGTCCGTTCCACCGCAACGCGAACCCCCGAGTGGAGGTGCCGTCGGGCGTCGGATGCGACCCGACGGCCCAGACGTCGGCCGGGACGACGGCGGCGACCCCGCGGAGCTCGCCGCCCCGCGACGCCGGCGTCGGCTCCTCCCACGCCACGCCGTCGAACCGACGGATCCCCGCGCCCACGGCCCAGGCCTCGGTCGTGGCGACCGGCTCGATCGCGATCAGGGCGCCGCGGCCGTCGATCTCGGAACGGCTCCAGGCCTGACCGTCGAAGCGGATCACGAGCGGCCGGTCGTTGCGCAAGTACCCGGCGGCCCAGACATCGGTCGGTGAGATCGCGACGACGTCGTGGAGCAGGCTCCTGCCTCTCCCGACCGCCCGTCCTGGGTCGACGACGGCCCACAGCGCGCCGTCCCAGTGCAGGAGCAGGGCTCGCTCGAGGGAGGCGGCCGGCTCGCCGGTGTACCCGACGATCCACACGTCGGTCGGCGAGATCGCCGAGACCCCGGTGAGGACCCCGGTCACCTCCGAGGGCAGCTCCACCTCGGTCCACGCCGTCCCGTCGAACCGGATCGCGAGCGGACGGTCACCGAACCCGCTCGCGGTGCGTCCCACCGCCCAGACATCGTTCGGCTCGGAGGCGTCGACGGCCAGCAGCTCGTTCCGCTCGCTGCCCGGGCTCGGGGCCTCGACCGCGGTCCAGGCCGTGCCGTCCCAGCGCTGCACGAGGGCGGTGATCGGCGTGAGCGGATCGAGCCCGGTGGCGCCGACAGCCCAGGCCTCGCCGGCCGAGATCGCCGTGACGGCGAGGAGGGCGTTCGAGGCCTCCGAGGGATCGGCGCTCGCAACCTGCTCCCAGCTCGGGACGCAGACCGGCGCCGTCGGCGAGGAGGTCGGGGAGGGGCTCGGCGAGGGGCCGGTCGCGGACGGTCCACCGTCGGAGACGGCCGCGACGATCCCCGAACCGACCAGGAGGGTCAGCAGGGCGGCCAGGCCGCCGTTCCTCAGCGCCCGCAGCCGGAGCTCGTCCACGCGAGCGGCGCGGGTCGGGGACCTTCGGGGTCGCGCCACGCTCGGTGCCGGCGTCCCGGTGGCGGCGTCCCGCGTCCGCCGTCCGCGGTCCGGCGTCCGCCGTCCGCGGTCCGGCGTTTGCGGTCGGTCTTCGGCGCCCGGTACCCTCGGGCGCGCGTGGGCGTGTTCGAGCGCGACGTGGTCATCATCGGGGGAGGCCACAACGGCCTCGCCTGCGCAGCCTACCTCGCCAAGGCCGGCCTGGACGTCCTGGTGCTCGAGAAGCGCGACATCCTGGGCGGGGCGGCCGCGACGGAGGAGCCGTGGCCGGGCTACCGCGTGTCGAGCGCCTCGTACGTCGTCTCGCTGATGCCGCCGCGGATCGTGCGCGAGCTCGACCTGAAGCGGTTCGGCTACGACGTCTCGATCATCGCCCCGGACTACTTCGTGCCGTTCCCCGACGGCACCGCGCTCACGCTGTGGGGCGACGTGGAGCGGGACGCGGCCGCGATCGCGCGGTTCAGCGAGGAGGACGCGGAGGCCTACCGGAGGTTCGACCGCTACTTCGATCGCGTCGCCGGGCTCCTGAAGGACCTGCTGTTCGTCGTCCCGCCGAACCTGAACATCCGCGAGCTCCCGAAGTGGGCGGCGACGGCGGGGCGCTTCCGCAAGTGGAGCGGCCGCGACATCCACGAGGTCGTCCGGCTGTTCACGATGAGCGCGGCCGACTTCCTCGACGAGTGGTTCCGCGACGAACGCGTGAAGGGCGCGCTCGCGACCCAGGCGATCATCGGCGCGTGGTGCGGCCCGATGACGCCCGGCAGCGCGTACGTCCTGATGCACCACTGGATCGGCGAGGTCGACGGGCACGCCGGGGCGTGGGGCTGGGTGAAGGGCGGCATGGGCGGCGTCGCGCAGGCGATGACGCGCGCCGCGAAGGCCGCCGGCGCCGAGATCCGGACGGACGCCGAGGTGGACCGGATCGCGATCAACGCCAGCGGGCGCGCGGTCGGCGTGGCGCTGCTCGATGGCACGCTGATCCGCTCGCAGCGCGTCGTCTCGAGCGCGCACCCGGTCACGACGTTCCTCTCGCTCGTCGGCGAGGAGCGCCTCCCCGGCGACGTGGTCCGCGACGTGAAGCGCTACCGGTCGCGCTCGGGCTCGGTGAAGGTGAACGTCGCGCTCTCCGAGCTGCCGGCGTTCCCGAGCTGGGACCAGGACGGCGACCTCCACCGTGGGCTGGTCGCCGTCTCGCCGTCGATCGAGTACCTCGAGCGCGCGTGGGACGACGCGAAGTACGGGCGGATGTCCGAGCACCCGTACGTCGAGGTCGTGTTCCCCACCGCGCACGAGCCCGAGGGGCTCGCGCCCGAGGGCAAGCACCTGATGCTCGCGTTCAGCCAGTACGGCCCGTACGAGCCCCGCGAAGGCTCGTGGGACGAGGGCGGGCGCGAGGAGTACGCCACCCGGGTGCTGAAGGCGCTCGGCGAGTACGCGCCGAGCCTCGAGGGCGCGGTCGAGCAGATCGAGGTTCTGACGCCGAAGGACATCGAGACGCGGTTCGGTCTGGTCGGCGGGAACATCATGCAGGGGGAGCTGACGCCGGACCAGATGTTCAGCTTCCGCCCGATCCCCGGATCCGGCGACTACCGCTCGCCGATCGCCGGGATGTACCTGTGCGGGTCCGGCACGCACCCCGGCGGCGGCGTGATGGGCGTCCCGGGCCGGAACGCGGCGAGCGTGATCCTCCGCGACCACAAGCGCGGGGAGTTCGTGGACCGAATCAAGAGCTTCGGCCGCTAGCGGAGGGCTCGGGGTGCTCGCCGAGCTCGCCGCCGCCGTTCGAGACCGGCAGGTGTCGGCCGTCGAGCTCGTGACGGAGTCGCTCGCGCGGATCGAGCGCTGGAACCCGTCG
>Ga0073934_10000757_pt1 | contig 87168 bp, 87 predicted proteins | sample LarsenN4metaG_FD_76834 | JGI IMG/M metagenome (GOLD analysis project Ga0073934, IMG submission 76834) | Hot spring sediment bacterial and archeal communities from British Columbia, Canada, to study Microbial Dark Matter (Phase II) - Larsen... ...
CCAATATTCGCGCATGCCGTGACGCGCATAGAGACGGGCCTTGACCTTGCGATCGTAGTCCATACTCGAGACGGCAATCTCAACGACCAGCAGGATGTCCGCTGCCTGTGGCTGAGCGAAACCTCGTTGATCGTCGTTGGCATAAATCGTGCGCGCAATTACCGCCAAGTCAGGCTCGACCAAGACATCGTCTGCAAGCTGCAACGTGCTCCCGTTTCCCACATAGATTCCATCGGGAACCGCGCGCGACAACGCCAGATTTAGCGCATTCTGTATGTTGTCATGCGCGATGCTCTTGGCCGCGTTCATGACAATCTCCCCCTCGATCAACTCCAGCCTTTCACTTTCCCCGATAACGCCGGCTTCGATCATCCGACGAACATCCTCGGCCGTGAATGCGCGGCGGGGCGGAAGATTCTCAGCGGGTTGGATCACTGCGATGTTCATGATTGCCGCCAATCTTGCGGTTGATTATATCATCTGATGCGGCGCCGTGCGATATGCGAGAGGGACAGTTGCGAGAGGGACAGTCCATGGGATCTCTTCCCCCGGGTAACACGCACATGACCGGTGTACTCGGCGTTGCTGCGGTCCTCATCGCGGCCGCCGCCCACGCCGAAACCAAGCCGCAGTTCGAACATAAATCGAGGGCCGCCAATATTTCGGTGACGGTCGAGCCGGAACTGCGAAAGCATCCGGGCCTGTTCGAGAACCTCCTGGCCGAAGGCAAGCGCCGCGCCGAGCGTCACCGCGCCGAAGCGGCGAAGGAGATGCGCGAGCGTCCTGATTTCTTCACCGAGGGGCGCGGTTGGTATTTTGAGAGCAACTATGTGCTGCGCTCCGTCGTGCTCAACCGCTATGTCAGCGTGGTGCGAGTGGAAGCGACCTATTCGGGCGGCGCGCACCCCAACTCCTATTTCGATACCATCCTGTGGGACCGCGACTCCAAACGGCGCATGAACGTGCGCCCGTTCTTCCGCGAGACGGCCGACAATGGACCGACGATGCAGGCGCTCGCGCGGCTGGCCCGGCTCGCGGTGGCAGCCGAGAAGCTCGCCCGCCTGGAGGACGACAGCAAGGACGGCAAGAAGGTCAAACGCACGCCCGAGCAGTACTTGGCGGATGACACCCAAATCGTCGACGGCATCCAGCCGTCGCTGCTGAAGGTCGGCCCGATCTCGCTCACACCATCCACCGAGCGCGGCAAGAGCGCCGGACTGACCTTCTACTACTCGCCCTACGCCGTCGGCGCCTACGTCGAAGGCCCCTACACCGTGGCGGTGCCGTGGGTGGAATTCCGAACCTACCTGTCTCCGCTAGGCGCCGCGATCTTCGGCGGCGAACGTCCCAAGGACGACGACATCTGAGCGGTCCGGTTGCCTCAGAATCAATCGTGCCCCGCTTTCGCGGGGCAAGATTGCAGCGGCGAATACCAAAGTCCGCTCGTTCGGACTATTGCGCCGCGTGCCGCGCCGGACGCGGCTTGTCGACAATCCCGCGCGCATGCCGCACGACATAGTCGGCCACGATCGCGTGCGCTTCCGCAGTGGGATGGATCGCGCCTGAGTAGAGACCGGCATAAGCAGGCTGGAGAATGTCGAACGGCGAGACGCCTTCACGATGAGTATGCGCGGTGAGGAACGCATCGTTGGGCGTACGGAACAGCCGCCAGTGCCGCGCGTAGGGCAGTGTCTGCGCCGGCGAATACGGCCGGAATGCATCGGCACCGCCCGGCCGGCGCGGGACGCGCATATTGATGCCATCCAGCAAGGCCCGCTTGGGATCGCGCGCGCACATGCCCCGCTTGGTGAATTCCGGGATGTGGTCGGTGATCAGCTTGAACCCGGTCCCGGATGCACCGGTCGCGAGATTACCCGGGCAGTTGCGCCCGCGACCATTGGCGATGCATTCGAGCCTGCCCAGGAAATCATTGAGGAAATCGGCGGTCTCCTTCAGGCGCCCGCGATGGAGCTGAAGCCCGGGATGCACGTCGAGGCCGAGCGTCGGCTGCGCGCCGCACAGCGCCCCGGTCTCGTCATACTGGATCGGCTCGTAGGTGGTTTGCAGCACACGTGACGCCTCGACGCCAAAGCCCTGCTGTAACGCCTCCTTGAGCGCCTTCATGCGTTGGTCGAGCACGTTCAAATAGACCCGCGACACCTGCGGGCTGAACCGGATCGACGAGCCGACCCACGCGGCAATCGGCGCGAAGTCGCGCGCGCTCTCGGTCATGGAATAGGCGACCAGCCCACCAAAGCCGACATCGTTGCCGCCAATCGACATCAGCACGAGATCGATCGGACGTTTGCGCTGGCCGGGCGGACACCAGGCCTTGGTGATCCGTTGCGCCGAAACCGACGTGCTGCCGGTGGCGTACATCGGCAACGTATAGGTCGCCTGCTGGCGGGCGCCGCCGCGGCACAGGAGATCGGTCAGTTGATCGAGCTGGGCACGAACCTTCTTGCCGTGCGGCTCGCTGAAGCCCTCGCGGGGGTCCATTTCCAGGAACAGCCCGTTGGCGATCTCGGCGCCGGAGCAGCTGAACGTCGCCAGCGTGACGGAGCGGTGCCGGTTCTCCAGCGCAAGCTGGAGCCCGACCCGGACCGGATAGCCGTATTGCGAGCGATGGCAGTCGCGGCTGAGCCACAGCGCCTGGGCGCGGTCGAACGCGGTCTGGAATTCTGGCGAATTCAGCCGCAGGAAGCGCTCGGCAAGCTCGTCCTCCATCAAGCGACGCGGCAGCACCTTCGGATTGATCTGGGGGTCGGCCGACGACAGTCCGAAACCGCGCACCTGCGGGATCTCGGGCTGCGGTCCGGTCGCGACCTCGTCCTGAAGCAGGGTCGGGTCGTACACCATCTCGCGCGATGCGCTGAACTGGACCGGCCGGTCGGGATTGCTCTCGCCGGATGCAAACGAATCGCCCAGCGCAACGATGAACAGGTCCTCGACCACGACATCGCGTTCCGAGAACTGGGTGCCGTCAGGCAGCGTCACCGCAACCGAAACGCCCGAAACCGACGCGTCGCGCGAATAGGGCACGCGGGCGATGGTCAGCCGGTTGTTGCAAGCCTGCTTCCGGGTCTCGACCTTGCCGCCCTCGCGGCGCGGACGCCACATCCAGGTGCATTCGCCGCTTACACCTTCCAGCTTGTCGCGCGCGATCCACACCGTCACGGTGTGCGCCTCCGGCAGAACATAGTCTTCGCGCGCCCGGCCCCAGGAATAGACCCGCTCGCATGTGGGGCTGTAACGACGCGGCCGCGCATTGCGGTCGTAGCAGGTGTCCATCAGCGTCTGATTGGCCCAGCCCAGCCGGCTCTGTTGATAGCGCTTGCCGGCCGTCGCCGCGCAGCGGGCGGGCGTGGACGAATCGCGGCAATCGGGATCGTTCAGGCGACGCTCGGTACGCCAGACCACGTCACGCGGCGGCTCCTCGCTATTGCCCCGGGCAGCATGATAGGCCGCCTCATGCAACGTGAAGGAACGCGTGCTCTTGAAAAAACGGAATGGATTTTCGACCTGCCATTGCAGGTCTTGCGCTTGCGTTGGATTGTTGGCGCATGCAGTGAGGATGGTGACGACCACAGCGGCCGCCGCCAGCGAATGCCGACCCATGAGTCCCTCCGACACCCCCACCGGGAACCCATGATACATATTTGCACGAAACTCTCATCGGGAATTTTGGCCGCCTACCGGATTACCGGAAACGGGCGCAAGCGTCGATGCAAGCTGTTGAAAATATTGGCTAAAGCACTTGTATCGCGCCGCCGCGGGGGGTGCCTGAAATGGCTGGCAATCCCGCTGCTCCTTGCAACCACGGCATGCGTGACGTCGACCGGCCCGATTCTGAGCGACCCGAAAGCGATCCTGGGTGATGGCGGTCAGCTCCACCTCTACGATGTCGGGGCCGGCGCCACCCGCAACCACCGGAGCTACCGGTTCCAATGGAACGGCCGCAGCTATGTCGTGCAGGGCCGCGCAAGCGAGGTCAGCGAGTTCACCGTCCACGCTTACGAGGGACGTGACCTCATCGTCCAGGCGCGCACGCGCCGGCCGCTGCGTCCCTATTCCTTTGCGCTGGCACGCAAGCTCGCCGACGGCGTCTATATCCTGACCGCGATCGATCCCGGCGATTCCGATGACGCCGCTCGCAACCGGTTCTGCGTCAAGACCCGGGACGCGCCCTGCCGGATCGAAACGCCAGAGCAATTGTTCGTGTTTGCACGGGCCAGCGCGGCACGGGAGGCGGAGGGCGGCAAGCTTGCGGTGCTGGTGCGCGCCAAAGGCCGCTAGCGCTTGCGGCCGACCTCAGCGGGCCACGCCGCCCGGGACCGTGCGCGGATCGAGCTTCGACATCGGGATCGCCGCTTCCATGACAATCTTGGCCGCGAGCTCCGGTTCGAGCGTGCCACGGCCGGTCGAGATCTGCCACTGCGCGGCCATTGCGAAATCATAGGGCCATTCTGACGGGTCGCGCCCGGAGGCGACCAGTTCCGCCTGCGCCAGCCGCCAATGCTCGTCGAGCGCAGCACGCGGCAGCTTGTTCGGCATGTGCTCACGCGGCAGACGCGGCACGCCGAACCGTCTTGTCCCGATCGACCGCGCAGCATTGCTGACGATCTCCGGGATGTCGGGCATCAGCAGCAGCCGCTCCGGCGGCACCGCCGCCGCAACATAGGCCCAGACGCTGTAGGGCGGCTGGTCCATGTTCTCGAACAGGATCCAGTTCAGCAGATCGCTGAAATAGTAGATCTCGTCGTTCTTGGTCACGACCTCGACCAGCACGTTGGCGGGATCGAGCCCCTGCGACTCAATGACCGACCTGCGGATCGAGATTTGCGTGGCAAAACCGGCGAGCGCGCCGATCTCGGTCAGCAGCGTCTCGGTGTGCACCTGACCGGCCTGCTTGATCTGCCGCGCCATCAGAACGGCGGCAATACTGCGTCCGATGGCTTCCCGTTCCGGATCCCGCGGCAACATCACGTGGCCCCCGATCCGATCGCAGTCGGACCCAAGACATTGGTCGAGCGAACCGGTGGTGGGGTTCGCTTGCGAAAGTGCCAAGGCGATGCACTAGATGGATAAGCGCAGCGGTTCCGAAGCGGCCGCGATATAGCGGCAGCGGGTTGGAAGTTCCTTGATTGCAACGCGTGTAGAATCTTTCCGGCGGTTTACGCGGAAAGCTTGCCGCACGTTTACGAAGTGACCTCATGAACATCCTCCTCACCGGATTCGGTCCTTTTCCGGGCGCACCGTCCAACCCGACCGGACCGCTGGTGGAAAAACTTGCGTGCGGGCGGCAACTCGCGGGCGTGCGCCGTCTGGCTCACGTCTTTCGCACGAGCTACGAGGCGGTCGACCGCGAATTGCCGCTTCTGCTCATGCGCGATAAGCCAGACGTGCTGGTGATGTTCGGGCTCGCCGCACGCACTCGACACGTGCGAATCGAGACACATGCACGCAATGCCGTCAGCCGCGTGATTCCAGACGCCACCGGAAAGCTGCCCCGCTCCGATGCGATCGCCGATGGTTTCCAGGCCCGCCTGCCGATGCGAGCGCCGGTTCAGCGCCTGGTGCAGGCGGTACGTGCGACGGGTGTCGCGGTGCGTCCTTCGCACGATGCCGGGCGCTACCTCTGCAACTACCTGTGCTGGCGCGCCACCGAGGCCACACTGCAACCGGACGGCCCGAAGGTCGCAGCGTTCGTCCATGTCCCGAACATCAGGCGTTCGGGAGATTCGCGGGCCGCGCCGTTAACCTTTGACGACCTTGTTCGCGCCGGCGAGGCGATCGTGCTGGCCGCGGTCGCGGCCGCGCGCACCATGCGTTAACCCAACCGCATTAGATACGGCGCCGTTCCGTTTCGGCACACGGACGTGGCCCGCGGCCTGCATCGGCAGCTTCGGAGCATCCGCCATGATCATGGACCGCCGCCGCTTTCTCGTTCTGGGCTCGGCCGCTGCTGCTTCCCCGGTGACGGCGGCGCCGATCAGCGCACTGGGCGTCGATGGCGCGCAGTTCGGCCTGCGCCCCGGCAGTGCCGACGACCAGAGCCGTGCGTTCCAGTGCGCCGTCGACGAAACCACTCGCAACCGCGTGCCGCTGGCAATCGCGCCGGGCAGCTATCGCGTGGGCGGGCTGCGATTGCCTGCGCATGCCCACATCGTCGGCGTGCGCGGCGCGAGCACGCTCCTGTTCAGCGACGGTCCCTCCCTGATGACGGCAGCCCACGCCGATCACGTCACGTTGTCCGGCCTGGTGCTCGACGGCCTGCGTCGACGCCTGCCCGACCGACGCGCGCTCGTCCAGATCGAGAACGGACGCCGCCTCAAGATCTCCGAATGCGAAATCGTCGCCGCTGGCGGCACCGGTCTCGGCTGCATCGCCGTCGATGGCGCGATCACCGACACGCTTGTCTCCGACTCCGCCGACGTGGCGATTCATTCGTTCGATGCCCGTGCATTGCTGATCGCACGCAATACCATCGTCGGCGCCGGCAACAACGGCATCCAGGTCTGGCGCGGCAGGGCCGGCAACGACGGCAGCATGGTCTTAGACAACCGAATCGAGGCGATCGACAACCGTGCCGGCGGCTCGGGACAGTACGGCAACGCCGTGAATGTATTCCGCGCCGGCAACGTGATCGTGCGCGGCAACCGCATCCGCAACTGCGCGTTCTCCGGCGTACGCGGCAATGCCGCCTCCAACATCCACATGGAAGGCAACAGCATCAGCGACACCCGCGAGGTCGCGCTCTATGCCGAGTTCGGGTTCGAGGGTGCGCTGATCGCCAATAACACGGTGGATGGCGCGGCGATCGGCGTCTCCGTCACCAATTTCAACCAGGGCGGCCGGCTCGCCAGCGTGCACGGCAACATCATCCGCAATCTGTTGCCGAAGCGCCCCGCCGGCACCGACCCCGACGACGGCGCCGGCATCGGCATCGCGGTCGAGGCGGATACCGCGGTGACCGGCAACGTGATCGAAAACGCGCCCACCGCCGGCATGATCCTCGGCTGGGGCCACCACTTGCGCGACGTCGCCGTCACCGGCAACGTCATCCGCCGGACCGATATCGGCATTGGTGTCTCGGTCTCGAACGGCGCCGGCAGCGCATTGATCGCGAACAACGTCATCGCCGACATCAAGCGCGGCGCCATCCTGGGGATGGACCGCAAGCGTATCGTCACCGGCGACCTGATCCGCGGCGGCGCCGAGCGCTATGCCAACCTGACCGTCAGCGGCAACCGCGTCCGCTAACTCAGCGCAACGGCCCGGCCGGGCGCATGGCGCCAACCTCGACGCCGTTCCAGTTGCGCAAGGTCGGGCGCAGGAACCGCTCGAAGGCGGCCGCCTCCGCGGCGCTCATCGCGACAAAGCGCGCGATCACCGCTGCCGTCGCGACCTCGGCGGCCCGGGTCGCCCCGTCGTCGCATTTCAGCGCAACGCCGAGGCCCGCATCCGGGAAGGCCGCGCAGTAGACGCCTTCCGCGCCGGTCTTGACGAAGGCGCGGGCTCCGAACAGGCGCATCGCCTCGGTACAGAATCGGTCGGTACCGGCCACGTGCCAGGGATGCGCCGTGCAGGCCTTCCGTAGCGCCGCCGCCGCTTTCGCGCGTTCCGGCGCGAGGCCCTGCCCGGTGCCGAACCGGGCGAATGCAAGCGCAAGATTACCGAGCGGCAACGCCCAGGTCGGCACCGAACAGCCATCGATGGCGCGCCGTTCGTTGGATAGCTGCACGCCGCTGACGGCTTCGATGGTGGCTTTCACCTCGCGCTGCACCGGATGATCGGGATCGCAATAGCCGCCGATGTCGGCCTTCAGCCGACACGACAGGCACAGGAAGCCCGCGTGCTTGCCTGAGCAGTTGTTGTGCAGCGCGGATGGCTCCGTGCCGGAGCGCACCAGCGCCGCCGCTGCCGTCCGGTTTACCGGAGCGTGCGCGCCGCAGCGCAGGGCCGCGCCGTCAAGACCGACGCGCGCCAGCATCCTCCGCACCGCTGCAATGTGTCCAGGCTCGCCGCTATGGGAGGCGCACGCCACCGCCAGTTCCTCGCCGCTGAAGCCCTCCGCCGCGCCCGATTCCACCAGCGGCAGCGCCTGCAACGCCTTGACCGCCGAGCGCGGAAACACCGGAGATTCGATGTCGCCGAGCGTCATCACCGCGCGGCCGTCTGCGTCCACCACCGCCAGCGCGCCGCGATGGCGGCTTTCCACCAGTCCGCCGCGCATGACCTCGACCAGGACGGGATTCTCCATGGCCGACCTTAACATTGCCAGCAATTAAGGGGCGACCGACCGCCGGGCCCGTTGCGAAGCCGCGGTCGCAGACGCCATATTTCCGGCCGAACGCCACGCATCATCGGACCCATGCGCATCCTCACGCTTCGACGCTTCCTGGTCGCCCTTACCGCACTGTTCCTGTTTCCGCTGGCCGCCCATGCCGTCATCCATTCGACGCGGGATCACCCGTCCGGATGGCGCGACGCCAATTGGTCGAGCGTCGGCATGCTGCCGCAGGCGAGCGCCGAGCGCGAGGCGCGACTGCTCGTCTTCACCGGTCGCACCGGACGCTGGAAGGGGATTTTCTCCGTCCACAGCTGGGTCGTGTTCAAGCCGGCGGGCGCAACCGCCTGGAGCCGCTATGACGTCGTCGGCTGGGGCAATCCGGTCCGACAGAACGGCTGGGCACCGGACGGCCGCTGGTATGGCGACGTGCCGCGCGTGCTGGTCGATGTCAAGGGCGCCGCCGCCGAGGCACTCATCCCAAAAGTGCAGACTGCCATCGCCGATTACAGCTACCGCAACTACGGCGACTACCGGATGTGGCCGGGACCGAACAGCAACACGTTCATCGCTGCCGTGCTGCGCGCGGTACCCGAACTGGCGGTGACCTTGCCGCCGAACGCGGTCGGCAAGGATTTCCGCGACGGCGTCTATGCCGGCCTCTCCGACAGCGGCACCGGCATCGAGGTCTCGCTCTTCGGCCTGATCGGATTCAAGGCCGGCTGGGTCGAAGGCCTCGAACTGAACATGCTCGGCCTGGTCGCAGGCCTCGACCTGCGGCACCCCGGGATCAAGCTTCCAGGCTTTGGCCGGGTCGGCATCGACGACGGAACTGCTGTCGCCGCGCCGGCGGCGAAGTAGGCGACGTTCACGTTTGTTTGTCCCCCAGGACGCGCCCGTCCCGCCTAGACTGACGCGCATGCGCGATACGCTGCCGGTACTGGAACAAATCCCCTTCCCGCCCATTCGGCGCGGGCGGCTCGACACGCTTCAACTCAATGTCGGCTATCGCTGCAACCAGTCCTGCGTGCATTGCCATGTCGATGCCAGCCCGCATCGCACCGAGGAGATGGGCGCCGATATCGCCGACCTGGCGCTTGCCTTTCTCGAGCGACAGCGGATTCCGACACTCGACATCACCGGCGGCGCGCCGGAGCTCAACCCGCAGTTCCGGCCGCTGGTGTCGCGGGCGCGTGCGCTTGGGGTGCGCGTGCTGGACCGCTGCAACCTCACCATCCTGACGGAACCTAGCCACGACGATCTGGCGGCGTTCCTGGCGTCCGAGCAGGTCGAGGTGGTCGCCTCGATGCCCTGCTATCTGGAGGACAACGTCGACCGCCAGCGCGGGCGCGGCGTCTTTGAGAAATCGATCCGCGGTCTGCTCGCGCTCAACGCGCATGGCTATGGCCGGACGGGCTCGGGCCTAGTGCTCAACCTCGTCTACAATCCGCAAGGACCGTCGCTGCCGCCGCCGCAGGCCTTGCTCGAAGCCGACTACCGGCGCGAGCTCGGACGCCGCGGGATCGTGTTCAATCACCTGTTCACGCTTGCCAACATGCCGATCAAGCGCTTCGGCTCCATGCTGGCGATCAAGGGCGAACTCGACCGTTACCTCGGCCTGCTGCGCCATGCGCATGCCGAGGCCAACCTCGCCAACGTCATGTGTCGCAGCCTGATCTCGGTCGACTGGCGCGGTTTTGTCTACGATTGCGACTTCAACCAGATGCTCGACCTGACGCTTGCCTATGCAGGACGGCGCCGGGTCCACCTGTCGGAGCTGCTCGACGCCGATCTTGCCGGCAACCCGATCCGCATTGCCGGCCATTGCTACGGTTGCACCGCCGGCCAGGGTTCGAGCTGCGGCGGTGCGCTGGCAACCGGGTGACGCCAGGCCGCGGCGCGAGGATTGAACATGGCCCGCCTGTCGATCATCATGCCCGTGCTCGACGAAGGCGACGGTATCACCGGCGCGCTCGATGCGCTCGGCGACCTGCGCACCCTCGGCGTCGAGGTGATCGTCGTCGACGGCGGCAGCCGCGATGCAACGGTGCAGCGCGCGCGTATGCGCGCCGACCGGGTGCTGACCGCGCCGCGCGGGCGCGCGTCGCAAATGAACGCTGGCGCCGCCGTTGCAGCCGGCAGCGTGCTGCTGTTCCTGCACGCGGATACCCGCCTGCCACAGGAGGCCGAGCGGCTCGTGCTCGACGGCCTCGCGCGCTCGGGCCACGACTGGGGCCGCTTCGATGTGACGATCACGGGCCGGCATCCCATGCTCAAGCTTGTCGCCACCATGATGAACCTGCGCTCGCGCATCAGCGGCATTGCCACCGGCGACCAGGCCATCTTCGTCAAGCGCGACGCGTTCCGCGCCGTCGGCGGCTTCCCGGACATTGCGTTGATGGAGGACATCGCGCTGACCCGCGCGCTCAAGCGCACGAGCCGCCCGCTCTGCATCCGCGACCGCGCGGTGACCTCCGGCCGGCGCTGGGAGACCAATGGCGTGTTCCGCACCATCCTGCTGATGTGGCGCCTGCGGCTGGCATACTTCTTCGGCGCCGACCCCGCCGCGCTCGCGAGACAATACGGCCATGGCGGCTGAGGCGGTGGCGATCGCAGTGCTGGCCAAGGCCCCCGTCGCCGGCTTCGCCAAGACGCGGCTCATCCCGGTGCTCGGGGCCGCGCGCGCCGCACGCCTTCAGGCGCGCCTGATCGAACGCGCCGTCGATACTGCCTGTGCCGCGGGCATTGGCCCCGTGACGGTGTGGGCCGCGCCCGAGGAAACCCACACCGCTTTCCAGACGCTGCGTGCGCGCCGCAACGTCGTCCTTGCGCGCCAGCCCAATGGCGACCTCGGCGCGCGTATGCTTGCCGCGTTGCGGGCGGCTGGCGGTCCGGGACTGGTCATCGGGACCGACTGCCCGGTGCTGATGCCCGCGCATCTGCGCGCGGCGGCGGAGGTCCTGCGCGGTGGCCAGGATGCCGTGGTCCTGCCCGCCGAGGACGGCGGCTATGTGCTGATCGGAATGCGCTCGCCTGTTGCCGCCTTGTTTGCCGGGATCACCTGGAGCAGCGCCGAGGTGATGACCGAGACGCGCCGCCGGCTGCGTCATCACAGGTTGAGCTGGCAGGAACCGGCAACGCTCTGGGATGTCGATCGCCCTGAAGACCTGCCGCGCCTGCGCGGCTTCGGCGTGCTGGACGAGTTCTCGCGGTAGTGCGCGCCCGACGCAGCCGCGCCCACGGCCCGGCACGGGAATTGACAGCGGAGGGGCAACGGGACTTCAATGCAACCAGTTGTTGCAAAATACAACGGTGCGGCAAAGCACGGGGTATGGGAGGGCAAGATGCGCGCACGGCTCCTCGCGATCTGGACATGGCTCTCCGCGACCTTTCAGGACCTGAAAAGGATTGCCCGGGACCTGAAGTGGATCATCGCCGTCTGCCTGGTCGTTTGCGCGATCATCTACTATCCCGATCAGGTTCGAGAACTGTACCGCGTCGCAGCCACGGAAGGCGGCCGGGTCGCGGCGGCACAGTTCATTGCGCTGTTGCTGGTCGCGCTCTTCATCTGGATCGGCGCGCAACAGGTCACGACCCAGACGCTCAACGAAGGTAGCCCCACAAGGCGCTCCCAGGTCGTTGCGCAAGTCGTCGTCGCCTTGCTGACGGGCCTCCCTCTGCTGCTCGCTGCGATCGCGCAGCAGAAGGCCAAACCGACCTACCCCGCGATCACGCCTGAAAAGCTGAAGTCCCTGCACGAAGTCGGAAGCGTCTATCGTGTGCAGGCGGAGAACCTGGAAGCCGGCACCGCGACGCTGAACTGGTTCTTCTGGATCCTGCTGGTCACAGCGGTTGCGGTCGCGGTGATGGCATACCTGGCCAGCGGACGCTTCCGCGCGCTGTCGGACAGCGCGAACAAGCGCTATTTCAGCAGCCCCGTCACCCTTCTGTACACGGTGGCCTTCACGATCGTCGTGACGACCATATTCGTGCTGGCGCCGGTCGGACTGCCCCAAGCTCTGAGCCCGTTCGGCATCCTCGCAGCCTTTACGCTGTGCGTCATGGCATTCTGTGTCCACCTGTCGCTCCTGACGATCAGGCATGGCTTTCCCTACCTGCCGGTCCTTCTGCTCTGGGGATTGTTGTTGTCGGCGTGGGACTGGAACGACAACCACACCGTCCGCCAGGCAACCGCCGATCAGAAGAAGGCCGAACCGCCGCGGACGGCGGCCGGCAATGCATTTGTCGGATGGCTGAAGCACCAGCACGCCCAGCACGGCAAGCGAACGCGGACGACCGGCGGCGATCCGGAATTCCCTGTCTTCATCGTGAGCGCGCAGGGCGGCGGCATCTATGCGGCGTACAACACCGCGATCTTCCTCGCCCGCATCCAGGACCGCTGTCCGGCCTTCCGGGACCATCTCTTCGCCATCAGTTCGGTGTCCGGGGGCAGCATCGGTGCCGCCACCTTCGTAACCGCGCTGCATGCCTCGGACCGACGACCATCGCCGGCGCCGAGACCCCAGCAGATCGCCAGCAGCGGACCCTGCCCGGACATTGCCGCGTTCCTGTCGCGGGCGCGCGCAATGGACCTCGATCGTGCAGGTGCCATCGAGGAAAGCGTCGATAATGCCCTTTCGACGGATTTCCTGTCCCCGCTTGCCGCAGCCGCGCTGTTTCCCAATTTTGCGCAGTTCTTCATTCCCCGCCCGTTCGGGTGGCTCGATCGCGCCCGCGCGCTTGAATACACGCTCGAACACGCCGCCGGGGCGATGTATCCGCCGGCACGGTCAGCAGACAATCTTATGAAGGCCAGCTTTCGCGAGCACTGGCAGCCGCAGGATTCGCTGCCGGCCTTGCTCATGAATGCCACCGGTTCCGGCAGCGGCAAGCGGGTCGTGATTTCGCCGTTCGATCTGTCGAGGCCCGATCCGATCAATACCGACGTTTGCGTGCTGACCAACACTGGCAGCGCGAAGCCACCGCCCGGCAGCTTGAACCTGCCGCTCAGCACCGCCGCCTTCGTCAGCGCACGTTTCCCGTGGATCACGCCGGCCGCGACCGTCGACGTCGAAAACCCCTGCATCACCAAAAAAGACAGGGTCCGGCTGGTCGACGGCGGCTACATCGACAACTCCGGCGTCGAGACGGCGCTCAACCTCATCGAGGAGATCGCCGCAGCCGCCGACCGCGCTCGCAAAGCCAACCCGGGCGACATACCCCCTATTCGCATCTATCTTTTTTCGCTCACGGGGGGAGACTTCCCGGATCGCGGCGAGTTCTCATTTAACGAACTGGTGGAGCCGGTTCGGGCACTGCTGAGCGGGCGGGAATCCCGCGCCTATATCGCGCTCAACCGTGCCGCCTTGCAGTTGCGGGCGGCGGCCACCCCGGGCCAGTCCACCCTGCCGTCATTCAACCGCTCGAACCTCGACGGCCACTTCTACAATCTGCCGCTCGGCTGGGCGATTTCCGAAAGGACGCGGGAGATCATCGCTCTGGGCAGCGGCCGCTATATGGATTGCAAGCCAAAGGATGATTTCAGCCAGACCCGGCCGCACCTCGCCAATGCCGACTGCATCAACATGCAGATCTATCATGCCCTCAATCGTTACCTGCTCGTCGACGAGGTTGAGCATGTGGAGGCCAAAAACGGCGTCGCCATTGCAGCCGCCGCGCTCAAGGCCGAAAAAGACGCGAAGCCCCGCATCGATCACGAGCGATTGCTGGTCTGTTATGACCGCTGGTGGCACCTGCACACGAAGCAACGGTGGGAGGCGGCGAAAGCCGCGTGGCAGAAAGACACCCGCAAGGACAAGGCGCGGGAATTCCCCGCTTACAGGGAACAACACCTTTCGTACTACCAAAGCGACCAAGTACGGGACCTTCTGCGCGAATGGGACCGCAGCCCTCAATTCGACCAGAACATGCTTGCGTATCTCCTTGGATCGGTTTCGTATGACAGCGCCGATTTCCGCCGCAGTTCCGAGAACCTGTCGTTCGGCACAGAACGGGAAATCCAACGATACTGGGGCAATCGCGTTCAGCAGATCAACAAGATACGCAAAAGTTCCGATCCCAATGCCAGTGATGTCGACCTGCGAGCATTTATCAACAATCCCAAAGCTCTGGCGGGCCTGGTCTGGGGCTGGCCGAAAAACTGGTTCGGCAACAAAGACGAAGACGATGCATGGCGATACCGGACGCGTGGGGTCTACCAGCTTGTGGGACGGTGGGACTATGACCAGGCCACCGCATGGCTGAAAAAGTCCTATCCGGCGCTGGGCATCAATCTCGTTGAGACGCCCGATGCGCTGACGCACCCCGTGATCTCGGCAAAGTTGGTTTATGCCCTCTTCGCCAGCCGGAATTACGTGGTGAAGAGCGAGAAGGACAAAAAGATTGTCACGCTGTTCGGTACCCTGCGCGACAATCCGGGCGATTGGAAGAAAGCGCGATCCATCCAGTCCGATAAGGAGAGGGGAAGCGCAGCCATCAGTGAGGTGGCGGAGCGTAGCGCAATGTTCCAGTCGTGCATCTCGGAAGCCGCGAAAGCATTACAGACCGCGTCTCCCTGACACGCGCGCCGCGAGGTCAACTCAACCGGATCAGCACCAGCCCGGCGACGATCATCAATGCCGCAAATACGCGCGGCATCAGGAGCGGCTCCTTCAGGAAGATGACCGCCAGGATCGTGCCGAACAGGACGCTGGTCTCGCGCAGCGCCGCGACCAGCGCGATCGGCGCCACCGTCATCGCCCAGATCGCGATGCCGTAGGACAGCACCTGCATCGCGCCGCCAAGAAGGCCGAGCGTCGTATGCCGGAGCATCGGTGCGAACACGCCGGTGCCCCCACGCGCCAGCGCATAGAACGGCATCGCGAGACCGATGCCGGCGAACAGCGCGGCGCTATAGGCATGCGCGCTGCCGGCCCGCCGTGCACCGATGCCGTCCACCACCGTGTAGGCACAGATCGTCACCGCCGTGAGCAGCGCAAAGCCGACGGCGCGGCGGTCGAATTTCGCCAGGTCGCGGCTGCCGCGCAGCGAGATGAGCAGTACGCCGGCCGCCAGCACCGCGATGCCGGCCCAGCCGGCGAGGCCGATGCGCTCGTCGATCAGCGCCGCCGCCCCGATTGCGGTCATCAGAGGCGCAGAGCCGCGCGCCAGAGGATAGACGAGGCCGAGGTCGCCGGTCGCATAGCTTTCGATCAACGCCGCGAAATACACGACGTGGATCAGCACCGAGGCGATCACCCAGGGCCAAGCCGCGGTCGCCGGCAGTCCCGTGACCGGCAGCGCCGCCAGCGCGACCAGTGCGGCGCCGATCGAGATGAGGACCGTGGTCCCGAGCGGATCGAGTGCGCGTTTGACCGCGGCGTTCCAGCCGGCGTGGCACAGTGCGGCGAGCAGCACGGCGAGGAAGACGAAGGTGGACATGCAGGCGGAGTCTTCCGGACGTCGCGAAACGCCTGGTCAGAACGGATACTGCTGTGAGCCGGTTGCGATCGTGATCAAGCGCTGTTCGGTGAAGAACGCCATCGCCGCCGCGCCGCCGAAGCGGCCATAGCCCGAGGCCTTGCTGCCGCCGAACGGCATCTGCGGCTCGTCGTGCACGGTTGCCGCATTGATGTGGCAGATTCCGCTGTCGATGCGCCGTGCCACGGCCAAAGCGCGACCGATATCGCGCCCAAAGACTGCCGCCGTAAGGCCGTATTCGGTGTCGTTGGCAAGACGCACGGCGTCATCGACATCGGCCGCGCGCTGGACGATCACCGCCGGGCCGAAACTCTCGTCGGAGTAGATGCGCATGGCCGGCGTGACGCGATCGAGCACGGTCGCAGCCATCACCGTGCCCCTCACCTCGCCGCCGGTGAGCAGCCGCGCGCCCTTGGCCAGCGCGTCGTCGATGAGCGCGCGCACCCACATCACTGCGTCCTGGTTCACCAATGAGCCGAGCACGACGTCGCTCGCGCGCGGATCGCCGACGGTCAATCCACGCGCCCTCGCCACAAGCTTGTCGACGAAGACATCGGCCACGGATTCGTCGACCACGATGCGCTCGGTCGACATGCAGACCTGCCCCTGGTTGACGAAAGCGCCGAAGACGGCGGCGTTGACCGCTTCGTCGAGATCGGCATCGTCGAGCACGACCAGCGGCGCCTTGCCGCCGAGCTCCAGCAGGACTGGCTTGAGGTAGCGGGCGGCCGTTTCCGCGACGAGGCGTCCGACGCGGGTCGTGCCGGTGAAGCTGATGCGCCGCACCGCGGGATGGGACATCAACGTCTCCACCACCTTGCCGGCGTCCTCCGGCGCATGGGTGACCACATTGACCGCGCCCCTGGGCATGCCGGCATCGCGCAGCGCGGTGCCGATCAGGCGATGCGTCGCCGGGCACAGCTCGGATGCCTTCAATACGACCGTATTGCCGCAGGCGAGCGGTACCGCGATGGCGCGCAGCCCGAGGATCACCGGCGCATTCCAGGGTGCGATGCCAAGCACCACGCCGGCCGGCTGCCGCACCGCCATGGCGATGCGGCCGGGCGCGTCGGAGGGGATGACGTCACCGGTCGCTTGCGTGGTCAGGGCGGCGGCCTCGCGCAGGATCGCCGCGCCGAGCCGCACGTTGTATTCGCACCAGGCCGGCGTCGCGCCGGTCTCCGCCATCATGGCGGCAGCAAAATCCTCGGCGCGCTGTTCGACCAGCCCGGCGGCAGCGTTGAGTATCGCGCGCCGCTCGGACGGGCCCGTCGCCGACCAACCCGGAAACGCTCGCGCGGCCGCCTCGGCGGCGGCAATGGCGTCGGGAATGGTTGCGGCCGCGGCTTCGGTCGCCACCTCGCCGGTCAGGGGATCGATGCGCTGGAAGGTGCGGCCGTCGGCGGCCGACGATTCGCGGTCGCCGATCATCAGGCTCACGCGCAGCATGGTGGTTCTCCGCTCGCCGCTGGGGGCGCCATCCTGCAACAACGCAGCGATTCTGTCGCGGCGGCCGGTGGATTAGTCCCGGTAGGCGGCGCCGGGCCAGAGCTTGGGGGCAGCGCGCAGATATTGCTTTGGGCGCGCGACATCGGCGCCGAGCGCCGCAGCCGCATGCCAGCCCCAATGCGGATCGTCCAGGAAAGCGCGCGCGAGCGCCACCATGTCGGCCTTGTCTTCGGCGACGATCGCTTCGGCCTGCTTCGGCGTCGCGATCAGGCCGACCGTGCGGGTGGTAATCCCGACCTCGCGGCGGACCTTCTCGGCGAACGGCACGTTGAAGCCAGGCGTCGGCGCCCGCTGGGCGTCCGCCGTGATCGCACCGGAGGACACATCCACATAGTCGAGGCCCGCCGCCTTCAGTTCGCGCGCAAACACCACCGCGTCATCTGCCGTGAGCCCGCCGTCGACCCAATCGGTGCCGGTGATGCGGGCTCCGACCGGCGTGGTCTTCGGCACTTCGGCGCGCACCGCGCGCGCCACTTCGAGCGGAAACCTCATGCGGCCTTCGAGCGTGCCGCCGTATTCGTCATTGCGCCGGTTCGACAGCGGCGAGACGAAGCTGTGCAGAAGATAGCCGTGCGCCATGTGCAGTTCGATTGCGTCGAAGCCGCAGCGCACCGCACGCCGGGCGGCGGCGCCGAAAGCCGCCCGCACGCGCTCAATATCGTCGTGCGTCATGGCGCGTGGCGGCGCCCAGTCGGCACCGAACGGCACCGCCGACGGCGCAATCGTTTCCCAGGGATCGGGCGCGGCCGTGCCGCCCTCGCCCCGGCCCTCCCACGGGGCCTTGGCCGAGCCCTTGCGGCCGGCATGCGCGATCTGGATCGCGATTTTGGCGGTGCCGATGCGATGGACGTGATCAACGACGCGCGTGAGCGCGGCTTCGCAATCGTCCGAATAGAGCCCAAGGCAGCCGTGACTGATGCGGCCGCGCCGTTCCACGTCGCACATCTCCGCCACCACGAGGCCGGCGCCGGAATTCGCCAGCATGCCGAGATGCGTCATGTGCCAGTCGGAAGCGACGCCGTCATTGGCGCTGTACTGGCACATCGGCGACACCACGATACGGTTGGCAAGCTCGAGACCGGCGAGCCTGATGGGCGAGAACAGGGCGCTGGACATTGATCAGACGTTTCCGCGATGACGCATCGAGGGGCGAATATAGGAAACCATGATGGCGCGTCGCAAGGACGACGCCGGCGGGCCGCTTGCGACGGCGCCCGGTCAGGCTGCGGAGCGCTGGTCCGGCTCGATCGCAGGTGCATCGTCCTGCGGCCTGGTCTGATCGACAAGCATCGCCCAGCGGTCGCAGATGCGCGCGATGTCGCGCAGGCGCGTGACGAATTCTTCTTCATTGTAATAGAGCCGCCAGCGGCCTGTGCGATAGAGCTCGCGGAAATAGTCACGGCGCGTTTCCGCAAGGTCGCGCCATTTCTCCGCGACGACCGCGAGCTTGCGATACGCAACATGATTGTCGGCAGTGCGATTGCCCATGGCGGAAACCTGACGGCCCGCTGATCCCCACCGGGATGGTTACGGTGTACCGTTCGGTTGACAATTGACGGCACGCTCGGCCACGCCACTTGTGCACCCACTTCCTCACTTGTGCCCGTATTCCACACGGCGTTGTGATTCGCCTACCGGTCGCGCCGGTTCGCCTGAGGACGAGCCTCATTTGCCATCGTGGTGTGGCGGGAAAGCCACTGCGCCGTTCGAGGACGGACCCAAAGGAAAACCCGCCCGGAGGGGTGGTCCGGGCGGGTCATTTGATCGGCGCAGGGGATCGGGGGGCGGGAGCGCCGATCGGGGGCTGTACAACTTGGAAGGCCGGTGCATGGCCTTGCATATGTTGGTCGCGGGCACCCGCCGAAAGGTTCAAACGGCTTCACGAAAAAAATGAAGGGTTTTGCCGGACCGCCGCGCCGATCCTAAGCCACTGATGCCATTGATTTATCTCGTTCCGGCGCCGGCGGTGGCGGGGGGTTGGGCGGCGACAGGAGCCGCCGGTTCGATGGACAATAGCGCCCGATAGGGATCGACCAGCCCCGCCCCGAACTGGGGATCGACCCCCCGGGGCCCCAGGTCACGGGCGGTGGAGGCCAGGGCACGCAGCACGGCGGCCGGGGTCAGGCTCGGGTTTCGCTCCAGCATCAAGGCGATCAGCCCTGAAACCTCGGCGGCCGCGAACGACGTACCCGACGTCATCCGATAGCCGCGGTCGAGCGTCGGCAGCCACAGATCGACGCCCGGCGCCGCGATCGCGATGTGCCGCCCGCGGTTGGCGGCGCGAAACAGTCGGTCGTCCTCATCAGTGGCGGTGACTGCGATCACGCCCGGCAGTGCGGCCGGATAGAGCGGCGGCGAATTGGGCCCGGCGTTGCCGGCTGCCGCCACCAGGACAATGCCGCGCTGCTGCGCAGCCTGAAGAATATGCACGATGGCCGGATCGCGGGCGCCTGCGAAGCTCATATTGACGACTCGTGCGCCGCGTTGCACGACCCAGTCGATGGCCCGGATGATGTTGGCGGTGGTTCCGTCATTGCTGTGACGGTGGGTCCCGAACGCGCGCGCGACCAGCAGATGCGCACCAGGCGCGGTCCCGCGCAGGCGCGCGCGGGCTGCGATAGCGCCCACGATCGACGTCCCATGCGGATGAACGCGGTCGCCGGTTCCAATGGCGTCAAACGCGTTGATGACGAGGCCGGCAAGCTCAGGGTGGCGGGTGTCGACGCCGCCGTCGACTACGCCGATGAGAACGCGGTTGCCGGTGGCGAGCCGGTGCGCCTCCTCCAGCCGCAACCGGATTGGCGCGTAAGGCTCGATGTCAGCCGGGAACGCGGCCGGCGTCGCCCTCTCCTGAAGCGTGGCGAGGTAGTTCGGCTGCACCGCCATCACCAGGCGGTCGGCTTCGAGCGCTCGCACCACCGCCGGAACCGGGCGCCGGTCGTTGATGCGCAAGCGCTGGAACGACGTCCCGGTCAGCTGAATGTTGAACGCCTGGAGCCGGGTCAGCCGATGGCGACTGGCGAGCGCATTGAGCGCCTGTTGCGAGACGTTGGACGCCACTTCGACCACCACCTCGTTGGGCACGTAGCGGCGCTCGTTGGCGGGCGGCACACCCGTACCCGGGCGCCGGCCGGACTGCACAGGTGGCGTGCTGCCGCCGCCGGACGGCGGCACCACCCCGATGGGCGGCGTGCCGGAGCCGCCGGGCGTGACGACGACGATATCGCCGCTGGGCCGCGGATAGCGGGGTGGGCGGGGATAGCGCGGCGGACGCGGATAGCGCGTCTCACCCTTCGGATAGTTGGTGCCCGCGGTGGAGGTATTTCCCGGCGGCCGGGGTCGCGGGCGCTTGGTGTTCGGATAGGTGACGGACGTGTTCTTGGTCGAGGGGCGCGGATAGTAGCTGCCCATCCCGCCCATGCTTCCGCTCATGCCGAACTGCTTGGTTACCGCACCCATCCCCCGCCACATCGGCGTGCGCGGGCGGAACGATGAGCGGCCGCCAAAACCGCCGCCACCCAGCGAAATACCGAAACCCTGGGCCGAAGCATCGCCGATCGACGGCGGCGACAGCGGCACCAGCACCAGGACTAGCGCGGCTGGTACGATCAGTCTGGGCCGGAACAGGGCGCGACGGGCGGATCTGAGGGCGGCGCGGAATACCATGTGATTGGCTCCTGCGATATCCAGCCCCTCCCCGGTTCGCAGATTGGTCCGACTACGCGGCTAATTCTTGGCCGCAATGAACTCCACGATCCTGGTCTCGGCCTTCATCCGCTGGATCGCCCGGTTGAACTCTTCCTGCGGCAGCGGCTGGGTGGTCAGCCGGATCTCATACAGACCGCCCTTTTTCGGGCCGCTCACCACGATCGCCTTGTTGATGTCCAGGAACCGCGTCACGTCCGCGACGCTTGCGTTCGGCGTGAAGCGCACGAATGCCGCTCGCGTGCCGTTGTCGTGCGACGCGAGCTCATGGCTGGTACCGCCCTGGTCCCTGACCACCACCGTGGTCAGCACCGCGGCCTGAACGATGAGCACGATCGCCGCAGCCGACGCGGCATAGGCCAGGGTGCGCGGGCTGAAGCTCGACATGAATTCGACCACGCGGCCGACGATGTTGAACGAGGCCCTCTTGGCGACCGGCGCCTCTGCATCGATCTTGGCAAACAGCCTTTCCATCGCGCGGGCGGACGGCGCACCGAGCGTTTCGTTGAGATGGATGGTCTCGTTGAGTTCCTCGCGGACCAGGTCGTAGCGACGTGCCAATTCGCGATCACCGGCGATGGCGCGCTCGACGCGGTCGGAATCCCGACGGCTCAGCGTACCGGCCGCATGCCAAGGCAGGAGGGCCTCGATGTCCTGGCGCTCGGGCGCTTCTTTGTTCAAGCTCATCATGGCCAACCTCTTTCAATTCCTGCCACTTTCAGCAGCTCTGCCAGTCGCTTGCGCGCGTAGAACATGCGCGTCTTCACCGTGTTCTCCGGGATGCCGACAATCTGGGCGACCTCTTCCACCGACTTCTCGTGGTAGTAGACCAGATCGATGATCTCCCGATGTTCTGCCGAAAGCTTCTCAAGGCACTTCCGGATTGCTGCACTCTTGTCCTTCTTCTCCAAGGCCTTTTCGGGATCGTCGGAGGGATCCTCGATTGCCTCGGCCGTCTCGTCGTCCAGTTCCTCGTCCGGACGGCGCCGCAACGCCGACAGGGCTTTGAACCGGGCAATCGCCAGCAACCACGTTGAAACCTGCGACCGTCCTTCGAACCGACCCGCCTGACGCCACACGTCAAGGAACACTTCGCTGATCAGGTCTTCCGCTACCGACTCGTCACGCACCAGACGCAGCACAAATCGATAGATGCGCACATGATGCCGTGCGAACAGCACCTGCATCGCAAGGCGGTCGCCGGTGGCAATGCGTCCGATGAGGACTTCGTCCGATGTGGATTGCATCGCCGACGGCCGACTCGTGAGGTTAGTCGCAGGGGGGAGCGACCAGGTTCAATGTTCCGGACAGTAATCCCCTGGGAAGGGCACCCCCAGCCGAGCCCCCCGAACTCGTACCCGGAGCGGTCGATCCGACTGGTCCGGCATCATATCCGAAATCCGCGCATCCACCGCATAGTCACAAATAGCCCTGTAAATTCATCCTGATAGGACCAAAACCAGCGCCCGCTTCAGGTCCCGATCCGCAGCGGGGCGTGCAGCTTCCTGAGGGCCGCCAGCACCGACAGGGCGGTGATTCTGCCGGTCCGCGGATTTTCCGATGGAACATTCTCAATGGTTAACGAAAACTTAGCGGAATCCGCCTCGACCTGGATGGTGTGGCAGTTTCGGTCGATCGTCGGGTCGGCCCAGATTTCGATGGTGGTCTCGTCCGGCCCGATCCCGGCCAGCGACAGGGCGGCCGCCACGTTCACGTTGGCCGGGAAACCGGCGGCTGCCTCGCGCGCATTGCCGGTGAAGACGCGCTTCGGCGCGTTCAGGCCCTCGACCGAAATTCCGTTCGCCACGAGATAGGGCGCACCCGCGAGTCCGTTCGGCGGCTTGCGCGTGGTCATGCGAACCGATGCGATCCGACCTTCGGCCGCCGCGGTGACGGCATCGAGGCCGAGCAAGGCTCCGGTCGGCACGATGATCTGCCCGCCCTTCTCACGCGCGAGGTCCGTCAGATGCGGACGCGACAATAGCGCGCCGGCGCTCAGCACCATGACCGCCTTTCCCGCCTCCAGCATCGGCCGGCAGATATCGTCGAAGGCGGCAGCCGGCGCACACTCCACCGCAAGGTCGGCGTAGCCGGGCAAGGCGTCGAGCTCCAGCAAAGGACAGGCAATACCCTCCCGATCGAGCCAGTCCTGCGCCTTCCGACGGTCGCGAACTGCGGCGCCAGCCAGCGACAATCCTGGAATCCCGCCGTGGATGCGGCGCGCCAGCACGCGTCCGATCGCACCCAGGCCGGCAATGGCAACACGGGTCATGAGGCACCTTCAGAGCCAGGGTCATACGCGGTGCTGCTGGTGCCGACAAGTCGCAGGCGGACGCGGGGCGTACTCCCTTGACCGTCGGCGCACCTCCGCGCAACTCTCGGGCCTTCCCAGGAGGAAAATGCGATGTTCAACAGGTGGTTTGTTCTCAGCCTTGGCGCGTTCGGCACACTCGTTGCCGCCACCGTCACCGCCTCCGCGCAGGCCTATCCGACCCGCGCGATGACCATGGTCATCCCATTTGCGGCCGGAGGCCCGACGGACGTGCTAGGCCGCGTCGTCGGCGCACGCATGAGCGAAATCCTCAAGCAGCAGATCGTCATCGAAAATGTCGGGGGTGGCGGCGGCCAGACCGGCTCGCGCCGCGTGGCGGACGCCAAGCCGGACGGCTACACCTTCGTGGTCGGCACGGTCGGGACCCACGCCCAGAGCCAGACACTCTACGCAAAGCCGCTGTACAACTCGGTCACCGACTTCACGCCGGTGGCGCTGCTTGCGCAGGTCCCGATCATCCTCACCGTGCGCAAGGACCTTCCGGTCAAGGATTTCCGGGAATTTGTCGCCTATGCGCGCAAGAACCAGCAGAAGATGAATTTCGGCCATGCCGGTGCCGGCTCGGCGACGCACCTCGGCTGCGTGCTGCTCAACTACATCCTTAAGACCGACATCAACCATATCCCGTACAAGGGCACCGGGCCGGCGATGATCGATCTCGCTGCCGGGCGCATCGACTTCCTGTGCGAGGTGATTACCACCGCCAAGCCGCACGTCGACAACGGCACGGTCCGTGCGCTGGCAATCATGGACGAACGGCGGTCTCCTGCGCTTCCCAATCTGCCGACCGCGCTCGAGCAGGGCACCAAGGACCTCGTCGCCTACACCTGGAACGCGATCTTCCTGCCCAGGAACGCACCGCCCGAGGTGGTCAAGACGCTCAACGCGGCCGCCGCCGAGGCCATGAGGTCGCCGGCCGTGCGCGACAAGCTGTCCGGCCTTGGCGCCAACATCGCGCGCCCCGAACAGTCCTCGTCGGCGTATCTGGCCGATCTGGTGAAAAGCGAGATCGCGAAATGGGCGGTCCCGATCAAGGCGGCGGGCGTTGTGATCAAGTAATCGCCGACGGATTGACGATGCTTGCTGACGACGCGTGAGCATGGCCGGGGACTGCTCCGGCCATGGTCCGTTTCAGCGCCCGGCTCAGCCAAGTTCGATCGTCTCGCTGACCTCATGGCGCAGCTGCACCGCGCCGATGGTAATCACCGCGTGCGCCGGGAGTTTCTCGTTTCCCTTGAGCCTGCCGTCGGCAAGCGCCTGCCGCACCGCCTTCTCGATCTCGCGCTGGCCGCTGACGCCAAGCGTCTTGAGGAACCTGCGGATGCTGGTGTTGAAGACGTCCTCGTTCATGATTTGCTCCATTTTGGCACAGTGCAAGTACCGCGCGATTGCCGCTTTCGGGCCGCAGAAGCCTAATGATTCCTTAATTCAGTCAAGTTGAGGCCATCGAGACAAGCACGAATGCGGCGTTCACAGCCAGGAGGGGCTTCATGAGGGCGGCCATTCGGGCGGCGGCGATGGCAATTGCGGCATTCGCCCTGTCGCATGTGGCGATGCCGGCGCAGGCACAGAACCGTCAGACCACGGCCGGGGCACCGCTGCAACTGCTGCCGGGCGCCGGCCAGGCAACCCGCACCGTCAAGGCCAAGCGAACGCCCGCAGCCGTCTCCAGATCGGCGACCAAGAAAACGGCAAAGAGCAAGGCCAAGCCCGCCACCTCGGTGACCACAACGCGCATCTCGCGCGCGAAGGCGGAACGCAACGGCAGGACCGCAACCGCCACAGCCTCGCGGCGCAACCGCACGCCCGTTCGCGCCGTGCGGAGCCGTCCGGCCCAGCGCGCCATCGCCGCAGCGGTACCCGAAATCCAGCAGCAGGATACGGCCGGGCCCCTGGCGTTCGCACCGATGCCCAGTCAACGCGCCGTGCAACCCCGCACGTCGCCAAACGAGGCATCGAAGAAGCAAGAGCCGCGCGACAACGTCATGCGCGGCGGCGATAGCGTGTCGCTGATCGGCCGGCTCCCGTGGTGGCGCAACAATGCCTTGCAACCCATCCGCTACGGCAGCGAGGAAGCGCAGAGCCAGGTGCTGGCGGCCGCCGATGCGTGGCTGGTGGCGACCGGTACGGCCGTCGCCGACGCCGTCTTGACGGGCGATATCGAGCCCGAGAGCATCGTCATCGCCGACGCCGGCGAATTCAACGCGATCGATCGCGCCCTCGCTTCGGTCCAGGTGCCGTCCAGCCCGGCGTTCTGGCATTCCCTGGTCGCGATCCTGGGCGGGGCGGTGGCAGCCGCCGCCGTGGCTGCGGCGACCGCGCGCCTGATGTTCGCCTGATGGAATGACGTCGCTTCTGTGCTAGGGACATCTCGCCACCCTGCCGCGAGGTTCCGACGTGCCCAAGCTCACCCTTGCCTGCGGTCTCTACGACCGCACCGACGCCTTGCGCACTGGCGACGTGAAGGTCGACGGCATCGACCTTGATTTCATCGCCATCACCAATCCACGCGAAATCTTCGACCGCATGGGCGGCCGGCAGGAGTTCGACGTCTCCGAATTCTCTTCGTCGGAATTCATCAGCCGATTGGGGCACGGCGACCACACCTTCGTCGCGCTCCCAGTGTTTCCCTCGCGCGTGTTCCGCCACGGCTACATCTACATCAACCGCAAGGCCGGCATCCGCAATCCGAAAGACATCGCCGGCAAGCGCGTCGGCGTACCGGTCTATACCATGACTGCCGCGGTCTGGATCCGCGGCCATCTCATGCATCAGTATGGAGTCGACCTTTCCGGCTGCCGCTGGCTCGAAGGCGCGATCAACCACGCCGGCGCCCACGGTGACCCGAGCGCGCCGCCGCTGCTCAAGCCGGTGACGATCGAGCGTGATCCCAGGGGGCGGTCGCTGAGCGAACTGCTGGCGGCGGGTGAGATCGACGTCATCATGGGCACCCAGCATCCGATCCCGCATCCCGACATCGCACCGCTGTTTCCCGATGCACGCGCCGTGGAGCGCGAGTTCGCCAGGACCACCCGTATCTTTCCGATGATGCACCTGATCGTGATCCGCCGCGAAGTCTACGAGCGCGACGCCTCGGTGGCGGGACGGCTCTACAAGGGGTTCGTCGATGCCAAGAATTATGCGTTGAAGCGGCTCAAGGGCGGTCACCATCCGGTGATGCTGCCATGGCTGCATGACGACGTGCGCGAACTCGACGAGGTGTTCGGCGGCGATCCTTATCCGTGCGGCATCGAGGCCAACCGGCCGAGCCTCGAAGCGCTGGTGCAGTATCTGGTCGAGCAGAATTTCATCCCGCGGCCGATCCCGCTGGACAACATCTTCGTACCGGTGGACAAGTCGCTGCGATAATATCTTTGTCGTCCGGGGCGCCGCGCAGCGGCGAACTCGGAATGACGCATGGATAGCGCAGTGTTACTGTCGGTGCCGAACAAGTGAGGTAGAAATCATGGGCGTCGAACAGGCGGTCACAGCAGCGGCAACTCCGGTCGATTGCGAGCGCTACCGGCTGAGGACCTTTGTCGATACCCTCGAACCCGCCGAGATCGAACGCCGTTCCGGAGCCAGCAGGCTGTCCGAGGTCGCCGCCACGCTCGAAGGCAACCCGAAGGCCGTGCTGTTCGAGGATGCGGGCGGCCATCCGCTCGTTGGCAATGCGCTGGCAAGCCGCACCCGCTTCGCCAAGGCCTTCGGCACCACGCCGCAGAAGCTCTTGCCGGAAATCCTGCGGCGGCTGCGCACGAAGCCGGAATTCGTCGAGGTCACCCGCAACGAGGCGCCAGTGCAGCAGGTGGTGATGACCGGAGCCGACATCGACCTCACCACGCTGCCGGTTCACCTGCAACATGGCAAGGACGGCGGCCCCTATATCTCCGCCGGCATGGATTTCGCGCGCGATCCCTCGACCGGCATGATCAATGTGGGCCTGCGCCGTTTCATGGTACGCGGCCGCGACACCACCGGCATCGATCTCGTGGCGCCGAGCGACCTGCGCAACATCTACCTCGCGACGCTGCAACGCGGCGAGCGGCTGCCGATGAGCGTCGTGGTCGGCGGCCATCCGGTCGACTATTTCGGCGCCACCATGCGCATGCCGGGCGACGAGATGGAACTGCTCGGCTCGCTGCGGGCGGCGCCGATGCCGCTGGTCAAGAGCATTACCAACGACCTGCGCGTGCCGGCCGACGCGGAGTGGGTGATCGAGGGCTATCTGGGCGAGGAAGGCTACCAGGAGCCGGAAGGGCCCTATGGGGAATTCCTCGGCTACTACGGCGGCGTGAAGACCAATCCGGTGTTCTACGTCACCGCCATCACGCGCCGCCATGATGCGCTGTTTCAGACGCTCACCATCGGCGGCCCAACCATGAGCCGCACCGACACCGCCCAGCTCTGCACGCTGCGCACCGAGGTGCTGATCTGGCGCGCGCTCGAATGTGCCGTGCGCGAGCCAATCGCGGTCTACGCCCCGCCGGCCACCGGCGGCGTCTACAATGTGCGCATCGCCATCCGCCAGCGCGTGCCGGGCGAAGCCCGCAACGCGATCGCGGCGGCGTTCGGCTCGCTCGCCAATGTCAAGAACGTGTTCGTGGTCGACCCTGATATCGACATCTTCTCCGACGAGCAGATGGAATGGGCGCTCGCCACGCGTTTTCAGCCTGACCGCGACTTCGTGGTGGCGAGCGCATTCCGGACCATCCCCCTCGACCCATCGCTGGCCAGTCACGGCAGCCTCGGAGCCAAGGCCGGCTACGACCTGACCATGCCGATCGGTGCACAGAAGAAGCTCGAAGCCGAGATTCCGGCGCCGCCGCACTATCAGGGCGCGCGCTTCGCTTCGGTCGAGGCGGCGCTGCGCGACGGCCCGAAATATTTCGAGAACCTGATGACGGCGCTTGGCAGCCACGACGGACGCGAGATCGTGACCGCGCTCGACGCGTTGCGCAAACAGGGCCGGCTGAAACGCGAAACCGCCGAAGGCCGCTATAGCCTGACGGATTGACGCACCGGCGGCGACCGGCCATCTGCGGCGCTACAATGCAGCCACGGCCGTGCCTTCATTCCCGCCCGAATTCCGGCCGCACACCGAGTACGACGATGACAAACGCGACCAACATGCCGCCCCACCCTTCCCGCCGGGCCTTCCTGTCCAGTGCGGTCGCCGCCACAACGGCGATGGCGATCGCGCCCGCTCGCGCAGCCTATCCGGAACGGCCGATCACGCTGATCGTGCCGTTCGGGCCCGGCGGCGCCAACGACGTGGTGGCGCGCGTGATCCAGCAGCCGCTCGCCGAGGCGCTCGGCCAGACCATCATCATCGAGAATCGCGGAGGCGCCGGCGGCAGCGTCGGCACCGGCTACGCGGCGCGCCAGAAGCCGGATGGCTACACCGTCCTGCTGGCGGCATCGGGGTTCGTCGTCAATCCGAGCTTGTTCGACAAGGTCTACTACGATCCCTACAAGGACTTCGAGCCGGTGTTCGAGTTCGCCAAGTTCCCGATCATCTTCGTGGTACGGCCCGACAGCGGCATGAAGACGATCAAGGACCTGGTCGCCCGGGGGAAGAAGGACGCAGGCAAGCTCAACTATTCTTCGCCGGGAGGCGGCACGCTGGCGCATCTCGCCGGCGAGCTTCTGAAGCTGCACACCGGTATCGATATGGTGCACGTCCCATTCCCGAGCGCCGCCCCGGCGGCACAGGCGGTCATCGGAAAGCACGTGGAGGTGGCTGCGGTTTCGATCGCCGTCGCCAAGCCGCAGATTGACGCCGGCACCCTTATCGGCCTGGCCGTCACCGGCCGCGAGCGCTGGGCCGACCTGCCGAACATACCGACCATCATCGAGGCCGGCGTGCCGCAGGCGGTGGTCGAAACCTGGCAGGGCCTCATGTTCCCGGCGGGAACACCGAAGGAGATCGTGGACCGCATGGCGGCTGCCATGCTCGCCGTCGTCAAGCGGCAGGATGTACGCGACCGGATGTTCAAGGCCGGCTTCCAGTGGAGCGCGGCGGGACCGGCCGAATTTCGCAAGCGCGTGCTTGATGAATTACCGAAATGGAAGGACCTCATCCAGCGCGCCCGCATCAAGGTCCAGGGCAAAGGCAAGTAGGTTCGGTCGAACGACAAACCAGCGAGCGGGGGGACAGTGTGGCTGCACCGGTGATGTTCGAAACGAAGGATGGCTGTCTCGACGTCATCCTCAACCGCCCGGACGAGGGCAACCTCATCACCAACGACATGGGCGGCGAGATCGCACGCGCGCTGCGCGCGCTTGGACCCGACATCAAGCTGATCCGCATCCGCGGCAACGGCGCGCATTTTTCGCAAGGGCGGCAGGCACCGAAGATCGACCGCGACACCATGACCACGCTTGACATCCGCTACCACATCGCGGAGGTGCCGTTGGAGCTCTACGGCGCGGTGAAGGAGGCGCGCGCACCGACACTCGCCATCGTGCAGGGCGAGGCGCTCGGCGTCGGCTGCGCGCTCGCCGCCGTATGCGATATGACAATCGCCGCCGACACCGCCGTGTTCCAGGTGCCGGAGCTCGATCACAACATTGCGCCGACGCTGGTGATGTGGGCGTTCCTCAACCGCGTGCCGTACAAGACCGCCGCTTATCTCGTCTATTCGCGCGAGCGGATCTCCGCGGCGCGCGCCGAAGCGCTCGGGCTCGTCACAAAGGTGGCGCCTGCGGCAAGCCTCGCGAGCGAAGCCGAGGCGCTGACACAAAGCCTGCTGAGCCGGCGGGTCGCGGCACTGCGCGGCATCAAGGAGTTCCTCACCAATTCAGGCCGCATGGACCCGGTCAGCGCCGTCGCCTACTCCTCGGCGCTCAATGCGACGCTGATGACCTCGGCGCCGCCGCCCACGGGCGGGCCGCACCGGTAGATGCAGTCGTTCCGGAGCGCGCCGAGCGCGGACCCGGAATCCGCAACCTTTGTCTTCCCCTGAGCAAAAATAACACGAATATGGATTCCGGGCTCTCGCTTCGCTCGGCTTCGGAATGACGGAACGGCACCATGGAATTCGGAATTTTCGATCACTGTGACGCCAACGGCCTGCCGCTGGCGCAGTTCTACGACAACCGCTTCAAGATCGTGGAAGCCTACGATCGCGCGGGCTTCTATTGCTACCACGTGGCCGAGCACCACGCGACGCCGCTCGGGCTTGCCGCCTCCCCCGGCGTCTACCTTGCGGGCGTCGCGCAGCGCACCAAGCGGCTTCGGTTCGGTCCGCTGGTCTACACGCTGCCGCTCTATCATCCGCTGCGGATCACCGAGGAGATCTGCATGCTCGACCAGATGAGCGGGGGCCGCATGCAGGTCGGCATCGGGCGCGGCATCTCGCCACTGGAGACCAAGGGTTTCGGCATCGATCCCGCCGAACGGGTCGCGCGCTACGAGGAGACGCGACAGGTGATGATGCAGGGCTTCACGCAGAAGGCCGTGAACTTCCAGGGCAAATTTTTCACCTTCAACGACGTGCCGATGGAGCTCGAGCCGTTTCAGAAACCGCACCCGCCGATCTGGATCGGGGCCGCCACCACCGACTCGGCCGCGCGCGCCGCGAAGAACGGCCACAATTTCGTGTCGCTCAGCACTGCCGCGGAGACGCGCGAGCTGATCGATCGCTACCGCGCCTCCTGGAAGGAGGCACACGGCGACGCGCCGCTGCCGAAGCTCGGGCTCGGTCGCTTCATTGTCGTCGGCGATACCGACGCTGCGGCGCTGGCACTGGCGCGACGCGCCTACCGCCGGTGGCACGACAGCTTCCATCACCTGTGGCGCAAGCACGGCACGGTGCCGACGGCCGGCGAACGCGCACGCGAGTTCGATGAGATCATGGACGGCGGGCGCGGCGTCGCCGGCACGCCCGCGACCTGCATCCGGATGCTGCGGGAACAGCTGGCCGAGTCGGGCGTCAATTATTCGGTGGGCCAGTTCGTGTTCGGCGACATGAGCCTCGAGGAGGCGCTGGGCTCGATCACCCGGTTCGTCGGCGAGGTGATGCCGGCGGTGCGGCAATCGCTCCCATGAGGCGTTCGATGGCACTGCTGTAGGGTGTCGGCATCCACGAGGTTCGCCATGAAGAAAGCAATAGCAGCCCTCCTCCTTGTCGCCCTCCCCTGTGCACCCGCGGCCGCGCAGCAGACCACGATCATTGTCGGTTATCCGCCGGGCGCCAGTTACGACATCTACATGCGCACCTTCGCACGCCACCTGGGCAAGCACCTGCCCGGCAATCCCACCGTGGTAGCGCAGAACATGGCCGGTGCCGGCAGCCTGCGCGCCGCCAATTTCCTGTTCAACGCCGCACCGAAGGACGGAACCACCATCGGCATGTTCGCGCGCGGGCTTGCGATGCAGCCGCTACTCGATGCCGCCGGCATTCAATACGACGCGCGCAAGTTCAACTGGATCGGCAGTCTCACGTCGGACGTGAGCATGGTGCTGGCGTGGCACACGCGGCCATTCAGGACGCTCGACGATGCCATCAGGAACGAGATGATCGTGGCTGGCACCGGCTCTGGCGCCGACAGCGTCATCTTCCCCTACATCCTCAACGGCGTCCTCAATACCAAGTTTCGGGTGATCACCGGCTATCCCGGCGCCACCGATTTCCTCCTGGCGGTGGAGCGAGGCGAGGCGGACGGCACCGCCGGCGTATCCTGGAGCAGCATCAGCGCCGGCAAGGCTGACTGGATCGCCGGCAAGAAGATCAACATCCTGGTCCAGCTCGGCCTGAAGAAGCATCCGGACATGGGCGCCACGCCGCTGGTGATGGACTACGCCAAAGGCGATTCCGACCGCGGCGTGCTGGAGCTGATCTTCGCCCGACAGGCCATGGCCTATCCGATCGTGGCGCCGCCCGGCGTGCCCCCGGAGCGGGTCGCCGCGTTGCGGCAGGCGTTTGCCGCCGTGGTCAAGGACCCGGAGTATCTCGCCGACGCCAGGAAGCAGCATCTCGAAACCGAAGCCATGCAGGGCGCCGAGATTGCCGCCTTGATCGAGCGCATTTACGCGAGTCCGCCGACGGTAATCGCCCGTGCCCGGGCCGCACTGGAGGATGGAAAAAAGGTCACCAAGAAGCGGTAGCGCGGTATAACTCCCAGGCAGGGAGTGATCGGGATGAGCGCGCCGGACAGCGCCGTCGACCTACAGACGAAGCGGCCTGCCGTGCCGGCCGCCGCCGTCGAGGATATCGGCGAAGCGCAGCGGCTTGCCGCGCGTCGTCGCGAACGGCTGATGAGCATCGGCTCGCCGCTCGGGCTGCTGCTGGCCTGGGAGCTCGCGGCGCACATCGGATGGGTCGATGTGCGGTTCTTTCCGGCCCCGACCACGATCATCGGCGTGCTCATCGAGCTGACCCGATCCGGCGAACTCATCGAGCACGTCGCCATCAGCCTGCAACGCATCGTGCTCGGCTTCTTTCTCGGCGGCATCCCGGCCGTGATCATCGGCATCAGCATGGGCATCTGGCGGCCGGTGCGCGCACTGGTCGACCCGTTGATCTCCGCCCTCTTTCCAATTCCGAAAAGCGCGCTCGTGCCGCTGATCCTCCTGATCTTCGGTCTTGGCGAGATGTCCAAGGTGGCAATGGTGGCGATCGGCGTGTTCTTTCCGATCGCGATCAATTCGACCGCCGGCGTGTTGCAGATCAACAAGGTCTATCTTGACGTCGGCAAGAGCTTCAAGGCCGGCCGCTGGGACACCTTCCGCACCATCGCGCTGCCGGGCGCGCTCCCCTTCATCATGACCGGCGTGAAGCTTGGCGCCGGCATCGCGCTGATCCTGATCGCGGTGACCGAGATGGTCGGCGCCAAGAGCGGCATCGGCTACATGATCTGGAGCGCGTGGGAGATCTTTGCCGTACCCAAGATGTATGTGGGCCTGTTCACCATCGCATTGATCGGCTTTGCAGTCACCTTCCTGTTGCGCGAGGTCGAGCGCTGGGTGATCCGATGGAAGCCGGACGTGTGACGACGGCGACGCTAGCGGGGCGCCCGAAAATCCGCATCAAGCACCTGATCAAGCGGTTCCAGTCGCTGGTCGCCGTCGACGACGTGTCGATCGACATCGAGGAAGGCTGCTTCTTCGCCATCGTGGGTCCGTCGGGCTGCGGCAAGACCACGATGCTGCGCATCCTCGGCGGACTGGAAACCGTGACCGGCGGTGAAGTGTCGATCGCCGATCCGAAGCCGGGGCGGCCGCAATATTCCATGATCTTTCAGGGCGACTCGATCTTCCCGTGGATGACGGTGTGGGACAACGCGGCCTATGGCCTGCGCATGCGCAAGGCGCACGCGGACACGATCAAAGCGTCGGTCGCGATGTGGCTCGACCGTACCGGGCTCACGCCGTACGCCAGGCTCTACCCGCATCAACTCTCCGGCGGCATGCGGCAGCGGGTGTCGATCGCGCGCGCCTTTGCCAACGATCCCGAGGTGCTGCTGATGGACGAGCCGTTTTCGGCGCTCGACGAGCAGAACCGCACCATTCTGCAGCAGGAGCTGCTGCGCATCTGGGAGGTGGACAAGAAGACGGTGGTGTTCATCACCCACTCGGTCGACGAGGCGGTGACGCTCGCCGACAAGATCATGGTCATGACGGCGAGCCCGGGGCGCACCAAGACCATCATCGACGTCGACCTGCCGCGCCCGCGCAACGTGCTCGAACTGCGCAACGACCCGCGCTACGGCCGCATTGTCTACGGCATCTGGGGCCACCTCAAGGACGAGGTCGAACGGGCGAGGGTGTAGGCACCCGGTCGCCCGACCGTCCGGCTTGCTTGTGGGCGGCCCGCCTCTCCTCTATCCTCCGCCGCAAACAAACAAACTGGGATGGGGAGGAACCGATGAGAATTCTCGCAGCCGCGACCGCGTTGGTATGCACCGCCGCGCTTGCCTTCGCGGTCGAAGGCATGGACTGGGCGTACCCGGTAACGCCGAAGGGCAAGGGAAAACCCGACAACGAGAAGATGTTGACCATCCCCGGCAGCAAGAAGCAATACACGGCGGCCCAGATCGGCGACGGCTTCAATCCGCCGGATTGGTTCCCGGATGAACATCCGCCGATGCCAGCAGCGGTCGCGACCGGACGGCGACCGGCATTCCGCGCCTGCGCCCTCTGCCACCTGCCGACCGGCGGGGGCCATCCCGAATCAGCCAACATGGCGGGCCTTCCGGCGCGCTACCTGATCCGTGCGATGGAGGAGTACAAGGCGGGCAACCGCATCGGCATCCGCGCCAACACCATGATCGAGATCGCCAAGGCGATCACCGACGACGAGGTGCGGGCCGCGAGCGAGTACTACGCCAGCCTCAAACCGCATGCGCGCCAGAAGGTGGTCGAGAGCGCGACCGCACCGAAGAGCTTCGTCGGCGGCGGTGGCATGCGCTATGCGCACGCCGATGGCGGCTCCGAACCGATCGGCAGCCGGATCATCATCATTCCGGACAGCGCACAAGGCGCGCAACGCCGCAATCCCAAGTCCAACTTCGTGGCCTATGTGCCGCCGGGCAGCATCGCGAGCGGCCAGGCGCTCGCGTCCGGCGGCGGCGGCAAGACCATCGCCTGCGGCATCTGCCATGGGCCGGCGCTGAAAGGACTCGGCGACGTGCCCGGCATCGCCGGCCGCGACCCCACCTACACCTTCCGGCAGCTCTACGACATGCAGCAGGGCCGCCGCAAAGGCGATGCCGTCGCGCTCATGAAGGCGGTTGTGGAGAAGCTCTCGATCGGCGACATGATCGCGCTGTCCGCCTATACCGCTTCGCTCGAGCCGTAGCGCCGGACGACGCGCGCGAAAATTTGACCGGCCCGCCGCCCGATGCGGCTGGCGGGACCGGGGGCGGCGGCGGTATTCTCGCCGCATGAATCGCAGTCTTGCACCAGACGGGTCGCCGATGCAGCCCTGGCGCTTGGCGCTGGCACGGTGCCGACGATTGCTGGCCATGGCAGCCGCCGCGACCGTCGTGGCGGCGTCTGCGGCGTCCGCCCAGTCGACGGCGGTCGATGATCTCTTGTCGGCGGTGGTGCAGCTGAAGACCTACATCAATCCCGACGGCCGGACGGTGAAGGGGCTGGGTCAGCAGCGCAACGGCTCCGGTATCGTCATCGACGATAACGGCCTCATCCTCACCATCGGCTACCTGATGGTGGAGGCTCATTCCGCCGAGCTGGTCACCAATGCCGGTCGCAAGGTCGCCGCCGACGTCGTCGGCTACGACCACGACACCGGCTTCGGGCTGCTGCGCGCCGCCGAGCCGCTCAAGCTCAAGCCGCTGCTGCTCGGCAAGTCGTCGGAGCTGAAGGAGCGCGATCAGGTGCTCGCTGCAAGCTTCGGCGGCCGCGCCGGCATCGCGCCTGCCTATGTCATGGCCCGGCGGGAATTCGCCGGCGCCTGGGAGTATCTCATCCCGGATGCGATCTTCACCGCGCCGGCGCACTCGGAATGGAGCGGGGCCGCCCTGGTGTCGCGCGAGGGTAAGCTGGTCGGCGTCGGCTCGCTGGTGGTCGGCGACGTGACCGGTCAGGGTAAGAACCTGCCCGGCAACATGTATGTGCCGATCGACCTCCTGCCGCCGATCCTGGCGGACCTCATTGCCGCCGGACGCGTCTCAGGTCCGGGACGGCCGTGGCTCGGCCTCAACGCCGAGGAATTGCGCGGACGCGTGTTTGTCAGCCGCGTGACGAGCGAAGGTCCGGCAGAGAAGGCGGGGATTCACGCCGGCGACATCATCGTCGGCGTCAACGGCGAAGCGCCGCGATCGCTCGCCGATTTCTACCGCAAGGTTTGGGCGCTCGGTGGCGCCGGCGCATCCGTCCCGCTCGACCTGCTCCAGGATGCGGGCGTCAAGCGTATCGAGGTGAAGTCGATCAACCGGCTCGATCACCTGCGGCTCAAATCCACGTTCTGATTTCCGGCAAGCTGGTATACTGCGTGCGGGCTCCCGGCCGGGAGCGCGTCAGCATACCGGGGTGATCATGCCAAATCCGCCGCGCCGGGTCGTGACCGGTCACAACGCCGAGGGCAAGTCTATATTCATCGCCGACGGACCGACGCCGCACGTATTCCAGCGCAGTCCCGGCAGCGCCATAGTTATGGAGCTGTGGGAAACCCATTCCACCCCGGCCGACAACCGCGGCAATGCCGACGCCATTGCGCGCGGGTTTCGTCTGCCGCCGCCCAGGAACGGCAGCGTATTCCGCATCATCGAATATCCGCCCGACAAGGAACGGCTGAAGGCGTTGGCCGCCGAGCGTGCCGGCCCCGACGACGGTTCGGGCTGGAACGAAGCCGCCGACAAGGGAAATCCGCGGCACCTCGGATTCCACAAGACCAATTCGATCGACTATGCCATCGTCCTGTCCGGCGAAATCCACGCGCTGATGGACGAAGGCGAAGTGCTGCTGAAGGCCGGCGACGTCCTCGTCCAGCGCGGCACCAACCACGCCTGGAGCAACCGCACCGACGAGCCCTGCATCGTCGCCTTCGTGCTGATCGACGCCGATCCGGCATGATCATGCAGCGCCAAGACCCATGGAATCGGGGAGGAAGATGAGATGCCCATGAGCGAGAACGTGCGCCGCGTCGTCACCACGGTCGACGCCAACGACAAGGCGGTCGTGCTGTTCGACGGTGACAATCCGCACACCGTCAAGCGCCCGGACCGGCCGACCGTTTCGCGGCTGCTGTGGGTCACAGGCGAAACGCCGGCCGACATCAGCGGGTCGGCGGACCGCGCCGCGCTGGCCATGGGCAAGATCGGCATCTCGCCGCCGCCCGGCGGCTCGGTGTTCCGCATCGTGGAGTTTCCGCCGGTCGGACCGGAGGTCGACAAGCTCGACCCCAGCCATCTGCACCACCAGATCGGCGGCGACGCGCCCAAGCGCGGCCTGCCGCCGCGCCATCCGTTCATGCATCGCACCCGCACCATCGACTACGCCATCGTCATGCACGGCGAGATCGACATGCTGCTGGACGATTCGGAAATCCACCTGAAGGCCGGCGACGTGCTGATCCAGCAGGGAACCAATCATGCCTGGGTCAATCGCGGCAAGGAAACCTGCCGCATCGCCTTCATCCTGATCGATTCGAAGGAGCCCTGACGACCGCGCGCTACCCGCGGCGGCCGCCGAACAGCCGCTTGATCGCGTCCCAAAGGACCTTCGCCATCAGCGTGAAGCCGGATATCGGCTTCGCGGCCGGCGGCTGCGCCGCGGCCGCCGGCACTTCGGCCGCCGTGTCGGCCTGTGCCGATGCCGGCGACAGCGGCGGCGCCTCCACCGTGGCGCCCTCGCGCGCGATCTGCGCTTTGAGGTTGTCGGCGAACTGCTTCATGATCTGCGCCGCGGTGGCCTGGATCATGCCCACGCCGCGGCCGTATTGCGCGACCGAACCCGACAGCGTGAGGTTCGTGTGGACCAGCACCCTGGCGGCGTCGCCGGGGGCGTCCTCGATGCGGAACGAAGCGAGCGCATGCGCGCCGCCGCGGCCCTTCGAGTCGGTGCCCTGCGCCTTGACGCGCGCGGTGCGGTTGGCGCTGTCGATCTCCTCGAACGTCACCAGTCCGGCGAAGGCCAGCGCCACCGGCCCGAGCCGCACGGCGACCCTGCCCTTGTAGTTGCGCTCGTCGACGACTTCGGTGAGCTCGGCGCCCGGCATGCACGGCGCAATTCGCCGGATATCCATCAGCACAACCCAGGCTTCCGCGGGCGTCAGCGGCACCTCGAAGGAATTGTCGAATTCCACGGAACCCCTATTCGTTCACTGCTTGCGCCACGCCGCCATGCGCGCGTGACCAGCCGGTCGGATCGCGCATGAAACTTTCGACCTCGGCGAGCTTGCCGGCATCGAACGTCCCAGATTTCTTGGCGACGTCCAGCACATCCCACCAGGTCGCAAGATGATGCATCGTGACGCCGAGATCGCCCAGAATCGTCTTGGTCTCCGGAAAGATGTCGTAGAAGAAGATCACAAAGGTGTGCTCGACGACGGCGCCGGCCTCGCGCAAGGCCTTGCAGAAGTTCACCTTGCTGCCACCATCGGACGTCATGTCCTCGACCAGGAGCACGCGCTGGCCCTCGTCGAGCTGGCCCTCGATCTGGGCGCCGCGCCCGAAACCCTTCGGCTTCTTGCGGACGTACAACATCGGCAGCGAAAGCCGGTCCGCGAACCAGGCCGCAAACGGAATCCCGGCGGTCTCGCCGCCGGCAACCGCGTCGAACTGCTCGAAACCCACATTGCGCTGCACCGTCGCGACGCCGAAATCGATCAGCGTCTGCCGCACGCGCGGAAACGAGATCAGCCGCCGGCAATCGGTATAGACCGGACTTGCACGCCCGGACGTGAAAATGAACGGCCGGTCGCCCATGAAACGCACGGCATTGACTTCGAGGAGCATCTTGGCCGTCAGCTCGGCCATCACCTTGCGGTCGGGGAACCCTGCAGCGGTCATTGGCGCTCCGTCTCTCTGCCAACTCCGGATGTGACCGGCCGCGGCCGAAATATCAATATGCTTTAGGCGCTTATCCCAAGCCGCCTGGACCGCGCCCGGACTGCCCGCGTTGACAATTTCATCAAATCTGCCAAGGGTTTCTCAGCATCCCCTTGCGTCGCGGCGCAGCGCCGCGATCAGGTCCGACGGAGCCGCCCGTGTCCGAAGACGCGACCGCCATCGCCCCGGCCGCCGAGGCAACGCCCGGCCACAATCGCTTTGCCGACGTGGTCTGGGAACGCAAGACCAAGCACCGTGTCTTCGTGCGTGCGCTGGAGGGCACCTACGGCAACCTCGTCAAGGAGCTGTTCGAGCAGCCGCGCGTCTACAAGACCCGCGACCTGCAATGGAAGGGCGGCCCGCAGAGCTACGGCAAGAAGATCGTCAACCCGCAGGCGGTGAAGATCGCCCAGTCGATCGAGACCCACATGGAGGTCTACACGCCGGGGGCGCGCACCTCCAAGCACGGCCATATGAATTCGGCGGTGTTCTACTGCCTGAAAGGCCGCGGCCACGACATCCACGACGGCAAGCGCCACGACTGGGAAGCCGGCGACGCGTTGATCGTCGAGAACGCCTGCGTGCACCAGCATTTTTCCGAGGAGGACGAGCCGGAGACTATCGTCCTCGTGATGAAGGCGAAGCCGCTGTTTCTGTTCATGCACATGCTGTTCCAGAAGATCGCGGAAATGCCGCCCAAGACCGGCACCGAGGCGCAGCTCAACTACAACCCGCCCGGCGATCTGTAGCATTCGACCGGGTTAGGCCGGTGCGCGCTACGCGCGCGCCTCGCCTTTCGCAAAAATCTCGTCATAGTAGCGCTGCGAAGCGGTGGTGATCTCCCACCAGTGCCGGTTGAGATCCTGGAGCTTGAAGGAGCGGATGCCGGCCTGCTCCTCGATCGGTCCGACCGTGCGGATGCCGTAGGTGTCCTTCTGCGCCAGCGCCGCGGCGTGGGCGGAATCCACCTCCGCCGCGGTCGCGACCGACAGCTTGAAATGGTTCTGCGGCCCCTGCTCCTTGGCTTCCGCGTCTTCAATGCGTACGCATACGACCGACCACGGTCCTCCCTTCCACAGGTACTGCGCCTCCGGCAGCGGGCGCACCACGTCGATACCCAGGAACTCGGTCAGGAAGCGGCGCGTGGCCGCGATGTCGCTGCATTCGATGGTGCCGTGCGAAAGCAGCTCAGGTTTGATCATGGGCTCGGGCATGCCGGTTGCTCCTACCGCGCGCCGCCAGAACGACGCTCAGTGCTGGTCGCCCTTTTCGCGCAGCGTGGTGTAGAGCAGCTCCGGCGTGCGGTACTCGATCTCCCACCAGTTGCTGTCCCCGTCGACGAAATAGAACGCGTAGGAGCCGTGCCGGAAGCGCGGCTTCTGCACCCGGCCGATTCCGAAATCCTTCTGGTGGGCGCTGACTTTTTCGAACGCGGCATCAACGGCGGCCTGGCTCGAGACGAACACACCCCAGTGATTGAGCATCTCCTGCGGCACTTCGACCTTCGCAACTTCGCGGGCCTCCAGCACCCAGTAGGGCTGGCCGGCGAGCGCGCCGCCGGGCTGATGGCCGCTCTCGCGCACCAGCAGCGTCCCCGGCTCGGGTTCGACGCATTCAAGACCCAGCAGTTGCTCGCACATGCGGCGCGTGCAGCCGATGTCGGTGGTCACGAAGGTGCCGCTGATGAGCTGCGTAGGCTTGACATGCGGCGCGACTGTCGTTGCTGTGCTCATCCTGCCTCCCCGTCGCGTTGTCAAAGATCCAGTACCAGCGTCTCGTTCGGCAGCGCCCGCGACACGCACACCTGAATTTCGCGCTCGCGCTGTTCGTCTGTCAACACCTCGTCGCGATGGTCGGCCTTCCCGGACAAGAGAGCGACCCGGCAAGTGCCGCACACACCCTCCTTGCATAGGGTCTTGATCTTGAATCCGTTGGCCCGCAGCACGTCGAGGATCGACTTGTCGGCCGGCACCGTCAGAGTCCGGCCCGCGCGGGCGAGTGTGATCTCGAAGGCCTGGTCGGAGCTGCGCGGCGCCACGTCGGCTTCCGCGCTGCGGAACAGTTCGTAGTGCACGGTGCCCTTGGGCCAGTCGCGCGCCGCTTCGCGCACCGCGCGGATCAGCCCGGCGGGCCCGCACACATAGACATGGGCCGCGGATGCGCGCTTCGACAACAGTGCCGCCACGTCGAGCCCGCGGGACGGATCGCCGCCATCGAGATGCAGGCGGAAGCGCTCGCCCAGCAATGCCGCCAGCTCGTCGGCATAGGCCGCGCGCTCACGGTCGCGGGCGCAGTAGTGCAGCGTGAAATTCGCCCCACGTGCCAACAACCGGTGGGCCATCGATTTGAGCGGCGTGATACCGATGCCACCACCGATCAGGATGTGGGTATCCCCGGCCTCGTTGAGCGCAAAGTTGTTCGCCGGCGGCGTCGCGACCAGCCGGTCGCCCTCGCGCAAGCGATCGTGAACGAACGTCGATCCGCCGCGGCTGTCGGCCTCGCGCAGCACTGCGATGACATAACGGTGTGTCTCGATGGGATCGTTGAGCAGCGAATAGGAGCGTTCCAGCCCGTTGCCGAGCGTCACGTCGATGTGGGCGCCGGCGGTAAACGCCGGCAGACTGCCCTCGTCGGCCACCAGCTCGACCTGCCTGATCGAGGGGGTCACCGCCGTCAGCCGCCGGACATGCAGATTCAGCACGCACGCCTCTCGATCGCCGATCCCGCCGCTCTAATTCCGGGAAGTCATGTCGCCGTGCGCGTAACCACTGCGCGCGCGGTCCATCGCCTCCGCCTCCGAGTAGCCGAGCATCATTGCCTCCATCACGCGGCGCAGCGGGTCCTCGCCGAGCGACATGTGGGCGGCAAGAAACCCGGCCAGCCGCGCGAACACGACGGGCTGCACGATCAGCCGCTCGTAGCGCCGGTCGGCCGGTGTCTGCTCGCAATCCTTGACGGCGCGCCCGAGCGCGTCGGAGAACAGCTTCTCCATGTACTGCGGCGTGTCGGCGGGCAGCGCACTCTGCGGCGCCTGCGACAGCAGTTCGCGGGCGTGCGCGATGAAACGCGCGTAGAGCGTCGCCTCGAGCTTGCCCTCATTGTCATCTTCGTCCAGGTCGCCGCACATGATGCTCTCTCTTGGTCATTCCCGGGCGCGCGAAGCTCCAACCCGGAATCGATAGTCACAGAACCCTGAAATCGACACGCCCTCGAACAAGACGTTGGCGTATGGATTCCGAGTTCCGGCCTTTGGCCGCCCCCGAAATGACGCCGAGAATCAATAGCCCTCCGCATTCTCCAGCTGCTCGAACCAGTCGAAGCCCATCGGCTTGATGATGCGCGAGTTGATCACGATGATGCGCGCCTCGTTGTCCGGATCGGCGTTGAAATGTTTGTGGATGCAGTAGGGCGGGATGTAGACGAAATCGCCCTGCTCCCAGTCGTAGCGCTTGGGTTCGGCGTCCCACTCAAACTCCATCACCTCGTGGACGTCGAACTTCACGTCCCAGTGCAGGTCGTACCCACGGCCCTCGACCACGTAGAACACTTCCTCCGACAGATGCCGGTGCTTGCCCGACGCCTTCCCGCCCGGCAGGAACTGCATGTAGATGTCGAGGCAGCATTCCTTGGTGTTCATCTTTTCGTTGATGATGTGCTTGATCAGGCCGTCGGGCGAGCGCTCGAACGGCATATCCTGGCCCTTCACGACATTCATGCGCCCCTGGTATTCCTTGCGGAACTCCTCCGACGCCTTCAATGCCTCGGCGTAGAAGTCGACCTCCTGATTGCGCAGATGGGCCTTGGCACGCTCGCGCGGATCGATGACGCTCATTTGCTTGGTCTCCTTACAGGTCCTTCGGCGGCGTGTAGGCCAGTTGTTTAGCGGTCGCGTCCTTGGGTGGAAACTCCGCCACCTTCTGGAACATCATGTGCATGAACAGGAACAAGGGCTTTGCCTTCATGACCAGCACGATCGACTCATCGTCGGGCTCGTCGCTGAAATGCTGGTGCACGCAGGCATTCTCGACCAGCAGCGCGTCGCCCGCCTCCCAGTCCATGCGGCGGCCGTCGTGCACGTCGTGGCCCTTGCCCTTGAGCACGTAGAACACCGCCGAGTTCATGTGACCGTGCTTCTGGCCGTAGCCGCCGGGCGCGAACACCTCGATGTGGGTCTCGATCGACTGGGCGATCCTGGCCGACTGCGGATTGATGATCTTCTTGCCGTAGAACGACGGCCCGCCCTTCCACTGGTGATCGCGGCTCTTGTAGACCCGCGGCTGGTTGAACAGGTCCTTGACCAGGTTGCCGTAGGTGCCTTCCAGCGCGCGTACGAACACGCGCTTGCGGGTCCAGCGCTCCCACACCACCTCCTCGCCCTTGACGTTGTGCCCGGGGCCGGGTGGGGCTTCGTCCCGGCTCAGGATGGCGTCGGTGGCATCGCTCAATGCGGTTCTCCCGTCGTCGTGGCGGTCGCCGTCCCAGCCCTGCTTGGTCCGGCCAGAGCGGGGACGACAAGGACCGAAAATAGGGTACAGTTACAGCCTCCGCCATACCGGAGTCGCCATGAAGAAGCTATTGCCCGCCATTGCATTTGTCGCCCTCCTGGCGGTTGCCGTCAGCGCGCAGGCGCAGAGCTATCCCACACGTCCCGTCAGCATGATCGTGCCGTACCCGCCGGGTGGCCCGACCGAGACGCTCGGTCGGATCTTTGCCGAACGGTTCCGTATCGCGCTCGGGCAGCCGGTGATCATGGAGAATGTGGCCGGCGCCGCCGGCACCATCGGCACCACGCGCGCGGTCCGCGCGGCGCCCGACGGCTATACCATCAATTTCAGCAACGTGGCGTCACACGTATTCGCCAGCATCGTCTACACCAATCTGAAATACGACGTGCTGACCGACCTGGAACCGATCGCGCTTCTGACGACCTCGCCGTTCTGGCTGATCGCGAGCAGCAGCGTACCGGCCAGGGATTTGCCGGAACTCATCGCCTGGCTCAAGGCAAACCCTGCCCGGGCAACGTTTGGGATCGTCGGAACCGGCAGCCCGGCGCATCTGTGCGGCGTGCATTTCCAGAACCTGACCGGCGCGAAGCTCAACTTCGTGCCCTACCGCGGCGCCGGTCCCGTCATCCAGGACCTGATCGGCGGACAGATCAGCCTGTCGTGCCTGGAAGCGACCGCGAACAGGCCGGTGGTGCAGAGCGGAAAGATCAGGGCCTTTGCGCTGTTGGCGAAGAACCGCTGGCCGCCGATGCCGAACGTGCCCACCGCCGACGAAGGCGGCGTGAAGGGCCTCTACCTGCCTTTCTGGCACGCCTTGTGGGTGCCGAAGGGTACGCCGGCGGCGATCCGCGCACGCCTCAATGCGGTGGCAGTCGAGGCTCTGGCCGACGACGCCATGCGCAAGCGGCTGATCGGCATCGGCGTCGAACTGCCGCCGCGCGAGCAGCAGACGCCGGAGGCACTGCGGGCCTTTCACAGGGCCGAGATCGACCGCTGGCGTCCGATCATCGAAGCGGCCAAGATCAAACCGGAATAGCGAGCGGCGGGAACCAAGGCGGAGCGAAAGACATGCAGAAGACCTACGACCGCGCGGCCGAGGACCTCGGAAATTCCGTGCATCTCGAGCACGTCAACGTGCAGATCCCGGACCAGAGGGTCGCCGGACTGTTCTACGTCGTCGGGCTCGGGCTCACGCGCGATCCCTTTCTCAACGTGGCCGACAACAACATGTGGATCAATGTCGGTCGCAGCCAGTTCCACCTGCCGACCGGCAACCCGCAGGTTCTGCGCGGCCACACCGGCATCGTCATGGAGGGTCGCGAGGCACTGCTCCAGCGGCTTGCGGGCGTGCGCAAGAAGCTGGAAGGCACGCGCTTCGGCTTCTCCGAGCGCAACGACCACGTCGAGGCGATGTGCCCCTGGGGCAACCGCATCCGGGTCTACGAGCCCGACGCGGCGCGTTTCGGCCGCATCACGCTCGGCTTCCCCTATGTCGAGTTCGACGTTCCGGCGGGGACGGCAAAGGGCATTGCCGAATTCTACCGGACGATCATCGCCACGCCGGCCGAGGTGGTGAACGGCGACGGCACGGTCGCGCGCGTCACCGTGGGTCGCAATCAGTACATCCTGTTCCGTGAGACCGACCTGCCGCTGCCCGACTTCGACGAACATCACATCCAAATCTACGTCGCGGACTTCTCGGGGCCGCACCGGCGGCTGGGCGAGCGCGGCCTCGTGAGCCGCGAGGACAACCAGTATCAATACCGGTTCCGCGACATCGTCGATCTCGACTCGGGCAAACTCCTGTTCACCGTCGAGCACGAGGTGCGAAGCCTCACGCATCCGATGTTCATGCGCCCGCTGGTCAACCGCAATCCGGCACAGACGCCGCGCAACTTCGCGCCTGGTTACGAAGCGGCGCCGTGGGCGATGGGCCCGGAGCACTACGACGACCAGCCGCAGCGGCCGATGTAGGCGGCCTACTTCGCCGCAGTCACCCTTATCTCCACCATCTTGGCGGGCGATTGCAGACGCGCCTCGATACAGGCGCGCGCCGGGGCGCAGCCGTGCGGCACCCAGGCGTCCCACACCTTGTTCATTTCGTCGACGGTGCGGATGTCCTGGAGCCAGATCGTGGCCTGCACGAGCTTCGACTTGTCGGTGCCGGCCTTGGCCAGGAGCGCGTCGATCGCGGCGAGGATCTCCTGCGTCTGCGCCGCCACGCTCTGGCCCGCCGTCTTGTCGGCGGTTAGGCCGGCGACATAGACGGTGTCGCCATGCACGACGACGCGGCTCAGGCGGGCCCCGGTTTCGAAGCGCTGAATGGTCAATTGATCCTCCCTGGCTCTCGACAACGCATGCGGTGTGTCTTGCCGCAAGCGTTGTATAGTGGTCGGCCGGATTTTCAAATGCAGGATGACCGCAGATGACCGCCATCAAACGCCGCCAATTTCTGACGCTATCGGCCGCGGCCCTGACCGCGCCGGCCACAGCGTGGGCGCAGGCCTATCCGGCGCGGCCGGTGCGCATCATCGTGCCGTTCGCGCCCGGCGGCCCGACCGATGTCGCCGCCCGCATCATCGCCCAGCGGCTCAGCGAACGGCTTGGCCGCAACTTTCTGGTCGAGAACGTCGCCGGTGCCAGCAGCAATATCGGCACCGCACAGGCCGCCAAGGCAGCGCCTGACGGCTACACGATCCTGGTCACGGTCAACAATCTCGTCATCAACCCCTCGCTGTTCGAGAAGGTGGCATTCGACCCATACCGGGATTTCGATCCGGTCGCGCTGGCGGTGAGCTTCTCGTCGGCGTTTGCAGTCCACCCGTCGGTACCGGCAAAGACCGTCAAGGAGCTGGTCGAGGTCATCCGCAGCAATCCGGGCAAGTACAGTTATGCCTCGCCGGGCCTCGGCACGCCGTCGCATCTCCTTGGCGAGCAATTCCGCGTCACCCACAAGCTCGACATCGTGCACGTCCCCTATGGCGGCTCAGGCCCGGCGATCACCGCCGCCATCGCCGGCCACACGCCGATCTGCTTTGCCGCCATGTCGGCCGCCGCACCGCAGGCGAAGGCCGGCAAGCTGCGGGTGCTCGCGGTGCTGAGCCTCAAGCCGTCGTCGTCGATGCCGGAGGTGCCGACCATTGCCGCCGCCGGCTATCCGGGACTGGAGGGCGATGGCTGGGTCGGTGCGCTGGTGCCGAACGGCACACCCAAGGAGATCGTGGACTTGCTCAATAAGGAGATCAACGCGATCATCGCGCTGCCGGAGTCGAAGGAACGCTTCGCCTCGCTCGGCCTCGATCCGGTCGGCGGCACGCCGGACGCTTTCGCGAAGCAGATGCGCGCGGAAGGTGAGAAGTGGGCCAAGGTGATCAAGGCGGCCGGCATCAAGGCCAAGTGAGCGGGCGATCTGTCCGTTCATTCCCAGGGGGCGGAAACTCCGATTACCGCCCTACGATTCTCGGCCTTGCGATTGGGCCCTTGATCCCCGCTTTGGAGGCGGCAAGTGCGCTTCGAGCGCATGCGCAAGCACCTTGCGCATGACGTTCGGCAACGCCTCGCCCGGCAGCGCATCAACCGGAACCCAGCGCGTCCCCTCCGGCGCGGCGATACCAGACGGGATGTCGGCCCGATACACCATGAGCTCCAGCGGAAAATGCGTGAACACGTGAGTGACGGCGCCAGGCAGGCGCTGCCACGCCGTTGCGCTCGCGCGCTGAAGGCGCGGCGCTTGACCGAGGGCATTCACCACGTCGAAGTCAGCCACCCATTCCGTCGTCGGTACCTCCATCATGCCGCCGAGCAGGCCCTTTGGCGGACGCGTGCGCACCAGCACGCGGCCGTCGGCGCGCAGCGCGACAAAGGCCGCGCCACGGCGGAGCGCGCCGGTCGACTTCGGCGCCTTGCGCGGAAATGTGTGCGGATCGCCGCGCCGAAGCGCCGCGCAATCCTTCGTCCAGGGACAGAGCACGCAAGCGGGCTTTTGCGGCGTGCAGATCGTGGCACCCAGGTCCATCAGCGCCTGCGCGAAGTCGCCGGTGCGCGCTTCGGGTGCCAGCGTCTGCGCCAGCCGGTGAAGCGCAGGCTTGCCGGCAGGCAGTTCGGCCTCGATCGCGAACAGTCGCGCCACCACGCGTTCCACATTGCCGTCCACCGGCACCGTGCGCGCACCAAAGGCAATGGCGGCAATCGCCGCAGCGGTATAGCGGCCGATACCCGGCAGTGTCGCCAGGTCGACCTCCGTTGACGGGAATCCGCCGCGCGCAACCACAGCACGCGCGCAGGCATGCAGATTGCGGGCGCGCGCGTAGTAGCCGAGTCCGGCCCACAGCCGCAGGACATCGTCGAGCGGCGCCGCTGCCAGCGCCGCGACGTCGGGCCAGCGCGCGACGAAGCGCGCGAAGTACGGCGCCACCGCCTTCACCGTGGTCTGCTGGAGCATGATTTCGGACAGCCAGACCCGGTAGGGATCGGGCGTCTGGCCCGGCCCGGCGCGCCACGGCAATGCGCGCCGGTGGCGGTCATACCAGGCCAGCAAGGCGGCAGGCTGTGGAACCGCCGGCGTGGCGCCCTTCCGCGCTGATGCCCGTGCTGTTACCCTCATGGCGTTCCGGCATGACAGAGCGGCGCGGTATGGACAAGCCCGGCAATTCGCGAGCGCAGGCGCGTCCGCTGTCCGACCTGTTGCGCGACACGATCAGGGATGCGTTTGCGCGGCAGGGATTTGCGGCCACCGAACTCGTCACCCGCTGGCCGGAGATCGTGGGACGCGAAATTGCCGCCCATTGCGAGCCGGACAAGATCCAATGGCCCCGCCCCTATGGCGACGAGGAGCCGGCGCCCGGTACGCTGATGCTGCGCGTCGAAGGACCGATGGCGGTCGAGGTCCAGCATCTGCGGCCGCTCATCCTGGAGCGGGTCAATCGCTTCTTTGGCTGGCAGGCGGTTGCCGACCTGCGGCTGCGACAGGCGCCGCTCGCGCGGCGCGAACGGCCGGCACCGCGCCCAATCGATCACGCGGAGGTACAGCGTCTCTACGCGACCTTCACCGAGATCGGCGACGACCGGCTGCGTGACGCCCTGGCCCGGCTGGGCGCCGCGATCGAGAAGCAGTGACGTGCTCTCAGGCGAGCATTTCTCCCGGATTCCGAGCGCGAACAGCCATCAAAGCCCCGTGACCCCGGCAAAACCGCTTGCCGGGGGCCTGCCATTGCCGCATTTAATCCGTCAGGATAACGAAACACCGGGCGGCCCAGCCGGGGCCGTCCCGAGCATTGGCCGCCGCACGACCGGCTCGAGCGTCCGGCCCCAACCTGTGGAGCCTCCTGTGAAGATCACCCGTCGCGACTTCGCCCTGGGCGCCAGCGCGCTGGCCTTGAGCGTTGCCGTTTCCGGTCTCTCCGGCATCGCGCTGGTGGATGACGCCCATGCGCAGGCATTGCTGATGCAGCCTGGCCCGCTGGGAGAGATGGCACTCGGAGACGAGAAGGCGCCGGTGACCATCGTCGAATACGCCTCGATGACCTGTCCGCATTGCGCGGCGTTCCACGAGACGACCTATCCGGAACTCAAGAAGAAATACATCGATACCGGCAAGGTCCGCTTCATCTTCCGCGAGTTCCCGCTCGACCAACTGGCGCTGGCGGCGTTCATGCTGGCGCGCTGCGCCGGGCCGGACAAGTATTTTCCCATGATCGAGGTGCTGTTCCAGCAGCAGAAAGTGTGGGTCACCCAGCGTCCGCTCCAGCCCCTGCTGGCGATTGCCAAGCAGGCCGGCATGAGCGAGCAAGCCTTCAACGAATGCCTCCAGGACAAGAAGATGATGGAAGGCATCGAGGACGTGCGGCAGCGAGCGATCAAGCTCAATGTCCAGTCGACGCCGACGTTCTTCATCAACGGCAAGCAGATGCCGCCCGGCTTCTCGCTGGAGGCCTTTGAGAAGCACATGGCGCCCTATCTCAAGGGATAATAAGGGCTTTTTCGACCACCGCAGGCTTCCAGGCCGGTCGCAGCCGGGCGGATGGGGACCGCTTTCTTGTTGCGGAATCAAAGCGTCCGATTCATTCTCCGGCCCGATGCGGCACCCCCCTCGACCCACACCCTGGGCGCGAGCCCGATCTGGATTCTCTTTTGCGCCCCGTAATTTGGTGGGGGCAACCGAGGATTCGGCTCGCGTGGTCAGGGCGGCGGCTGCTATCGACCCGCTAGTCCCTGGAATGACGACCCCATGAAACTCACGCGGCTGCGCCTGCTCGGCTTCAAGTCCTTCGTCGAGCCCACCGACTTCCACATTGAACCCGGGCTGACCGGCGTGGTGGGCCCGAACGGCTGCGGCAAGTCGAACCTGGTCGAGGCGCTGCGCTGGGTCATGGGCGAGACGTCGCACAAGTCGCTGCGCGCCGCCGACATGGACGACGTGATCTTCTCCGGCACCAATGCGCGCCCGGCGCGCAACAACGCCGAAGTGGCGATGCACATCGACAACCGGGACCGCAAGGCGCCGGCCCAGTTCAACGAGCACGAGCAGCTCGACATTTCGCGGCGGATCGAGCGCGAAAAGGGCTCGACCTATCGCATCAATGGCCGCGAGGTGCGCGCCCGCGACGTCCACATCCTGTTTGCGGACGCCTCCACCGGCTCGCGCTCGCCGGCGCTGGTGCATCAGGGGCGCATCGGCGAGATCATCCAGGCCAAGCCCGAACAGCGCCGGCGGGTGCTGGAAGAGGCCGCCGGCATCTCCGGACTGCATGCCCGCCGCCACGAGGCAGAGCTTCGGCTGCGCGCCGCCGAGCAGAATCTGCTGCGGGTCGAGGACGTCATCAATCAGCTCGCGAGCCAAGTCGCGGCCCTGAAGACGCAGGCCCGGCAGGCGGTGCGCTACCGTAACATCGCCTCGCAGGTACGGACCGCCGAAGCGACATTGTTCCACCTGCGCTGGGTGGAGGCCAATGCCGAACTGGGCGAAGCCACCCGCGCCAAGGACCTTGCGCTGCGCGTGGTCGCAGACCGCACCGGCGAGCAGGCCCAGGCCTCCGTGCGGCAGGAGCAGGCCTCCTCCGCAATGCCGCCATTGCGCGAGGCGGAAGCGCGGGCAGCAGCCGCCCTGCAGCGGCTGGTGATCGCGCGCGAGACCCTCGAACAGGAGGAAGCGCGCGCCCGCAACCGCATGGCCGAACTCGACCAGCGCCTGGTCCAGCTTGCCGCCGACATCGAGCGCGAGCGCAAGCTCGCCGCCGACGCGGAGACCGCACTGGACCGCTTCGCCGAGGAAGAAGGGGCGCTCCGGCGCGAAGCCGAAGCCAATGCCGCGAAACGCACCGATGCCGATCGACGTGTGGCCGAGGCCGATGCAGTACTGGCCGCCGCCGAGCAGACATTCGGCGAGCTCACCGGCACGCTCGCCGACCTCACGGCCCGGCGTAACCAGCTCCAGGCATCGCTCGACACCCAGAGCGAACGCCGCAAGCGGCTCGACGTCGAGATCAAGGGCATCGAAGGCGAGCTGACCCAGCTCGGTGCGAGCGCCGCCGGCCGACCCGACCTTGTTGCGCTCGCCGGCGCCGCCGATTCGACCCAGGCCGCCGTCGCGGACGCGGAAGCAACTGCGGTGCGCGCCGAAGTCGCCCATTCCGGTGCACGACAGGCGCTGGACGCGGCACGCGCGCCTTTGGCAGAGGCCGAGCGTCGCGCTCAGCGGCTCGACACCGAAGCCAAAACTCTGGCGAAGCTTCTGCACGTCGATACCAAGAGCCTGTGGCCATCCGTCATCGACGACATCACCGTGGCCAAGGGCTACGAGGCGGCGCTTGGCGCCGCGCTCGGCGACGATCTCGAAGCGCCGGTCGATCCGTCCTCGCCGATGCGTTGGGCCGGGGCCGCGATCGAGCCGACCGACCCTGCGCTCCCCGACGGCGTGGAGGCCTTGGGCGACTACGTGACCGCGCCCGCCGAACTGGCGCGCCGGCTGAAACAGATCGGCCTGATCGCGCGCGACGACGCCGCCCGCTTCGTCGGCCAGCTGAAGCCCGGTCAGCGGCTGGTGTCCAGGGACGGCGATCTCTGGCGCTGGGATGGCTTCTCGGTCGCCGCCAATGCGCCGACCGGCGCCGCGCGCCGGCTGGCCGGCAAGAACCGGCTCGCCGACATCGAGGCGGAATTGCAGGCGGTGCGCGACGATGTCGAGGCCAAGCGCAAGCTGGTCGAGGCGGCCGAGAGCGAAGCGCACGCAGCAGCAGCAGCCGAAGCGGATGCCCGCGCCCAATGGCGCGAACTCCAGCATGCTGCTGCCGCTGCCCGCGAGCGGCACGCCAATGCCGAGCGCGAAGCCGGCCGCGATGCGGCCCGCCTTTCGGCGCTCACCGAGGCCAAGAGTCGCCTCGCCGCCAACCGCGATGAAGCAGTCGCGGCGCTCAGCGAAGCCGAAAGCGCGCTGGCAGTCTTGCCGCCGGCAGGCGCCATTGAGACCGACCTCGCGCGCGTGCGTGGCGAGATTGAAGGGCATCGCGTGCATCTTGCCGAGGTGCGCGCGGAGGCGCAGGCGCATGCGCGGGAGGCCGAGCTTGCTGCGCGGCGGATGGCGCAGATCGCATCCGAACGCGAAGGCTGGAGCACGCGCAAGGATGGCGCCTTGTCCCAGATCGCCATCCTGGAGCAGCGCGTCGCGGAAGCCACCACCGAACGCGCGGCTTTGAACGACGCTCCGGCCACCTTCGCCGAGAAGCGAATCGCCTTGATCTCCGAGATCGAGAGCGCAGAGGCTGCCCGGCGCGCTGCCGCCGACCGGCTGGCCGAGGCCGAGAGCGCGCTGGCCGGGGCCGATCGCGAGGCCCGCGCCGCGCTCGAGGCGGTCGGCGCCGCGCGCGAGGATTCGGCGCGCGCCGAGGAACGCTTCGCAGGCGCCAACCGCAGGCTCGCCGACATCGAGCACGAAATCCGCGAAATGCTGGAGGTCGAGCCCGCCGCGGTCGCCGAGCTCGCCGAGATCAAGCCGGGCGCCGAACTCCCCAATGTCGCCGACGTGGAAGCCAAGCTCGACCGCATCCGGCGCGAGCGCGAGCGACTCGGGGCCGTCAACCTGCGCGCCGAGGAGGAATTGCGCGAGGTCGAGACCCAGCACGACACCCTGGCCAAGGAGCGCGACGACCTGATCGAGGCGATCAAGCGCTTCCGCCAGGGAATCCAGAACCTCAACCGCGAGGCGCGCGAGCGGCTGCTGGCCTCCTTCGAGGTGGTCAACAAGCACTTCCAGCACCTGTTCACCGAGCTGTTCGGCGGCGGCACGGCCGAATTGCAGCTCATCGAGGCGGAAGACCCTCTGGAGGCGGGGCTCGAGATCGTGGCGAAGCCGCCCGGCAAGCGCCCGGCGACGCTGTCGCTCCTCTCCGGAGGCGAGCAGGCGCTGACCGCGCTCGCCCTGATCTTCGCGGTGTTCCTCACCAACCCGGCGCCGATCTGCGTGCTGGACGAGGTCGACGCCCCGCTCGACGACCACAACATCGAGCGCTTCTGCGACCTGCTCGACGAGATGACGCGCTCGACCGATACCCGCTTCGTCATCATCACCCACAACCCGATCACCATGGCGCGCATGAACCGGCTGTTCGGCGTCACCATGGCCGAGCGCGGCGTGTCGCAACTCGTCTCGGTGGATCTCGAAGGCGCGGTGAAGCTGCGCGAAGCGAGCTGACGGAGGCCTTCGTCGTTACTCCGCGATGATGGTCTTGGCCTTGGCGATCAGCGCCGCCGGCGTGGCGTAGACGTTTGCGACCTGCCGGTTCACCTCGGCGCCGGTCATCGGCGTGACGATGAGCTTTGCCCTTGCGGCTTCGGTGCGGAACTCGCCGTCGGCCACCATCGCATCGAATGCCTTGCGCAACGCGGCCACGCGCGGCTGCGGCACCGCGCCCGGCACCATGAACAGCCGCCCGAGGCGCTCCGGCGCATTCAGAAAATCGTAGATGCGGCGTTCGTCCGCGTTCTTCACGAGGTCGCCGCCGAACGGCACGGCCTTGTCCATGCCCGCCAGCAATGTCGGCGACAGCCGCACGATCACGTGGATCTTCGCGTCCTTCAGCCAGTCTTCCGGCACCGAAGTCCAGCCGCCGCAGTCGCCGTCGACCTCGCCGCGCTCGATCGCAAGGCGCTTGGCGGCGCTGCCGGCGTAGCCCTGCACGATCTTGAGCGGCACGCCGAACAGGTTGCGCAGCATCGCGATATTGGCATTGCCGGCGGTGCCCGCGGCCGAGCCGGCGAAGATGACGCCCGTCTTGTGCGCCAGCATCTGCGCCCAGGTGCGCACACCGGCGCCGCTGCGCAGATAGCACACCCGCACGTCCTCGCTCACATTGCCGATGAAGGCATAGCTGCGGAAGTCGACCTTGACGCGGTCCGGCGCGGTGATGGCCTGGGTCAGCAGGCCGGAGGAGAAATGCACCATGGCGGTCCCGTCGGCCTCGGCGGCGTTCAGTGCCATCACCGACCGCAGCGAGCCGGCGCCCGGCATGCTTTGCGCCACAACCGTCGGCGCGCCCGGGACGAAGCGGCCGATATGCCGCTGCACCAGCCGCGCATAGGCGTCGGCGCCACCGCCCGGCGGCAGGCCGACGAACAGCTTGATTGTCCTGCCGGCGTAGAAGTCGGCGACGCTCTCCGCCTTCGCAGCGGCTGAACCGGCGAGCAGCGCGACAACTCCCACCGCAACAACATGACGGCCCGTGGACGATAGCATCATGGACGCCTCCGGCTTTGCGGTTGCTGTTGCCTATGACTCGACCACGTATCCCTTCAACCGGCACTCAGGCACGTTCCGTGCCAATCAAACGGGCAGCCGCGTCGGAGCAAGTCAGGCCTTCAGCGGGTCGCGATAGAGCTGGTCGTGCATCGACGAGACGACGCCGTTCTGTTTGAGGATCGCCTCGTATTCCTGGCGGATAAACGGATCCTCGTCCCAATACGGAATTGCGGTGCCGCCGTCGCGGATGTCGATGGCACCCTCGTCGATCGCCTTCTCACCCGGCCGTCCCGGCTTGTGGGCACGGTGGTTGTTCGGGCCGTACCAGCCGATCAGCCGCAGCGGCTCGACGCTGGTGCCGAAGTGGGCGTGGAACCAGTCGCCGCCATAGGGCGCGGCGGTCACCATGCCGACCGGCTCGTAATCCTGCCGGAAGACCTGGTCGGCCTTGCCGTCCTTCCACGGCGTCAATCCCAGCGAGCGCGGCCATGTGTATGTGTAGCCGGTGCCGCGGATGCAGACGAGCACCGCCGCCGAGGCATGCGCGTGCGCCTTCGAGTACTGGCCGGTCAGGTATTCGCCTATGAACTGGTAGAACACGTTGCCGGCCATGTTCGGCTCCATCCGCTTGTAGCCTTCGGAGCGGCGGTTATCGAGATAGAGCTCGGCGTTGAAGATGTCGGGGATCAGGTTCGTGGTGCGCATCGCGAGCCCGCGCAGCGGATCGGGCGCGACATCGTCCTTGGGCTTGAAGTAGTTCTCGCTGCCGTCGTAGCGCGAGGTCAGGTTGACCGGGCAGTTGAAGATCCAGTCGATGTCGCGGAACAGGTTCATCACGTTGGGGGCGGTGGTCGCCACCAGGATCAGCGCAGGGCTCGATGCGGCATTGACGATCCTGTGCCAGGTGTTCAGCGGAACCGAGAACATGGAGCCGCGGCCCCACTCGAAGGTGTGCGGCTTCTTGTTGTCGTCGGTCCAGATTTCGGTGGTGCCGCGTCCCTCGACGACGAGGAACACCTCCTCGTACATGTGCCGCTCCGGATTGAGCGCGCCGGCGCCCGGCACCTCGACCAGGTAGCAGCCCCACAGGCCTTCAGTGCCGAACAGCTGGATGAAGGTGCCGCGTCCGCCCATGCGCTTCCAGGGCGCCAGCGGCAGGTCCTGCACCCGGCGCACCCCGATCGCGCGATGGATCGGGATGCCCTGGAGCTCCATGAAATTGTCGTAGGGCGTGTTCGGCCGCTTCCAGGCGCCGTAGCCGGCATTCTTGGTGCCTTCCGGCTCGTGCCAGTGCGTTGTTGTCACATCGTGCATGGTTGTTGTCTCCCCGGCGGGTCAACGGCGCCGACCGACGTGCATCCTACGCCAACGCCCTGCCGGCGCGAAACCCTCGCCCCGCTCGGGGCGGTCATGCGAGTTTCAGCTTGAGCAGCCGGGCGGCATTGGTGCGTCCGATCTTGCGCCGGTCGTTTTCGCTGATGTCGGCGGCGTCGAACCAGACCGCGGCGTGCGCGATCTCCTCGAACGGCCAGTCGGCCGAGAACATCACGCGGTCGGAGCCCATCTGCATGATGGTGTGGATCAACGCCTGGGTGCTAAAGTGCCCGGAGGTCGTCACGTAGAAGTTGGCGAGGAAATAGTCGGCGATCTTGCGCTTTGCCCGCTTGCCGTCGTTCTTCTGCGCGCCGAGATTGCAGTTGTCGATGCGCCAGAGCCCGAACGGGATGCACTCCCCCATGTGACCGATGATGATCGCGAGCCGCGGGAATTCGTCGAACAGGCCGGAACCCATCAGCCGCAAGGCATGCACGGCGGTCTCGTTGCCGAACGCCCAGGCCGCGCCCAGCATCCAGGGATGCCCGTCATAGAGCCTTGCATCGCGCGGCAATGGCGAGCGCGGGTGCAGGTAGAACGGCACGCCGAGTTGCTCGACCGCGGCCCAGAACGGCCGGTACTGCGGCAGGTCGTAGTACACCGCGTTGTCGGGATCGCCGACCTGCGAGAAGCCGTTGACCAGCGCGCCCTTGAAGCCGAGCTGCGTAATGCACCGCCGAAGCTCCACGACGGCGGCCTCGGGATCCTGCATCGGCAGCGCCGCCAGCGCCTGGAAGCGGTCGGGGCGCTTGCGCACCTCCTCGGCGAGATGATCGTTGGCCCGGCGCGCCAGATCGACGGCTTTGCCGGGATCGGGGACCGCCTGCACCGCCGGCGCATTGAGCGACAGCACCATCACCTCGATACCGTGCCGGTCCATCAGCGCAAGCCGCTGGCCATGGATGTCGGTGAGCCGCACCCTGATCTCGTTCCAGGTGACGTCGGCATAGGTGCCGCGCGGATTAACCGCTGTCTCGAGCAGTGCGAAGTGTTCTTCCAGCGCGATCTTGCCTTGCATGCGATCAATCCAGTCCCAGTTTGAACAACGTCACGGCATTGCTGCGGCCGATCTTGCGGCGGTCGTTCTCGCTGATGTCGACGCGGTCGAACCATATGGCGGCGTGATCGATGTTCTCGAACGGCCAGTCGGTGGAGAACATGATGCGGTCGGCGCCAACCTCCAGGATGGCGTTGATCAGCGCCTGGGTGCGGAAATTGCCGGACGTGGTGATGTAGAAGTTGTCGGAGAAATAGTCGGCAATCTTGCGTTTGGCCGGATAGCTGTGCCGGTCCGGAACCCAGGCGTTGCAGTTGTCCACGCGCCACATGCTGAAGGGCAGCCCCTCGCCCATGTGGCCGAGCACGATGGCAAGCCGCGGATGCGCGTCGAACAGGCCGGAGCCCATGAGCCGCAGCGCATGCACCGCGGTCTCCTGGCCGAACGCCCAGCTCGGTCCCATCAGCCAGGGATGCCCCTCATAGATGCGGGCGTCGCGTTTGAGCGGATTGCGCGGGTGCAGATAGAAAGGCACGTCGAGCCGCTCGACCGCGGCCCAGAACGGCCGGTACTGCGGCAGGTCGTAGTAGAGGACCGTGTCGGGATCGCCCAACTGCGAGAAGCCGTTGACCAGCGCGCCCTTGAATCCGAAGTCCCCGATGCAGCGTTCGAGCTCGCGGATCGCGAGGTCGGGGTCCTGCATCGGCAGCGCGGCCAGTCCCTGGAAACGATCCGGCCGCTTCTGCACCTCGCGCGCAAGATAGTCGTTGGCCCTGCGGGCGATGTCGTTGGCGCGGGCGGCGGCGGGGATCGCCTGGATCACCGGCGCGTTGAGCGAGAGCAGCATCATCTCGATGCCGTGCTGGTCCATCAGCCTGAGCCGGCGGTCGTGCAGATCGAGCAGCCGCTCCTTCAGCTCGGCCCAGATGCGATCCGGAAAGAATCCGCGGGAATCATCCAGCGTTTCCGGAATCGCGAAATGTTCCTCCAGCCCGACCTTGCCCTGCATCAGCCCTCCGCCATGTTGTGCCAGACTATACGAATCCGGCCCGGAAAAACCCATCGCGGCTGCCCACGTCCGCGCCGGCGGCGCTTCGCTTCCAGACAGGCCGGAAAAGTGCAACAGTTCCGCGGTGCCGGATAATCCCCATGTGAACACGACGTTCCGATGAGCGATAGCGGGGACGCCAAGACGCTGTTCTTCGAAGCGCTGGACTGCCTCGATTCCGGAAACCTCGCCGCGGCGGAAGGAAAGCTTCGCCAGGCGCGGAAGCTGGCGCCGGACAACGTGCCGATCCTGACCAACCTGTCGGTTGTGCTGATCGCCCAGGACCGGCACGCCGAGGCGCGCACCTGTGCCCAGCAGGCGCTGTCCTTCAGCCCAGGCAATATCGAGGCGCTGCTCGTGCTGGCGGACTGCCACAGCCGCGACCAGGACTTCAAGGCTGCGCTCGACGCCTACGACAAGGTGACGGCGCTGGAACCGTCCATCGCCGAGGCACACAACAACCGCGGCCTCGTGCTCGAGCGACTCGGCCGCCCCGCCGACGCACTCGCCAGCTATGAGCGCGCGCTGGCGCTCGACGGAAATCTGAGCGACGCGCATGTCAATCGCGGCAATGCGCTGCAACTCCTGCGGCGGCACGACCAGGCGCTCGCCGCCTACGACCGGGCCGTGACCCTGTCCCCCGCATCGGCGGAGGCCTGGCTTGGGCGCGGCAATGTCCTGCACGAGCTGAAACGCCACGACGAAGCGCTCGCGGCCTACGGCGAAGCGCTGGCGCGCTGCCCGGACCTGCCTCCCGCATGGCTCGGGCGGGGCAACGTGTTCTGCAAGCTCAAGCGCTACGAGGAGGCGCTTGCCGCCTACGACAAGGCGTCCACATTGAAGCCGGATTTCGCCGAGGCCTGGCTCAACCGCGGCAACGCGCTGTGCGAGATGCGGCGGCATGACGAAGCGCTCGCAGCCTATGAGAAGGCGCTGGCGATCGCACCGGGGCTCGCCGCGGCCTGGTTCGGGCGCGGCAATGTCCATTACGACAGCAAACGGTTCGACGCCGCGCTTGCGGCCTACGACAAGGCAATTGCGCTCGATCCCGCACTTGCCGGCGCCTGGCTCGGCCGCGGCGATGCGCTTCGTCTGCTGCGCCTCGTGCCGGAGGCCATCGACGCCTATCGCAAGGCGCTCGAATGCGGCGGCGACCCTGCGACCATCTCCTACTATCTTGGCGCGCTTGGCGCACAGTCGTCGCCAGCCGCCCCGCCGGAAAAATATGTCGTCGGGCTGTTTGACTCCTATGCCGACACCTTCGACCACGACCTGACCAGGAACCTGAACTACCGGATACCGATCCTGCTGGCCGACGCCATCAGGCGATGCACGGGGTCAGACCCGCTCGACATTCTTGACCTCGGTTGCGGCACCGGCCTCGTGGGCGAGCACCTGCGCAGCGTGAAGCGATCGCTGACCGGCATCGACCTCTCCCCCAACATGCTGGAGAAGGCCCGGCAGCGCCAGGTCTACGACCACCTCATATGCAGCGACATCACGCGCTTCCTGGAAACGCAGGACCGGGTATTCAACATCGTTGCCGCAACCGACGTGTTCGTCTACGTCGGCGACCTGTCACCCGTGTTTCCCGCCGCCCGACGCGCCTTGCGCGACGGCGGCCTGTTCGGATTCTCCGTCGAGGGGACCGAGGAAGGCGACTTCGTGCTCAGGCGGACGTTGCGTTACGCCCATTCGCTCGCCTATCTCCGCAGGCTGGCGGAACGGCATCGCTTCGCGATGGAGATCGTCGAGCCGCACGTGATCCGGCGCGACGCCGGCGCGGATATCGACGGCTATCTCGTGCTCATGCGATGCGTGTAGCCGTTCAATCCACCGCCGCCAGCGGCCGGCACACGGTTTCCAGCGGCTTGCGCTCGGCCGCAACGCCATAGCGCGCGGCAGCGATGGCGGCGGCAAGCATGAGCACGGTGCCGAAGGCGTAGCCCCCGAACACGCTCCAGCGCGAGCCGGTGTCGACGAGCAGGCCGAACAGCCAGGGACCCGCTGCGCCGCCGACGCCGGTACCGATGGCATAGAAGAAGGCGATGGCGAGAGCGCGCACCTCCAGCGGGAAGGTCTCGCTCACCGTGAGATAGGCGGAGCTGGCCGCGGCGGAGGCGAAGAAGAAGATCACCATCCATGCCATGGTCTGCTGGGTGGCCGTCAGGATTCCGATCGCGAACAAGTATCCGGCGCCTGCCAGCAGAATTCCCGATACCGCGTAAGTCAGGGCGATCATCGGCCGGCGGCCCACGGTATCGAACAGCCGGCCGAGAAACACCGGCCCGAGGAAGTTGCCGGCGGCGAACGGCAGGATGTACCAGCCGACATGGTCGGAGCGGATGCCGTAGAAATCGGTCAGCACCAGCGCATACGTGAAGAAGATGGCGTTATAGAAGAACGCCTGCGACGCCATCAGCGTGAGGCCGACCAGCGTACGCTGCAGCTGGTCGCGGAACAATGTGCGCACGACGTCCGAAAGCGGTGTGTGGCTGCGCACCGTGAGCCGGATGCGCGACCACCCGGTCGCCGCAAGCGCGGTGCCGCGCCGGCGGAAACCGGCCTCGATGCCGGCGACGATCGCCTCCGCTTCGGCAGCGCGGCCGTGGATGATCAGCCAGCGCGGGGATTCCGGCAGCCACATCCGCATCAGGACTACCACCAGCCCCAACACCGCGCCGATCAGGAAGGCGGCGCGCCAGCCAAGGTCGCCGCCGAGTATGGCCGGGTCGAGCAGCACGATCGAGCCGGCCGCGCCGAGCGCCGCGCCGATCCAGAAGCTGCCGTTAATGACGAGATCGGTCCAGCCGCGGTAGCGCGCCGGCACAAGCTCCTGGATGGTTGAATTGATGGCGGTGTACTCGCCGCCGATGCCGGCGCCGGTGACGAAGCGGCAGACCGCGAAAGTCCAGAGGTTCCAGGTGAACGCCGTCGCCGCAGTGGCCACGAGATAGACCGCGAGCGTGATGAAGAACAGCTTCTTGCGACCGAGGCGATCGGTGAGCCATCCGAAGAACAGCGCCCCCAGTACCGCTCCGGCGAGATAGGCGGAGGCCGCGATACCGACGTCGGCGTTGGAGAACTGCAGCGTCGGGCTTTCCTTGAGCGCGCCCGAGACCGCGCCCGCCAGCGTCACCTCGAGCCCGTCGAGAATCCAGGTCACGCCGAGCGCCGTCACGACCAGGGTGTGAAAGCTGCCCCAGGGCAGCCGGTCGAGCCGGGCGGGGATGTCGGTCTCGACAATCTTCGGCGCGGCAACGGTGGGCTCGATCGTCATCAAATCGCCAGCGAATTGGGCCGTTGCGAGCTGTTCGAGACTGAAAACGCGCCCGAGCCTGCCTGGTTCGGACGAATTTCGCCGCGTTGGTCCCCGACTATCGCAATCCAGCGTTCTTGCGCTACCCTGCCTCGCCAACACCGTCCCGGAGCCTTGTCCTCATGTCCACCACCACCTGGATTGTCCTGGGCGTCATCGCCCTGCTCGTGATCTGGATCATCCTGATCTACAACGGCCTCGTCGCCATGCGGCAGCGCGTCAATCAGGCGTTCGCCGACGTCGACGTGCAACTCAAGCAGCGGCACGACCTCGTCCCCAATCTGGTCGAGACCGTGAAGGGCTACGCCGCCCATGAACGCGGCACGCTCGAAGCCGTGGTGCAGGCGCGCAACGCCGCGATGACCGCACAGGGACCGGCGCAGATGGCGCAGGCCGAAAACATGCTCACCGGCGCGCTGCGCCAACTGTTCGCCCTGTCGGAAGCCTATCCGGACCTCAAGGCCAACCAGAACTTCCAGCAGCTCCAGATGGAGCTGTCCGACCTCGAGAACAAGATCGCCGCCGCACGGCGCTTCTTCAACAACTCGGTGCAGGAGTACAACACCGGCATCCAGTCGTTCCCGGCGGTGCTGCTGGCGGGTTCGCTCGGCTTCACGCAGAAGGAATTCTTCGATCTCGGCGCCGACCGCGCGACCGTCGGCCAGACGCCGCAGGTGAAGTTCTGATCGGGCGCGTGACGTTATTCCGGGGTCCGGGCGTCTGCCTGCAAGTCCGGAATTCATAGGTCCGGCCCGCGCACTTGGGTACCGGGTTCGCGCCCATAGCACGTCAAAGACGCGCGCAAACGCGCTCATGGGCGCCCCCGGCATGACGAGCACTTGGAAGCAACATGGCCTACGGGCTTTACACCCACATCCAGTCGAACCGGCGCCGGTCGATCGCGCTTTTGATCGGGCTGTTCTTCCTGGTTTACCTGATGACGTTCGCCGGCGCGTTGCTGGCCGAGGCGCTGCTGGCGGGCGACGCCTCGCTCGAATGGCTATTACGGGCGGCGTGGCGCGACCTGATGTATGCGCTGCCCTGGGTGACCATCGGCACGCTGATCTGGATGGCCATCGCCTACCGATTCCACCAGTCGATGATCGATGCGCTGACCGGCGGACACGAGGTCACCCGGCAGGAGCAGCCGCGCGTCTACAATCTCCTGGAGAACATGTGCATCTCGCGCGGCATCACGATGCCGAAGCTCAAGCTGATGGAGAGCCCCGCGCTCAACGCCTTCGCCACCGGGCTGAACGAGAGGCAGTACTCCATCACCGTCACCTCGGCACTGGTCGACCGGCTGGACGACAAGGAGCTGGAGGCGGTGCTCGGCCACGAGCTGACCCACATCCGCAACGGCGACGTGCGCATGCTCGTGATCGCCGTCGTCATTGCCGGCGTGATCTCGTTCTTCGCCGAGATGGTGTTCCGGGTGCTGTTCCAGGGCGGCATCCGCCTCGGCGGCGGCCGCGGCCGCAGTGACGGCAAGGGCTCCGGCGGCGTTTTCCTCGCCATCGTCATCGCGCTGGTGGCGATCGCGGTGGCCTGGCTGCTGTCGATTGTCATCCGCTTTGCGCTGTCGCGCAAGCGCGAGTATCTCGCCGATGCCGGCGCGGTCGAACTCACCAAGAACCCCGACGCGATGATTTCGGCGCTGCGCAAGATCGAGGGCCGCGGCGAACTCGAAGGCGCGACCTCTGCCGTGATGGAGATGTGCGTCGACAACCCGCGCTCAGGGATCGCCGACCTGTTCGCCACCCACCCTTCGATCGAGAGCCGGATCGACGCGCTGGTGCGGCACGCCGGCGGCCACGACCCCGGCCCGATCGCGCTGCCGGAGCCGGCGCCGCTGGACCAGTCCGCGGACGCCGAGACCGACCGACCGCCGCCGACCGGGCCCGACATCCCCCCGCCCGACCGCCCCACACCGCCGGCCGGCGCCGGCGGCGACAAGCCGTTCCTGCCCTCGCAGCCGCCGCTGGATATCGGGCCGTCCGGGCAGCCCGGCCCCTGGGACCCGACCCGCCGTAACTAGGCTGGTGTCCCGGCCTGCGCAGTTCGGCGTCAGAGCTGTGAATTGATGTGCAGAACTCGGTGTTCCGCCCCGCGACGGCGTGTGCGCCGCCCCCATTCTGTCATGCTGCTTGCCGACGCTTGACTGATATCATGGCCAGGCAACTGATTCGGGGGAATCCATGGCGAAGCCAGCCGTCATACTCGTGGGCGCCGACAAGGGTGGAGTCGGCAAGACCACCGTCGCGCGCACGCTGCTCGACTACTTCACCGCGCACCAGATTCCGATCCGCGCCTTCGACACCGAATCGCCCAAGGGCACGCTGAAGCGCTTCCATCCGGACCTCACCGACGTGGTCGACATGACCAAGGTGCCGGATCAGATGAAGATCTTCGACACCCTCAATTCGGCGGACGCCAACGTCACGCTGATCGACGTGCGCGCCGGCCTGATGTCGCCGACGCTCCAGGCGCTGCGCGACATCGGCTTCATCGAGGCGGCCAAGAAGGGCCAGATCACCTTTGCGGTGTTCCACATCCTCGGCCCCAACCTCGCTTCGCTGGACGAGATCGCCGAGACCGCTGCCTATCTCGGCGATGCGCGCTATTTCATGGTGAAGAACTTCATCAACTCGACGCACTTCTTCGAGTGGGACGAGGCCACCCATCAAACCTATTTCAACCAGATCAAGGACGCGGTCGAGATCATCATCCCGAAGCTCAACGAGATGGCTACCGAGCAGGTCGACCTCGCCTCGGTGCCCTACCTCGCCTTCATCGCCAACAAGAAACCGGGCGGCGAGCCGGCGACCTATTCGTTCGTGCTGCGGGGCTATGTGCGGCACTGGCTCGGCAACGTCTGGGCCGAATACGACCGCATCAAGCTGACCGACATCGTGGCCGCGCGCGCGCAGGCCCCCGACGTCGGCCAGCGGGCGCAGGCCCGCGGGTAGCGCGTTTCTGTTGAGTTGAATGGATTGTTTTTCCGCTCGTCCGCGCGAAGGCGCGGACCCGGCGTGAAGGGATTCTGATTCCCGCTTGCGCGGGAATGAGCGGAAATGGAGACGGCGCACCGTGCCGACCAGCCACAGCCAGTCCGTGCTCGCGGCGATCGGCAACGACCTGCCCGAGCACGTCGCCGATCCGCTGACCGGATCGCGCACCTGGACCGCGCTGTTCATCGTCGCCTCGCCGCGGCCCGGCTCCGGCAAGACCTTCCTCGCTCGCCTGATCGCCGATTTCCTGCGCATGGACGGCGGTGCAGTGGAGGCGTTCGAACTGAGCCCCGGCGACGTTGCGCTCTCCGACCTCCTGCCGGCGTTCACCACCCGCGCAGATCTCGACAGCACGCGGGCGCAGATCGCGCTGTTCGATCGGCTGATCCTGCCGGACGGCGTGGCCAAGGTGGTCGACCTCGGGCATGGCGCGTTCGAGCGGTTCTTCGGGCTGATCGAGGAGATCGGATTCGTCGACGAGGCCGAACGCCGGGCGCTGGAGATCATCGTGCTGTTCGCCGCCGACCCGCATGCACGCGCGGTGAACGCCTATGCCGAACTCCAGCGCCGTTTCCCCGCGATGGTGGTGGCGCCGGTGTTCAACGAAGGCATCCTCAAGGGCCGCAGGCTGCGCGAGCAATATCCGTTCAGCCGCGCCGCCACCGTGCCGCTGCAAATCCCGCTGCTGCCGCCGGCGCTGAAGGCATACACGGAGCGATCCGGGCACTCGTTCGCGGACTTCCACAGCCAGTTGCCGGCGGCGATCCCGATCGGGCCGGCCTTCGAGCTGCGCTCCTGGACCAAGCGCACCTTCCTGGAATTCCGCGAGCTGGAATTGCGGCTGCTGATGGAGAAGTTGCGGGCATCGTTGCGTGGTTGACGGTCACGGACACGAACGCAGCGAGCGCCATCCTCTCCTTGTTTCGCGGGGTGAGCGCTCAATGTCCTTCGAACGATACCAGCGTGCGTACCGGAACGCCGAGCTTGCGCAGCTTGTCGGCGCCGCCCAGCTCCGGCAGGTCGATGATGAAGCAGGCCGCCAGCACATTGGCGCCGATCTGGCGCAGGAGCTTCACCGCGCCCTCGGCGGTGCCACCGGTAGCGATCAGGTCATCGACCAGCACGACACGGTCGTCCTTGCTGATGGCGTCGACGTGCATCTCCATCTCGTCGGTGCCGTATTCCAGCGCATAGGCCATGCGCACGGTCTGGTGCGGCAGCTTGCCCTTCTTGCGGATCGGCACGAAGCCGGCCGACACCTGGTGCGCCACCGCGCCGCCGAGGATGAATCCGCGCGCCTCGATGCCGGCGACCTTGTCGATCTTCCCGCCCGCCCAGGGCTGCACCAGCTCGTCGACCGCCCGCCGGAACGCCCGCGCGTCGCCCAAGAGCGTGGTGATGTCGCGGAACATGATCCCGGCCTTGGGGTAGTTCGGGATGGTGCGGATGGCAGCCTTCAGGTCGCGCTCGAACTGGATATCCATGGAAGTCTCTCTGATCCTCGACCGGCAGGTTGGGATAAGCAAGAAGGGACGCTTGCGGCAGGCCTCACTCTGGCGAACCATGCGGTCGGATTCAACCGGAGACCCGCTCCATGAACAGCCCCGAATATCCCATGACCATTGTCGACCTGCGCATTCCCTTCTGGCGGCTGGTGGCGTTCTTCGTCAAGTCGGCGCTGGCGGCAATCCCGGCAGCCATAATCCTGATGCTGATCTTCGCCCTGCTGGGCGCGGTCATCGGCATCGCGTGGCAGATGCTGGGCATGGGCAGCATGGATATGTTCATGCGCCGCTGGATGATGTGACGTTCACGTCTTGCGCAGCACCCGCCCCGCCACCGCGTCGAGCTTCTTGAGGAGCTTCTTGTCGCGCGCGTCCGGCGCCGTGATCAGCGCGGTATCGAGCGCGCGGTCGGAGCCGATCGGGCACGGCTCGTGCTCGCGCGGAAAGTCCCTCGCCAGCCGCGCCACCAGCTTCTTGGCCTTGTTGGCATTTGCCGTGAGCACCTTGATGATATCCTGCACCGTGACGGCATCGTGGTCGGGATGCCAGCAGTCGTAGTCGGTGACCATGGCCACGGTCGCGTAGCAGATCTCCGCCTCGCGGGCGAGTTTGGCCTCCGGCATGTTGGTCATGCCGATCACCGAATAGCCGAGCTGCTTGTAGGTCATGCTTTCGGCCAAGCTCGAGAACTGCGGGCCTTCCATGCACACATAGGTGCCGTCGCGCACCACCCGGATGCCCTCCGCCTCGGCCGCGTTGGCGAGATGGATGCGCAGCCGCGGCGAGACCGGGTGCGCCATCGACACGTGCGCGACGCAACCCTTGCCGAAGAACGAGGATTCGCGCTTGTGGGTGCGGTCGACGAACTGATCGATCAGCACGAAGGTGCCGGGCGCCAGCTCCTCCTTGAACGAGCCGCAGGCCGAGAGCGAGACGAGATCGGTGACGCCGGCGCGCTTGAGCACGTCGATATTGGCGCGATAGTTGATGTCGGAGGGCGACAGCCGGTGCCCCTTGTCGTGACGCGACAGGAACACGACCGGCAGGCCCGCGATCTCGCCGACGCGCAGCGGCGCCGACGGCTCGCCCCAAGGACTCCTGATCGTCCTGGACCGCACCTTTTCCAGTCCCGGCAGGTCGTAGATGCCGGAGCCGCCGATGATGCCGAGCACGGATTTGGTCATGGCTTGACCACCTCGAAGGACTGTTTCGCCAGCATGCGTTTGCCGTCCCAGAGCTCGAAGGTCCAGGTGCCCGGGACGAGCTCCCATGCGTGCTCGAAGACGTAGCCGCGATAGTTGATGGCCCCGATGGTCGCCGCAAGCCAATTCTCGCCGCGCCGCATGGGATCGGCCAGCTTTGGATTCTTCAGCCCGGGCGGCGGATAGTGCGTGATCGAGGTCAGGCGGATCGGCGCCTTGTCCGGCCGTCCGATGACCCGGAAGCGCATGCCGAAATGCACCCCGATCCCGGCCTCGATCCGGGTGGTCGCCTTAAGCAGCGTGGTTCCGGCCAGGATGTGCCGCGTATCGGTGGCAGTGCCGGGGGCGCGCTCGGTCGCCGCGGTCTGGGCGCTGAAGATCCCGGTTTCGACGATCACAATGCGCTCGATCTGGGTGCCTTGCGCCTGCGCCCCGCCGAACGACGCGGCGAGAGCCAGCAATGCAAGGGCAGCCCGCATGGAGCGATCTCGGTTGCGACACCGGCAGGCGGTATCAGTGCGCCTCGACCGACTTCCACACTTTCTTCTTGGTGAAATAGAGGAGGCCCGCGAACACGATCAGGAAGATCATGACCTGAAGGCCGATGCGCTTGCGCGCCTCCATATGCGGCTCGGCGGCCCAGGCCAGGAATGCGGTGACATCGCGCGCGAGCTGGTCGGCCGTTGGCTTGGTGTCATCGTCATAGGTGATGCGATTGTCCGACAGCGGCGCCGGCATCGCCAGGAAATGCCCGGGGAAGTACTTATTGTAGAAGGTTCCGGGCGGCGCGTTGGTGCCGGCAGGCGGATCGGCATAGCCCGTGAGCAGCGCCGCCATGTAGTCGGCGCCGTGCTCCTGGTATCCGGTGAACAGATCGAGGATGAACCACGGGAAGCCGCGCTCATAGCCGCGCGCCTTGATGATCACCGAAAGGTCGGGGGGCACGCCGTTGTAGCGGGCGCGCGCCTGGTTGTCGTTCTTGAACGGGGGCGGGAAACGATCGGCGAGGCGCCCCTTGCGCTCCTTGACCTCGCCCTGGTCGTCGGGCTCGCCCGGCACGTCGTATTCGCCGGCGACCGCCTGGGCCTGCGCAGTCGTGAAGCCGGGTCCGCCCGGCTGGGCGAGATTGCGGAACGACAGCAAGGCCAGCCCGTGGCAGGTCTGGCACACCTCGCGATAGACCTTGAACCCGCGCTGAAGCTGGGCGCGGTCGAACTTGCCGAACGGCCCCGCGAACGACCAGCGGAGCTTGGGCGGCGTATCGGCCTCGGCCGCGGCCGCCGGCGACGACAGCCCGACCAGTCCCGCCAGCGCGACCGCGAAGGCGATCACTGCCGCCGCGCTGCCGCGCTTGAGAACGTCGTCGGTGATCGAGTTCGGCAGCGGCAGCGTCCGCTCGTAACGACCGAGCAGCGGCAGAACCACCAGGAAATGCGCGAAGTAGTAGGTGGTGAGCACGCGCGCGGCATAGACGTAGACGCCTTCTGCCGGCTTCGAGCCGAGCCAGCCGAGCCCGACGCAGGCCGCGAAGAACAGCCAGAAGAAGAAGCGGTAGCGCGGCCGGTAGCGCGCCGAGCGAACCTTCGAAGTGTCGAGCCACGGCAGGAACGCCAGGATCACGATCGAGGCGCCGAGCAGCGCGACGCCGCCGAGCTTGTTCGGAACCGCGCGCAGGATGGCGTAGAACGGCAAATAGTACCATTCCGGCACGATATGGGTCGGCGTCACCGCCGGATTGGCCGGGATGTAGTTGTCGGGATGTCCGAGATAGTTCGGCACATAGAACACGAACCAGGCGAACAGGATCAGGAATACCGTGAGGAAGAACCCGTCCTTGATGGTGGCGTACGGGGTGAACGCCACCGTATCCGACTCCTGGCGCGGCTCGATGCCGGCCGGGTTGTTCTGTCCCACCACGTGCAGCGCCCACACGTGCAGCACCACCACGCCGACGATCACGAACGGCAACAGATAGTGCAGCGAATAGAAGCGATTGAGCGTCGGATTGCCGACCGAATAGCCGCCCCACAGCCAGGTCACGATCGGATCGCCGAAGATCGGGATCGCCGAGAACAGGTTGGTGATGACGGTCGCCGCCCAGAAGCTCATCTGGCCCCAGGGCAGCACGTAGCCCATGAAGCCGGTCATGATCATGAGCAGCAGGAGGATAACGCCGAGGATCCACAGCACTTCGCGCGGCTCCTTGTAGGAGCCGTAATACATGCCGCGGAACATGTGAATGTAGGCGGCGAGGAAGAACATCGAGGCACCGTTGGCGTGCACGTAGCGCAACAGCCAGCCGTAGTTCACGTCGCGCATGATGTGCTCGACGGAATTGAAGGCGTGGTCGACGTGCGGGGTATAGTGCATCGCCAGCACGATGCCGGTGACCAATTGCACCGCCAGCATGAAGGTGAGGATGCCGCCGAACGTCCACCAGTAATTGAGGTTGCGCGGGGTCGGATAGACCACGAAGGAGGAATAGATCAGCCCCGCGATCGGTAGCCGTGCTTCCATCCACTTCATGAATGCGTTTTGCGGCTGGTAGGTCGGATGTCCGCTCATGATCGAACCTTGCGAGAGGGTGCCGGCGGTCAGCCGATGCGGATTCGGGTGTCGGAAACGAACTCGTAGGGCGGCAGCAGCAGGTTGGTCGGCGCCGGACCCGAGCGGATGCGGCCGGAGGTGTCGTAGACCGAACCGTGGCAGGGGCAGAAATAGCCGTTGAACGGCCCCTGGTGCGCGATCGGGATACAGCCGAGATGAGTGCAGATGCCGATCAGCACCTGCCACTGGTCACGCTTGGGCTTGACGCGCGCCGAGTCGGGCTGCGGGTCGGGCAGGGTCGCGACGTTGACGTTCTGGGCTTCCTCGATCTGCTTCTTGGTGCGGTGGTTGATGAAGATCGGCTTGCCGCGCCAGAACACCTTGATCACCTGGCCTTCGGCGATCGGCGACAGATCGACCTCGATCGGCGCGCCGGCCGCGATGGTGGAGGCGTCCGGGTTCATCTGCGCGACCAGCGGCACCAGCGCCGCGGCGGCGCCCACCGCTCCCATCGAAGCCGTCGCGATATAGAGGAAGTCGCGGCGCGTGTGCTCGGTCGAAGACATCGTTGCCACGTTGATTCGTCTCCCTGATGCGGGGCGTTCCAGCCCGCGCGGGGGACCGTCGGAAGGCAGGACGCTTCCGGAGGGCGGCGGGTGGTCCGGTCGCGCCCCAATCCCGGGCAAGGCGGGCGGGTTCATGACCGGCGGGCGTGTTATTGGCACCCTTGCCGGGGGAGCGCAAGTGCGCCGGCGCCCCCCCGGGAGAGCGGCCAACAAATGCCGCGCCTGCCGATGATTTCGGTCTCTGCCGAGGGGCCGTGGAATGCGGTAGTTTGAGCCATGCGCCTCGCGCTCTACGAGCCCGACATCCCCCAGAACACCGGCACGATTCTCCGCCTCGCGGCCTGTCTCGGCGTGGAGGCGCACCTGATCGAGCCGGCCGGCTTCCCGCTGAGCGACCGCGCCTTCCGTCGCGCCGGCATGGACTACCTCGACGCAGTGTCGATCGTGCGCCATGCCAGCTGGGACGATTTCGAATCCTGGCGGCGCAACGATGGCGGGCGCCTGGTTCTGTTCACCACGGCGGGCACGACATGCTTCCTCGATTATGGGTTTCGCCCCCAGGACGTGCTGCTGTTCGGCCGCGAATCGGCAGGCGTCCCCGACCATGTGCGGCGGGCCGCCGACGTAACGCTCGTGATCCCGATCCGGCCGCCCCTGCGCTCGCTCAATGTCGCAGTCGCCTGCGCGATGGCGGTCGGAGAGGCGTTGCGCCAGACCGGCGGCTTCAGGCGCTGATGCTAGCGTAACGACGCCGACCGCGACGCGGTGGTGAAGGCGTTGGCGTCGGCCGCTTCCACCGACAGCGGACCGAACCGCAGGCCCGATTCGATACGCACCGGCGCCAGCAGGCGCCCGCCGGCGACCGGCGCAAGCCAGACCAAGGCCCGCTGCCCGCGCGGCGTCAGCGGCGGCCAGCGTTCCGGGCGCCGCGAGGCGGTGGCGGCGGTGCGCAGTTCCGCCCCGCACGCCAGCGTCGGAAGCGAGCGGCCGGCCACGACGATATCTTCGACCCGCGACGGGAACATGTGGATGTCGTAGCGCCGCATCCCATCGAACACGCGCTGGGTGCGCCCGCACACCGACAGCGGGGCGAGATTGGCCCGCGCCGCCGGAATCACCAGCGCGGTCAGCGGATCGAGCAGCCCGCGGCTCTGGCTGAGCGGCGGCCGGGTACGGCCGGAGCCGCCGGTCGGCGGCGGCAACACCGCCACCATTGCCAGCGTACCCCCTGCGAAACCGAGCGCGACGCGCGTCTTGCGACCGTCGCCGTGCTCGAGCGTGGCGCTGAAGCGTTCGGGGATCAGCACCGTGCGCAGGATGGTGCCGGTGACATCGACGCGCGCGCGCGTTTTCGTCCGTTCGCCGCCAATCATCAGGCCATCGAGCGCGAGCCGGTAATGGTCGCCGATGACCTCGATCGCCAGGGCGCTCGATGCAACTGCCATGCCGCCGAGCGTCGTCCGATATGACACGTGCACCGGCGTCGACGGCGGTTCGGCCAGCGCCTGCCCGGCAAACCCACAGGCAATTGCGAAACCCAAAGCGGCACGCATGCCCGCCCCTCCCCATATCCGCCCCAGACGTTACCATGCCGCAGACGGCGACGCAGCCGCCTGATCGCCCCGCCCGCCGCTTGCCGACCGGGATGCCTTTCCAGATGACGGACGCGCTGCCGTGGCCTAATCAAGGCACGGAGGCTGCCATGGACGCCGGTCGGATCGAAGCCTGCAAGGCGAAGGCCCGCGCGTGGTTCGAGGCGCTGCGCGATGACATCTGCGCGGCGTTCGAAGCAATCGAGGACGCATTGCCGGTGAACGCGCCGTTGGGAGAACGAGCGGCCGGCCGGTTCGTGCGCGCACCCTGGCAGCGCACCGACCATGCCGGCGGCGAGGGCGGCGGCGGCGTCATGGCAATGATGCACGGCCGGGTTTTCGAGAAGGTCGGCGTGCACTGCTCGACCGTGTTCGGCGAGTTCGCGCCCGAATTCCGCAAGGAGATCCCCGGAGCCGCCAACGACCCGCGCTTCTGGGCGTCGGGCATCTCGCTGATCGCCCACATGCACAATCCGCACGTGCCGGCGGTCCATATGAACACGCGCTTTGTCGTGACGACCAAGGCCTGGTTCGGCGGCGGCGCCGACCTCACTCCCGTGCTGAACGTCCGACGCACCCAGACCGATCCCGATACCATCGCCTTCCACGCCGCCATGAAGGCCGCCTGCGACGGCCACGCCGCCGTCGCCCCTTATGACAAGTTCAAGACCTGGTGCGACGAGTACTTCTTCCTCAAGCACCGCAACGAGATGCGCGGCATCGGCGGCATCTTCTACGACTGGCTCGACTCCGGGAACTGGGAGGCCGATTTCGCCTTCACCCAGGCGGTCGGCCGCGCCTTCCTGGCGATCTATCCGGAGTTGGTGCGCCGCAATTTCGCGACCCCCTGGAACGATGCCGAGCGCGAGGAGCAGCTCGTGCGGCGCGGCCGCTATGTGGAGTTCAACCTGCTCTACGACCGCGGCACCATCTTCGGCCTGCGCACCGGCGGCAACGTGGAATCGATTCTTTCGTCGATGCCGCCGGTGGTGAAATGGCCGTGAGCTACGGCCAGCAAAAACGCAACCTCATTGCGCACAGCAATTCCGACATCCGCCACAAACAAGAGCGATGACCACCCACGCGCGCCGAAATTCGCCGGCGTGTTTGCGTCTCATGGAGACAGACATGCGGTTCGAGACCCCATCAGGCTCTTCGATCCGCCCATACGGGCGGCAACGCCCAATCATGTCTGGAATGATCCATGGGAAAGCGAACCAAGACGCGCGAAGCGCGCCGGCGCCGGGACGACAACGTCGTCGTCGCCGTTCTGAAATTGCATTCGCAGGCTCGCGCGGCCGCGCGCTTTGACGACTTCAGCGAAGAATATCGGAACCGAATCAAGCCGCTCCAGGGCTATGCCCTGCGCGCGCCCGAGGACTGGCGCTGCCGCATCAAGAGCCGGTCGGAGGAGCGGCGCTTCATCGACCTCATCCGCTTCTACTTTGCGCGCTACCGGGTTGCACCGCATCTCGAATGGGTGTGGACCGACGACGTCGACGACGATTTCGTCGACCGCATCACCGCGCCCGACTGCTTCGCTGCGCGCCGGCCTGGCATGCCCGATCTGCGCCGCTGGTATCTGATCGCGGCGCAGGGCGGCTCGCGCACGAGCGGTGAGCCCTACCGCGCCGCCGCACCGGCGATCATGATCGCGCCGCCCGTCAGCACGATGCCGTCGATGATCGCCGTGTGTACCTTGAGCGACATGCGCATGACCAGCGCCCTGGCCAGGAAGGCGCCAGGAAGTGCGACCGCGCCGATCAGGAGCGCAAAGGCTACGACCCGCGTGTCGATCACGCCGGAGAATCCAAACACGGCCATCCGCACCGCGGTGACAGCAATCGAGATCACCGCATCGGTCGCGATCACCGCCGCGCCCTGCAGGCCCGCCGCCATCAGGATCGACAGCAGGATCACGCCGGCCCCGACCGTGCCACCGACCGCGGCGCCGTAGATCACCGCCCCGACCGCGAGGCCTTTCTGGTCGAGCGCCATCACGTGGCGCCGGAACCAGTAGCGCAGCGGCACCGTCAGCATCAGCATGGCGCCGATCACGATCGCCGCGCCCTTGCCGGTCAGCAGCGTGTAGCCGTAGGCGGTGACGATGCAGAGCGGCGTCGAGAAAACCGCCACCAGCAGGGCACGCCGCCAATCGATCAGTCGGCGAAATGCGAGTGCCCGCCAGGAATTGTTGAACAGGGCCGAGATCGCGATGATCGGCACCACCGGTTCCGGTCCCAGCACCGGCACCAGCACGAGCGGCATCAGCGCGCCGGTGCCGTAGCCGGTGATTCCGCCGACCATCGAGGCGAACAGCGCGACCACGGCGATCAGCGCCAACTCGGCGGCGGAGATGGCAACCAGCGCAGCGAAGAGCGACTCGAGCATCGCACCCGTCATGCCCGGGTGCGCCGAAATCCGCAATTGGCTGCTATTTCGCCTGCACCGACTTCAAGTCGGCCGGCGAGATCAGCACCGAAAATGCCTCGCACCAGATGATGAGGCTCGGATATTTCGCAAGATCGACGCCGGCCGGAATGGCGTAGCGCTGGCTGCCCTTGAACGAACGCAGCCGGCCGAGGTCGACGAACATGACGTCCTTCATATCGGCATTGGCGCGGATCGATGCTTTCGGCACCAGGTAGACATGGAATTTCGGGCCGGGACCGACCTCGAAGTCGGGCTCCAGGAACACCGTGCGTTCGTAGACCGAGACCCTGCCCTTGCCGTAGTGGACGGGGTCGGACGGGTTGGCATGAATGAACGTGCCGGCGGCGACCAGCCGCGTGCCGCGGTCGGCCTCGGTCAGCGTCTCTGTCGCCGGCGGCGGCGGGAAGACGTAGGGGAAGATGAAGAATCCGAGCGCCACGCCGAAGGCGGTGCCGACCAGGCCGCCGATGACAAAGACCAGAAAATCGCGCCAGAGCCTGCGCATGGGGCATGTTTCCGGGCTGCCAAACCAGTCGCGTCGAATTGTTAGTACGTAACCGACTCACGCCAGGTCACAACCGCGTCAAATATTCACGTCCGCCAGCCGCGGGCGGTCGACCGACGGTTGGCTCAGTCCGCGCTCGGCAGCCGCCGCATGGTGAATTCGATCCGGTCGCCGGGCAGCACCCGCCAGCTCTCAATCTCGGTCTGGTAGGCCGCCTTGGGGAAACGCCTGAACATCTCGCGCGCCTTTTCGCGTGCGGCTTCCCGCGGCAGCGCGAAGGTTTCGCGGCGAAACGCACTGCGGGATTTGCGCTCTGCCAGCCGTTGCGCGGTCGAACGGGCAAGATCGGCCGGCCGTCGGGTCGGGGTCATGGGGTACCTCTCGAACACTGTAGTCCCTCCCCCGGCCCGGTGCGAGTCGCCACTTTTGGGAGTATGCTGCCGAGTCGGCGGAGGCACTCCCATGCGCGTGGTGACCCACCGGCCTCGTTCGACCCGGATGCGATGCATCGTGCGGCTCGCGGCTGCATTGCTGCTTTCCGCCGCCATGCGCGACCAGGCCGGCGCCCAGACCCCGGTCGACCTGCAACTCGTGCTGGCGGTTGACGTCTCCGGCAGCGTCAATGCGCAACGTTTCGAACTCCAGAAGATGGGCTACGTGGCCGCGTTCCAGAATCGGCGCGTCCTCAACGCCATCCTCGGCGGCCGCAACCAGTCGATCGCCGTCACCATGATGCAATGGTCGGGACCGTTCCTTCAGGCCCAGGTGGTGCCGTGGACCGTGCTGAAGGACGAATCGACGGTGAAGGCCATGGCCGGCGCGATCGAATCGGCGCCGCGCATGATGTACGGCGGCGGCACGTCGATCTCGGGCGCGATCGACCATGCGGTCACGCTGTTTCCGCAAGCCCCGTTCAAGGCCGAACGCCGCGTCATCGATGTCTCCGGCGACGGCTCCAACAATCGCGGCCGCTCGGTGACGCAGGCGCGCGATGAAGCGGTCGAACAGGGCATTGTGATCAACGGGCTGCCCATCCTCGCCTTCGAGCCGTTTCTCGACCAGTATTTCAAGGACTACGTGATCGGCGGCCCGGGCTCCTTCATGATCGCCGCCAAGGGCTTCGAAACCTTCGCGGAGGCGATCCTGATGAAGCTGATCATCGAGATCGCCGACCTGCGGCCGCCGACACGCCATGCGGGCGGCGCCGGTGCACCAATCTTCAAATGATCATTGGAATCGAAACGGACGGTGGCGTGACCGCCCCCGTCCGTCGCGCATTGCGTTTTCGGTTCGGTCAGCCCGCTGTGCTCAGCCTGCTTCGCACTTCTTGAGGAAGCTCGCCTTGGCGGCACCGGCGAGTTTCTGGTTGGCCGCCGACGCTTCGCAGCACTTCTTCAGGAAGCTTGCCTTGGCGGCGCCGGCGAGCTTCTTCCCGCTGGCCTGGACCGGGCAGCTTTCCTCTTTCTTCGGTTCAGCAACCGCCGGCGCGGCGGCGGCGTAGAAGCCGGCCAGCAAGCCGATGGCGACGGCAGTTGTGGCGATTCGGATCATGATCTCCCTCCTGTTGCCGGGTGGTTCAAGCTGTTCCTCCCAACGGCAGGAGAATGCTAGCGAGCGCCACCGGGCGGTGTCCATGGGCTTGGCGGCATGATTCGACGGGCATCGGCGAGAATCCTGCGGCGAGATGGCGGACGTATGACAGCCGCTGCGCCGACGCCCGCATCAGCCGATTGAGCGGGCGCCGCTCACGCCGCCGTCGCCACCGGGCGGCTGGGTTGCAGTGACGCCGGCACAGCGGCGTTTCCGGTCCAGCGGATGATCTCGAAGCGGCCGTCGTGGTGCTCGGCAATCGCTGTGCAGTTCTCGACCCAGTCGCCGCAGTTGAGATAGCGGATGCCGAAATCCTCGTGGATGGCGGCATGGTGGATATGTCCGCAGATCACGCCCTGCACGCCGTGGCGATGCGCCTCGGCGGTCAGGGTCTTCTCGAAATCGCCGATATAGTTGACGGCGTTCTTGACCTTCAGCTTGGCCCATTGCGACAGCGACCAGTAGGGAAAACCGAGGCGGCGGCGGATGGAATTGAACAGCCGATTGGCAATGATCGCCCAGTCATAGGCCTTGCCGCCGAGCATCGCGAGCCAGCGCGCCTGTGTCACCACCAGATCGAAGTGATCGCCGTGGATGACCAGATAGCGCCGGCCGTCGGCGCCAATATGGGTGGCGGTTTCCGCCACCACGATGCCGCCGAAATGGGTGCCGCAATAGTCGCGCAGGAACTCGTCGTGGTTGCCGGGCACGTAGGTAATGCGCACGCCCTTGCGCGCCTGCCGCAAGAGCTTCTGCACCACGTCGTTGTGGGATTGCGGCCAGAACCAGCCCGAGCGCAGTTGCCATCCGTCGACGATGTCGCCGACCAGGTAGATCGCGTCGGCCTCGTGCCAGCGCAGGAAATCCAGCAGCTTCTCGGCCTGGCAGCCGCGCGCGCCGAGATGCACGTCGGAAATGAAAAGTGTCCGGAACCGGCGATCGGTATTCGGTACCCGCACGGTCCCTCAAGGTTGTTCGGTTGTCCCCATGATTCATCTAGTGCCTGCCTTGTCTTGCGGTTTTACGACACGGATTCAATCGCTTGCGTCATATGCGCGTCATCCCTCCCGCATATCCTCCCAAGGATGACCATCGCGCTCTGGGCAGCCTGTGCCTATTGCGGCATCGCGCTCGTCCTCCATCTCGCCAGCATCGGCGTCGCAATCATCCGCTGCCGGGCGCCGCGGCGTGATCGGCCCGCGCCGGCGGGCGCGCCGCCGATCACCGTCATCCGTCCGCTGTGCGGCATCGACAATTTCGTCGAGCCGACACTCGCCTCGACCTTCGCGCTCGACTATCCGCGCTACGAAATCCTGTTCTGCGTCGCCAGCGCCAGGGACCCGGTCGTACCGCTGGTACGGTCGTTGATCTCGGCCTATCCGCAGGTTCCGGCCCGGCTGCTGGTCGGCGACGAGCGCGTCAGCGCCAATCCGAAACTTAACAACGTGCTGAAGGGCTGGCGCGTCGCCGACAACGACCTGATCGTCATGGCCGACTCCAACGTGCTGATGCCGCGCGACTACCTTCAGCGCGTGCTCGCGAGCTGGCGGGACGACACGGGCATGGTGTCGGCGCCGCCGATCGGCAGCCATCCGCAGGGATTCTGGGCCGAGCTGGAATGCGCCTTCCTCAATACCTACCAGGCACGCTGGCAATACGCCGCCGACACGATCGGCCTGGGATTCGCGCAGGGCAAGACGCTGTGCTGCCGCCGCTCCGACATCGAGGGCCTGGGCGGCCTGCCGGCACTCGGGGCGGAAGCCGCCGAGGATGCCGCATCGACCAAATTGATTCGATCCGCAGGCCGGCGCGTCCACCTGATCGATGCGCCGTTTCAGCAGCCGCTCGGATATCGCCGCCTTGCCGACGTGTGGCACCGCCAGTTGCGCTGGGCCCGGCTGCGTCGCGACAGCTTTCCGGCATTCTACGGCCTCGAGATTGCGGCCGGCGCCGCGCTGCCGCTTGGGGCTGCATGCGTCGCCGCTGCTGGCGCCGGATATCCCGTCCCATTGGTGGCAGCCGCCTTTCTCGTCGTGTGGTACGGCGCCGAGATGGTTCTGGCGGCAGCGGCGGGCTGGCACCTCTCGTCGCGATACCCTTCCCAGGCCCTGCTGCGCGACGCGCTGCTGCCCATCCTCTGGCTCGAAGGCTGGCGCCGACAGGACTTCGTCTGGCGCGGCCATGCGATGCGCGTCGACGAGCCGAGCCGCGCGAGCTGACCCCGCCAGTGTTTGCCACATTTGTTGGAGATCATGCCGGGCGAGCCCCGGGGCCAGGCGGTAACCCCTTCATTACAAGAGTGAATCAGCTCAGAAGGTGCCGCTACCACACTGTGGATATCCTGTGGATTACCTGTGGGTTGTTGCGTCGCAGGTCCGCTACTGAGCGACGTCGCATGATCCAAATCATCATCGCGCCGGACGGCGGTTCGGTGCGATGCCTTTTTGCGTTTTGTGTCGGGCCCTGTGCGCGGCTTGGCTGCGGCTAACCCCTGGTTGTCTGGTGCGGGTCGTGCTATGGGGATCGGCCCCGAAGAGCATCGCCTTTCGCAAGCAGAGGCCAAAAAGTGACACTTTTCAAATAACTTACGGCATATCGACCGCCGATTCCCAATCTGGGAACAAATCGGCTGTCGGGGGATTGTTCCCAAACGGGGAATAAGATAGGCTATGCGGGTGGTCGACGGTGGAAAGATCGCGGCCTATCTGGGGAGTTGCGGCCCCGCCGAGAAGGCCGACGTGACTAACTGGCGGTCGAACACCCAAAGTGCCCGCTGGCTCGGTCCGGCGGATGTCACGGCGATGTTTCCCGCCGCGGTCAATCACGGCGGCGGGTCGCGGTGGGAGTTTCCGATGCCCCGTTCGACGGCCAGAGTGTTCGCGACGGTCCGATACACCGCGGCGACCGTGCTCGTAACAAATGTGACCTGACATGGCGAACGTCCGCGAACGAGTGAAAGCGGTCAACGTGATCGCGACACCCGAGGATCACCGGGAGGCCGTTGAACGCCTCGCCGGACTGATGGCGGCTGGCAATCCCGAGGATGACCACGAGATCGAGGCGCTCGGACTGCTGATCGAGAACTACGAGCGCAAGACTTTCGACATCGCGTTGCCCGATCCGATCGATGCCATCCAGTTCCGGATGGCGACACTCGGCATCGACCAGGCCGATGTGGCACGCATGACCGACATCCGGCCCAGCCATGTTTCGGAGTTCATCAATCGCAGACGGCCGCTGTCGCTGGATGCGATCCGCAGGTTTCACGACCGGCTGAATGTGCCGATCGAGGTGCTGGTACAGCCCTATTCGATCCGCCAGCCGGCTTATGACGACGACTGACGACGACACACGCTCATCCGGCCCAGCGATCGGAAAGCCGAAGACTTGGACGACGACGTCGCCATCACGTCCGAGGCAGAGGGCGGCAGGACCAGCCTGACCGCCCAGCAATTCCGTGCGGCGATCGCCGATGGCGCCTCGCATAACAAGCGAGTTTTTCAAAAGCTCGCGGTGCGCGAGGCCGACCTGCAATCGCTGGAGTTGGCCGACGGTTCATTCACGTTCCAGGACTGCGACTTTTCCGGCAGCAACATGTCGAAGGCGGTCCTGGCCGGCAGCACCTTCGAGCAATGCCTGTTTCAGCAGACCAACCTGAATGGCGCCAATCTGATCGGCACCCGTTTCTCCGGCTGCAACCTCGGCAGTGCCCGCATGCGCGAGGCCGAAGCCGCCGAAGCCGGATTTCCCGGCACTGACATGCGCGAGGTCGATGCCACGGCCGCCAACTTTCAAGGCGCGGATTTCACCGGCGCCTCGCTTCGCGACGCCAGGCTCGGCCTGGCGGACGTGCGCTATGCCAAGAATCTCCGGCTCGACCACACGATGTTCCGGGGCGCCATCGCGCTGCATGGCGGCACCGATCCCTGGTCGGAGCTGCATCAGAAATATACCGGGCTCAATCTCGTCCTCAATCTGATCCCGGTCAGTTTCTTCCTGATGAAGCATGCCACCAAGGCGTTCGGGTTCTATCTGCTGGCCGTCATGGAAGGCACCCGGATCGGACAGGCCGCACTGATCAAGCACTGCAAGACGAACCCGCAAGGCTGCGAATCATGGTCGACCTGGCAAATCCTGCTCGGGGTTCCCGACGGCTATCTCGCCGTCGCCTTCGTGCTGTTTGCACTGATCTACAACTTCGCACGGTTTCTGTTGACGTGGCAGGTATCGCAACTGCGCGCGCACGAGGAGAGCACCGGTTATTCGCCGCCGTTTGCCAATGCGGGAGACGGCTGGCGCAACCTCTGGGGCCTCATGACGTCCTACAGTCCGCTGCATCGCCTTCACCGGATTCTCTGGTGGATGCAGGTGCTGATGTATCTGTTATTCGGCCTCAATCTGTGGCGCCTGGCATTCACGCCGATCATGCTGCCGCGCTGACGTGCGCCGCCGCTCGTCCCCGTCAGGACCGGATCGCGCGATCGCCGATCGCCTTCAATATCGCTGCGTCCATGGGAAAATCCGCAGCGACCCACGCGGCTTCCGCAGCGCGCATCGCGGCGCCCAGCGCCGGTCCCCGCTCAACGCCGCGCGCCAGAAAGTCAGCCGCCTTGAGCGGGAACGCCGGCGCGGTCCAGCGTTGCGGCAGCACCGCGAGCGAGCGCCAGCGCTCATCGGCAACGCTTTCGTTGAAGGCGCGCGACCAGGCCAGCAGCACGCGATCGAGGTACCTTTGGGGGCCGAGCCGATAGAGCAGCACGCGCGCCGTGTGCGCCTCAGTCGCTGCCGTGATCTTCCACCATGCGTCCGCCATCGAGGCAAGCCGCTCGTATTCGGCATTGGCAAGCCGCAGGCGCTGCCGCAGGCGCTCGGCATCCTCGGCATCGTTGACGCCGAGGGCGGCGAGCCGCCGCACCCCGTCGGGCGCGAGCCCGAGCGCGGTTTCCAGCTTCATCATGTTGGACATGCTCGCAAGCAGCGGTACCCCGCCAAGCACCGTCACCAGCAGCCCCGCCTCCGTCATCGACGCCAGCGTCGGCACCACATGGGTCGCGACCATAAGCTTGAGCATTTCGGCGCGCACGCGCTCGCGCGACAATGTTTCGAGTCCGGCGCGCGCGACGATGCAGGCATGCAAGCCGGCGGGGTCCGGCGGGCCGCCCGGACCGTAGGTGGCGTGAAAACGGAAGAAGCGCAGAATGCGCAGATAGTCCTCGGCGATCCGCTTCGCGGGATCGCCGATAAAGCGGACGCGCCGTTCCGCGAGGTCGGCAAGCCCGCCGACATGGTCGTAGACCGTGCCGTCGCGGCCGGCGTAGAGCGCGTTGATGGTGAAATCGCGCCGCTCCGCGTCGCGCCGCCAATCGCGCCCGAATGCGACCTTGGCATGCCGGCCGAAGGTCTCGACGTCCTCACGCAGAGTCGTAACCTCAAATGGGTGGCCGTCGACGACCACCGTCACGGTGCCATGCTCCACCCCGGTCGGTACCGGCCTGAAGCCGGCGGCGATTGCGCGGCGCACCACCTCGTCAGGCAGAGCCGTGGTGGCGAGGTCGATATCGCCCACCGGTTCACCCAGCAATGAATTGCGCACCGCGCCGCCGACGATGCGTGCCTCCTCGCCATCGTGGTCCAGCACACCGATCAGCCGCGGCAACGCCCCCTCGCGCAGCCAGGGTGCATCGAGACGGCGCGGCAGAGTCACTTGGTTTCCCCCGGCACGAGCTTGCCATCCTGCATGTGCGCGGGAGTGTAGGTCGAGCCGGCCGGTATCCTGTTCCAATGCGCCAGCACCACGAAGCTCGCGATCACAAGCGCAAGCGCGGCGATTGCGAGCCACAGCACATGCGACAGCGGCCAGTTGGCACGTTCGAGCACCCCGCCGCGCTTTGTCGCCCACAGGAACAGCGCATAGAGCGCGAACGGCGTGACGAACAGGACCAGCTCTGTGAGGAAGGGGCGGATCATACGTTCATTATACGCGACTCGCGCGGCATATGTATGTATTGCGCCGGGGAACGCCGGTGCAGCTCACCATGCGAATGCGCACCATGGTGCCACGGGCCGGGCGTCGGTTGACCGGCCGCCTGCGCAACTCTTACCTTCCTGGCGGTCCAGGAGAAACGGCGTGCAGGACAAGGAACCGACGCTGATCCGATGCACGGGCCCACGGCCGACAGGCCTCGCCCGCCGCCGCCTTCCTCGATTTGGCGTGGTGCTGGCGCTTCTGGTGCTTCCGGCTGGCGGCAGCGTCGCCGCGACATTCTGTACCGCCGAACGTCCGGCACCGCTATGGCCCGAGAACCGGGCGCGCTGCGCCGAACTTGCCGACGTGGTTCGCCGCCCGCGTGATCGTGCAACCGATGCGTATCAGGCCAGTCTCGCCGAATTCCTGCGCCACTTCTGCCACCGCGACGAAGCATCGGGATGGCAGCGCGACAAATACGTGCGCGACACCGGTCCGTTTCTCGGGACGCTCAAGGACGGGAAATGGCAGGGCACCTATCACGGCACGCATGCGCCGGTGGTCACCTGGTATTCGCCTGAAATGTTCGCCTGGGTGAAGGCGAACCGGCCGGAGTCCCACGAACTCCCACCGGTAACGCCGGTCCCCGACGGCGCCATCATGGTCAAGGAGATGTTCCCGCCGCCGGCCGCGGCCTGCGCCGCCGTCGATCCGCTGCATCTCGCGCCGACCAAGGGCGCCGCCGTCATGGTGCGCGATTCGGGCGGCTCCCATGACGGCTGGTATTGGGGCTGGTTCGGCTGGGGCTTGAACGACTGGCGGCCGGACTGGCCTGCGCCGGCGGGCAACGACTATCCGTATATGGGATTCGGTCTCTACTGCACCAATTGCCACGCCTCCGCGCGCGACAACCACACCTTCGCATCGCTGCGCAACATCCGCGGACAGCAAGGCGAGCCGCTGGTGTTCCTCAGCCATACGTTCGTGCTGGCGCCGGTGCTCGAAACCCACCATGGCGCGGTTACGCGCGCGAGGACGCCCGCCAAGCCGCCGCCGGAACGTCTCTATGCCTCGACCTTCACGCGTTACTTCCGGCTCAAGGACAAGCCACCGCCGAACGCAACAACGGTCGCGAAGCTGCCATCGGAAACCTATGACCATGTGTGGGCGCCAGCCGGGCCGCCGCGTGCACGATCGCGGTTCGTGACGTCGACGCTCTGTATCGGCTGTCACAGTGCCGGCGGCACCGGGCTGCAATTCGACATGACGGTGCCGGGCCCCGACAACAAGCTGGTGAACCAGTCGCCCTGGGGCACGTGGCGCAGTTCGCCCATGGGCATGAGCGGGCGCGACCCGGTGTTCTTCGCGCAGCTCGCCAGCGAGACCGAAACCTTTCATCCCGAGTCGTCGGCGGAAATCCAGGATCTCTGCCTCGGTTGCCATGCCGTGCAGGGTCAGCGCCAGTTCGTGATCGACCGGCACGCGCAGACCGGATGGTGCGTGCCGTTCTCGCGCGCCAGCCTGGACGCGATCCCGTACCAGGCCGACGCCGAGGTGCGCGAACTCGCGCACTATGCGGCGCTCGGGCGCGACGGCGTTTCGTGCAACGCCTGCCATGGCATGGCGCTCGGAAGGGCCGCCGTCGCGGCAGCGCAGTCGCAACCGCAGAACGCCTGCATCGCGGAACGCCAGGAGCGCACAAACCCGGGCTTGAGCGGACTGGCGCGGACGTTTTCCGGCAATTTCGTGCTCGGCCCGCCGGACAAGATCTACGGTCCATTCCGCGAGCCGAAGCAGAAGTCGATGACCAATGCCACCGGCATGGTGCCGGAGCATAGCGAGCACATGAAGAGTTCGGAGGTATGCGCGAGCTGTCACACCGTGCATCTGCCGGTGCTGCATGGCGGCAAGGTGGTGGCCCGCACCTACGAGCAGGCGACCTATCCGGAATGGGCGTTCAGCGCCTACCGCACCGGCGCGACCGCAGACGGCCCGTTGCCGCTGGGCGCCGGCGAGCGGCCGCATACCTGCCAGGACTGCCACATGCCGAGCCGCGACGCCTACGGCATTCCGTTCCAGAGCAAGATCGCGACCATCCAGGAACATTCGAACTTCCCGCAGGCCGAGCACACGCTGCCGCGCGCGGAGATCGATCTGCCGGTGCGCGCTGGCTACGCCCGGCATACACTGGTCGGCCTCAACCTGTTCCTGATCAAGATGGCGCAGCAGTTTCCGCAGGTTCTCGGGCTGCGAACCGAGGACCCCATGCTGACCGCCAGCAGGGGCGTCGATCTCCTGGCCACCACCGAACGGGCCATGCTGGACCAGGCGCGACACCGCACCGCCATCGTCAGCATCAGCGAGGTCGCGCGCGACCGCGACGCTATCAGCGCGAAGGTGACGGTCACCAACAAAGCCGGACACAAGTTTCCCTCCGGCGTGGCGTTCCGCCGCGCCTTCATCGAGTTCAGCGTGCTCGATGCGCGCGACCGCGTGCTGTGGTCGTCCGGCCGCACCAATTCCGCAGGCGTGATCGTCGATGCAAGGGGGGCGCCGATTGCCGGCGAGCTGTGGTGGCGGCCGGACTGCTCGGCGCGCATCGATCCATCGGCGCGCTTGCACCAGCCGCACCACGAGGTCATCTCGCGGCAGGATCAGGCGCAAATCTATGAAGAGCTGAACGCCGCCCCGCCGGCGAACGGAGTGGCGCCGGTCTGCGGCGCCGGTGCGAAGCCTGCCGGCGAACTCACCACCAGCTTCCTGTCGATCTGCGCCAAGGTGAAGGACAACCGCCTCCTGCCCGAGGGCTTCCTGCCGCTCGAAAACCGGACACAGATCGCCCACGCGCTCGGTGCCGACCGCCATCTGGCCGAGGACGTGGCCCCGACTGCGGTTGGCGACGATCCCGATTATCGCAGCGGCGGCAGCGACACGGTCACCTACCGGATTCCGGTGTCGCAGCTGCGCGGGCGGCCGGCAGCGATGCGCGCAACGCTCTACTACCAGGCAACACCCCCCTACTACCTCCAGGACCGCTTCTGCACCTCGAACAGCCCGGACACCGCGCGCCTCTACTACCTCACCGGCAAGCTCGACGTTGCGGCGTCGCCGATCCGGGACTGGAAGCTTCAGGTCGGAGCAAGTGCGAGGGTCGGCATTCCGTGACGGCGCATCAGCAGGAAACGCCGGTCGTGCTCAATCCGCCGTTCGCGGTAGCGCCGGCCGCCACGTCGCACGAGGCGGGGCCGCTCAATCTTCTGGCGATCACGCTGACCGTGATCCTGTGCCTGAGCTGGGGCCTGAATCAGGTGGCGATCAAGCTGGCGCTGCCGGATGTCCCGCCGCTGACGCAGGCGACCATCCGCGCTGCCGGCGCAACGCTCCTGCTCGCGGTCTGGATGTGGATTCGCGGCATCTCGTTCGACGTCCGCGACGGCACGCTCAAGCCCGGCTTGCTGATCGGGCTCCTGTTCGCCGTCCAGTTCGTGCTGATCTACCAGGGGCTGCTCTACACCTCGGCGAGCCGGTCGATCGTCTATCTCTACACCGCGCCGATCTTCGTCGTGATCGGCTCGCGCTTCTTCCTGCCCGGCGAACGCTTCACCGCCTTCCAATGGGCCGGAATAGCGGTCTCCTTCTCCGGCATCGTTCTGGCATTCGGCGAGTCCTCGCCATTCGCGAAGCCCGAGCAGGCGCTGGGCAACGCGATGATGGTTCTCGCCGCTGTCTGCACGGCCGGCACCACGCTGGTTGCCAAGGCAAGCGCGCTGAGCCGCGCCCGTTTCGAGAAGACGCTGTTGTATCAGCTCGCCATGTCGATCCCGGTTTCGGCGCTGTGCGCCTGCTCGCTGGGCGAAATCGTCGGCTCCTCGCTGTCCGGCGTCGCGGCCGGATCGCTGGTCTTTCAGACGCTGTGGGTCGCGGGGATCACCTATCTCGTCTGGTATGCGCTGCTGCAACGCAATTCGGCGAACCGGCTCGCGGCGCTGACGTTCCTGACGCCGCTGTTCGGCGTCGCGGCCGGAAACCTGATTCTGGGCGAGCCGCTGACGCCCTGGTTCCTGATTGCAGCGGCCATGGTGACGCTCGGCGCCCTGATGCCGCGAGTGCCTGATCTCTGGACGCTCCTGCACGCCCGGCTGCCGACGCAGCACGGCCGCTGAGTTGGAACTTTGGCCGCGCTGCTGCGTTGCCGGACATGTACAGCGTTGCCCCGACCAATGTTTACTGTCCGTGCTGCGGATCGCGTTCCAGCGTCCTTGGCGAGGCACATGCCAATCCAAAGCGGGCGCTGCATCATTGCCAGTGCAGCGCGTGCCTTCTCTGCTTCGACCGCATCGTCGCGCTCAATGGCAAAGGCATGACCGTGCTGTACGCCGTGCCGACGTCGTCGGGACGCACGCGAGCGAGGGTGCGCGTTGTTCCCGATCCCGGGCAGGAAGGTGCGCATGCCTCGTAGGGAAACACTATCGGCCGGCAGGGCCGCGCGCGAGGCGCGCGCCCGCCGGCGCGCCGAAGAGGGTGCCATCGCGACCGCCGAATATCATGCCGCCGCGCAGGCCGCGATCGCGCGCATTGCGGTGCTGCGCCGCAAGCGCCTGGCGAAGGAAGCGCGCGAAGCCGACGGCAACATGTCGGAACGTCAGGCCCGATAGTTCATCGTGTGGCATAGACGCCACATGCAATGGAATTCATCACCCGCGGCACCAGGCGGCATTCAAGTTCGCAGTTCTGTGTGAAAGACTGCCTGTCTGCGGGGGCCTCCGCACAACAACACAAAGAATCAGGAGGCCATGGGGGCGTGTCATGCGTAGCTTGCTGGCGCTCGAGTTGGAGCGCCAGACTGGAACGCTCGCCAACTTCACCAATTTCACCATTGGCAACGCGCGCAACGCATTCGCCGGATTTAGCGTGGCGCAAACTTTCGGCGGTGACCGCTGAGGCACAGACCCGGGACGCCTCGGCTATCGATAGATCCGCTCCCACAGATTCCGCAGAATCCCCGCGGTGGCGCCCCAGATGTAGCGCTCGCCGAACGGCATCTCGTAGAAGTGGCGCGTGAGCCCGTTCCAGTCGCGGCTCTTGCGTCGGTGATTTTCGGGGGTCATCAGAAAAGACAGCGGCACTTCGAAGGCGTCGTCGACCTCATCGCGATTGAGCGTCAAAGAAAACTCCGGCGCCACCCGCGCCACCACCGGCACGATACGAAAGCCGAAGGTGGTCAGATAGAGATCGAGATAGCCGAGCGGCTCGATCACGCGCGCCGGCAGTCCGATTTCCTCCTCCGCTTCGCGCAAGGCCGCCGCCATCGGTGACGCGTCGGTCGTATCGATCTTGCCGCCCGGAAAGGAAATCTGCCCGGCGTGGTCCTTCAGATGGGCGGTTCGCTGCGTCAGCAGCACCATCGGCTCCGCCCGCGCCACCACCGGCACCAGCACCGCGGCCGGCC
>Ga0073934_10000758_pt1 | contig 87116 bp, 88 predicted proteins | sample LarsenN4metaG_FD_76834 | JGI IMG/M metagenome (GOLD analysis project Ga0073934, IMG submission 76834) | Hot spring sediment bacterial and archeal communities from British Columbia, Canada, to study Microbial Dark Matter (Phase II) - Larsen... ...
TCGGTCGAAGCCGCCAAACGCGCCTGCATCTCGCATCTGGTTTACGTGAGCGTGGCGCAGCCTGCGCCCGTGATGGCGCACTACCTCTGGGTGCGTTCCTTGGGAGAGGCGATGATTCGCGAGGCGGGCCTCACCGCGAGCGTCATGCGGCCGTGGTATGTGCTCGGCCCCGGCCGTTGGTGGCCGAAATTGATCGCGCCGTTTTATAAACTTGCTGAGATGCTGCCGCCGACGCGCGCCACGGCCGAGCGACTCGGGCTGGTTCCGATCGAGCAGTTTGTTACAGCGCTGGTGCGCGAAGTGGAATATCCGCCTGGGCGCGGGCAACGGCGCATCATCGATGTGCCGGCCATCCGCCGAGCGCGCCTACCGTAAGGCAATGATTCCTATCGTTAAAAATCTCTTTGCCGACCTCCCGCCGGGGGTGAGCGGCGAATCGTTTGCCGACCTGTTCGAAAAGGGAACCGCAAGGATCGAGCGCATCGTTTCCCATTCGCATGCGAGCCCGGAAGGATTTTGGTGCGATCAAAGCAACGACGAATGGGTGATCTTGCTGAGCGGCAGCGCGACCCTGGAATTTCTTCAGGGCCCGTGCGTTGAATTGACGCCGGGTGATTATTTGACGATTCCGGCGCACGTAAAACATCGGGTTGCGCGCACCAGCGCACAGGCGGTTTGGCTGGCGGTGCATGTGCGATAAACAGCCGCTCAAGGTCGTTTAGATCGAAAGATCGGCGCGCGCTCGGCGAAACTTGAACCGGCCTATTGCGCCGCGGGCCGCACCCACGGTTTGTCCAGCACGCTGTAAAAAATTCCCGCGATCAGGAACATTACCACCAGGCCCCAGAGCATCGGCTGGTAGCTCTGCCAGGTGTCCCAGATGGCTCCGGTAATGACCGGGCCGGCGACGCTGCCCCAGACGTAAAACATGCTCATGTAGCCGCGGATGGTGGCGAAGTGTTTGCGGCCGAAGATATCGCCGACCATCGCCCAGGCGACTGGATAGGTGGACTCGACGGTGGTGAAAAACAGCGTGAACAACCAAAGCGGTAACATCGATGAGCCGAAGATCGGCAGCAAAATCGAGGCGCCGGCGCCGAAAAGAACGAGCGATATCAAGCGCGGTTTGTTCACGGTGTCGGCCAGCCAGCCGATCAGAATGGTCGAAGTAAAACCGAGAAAAGCGAAGGAGCTGAGCAAAAAAGTCGCCTGCTGTTGGCTCATGCCCTTCCAGATCATCAGCGGAATAAAATGAGTGGAGATCGCATGATAGGATGCGTTGCGCACGCCGGCGCCAAAGACGAGCGCCCAGAAAGCAAAGGAGCGGATCGCTTGCTTGGCAGTGAAATCGGTGCTGCGCGAAAATGACAGCTCGAGTTGGCTCGAAGGAGCGGCCGGCGGCGGTTCGCGGTCGCCGTCGGGCAGCATGCCCATGCTCTCGGGGGAACGGCGGATCAGCAGGCAAAGCGGGAGGCCCAGCGTCAGAAACAGGACTCCCGCCAACGCCGCGCCCCAGCGCCAGCCCCAGCCGTGCACGATCATGCTCAACACCGGCGCAATGATCACGCCGCCCAGGCCGTAAGCGGCGCTGTTCACCGTCATAGCGCGGGCACGCCAGCGGATGAACCAGCTATTGGTCAAGGTCATCGGCGCATGCATGAAGCCGCCGGAATGGGCAAGCGAAATCAGCAGCGTATAGACGATGAGGAAGGCGATGTAACTCTCGACTTGCGAGAGCAGGAGGTAGCCGATACCCATCAGCGTGACGGCGGCGATCATGATCGGGCGCGGACCGTAGCGATCGAGTAAATGACCAACGATGGGTCCTTCGATCGCGCCTTCGGCGCGCGCCAGTGAAAAGGCCAATGAGGTCGCCGTGCGGCTGAGATTCAATTCCTGACTGAGGGGCAAAAAAAACACCGTAAAACCGTAGCTATGCAGGCCGGCACCGAGCAGCCGCACGGCCGCCGAAGCCGCGACCATGCGCCAGCCATAAAACAAACCGGACAGGTTTTTGAACATGGAAAGAAGAATGGAAAATTGAAAATGGAAAATTGAAAATTATAGGATCAACGGAAAAAAATCCGAAAATGGTCCATTATCAATTATCCATTTTCCATTCACTCGGATTCGCCGTTCTCGGCGGCTTTCAGTCGGCGTTGGCGCACGGCCGCGGCGAGAATATCGATTAAGTTGCGCGTGTCTTCCCAGCCGACGCAAGCATCCGTGATGCTCTGGCCATAGACCAATTCCTTGCCGGGAACGAGATCCTGGCGGCCGGCCTTCAGGTGGCTTTCGACCATGACGCCAAAGATGCGCGAGTCGCCCGCCGCCACCTGCTCGGCGACGCTCTGGCCGACTTTTATTTGGTTTACGGGATCTTTGCCGCTGTTGCCATGGCTGCAGTCGATCATGATGCGCGCGGCGATGGCCGCGGCGGCGAGACTCTTGGCAGCGGCATCGACATTGGCGGCATCGTAGTTGGGCTGTTTGCCGCCGCGCAGAATAATGTGGCAGTCCTCATTGCCGAGAGTCGAGACGATCGCCGAGTGGCCGCTTTTGGTTACCGAGAGAAAATGATGCGGCGCCTGGGCTGCGCGAATCGCGTCCATGGCTATGCGCACGTTGCCATCGGTGCCGTTCTTGAAGCCTACCGGGCAGGATAAACCGGAGGCCAATTCGCGGTGCACCTGGCTCTCCGTAGTGCGCGCACCGATGGCGCCCCAGGAGACCAGATCGGCGATGTACTGCGGCGTGATCATATCGAGGAATTCGCAACCCGCCGGCACGCCGCACTCGTTTAGGTCGAGCAAGAGCTTGCGGCCGACGCGGAGCCCGTCGTTAATCTGAAAACTGCCGTCGAGATTGGGATCGTTGATCAGTCCTTTCCAGCCCACGGTGGTGCGCGGTTTTTCGAAATAGACCCGCATCATGACCAACAGATCCGCGGCATAGCGGTCTTTCGCCTCCTTCAAGCGCCCGGCATACTCCTTGGCGGCTTTGACGTCGTGGATGGAGCACGGACCGACAATCACCAGCAAGCGGTCGTCGGCACCGTGCAAGATGCGATGGATTTCGCGGCGCGCCTCGTAAACCGCCTTGGCCGCTTTTTCCGTGATCGGAATATCGGCGAGCAGGCTCGCCGGCGGAATCAATTCTTTGATCTCTTTGATTCTGAGATCGTCGGTCTGATACTTCATCTGAGTTTCACCGTATTTTGAATCTCGCCATTATAAACAAAACTGAAATGAAATCTATCGGGGGGTTGCAGGTCAAGTTTCGAGTTCCGGTTACGAGTTTCGCGTTCCGGCGCAGGGCGCCGAGCACCAGCGTTTGGCGCTACCTTTCGAGAGTTTCACGGGCCACGGCGGCCAGCAAAACGGCGGACAGGATCAGAAACGGCGCGTAGGCGAGGAAAGGCACGCTCGGGTCGAACCTGTCCGCCAGGTAGCCGCCGATCAAAGGCGCGCTTATGGCGCCGATCTCGGCAATGGTGCGGCGCGCGGCCTGGAGCCGACCGCGGGCACTGGCCGGGACGACGTCGTAGGTAGAGGTCGCCAGAGAACCGAGCGACAGGCCATTAGCGATCCCCAGAAAGCAAAGCAGGACCGCCAGCTGAGAGAACGAGCCTGTAAAGGGAATCAGCAAAAACGCCAGAGCGGGAATTCCCGTACTTGGCACCGTGGCCCACTTCCGGCCGATCTTGTCGATAACGAAGCCGGCGGGCAGTATCATGATGAAAACGGACAAGCCTGAAAGCGTGAAGAGCAGGCCGATTTCCTTAGGCGTCATGGCCAAGATCGAACTGGCGAAAATCGGCACGATGCTTTGCGTCGTGACCCGATGGGCGAAGCTGGTGAACGTTGCCAGCACGATGACCGCGTAGGTGGGGCGAAACCTGGGCTCGATCTGGCCGAACAATTCGCGCACGGCGACAACCCGGCGCGCGACGGCGGCGAGGCTCCAGCCATAAACGGCCGCGCTATCGGTCTGGGCGACTCCATCATGGCCGCGGCTCTCGACAGACCAGCCAATGGCGGCTGAAATCGCCGCACAGCCGGCGTAGGCGATAAAAGCGGCGCGGAAGCCAAGCTGCTCGGTGAGTAAACCGCCCAACAACGGGCCCAGGGCCAAGCCGATGTAATTAAAGCCGTGAAAACCGCTGAGCACACGGCCGCGCTGATCGGCGCGGACGAGATCGACCCCGGCGATCTCGCGGGCGATTACCCAGATGCTGTCCGCAACGCCGATGAGAAAGACGGCGAGGAGAATGAGTGAAAACCAGGGCATGACGGCGGCGAGAAAAGCCGACATGCATGCGGCCAGCGGGCCGGCGATCAAGGCGGTGCGCGCGCCCAAGCGGTCGAGCAAGAAGCCGCTCACCGGCATGCCGGCAAAGCGTCCGATGGATAAGGCCGTCACGAGCTGCGCCGCGCTGCCGGGCGTGATCGCAAAGCTTACGGCCAACACCGGGATTGCCGGCACGATCATGGCCCACATCCCGGCCATTACCGTGCTCGTGTAAAGAACGATGAGATTGCGAGCGGTGGCGCTGGCTGATTTTTCCGGCGACGCGGGTTTGCGGTCAGGCGCAGGTTGCGGAGTCATGGCGCGTTTCGGTGAGGCCGTATTATTGAACGAGCGCGCGGGCGGCCGAGCTCGAATCTGGCGCGATCGGTGCGGCCGCCGAGAGCCGGATTGAGCTCACGGCGGTGCGCCATTGTGTTTGGCTGGGGAGCCCCAAACAACCCGGCGCATCCAATATTCTGAAAGCAAGGAACTTTGTCAACTTGTCCTTGCAAACCGCGGCGCGGCTGGCGCGTTGCGTTCTTTGTGTTTTAATGTCTTGCTGGTTTCATCGGCGCGCCAGATGGACCGGGCGAGCCCCTGGTACGATGAAGAAAGCAGAAGGAGATCCTATGGCTGAAGCCAATCCGCACCGCTTGCCAACCACGGTGAGTCCCGATCGATACGCCATCAGGTTGACGCCCGACCTCGGCACCTGGCGATTTGCCGGCGAAGAAACGGTCACGGTGCAAATTCATCAACCGGTACGCGAGATCGTTGTCAATGCCGCCGAGCTGGAGATCCTAACCGTAACGCTCAAAGACGCGCGCGGCCAAGTACACCCGGGGCGCGTCGAGCTCGACGATGTCAACGAACGGGCGCGCTTCAGTTTCCCGGCCGAGCTTCCGGCGGGTGTCGCCGAATTGAAGATCCAGTTCAACGGGCTGCTGAACGACAAGCTGCATGGCTTTTATCGCAGCGTCTACAAAGGGCTTGACGGCCGGGACCGTCCGCTGGCATCGACGCAGTTCGAATCGACCGACGCGCGCAGAGCGTTTCCTTGTTGGGACGAACCCGCGTTCAAGGCGGTCTACCAGATAACCCTCGTGGTCGATGAGCACCTGACGGCGATCTCCAATGCCCGCATCGTACGCGAACTTGGATTGCCCGGTACCGGCAAGAAAGAAGTCATTTTTGCCGATACCATGAAAATGTCCACGTATCTCGTCGCTTTCATCGTCGGTGAATTTGAGTCTACCGAGCCGGTGATGGTCGGCAAGGCGCCGTTGCGCGTTTGGGCGGTGCCGGGAAAGAAACGGTTGGCGCATTTCGCTATCGATATTGGCAAGGCATCTCTGGAGCATTTTAGCGCCTACTACGGCATCGCCTATCCCGGCGACAAACTGGATCTGATCGCCATCCCGGATTTTGCTTCCGGCGCGATGGAGAACCTGGGAGCGATCACCTTTCGCGAGACCGCCTTATTGGTAGACGCCGAGAAAGCCACACGCGCGGAGCTGGAACGCGTTGCCGACGTGGTGGCGCATGAGAACGCGCACATGTGGTTCGGCGATCTGGTGACCATGCGCTGGTGGAACGGGCTGTGGCTCAATGAAGCCTTCGCGACGTTCATGGAAATGCTTGCGGTGGACGCCTGGAAACCCGAGTGGCGCCGTTGGGAGAGCTTTACGGTCTCGCGCGCCGCGGCCATGCAGGTGGACGGACTCAAAAGCACTCGCGCGATCGAGTTTCCAGTCGAAAAGCCGGACGAAGCGGCTGGCATGTTTGATGTGCTCACCTACGAAAAAGGGGCATCGGTACTGCGCATGCTCGAACAATATCTCGGCGCCGAGGCGTTCCGCGACGGCATTCGGCTCTACTTGCAACGTCACCAATACGCGAACGCGGAGACCAGCGATCTGTGGGACGCTTTGGAGGACTCCACGCGGCAGCCGGTGAGGGCGCTCATGGACACGTGGATTTTTCAGCCCGGCTACCCATTGGTCAGCGTGGCGCAGCAAGGACGCGCGCTAGTTCTTTCCCAAGAGATCTTTCGATACATTCAAGACGGCACCGCTCTCGACCGCCGCTGGCACGTGCCGGTTTTTTTGCGTGTCAGTACGCAAGCGGGATTGGTGGAAAGAACGTTGCTCATGACCGAACGCGAGCAGCGCGTCGATTTTGCCTCCGACATCCACTGGGCGGTGGTCAATGCCGGCGGGCACGGATTTTACCGGGCGCGCTACAGCAGCGAACTGGGCAGCGCCTTGCGAAACAAGTTGCGCGCCGTGCTCGCGCCGGTGGAGCGATTCACTCTGGTGAACGACGCCTGGGCGACCACACTCGGGGGCGTGACTTCGCTGGCCGAATATCTCGATCTGATCGGCTTGTTAGGCGAGGAGGACGACATCAATGTCTGGACCGCTGTCCTCGGCTCGTGCCATCACCTGGCGCGCATCGTCGAAGACCGACAGCGCGCCGGATTGGCCGAGCGGATCCGCGCAGTGCTCGCTCCGGCGGTGGCAAAATTAGGTTGGACGGTCCATCCGGGTGAGAGCGAGCTGACGAGCCAGTTGCGCGGCGAATTGGTCGGTGCTCTGGGCACCCTCGGGGAAGACGAGCCGACGCAAACTCGCGCGCGCGAACTTTTTTCCGCTTACGCAAAGAAACCCGACGCCATCGACCGGAATCTCGTTCCTGCGCTGGTGGCGATCGTCGCCCACACCGGCGGCGCAGCCGAATACGAGCAGTTTGTCGGCAAATTTAAAAACGCTCAGACGCCGCAGGAAGAAACCCGCTACCTTTTCGCGCTCGCCAACTTTCGCGATCAGCGGTTGGCCGATCGCACCCTGGATTTCACGCTCAATGGGGAAGTGCGCACGCAGAATGCGCCTTACTTGATGCGCGCCGTTCTTTTAAACCGCCACTCGCGCGCCAAGGCGTGGTCATTCTTGAAGGCGCGCTGGAACGATATGCTCAGGCAATATCCGGACAACTCGATCCCGCGCATGTGCGAAGGGGTGATCGGTTTGGTTAGCCCGGAGCTTGCGGCCGACGCGCGGGAATTCTTCGGCAAACATCCGGTCAAGCAAGGTGCCAAACAAATCGAGCAGCATTTGGAGCGGTTGCAAGTGGCGCTCGCCTGCCAAGAACGTTGGCGCGACTTGTTGCGCTCGTGATGCGGTGGCCATTTTCGTCGCGTCTGAGGAGACGAAAAGGCGAAATTGAAACTATCTTATTGACAGGTCGGGACTGCTTTCGTACACTACCCGCCAGCAGGGAAAGGAGGTGGTCCAGACATGATTGATCATTGTACTGACTGCGAGGTGGCTGAGACTTAGGCTCTAGGCGGACTTCTTGACGGGGTTCCGGCTTAGAGCCTGGTAAACCCCCTCAGACCACCTAGGAGGCCCGCTTCAACGGCCGTACGCCGGCGCGTGAAGCGGGCCTACTTTTTTTCCAACCACCGGAGCGCCACGGCCGCGGTCTTTCGAACCTGGACATTGTCGCTCTCGAGATCTCTCGTTAACTCGGTCAAAAAAGTTGCGCTGGGCGAACCCAACTGCGCCAAAGTTATGGCGGCGGCGCTGCGAACTCTGAAATCCTCGTCGTTGAGGTAGCTCCGCAGCAGCGCAGCGCGTACGAGTTCGTGCCGGTCACGGCGAGTTTTAAGACTAATCGCTGCGGCGACTCTTACCGTCGGATTGGCATCGAATAGCGCTTCGAACATGGCTTGCAGGCTTTCATCGTCTTGCAGGCCCAGATCGCGCAGCGAATAAAGCGCCATGCGTTTTTGCTTCGCGCTGCCGCCGCCGCACAACTCGATCAGCCGAGCCTGTACCGAGGGGTCGGCGCGGCCGATCTCGGTGAGCAGCAGCGCGCAGGCCCAGCGGATATCCCCTTCGGCGTGGTCCAGGGCGAGAATCAAGGCGCGAACCGTCGCGTCTGAAACCTCCGGCAAATGGCCCAGCACGTAAGCGGCCGCCCAGGAGTGTCGATGATCGGCTTCGTCCAGCCGGCGCTCCAGAAGCGCGCGAATTTCCGGCGCCACCGCGGCACGAGCGATCAGCTCGTCGACGGCTCTTCGCAAAATCGCTTTATCGGGATGGTCTAGGTCGGCGATGAGCGCGGCAAGCCGATCGGTTTCCATCCGATCATCGCTCTAGATCTCGAGAAATTGTGGGCAATCGGTCAGGTTGCGATTGCCTTTGGGCTGGACGAGGACGACGTCTTCCAGACGGACGCCGCCGACGCCGAGATAATAGAGTCCCGGCTCGACGGTAACGACATGACCGGTGCGCAGAACCGCATCGATGGGCGCAATGCGCGGCGGTTCGTGAATATCCAAGCCGAGACCGTGACCGGTGCCGTGGAAGAATCCCTGCATGCGGCCGTTGATCCTGCCGGTCGGAAAGCCGCGCGCCGTAAACATGTCGACAATGTTTTGATGGACCTGTTTGCCGTTGGCGCCGTTGCGGATCTGCTCGTAGCCGATTCTTTGACCCGCCTGAACCGTCGCGTAGATTTCCTTGAGCCTATCCGAGGCGCGCCCACGCACGACGGTGCGGCTTAAGTCGCCAAAGTAGCCGTTTTGCTGCGAGCGCGGAAAAATGTCGAAGATGATCGAAGTGTTGGCTTTGATCGGTCCAGCGCCTTCGTGGTGCGGATCGACGCATTGATTGCCCGATGAAATAATCGTGTGGCTGGGCAGCCAACCCTGCGCCATGATGGTGGTGTTGACCGCGGACTTGAGCATTTCGGAAGTTAGCCGGGTTCCGTTCAGATAGAGATAACCGTCGCGCTTGAACCGCGTGCGCTTGAGCATTCGAATCCCGGCCTCAAGGCCCAACCGCGCAATGCGCAGGGATTCGGTAATTTGTTTCACTTCCAATGGGTTTTTAGTCTCGCGCGTCGGCCAAAACGGGTCGCGCTTGATCTGCACGCCGTAGCCCTTTCTTCTCAGCTGATCGGCGAGCAAGGCGGAAAAATTCGCCGGTACGACGAGGGAGCGAATCGAGCGCTCGCGAAACAAGAGGTCGAGAATATCGATGACGCCGACGGGCGATTGACCGAGCCTGCGCAGTTTGCGCTGATAGAGCGAGAGCGACAACACGCGATCCGCTTTGGCCTGCTTCTTGGCACGGTCGATCTCCAAATCGCTCATCACCACATAGCTCGTATTCTTGTGGCGGAAAAAAATAAACGGGTCGGGAACGAAAAAGCCGGCGGCGTAGAGCATATTGGAGTCACCCTCGCTGGCGGCGTAGAGCAGGATCGCCTGATGCGGCTTCAACTCGGCTTGCCCCGGCTGAAGTCGCGCGCTGGTGGACTTGGAAGCCTTCGAGTCGAACATAGACTGGTGTCTGAGGAAATGAGCTGCGGCTGAATTAAGCTAACAAGTTCACTGTGGAACTGCAAACCATTGCCGCGCGGCGCGATTTATTGACAGCCCGCCGCCGTTTGCTAAAATGCCGGCACTCGCTCGTGCCGTGAGTTCACCGCTTCAGCCGCATGGAGCACGTCAGCCCGCGACCGAGATGCAGCGTTTGCGAGCCGCGACAAGGCAGGCGCGCCTTGGCGTGGCGAATCCATGCAGCGGCATGAGACGACGGGCGAGAAAATTCAAAAACTTTGCCGAGCGACGAAACCTTCCAGTGTCGTCCGTCGATAACCGATCGCGCGAGCGTTTTTCAAGCGTGAACCATCCGCACAGGAATCTCTCTTCATGACCACGAACAAGAATCTCGACAGGCTCGCTGAACTCAATTTAAAGGCGGAGGCGGGCGGCGGCGCCGAACGCGCGCGCCGGCAGCACGAGCAGGGAAAGCTGCTGGCCCGGGAAAGACTCGACATCCTGCTCGACAGCGGCAGTTTCGTGGAGCTCGACCGCCTGCGCACGCACCACAGCACCGATTTCGGTCTCGACAAGCAGAAATTTCCCGGCGACGCCGTGGTCACCGGCTTCGGCGCCATCGATGGCCGCCCGGTTTATGTTTACTCGCAAGACTTCACCGTGTTTGGCGGCAGCCTGAGCCGCGTGGTGGCCGACAAAATCTGCAAAGTGATGGACATGGCGATGAAGAATGGCGCGCCCATCATCGGCATCAACGATTCGGGCGGCGCGCGCATTCAGGAGGGCGTCGACAGTCTGTCCGGTTATGGCGACATTTTCCAGCGCAACGTGATGGCATCGGGGGTGGTGCCGCAGATCACCGCGATCATGGGGCCGTGCGCCGGGGGCGCGGTATACTCGCCGGCGATCACCGATTTCATCTTCATGGTGAAGACCAACAGCTACATGTTCATCACGGGCCCGGAAGTGATCAAGACCGTGACGCACGAGGATGTTACCAAAGAAGCGCTGGGCGGCGCCGAAACCCATAACAGCAGAAGCGGCGTGGCGCATTTCACCGCCAACACGGAAAAAGACTGCTTGCTGATGATGCGCGAGCTGATCGGGTTTTTGCCTAGCAATAATCAGGAAGACCCGCCGTTTCGCCCCACCGGCGACGACCCGCTCCGGCGCGCGAAAAATTTGAAGACTCTGATCCCCGACAATCCGCACCGGCCTTACGACATGAAAGAACTCATCACGGCGGTGTTCGACGAGGGTTACTTCTACGAAGTGCAGCACGAGTTCGCGCGCAACATCCTGGTCGGCTTCGCTCGTCTCGGCGGCCGGCCCGTCGGGATCGTTGCCAACCAGCCGGCCAATTTGGCGGGCTGCCTCGACATCAACGCTTCCGTCAAGGCGGCGCGTTTTATCAGGTTTTGCGACTGCTTCAATATTCCCATCGTGACTTTCGTCGACGTGCCGGGCTTTTTGCCGGGTACCGAACAGGAATATCACGGCATTATCCGCCACGGCGCGAAATTGCTCTACGCTTACGCCGAAGCGACGGTGCCGAAGCTCACCATCGTCACGCGCAAGGCCTACGGCGGCGGCTACATCGTGATGGCGAGCAAACATTTGCGCGGCGATATCAATTTGGCCTATCCGACCGGCGAAATCGCCGTCATGGGGCCGGAGGGCGCCATCAATATCGTTTTTCGCGAGGCGCTGCAGAAATCATCCGATCCCGCCAGGGCGCGCGAGGAAATGGTGGCGAACTATCGCGAAACCTTCGCCAATCCTTTCAAAGCCGCTGAATCGGGATACATCGATGCGGTGATCTATCCGGAGGATACCCGGCCGACGCTCATCCGCGCCCTCGAAATGTTCAAGAACAAGCGCGATCAGAACCCGCCCAAGAAGCATGGCAACATTCCGCTCTAAAGGCGCCGGGGAGGAAAGCTCCGCGTTTTGGTTTTCGGTGATGGCGTAGCGCCGGTCCACTCTGGCCTAAAATGTTCAAACGCATCCTCATCGCCAACCGAAGCGAGATCGCCGTGCGCATCGCGCGCGCGTGCCGCGAACTCGACATCGAGACCGTGGCGGTTTATTCCGAGGCCGATCGTGAATCACTGCACGTGAAGTATTGCGACTATGCCTATCCAATCGGCCCCGCGCCGTCCAAGCAGAGCTATCTGGCGATCGACCGGATCATCGACGTCTGCAAAAAGAGCCGCGCCGAGGCGGTGCATCCCGGTTACGGCTTTTTGGCCGAAAACGCGGCGTTCGCGAAGCGCTGCAAAGAAGAAGGCATCGTTTTCATCGGCCCATCGGCGGAAGTCATCGACCAGATGGGCGATAAGGTGAAGGCGCGCCAGATCATGAAAGCGGCGGGCGTTCCCGTCGTGCCCGGATCGGACGGCATTTTAACTTCCGAGCAGGAAGTGCTGGAGACCATGGAGTCGATCGGCTATCCCTGTATGCTCAAAGCGGTCGCGGGCGGCGGGGGTAAGGGGCTGAGGCTCGTGCGCTCGCGCCGCGAAGTGTCGTCCGCCTACCGCGCCGTCGGTTCGGAGGCGTCTTCTTCCTTCGGCGACGCGCGCCTGTACGTCGAAAAGTTCATCGATAAACCGCGTCACGTGGAAATGCAGATCCTCGCCGACAAGTACGGCCGCGTCATCCATCTCTACGATCGCGAATGCTCGATTCAACGGCGCCATCAAAAAGTCATCGAAGAGGCGCCGGCGCCGGGATTGGAGGACCGCACGCGCCGGCGTCTCGGTCGCATCGCCATCCAAGGCGCTCGGGCGGTGGGTTACGTCGGCGCCGGGACCCTCGAATTCTTGCTCGACCAGGAGCAAAACTTTTATTTTCTCGAGATGAACACGCGGCTGCAGGTCGAGCATGCGGTTACTGAGCGCGTCGTCGGCATCGATCTGGTCAAGGCGCAGATCGAAATTGCCGCGGGCGGATTTCTGCCGTGGCGCCAGCGCCATATCACCCAGACCGGCCATGCCATCGAATGCCGCATCTACGCCGAAGATCCCGAGCATGATTTCATGCCTTGCCCGGGCAAAATCGAGGGACTGCGCTTACCGGAAGGTTTGGGGCTGCGCAACGATACCGGCGTCTACGAGGGCGCCGAGGTGCCGATTTATTACGATCCAATGATCGCCAAGCTGATCACCTGGGGCGAAAACCGGATCGAGGCGATCCTGCGCATGCGCCGTGCGCTGCGCGAGTACCAAGTGCGCGGCATCAAAACCAATATTTCGTTTCATCAATGGATTTTTCGCCATCCACGCTTCATGTCGGGGAACTTCAATACCGGTTTTATCGATGAAGAGTACGGCGGCGCGGCCAATGAAGAGGTTTTGCCGCACAGGGAAATCGCTCTGGCGTCGGCAGCGCTAGCGGCGCTGCTCGGCGAGCATGAACGGACGCTGGGTCTGCTCGCCAAAGGCGCCGCCGAGCCCTCCAAGTGGCGAGAGCAGGGCAAACGCACTGCTTTGCGCGCGCCCGCCGGCGGGCGCGGTGGGTGGCAGCGCAGCTGATTGCATCAAGGTTGCTCGCACGCTCGTCCGAAGGCAGACGTTTGCTGCTATCCGATCACCAACCGCAGGCCTTGAGCGGTTTCGATCCTACTCCTCGGGCGCGCCGCCCGATCTGGCTAGATCCTCGACTTTGATTTTGTCGAGATTGATGCGTTCCGCGCTCTTGGCCATGCGATCGATCACCTCATCGAAGCCCAGCGGAGCGGCGTCCTTGGGCCGAAAGCGGATCGGGTTGATGCGCGCGACAACAAAGCTCTTCAAGTAGGGGCTTGTCAAACCTCTGGCTTTGAGCGCCTCCACTTTCGCGACCACCGCTTGATCCAGATCCAGCAGCGCCTTAGCGCGGTGGCGGCGAACCTCAAGGGCTGATTCGAGCGGTTTTTTCAGGAACTGGTCCGAGCGGCGCAAAATCGGGTAATACGCCCCGCCGCTGAAGCGGCCGTTTTCCAAATAGCACAAACCCAAGGTGATGAGAGCGGCGTCCTCGAACTCCAGAGCATAGGTCTCCTCGGTGGCGTCGTCGAGAAGCGCCAGTTCTTGGTACATCTTGACGACCTCGAGGGTGCGTTCGCGCAGATTGTGCGCCTTCTCCGTGTTCAAAGCCAAGATGCGATACGCGGTGGACGCTTCCGGGACGACGATCGCGACGATAGATCTCGCCCCCAACGTCCTCATGGCCTGCAGGCGATGATTGCCGTTGGGGGTCCAGTAGCGAGTGGGACTATCTTTGACCTCCTTGCGTACGACGATGATCGGGTCGAGGAAGCGGCCCAGCTTGGCGATGACGGTTTCGAGCTTGCGCGCATGGGCGTCGGAGAGATTGCGCTGATAAGGCGTCGGTTCGATTTGCTCGATGGGCAGCCCGGCGATCAGCAGCCACTGGCCGGCAAAGGGCTCGCGATAAGCGGCCATCACACGACCGCCGTCCCGCTCGATGGTGTCTTGCAGGACTTCGATCCCGTGGGGCTTCGAGGCGTCGGCTAGTTCCTTCGCCGAGAGGCCGACAGATTTGCCCGCAAGCTTGCGCCGCTTGCGCGGGCCGGAGGATTTCTTCCTGGGCTTTTTTTCCGCCATAAGCGCCGCTAAAGGAATGCTACTGCTCCAAGCGCCGGATGCGCGGCATGAGCAGGCCGACGACAATCGCCATGCCGCCCACCATGATGCCGCCGAGAGAGACTGCCGCCGGTGCGCCGGCGAACTCGGCGATGGCTCCCGCGATCAACCCGCCAATCGGCATCAGCTCCCAAGCGAGACCGTGAATGCCCATGACCCGGCCGCGCAGCTCATTGGGCAAGTTCATTTGCAGAATGGCATGGATGGTCGTCATGTAAAATTGTCCGGCGACGCCGAGCGCAAATGCGGCGGCAAGCGATAGCGTCAACCAGTCCGAGAGCGCGAAGAGAACCAGGGTGACAGCGAAAAAGAGCGCGCCGCCGATCGCTTGCAGCCCCTTGGCCCGAAAGTGACTCAAACAAGCGGCAAGCAGAACCCCGGCAAGGGCGCCCGCGCCTCCGGCGCTTTGGAGGAAGCCAAAACCTTGCGATCCGACGTTGAGCACGTCGCGGGCAAATACCGGCATCATGATGACATAGGACATGCCGAACACGCTGTTGAAAAAAGTCATGCCGATGAAGACCCAATAAATTTCATTTTCCCGGATAAACCTAACGCCTTCGACCATGTCGCGCATGAGACCTTGCGATGGGGTGGAGGCGGCGGTCTGCCCTTCGAGGCGTATCGCCTGCCAGAGCGAAATCGCGCCAGCCGAAGCCAAAAAGCAGACAAAGTAGGTCAGACCGATACCGAATAAGTAGATCAAGACGCCGGCGATGGCCGGACCGACAAGCTTGTTCAGTTGCCAGATGGTGCCGCCGATCGCGACTGCATTGGGAATATCCTCCTTGGGCACCATCTGCGGCAGCAGGGCCATGCGGCTTGGTCGGTCAAAGGCGCGCAGGGCGCCGGTAAAGAACGCCAAAACCATCACCTGCCAGAGCGCTACCCAGTTCATGATGACCAGGCCCGCCAGGAGTAGAAAAACGCTCGCCGAGCCGGCTTGCGCGAGCAGCATGATGCGCCGCCGGTCGGCCCGATCGGCGATGGCGCCGCCGATCAGTGTCAGGGCGACGCTCGGGATCGTAAACATCAGCCCGGTCAGGCCGAGAGCCAAGGGCGAGTTGGTCAACTCCAACACGAGCCAGCTCTGCGCCACCGCCTCCATGTTCTGCGCCAGCACTGAAGAAAGCTGGCCGGTCCAATAGAGCCGGTAGTTGCGCTGTTTGAGCGCGCTGACGGATTCGAGCAGACGCTGTCTGCCGGTCAACGCCCGCGGCGGACTTCGGGAGATTGCCTGTGAGGTTGATTCGCTCATCGAGAAGTTCGGCCATTGTTTCCTAAAATTGCTGGGCTGTCAAAAAGAGCCACAATCAACCTTGCCCGAAACTCGAAGCTCTGTCTTCATGGCAGGGATTCGGGGCGGGCTGTTGAGGATTCTGCGATGACCTTCTATGATCCCTCGACACTCAACTCAAACAACTCGAGGCGAATGGCCCATGGCTCAGTACGACTATGATTTGTTCACGATCGGCGCCGGATCAGGGGGGGTGCGCGCAAGCCGGATGTCGGCGGCTTTTGGCGCCAAGGTTGCGGTGGCCGAGGAGCGCTATCTCGGCGGCACCTGCGTTAATGTCGGCTGTATCCCAAAGAAGCTGCTGGTCTACGCTGCTCATTATGGAGAAGATTTCGACGATATGCGCGGTTTCGGCTGGACGGCCGGCGAGCGGCGCTTCGATTGGGCGACTCTGATCGAGAATAAAAACCGGGAAATTCAGCGCCTCAACGGGATATATCGAAAGCTCCTCGGCGACGTCGGCGTCGAATTGTTTGAGGATCATGCGGTGATTGTCGATCCGCACACCGTCTCGGTGGGCGGCAAACGATTTACGGCGAAATACATCCTGGTCGCGGTCGGTAGCTGGCCGTTGGTGCCGAAGTTTCCCGGCTCGGAGTTTGCCATCACCTCCAACGAGGCGTTCTATCTTACAACCTTGCCGGAGAGAGTTTTGATTGTCGGCGGAGGCTATATCGGCGTGGAGTTCGCCGGAATTTTTCACGGACTCGGAGCGCAGACAACCCAGATTTATCGGGGCGAGCTGTTTTTGCGCGGCTTCGATGACGATATTCGCAGAACGCTGGCCGACGAGATGCGCAAACGCGGAGTCGATCTGCGGTTCAAAGCGGACGTGATCAAGATCGAGAGAATCAGTAGCGGCCTGCGGGCGACGCTTACCGACGGAGGCGTGCTTGAAGCGGACCAAATTCTCTATGCCACCGGGCGAGGCTCGAAGACGCCGGAACTGGGCTTGGAGGCGGCCGGAGTAAAGCTGAAGCCCAATGGCGCGGTGGCGGTGGACGACTATTCACGGTCCTCGGTGGAGAGCATTTATGCCATCGGCGACTGCACCGACCGGATGATGCTTACGCCGGTAGCGATCGCCGAGGGAATGGCATTGGCGAACACGCTATTCAACCAGAAGCCGACCAAGCCCAATTATTCAAACGTACCGACCGCCGTGTTCAGCACGCCCAGCTGCGGCACGGTCGGGTTTTCCGAGCAGGAGGCGCGGCTTCGCGGCTTCGTGGTCGATATCTATCGCAGCACCTTTCGGCCGTTGCGGCATACGCTGAGCGGACGCGATGAGCGAACGATGGTAAAGCTCGTCGTCGACCAGCCGACCGACAAGGTGCTCGGCTGCCATATGGTCGGCCCCGAGGCCGGCGAGATCGTCCAAGGCTTGGCGATCGCGCTCAATTGCGGCGCGACCAAAGCGCAATTCGATGCTACGATCGGCATCCATCCTACCGGCGCCGAAGAATTCGTAACGATGCGCTCGAAGGTCGTTTCGGGAGAACCTTGAGCGGCAATACCGACAATTTAGCCTGAATCTTCCTCGGCGACAGTCGCTTGCCTCAACATTTCCCTCTGGCGTCAGGACGACAAGGCGGCCAAACTCCAAGGAGTCTCCGCCCTGCTGGCATGACGGTTGCTGTTCTCCGGGCCGTTCTGCAAATGGAAGGGAGCACTCATGGACCGGTTAACTTTCCGTCATCAGCTGTTAAGCGTTATGGAGCGCAAGGTGCACTGGGCTTGGCCGGCGTTTACTTCCGGACAGGTATCAAAAGAACGGCTCCATTTTCATTTCGAGCAGGAATACGCCACCTACGTTCGTGACTTCCCGATCATGGTGGGCTGGGCTTACGTCCACTGCCCCATCCCCGAGGCGCGCCGCAGCTTGGCCGAGAATCTTTATGAAGAGGAAACCGGCGGACTGGTTGCAGGCAATCCCCACCCCGACTTATTTCTCGAATATCCCCGCGGGTTAGGAATGGATCTCGAACGGTTCAAGCACATCGAGTTGCTGCCGGCGGCCAAGCGTTACCGGGAGTTTCTCGACAACGCCACACAGAGGCAGGGCTGGGACGTCGCCGCCGCCATTGTGACGATCTTTATCGAAGGCACCAAGGACGATCGGGCGCTCTTCGATCCTTCGGTGCAAGTCGAAGTGCTGCCGCTGGAAGAGCATCCGCTGGTCAAACACTACGGCATGGCGATCGAGCATCTGGCTTTAACCAAGGCGCATCGCCAGGTGGAAGGGCACCATCGCTCGCAGGCCTGGCGAAACGTCCTGGAATATGTCCATCCCAACCGGCGCGGCACAGTGGTGCGCGCCTTCGAAGACGCCCTGCACCATTGGCTGCTCTATCGCGATGAAGTTGCGGTCGTATGCGGCATCGGGCTCAGCCAGGCCGGACTTTTTAGCAAGGCGGTTTGAGCTCGCCACCATCAAACAGCCGCATTGTTTGCTAGGCGGTCAGCCAATCGGCTCACCCCGATAGCTTTTGGCCAATATCTGCATCGGATTGAGAGGGCGCTTGCCGTTACCCTGTTCGATCTGAATCGCCGCCAGAGGACAATCGGAGCAGGTCGTTTTCGGATTACCTTCGGCCATTTGCTGAAACGCCCGGCCACCCCACTTGAGCGACTGCGGGAAGTTTTCTTTTTTCATCGACCAGGTGCCGTCGTGGCCCGAGCATTCTTCGACGACCCTGACACGGGTATCCGGCAGCAGCGCTAAGACGTCGCGCGTCTTGTAGCCGACGTTCTGGGCGCGCAGATGGCAGGGAATGTGATAGCTGACATTGCCGGCGCCGGTCTTAAAGTCCTTGTTGAGCTTTCCTTCGGCGGCCAGGCGCGCGAGGAATTCCATCGGATCGTTGACACTGCCGGCGACTTTTCTGGCAGCCGCACTGCCGAGCAGGCGCGGGTATTCGACGCGCAGCATCTGCGAGCAGGTTGGATTCGTCGCCACGATAACTCGGCCGTCATCGACGAAAGGGGTCAAATAATTGACATTCAGTTTTGCCGCTTCGATGGCGCCGTCCATGTCGCCATTATGCCACAGCGGCATGCCGCAGCAGCGCTCGTAGGCGAAGGCCACATCGACGCGATTGCGCGCCATGACTTCCGATGTGTCGGCGCCGATCTCGGGCTGATTGTAATTCACGTAGCAGGTCGCGAAAAACGCGACTTTCGCGCTCGGCACTCCCGAAACGGCGCGCCGCTCGGCAGCAAAATGCGCCGCGAAAGTCTTGGCGGCGAAGGAAGGCAATTTCTTGTCTTTGTGGATGCCGATGGCGCTCTGCATCAACTTGCGGTTTGCCGAGTTCTGGTTCGCCCAGTTGGCTAGAGCCGCTGTTTTCGTAGCGACCTTGCCGACGAGATCGGGACTGCCGAGCAGCCGGTCGAGCCAGGGCACGCCGTTTTTTTTGACTTGCTGCGCCTTGGCGCGGGCCATCAAGCGCGGAAAGTCGATCGCCCATTCATGGTCGCCCGGAGTGTACGGGCATTTGATGTAGCAGAGCTTGCACTGAAAACAGTCGTCGACTACGGCGCGGACATCGCCAGCCGTGAGTTTCGTGGTATTGACATCGGCGTATTTCCCCTCGACGCAATGGTCGTCTATGGCGTTGAATAGATTTGGAAAACTGCCGCAGAATTTTACACACATGCGGCAATCCGCGCACAGGCTGAAAACGCGCTCGATTTCGGCGCGTAGATCTTTCTCATCGTAGTAGCGCGGATCGGTCGGATCATAGGCCGGGTTATTGCTCACGGAAAGCTCCTTTGAAGGCGGACTCTTTTAGGTCGTTATAGCGGGACGCGAAAGCGGCTTCAATGCGCAAATCACCTTTATTCAGGCGGCAGTTAGGAATGCGCCGACAAAGCGCGATTAACGTTTGCAGCACAGTCCCGTCTAACCCGGCAAGGAGGTTTTTATGGTGACCAAATCATTATTGCCACTTTCCATCGCCGGCGTGGTTTCGCTGTTGGCCGTCGGGACGGCTGATTTCGCCGAGGCGAACCACGGGCGAGCGCAGTCGGCGCGCCAGGAGATGCGTCAGAATTGGGCGGAAATCCGCAACGATCGCGCCGAATTGCGTCGCGATTATCGGGAGCTGCAGCGCGATCGGGCCGACCTGAGGCGGCTCTATCGAAGCGGCGCCAGCCGGGCCGAGATCGATAGCAAGCGTAAGGAAGTTCGTGACGGTTTCAGGGAGGTCGCTGAAGGCCGGCGCGAGCTCAGGCGGGATTACGCCGAACTGCGCCGCGATCGAGCCCGCTTAGGCTATGAAAACAGCGGGCACAATGGCTGGAACCGCCATGATCGCTGGGGCTGGGGCGGTCGAGACAGATGGAACGCGCGCGACCGCTGGAGTTGGAGATAATACCTACAGCCCGCCGGCAAAGACGCCGCCGCTTTAAAACCTAATCGCCATCCATCTCGGAGGCGAAGCGAACTCCGCCTCCGAGATTGCTTTCAATCTTGACTTGACATTCGCCGCCACCTTATAACCGAGCCATAGCAATGGCTCGGGGGAAAAAGCTGTGATCATCGATTGCGATACTCATCTCATGCCGCGCGATGCGTTCGACGGCATTGACGGACGCCTGGCAAAGAACAAGCCGACGCTACAATTCAACAGCGATGGACTTTATGTCGCTGTCGACTTTCTCGGCTATCCGGCCGAAATGCCGGGGACCAGCCCCTTGCCCGCACCCGGTTCCGGGGCCATGTTCAAGAGCCTTTGGGATCCGGTGTCGAGGATGCATGATTACGATACCCGGCTGGGGATCGAGCGGCACGTCGTCTTGCCACAATTCTCCGGCTGGTGGTCGTATCTCATTGAGCCTGAACTCGCCGCCCGGATGGCGCGCTCGCACAACGAGGCGCTGATCAGATTAATGAAGGAATTTCCCGGCCGAGTTTTGGGCGTCGCGCTGATTCCCCTGCAAGACGTGCCAGCGGCGATCCGCGAGATGGAGTGGGCTCGGGACAACGGCTTCTGTTCGGTTGTGCTGGACAAAGTTTATCCGGTCAAGGATCACCCGTTAAGCGAGCCGCTCGGCAGCCGTCGCGAGCTCTGGCGGTTCTTCCAGCGCGCCGAAGCATTGTCGATGCCGATTTATCTGCACAACGTCCAGCATGGTCACCGCATCAGCAATCTCTCCATCTTTCAGCGCGACGGCCTGTACATCTTCGCGCCGCAAGAGGGGCAAATGAGCCTGGTATCGCTGATCACCAGCGGGCTGCTCGATGATTTTCCCGAGCTGCAGTTCATTTTCACCGAGGCCGGCACCGCGTTCATCAAGCCGCTGGTGCAGTGGCTGGACAAGTGCCTGGAGTCTCCGCCGGTGGACTATGACGACCAGGAAGATCCGCTGAACAATCGAGGCGCATTGAGCAAGACCGGGGAGCGCTTGCGGCGCGCCCGGGCGATCAACCCGGCGCATATTTTTCTCGAGAAGAACCGGCGGGCGGCGAGCTACTATTTCAAAAACAATTTTTATTTCACCATCGAAACCGAAGAGCCGGAACTGCCTGAAGCGATCGAGTTTCTCGGCGCCGAGCGCTTTCTGTTTGCGACCGATTATCCGCATGACGATCCGGGCGGTCGGATGAAATTCGAGGACGTCCGCCTGCTGCGCGACAATGCGAAAATTGCGCCAGCCGACAAGGAACGAATCCGCTGGCAAAACGCGCAGCGCTTGTTTCGCCTCGGCTGAAAGCAAGAGCAATGAAGCCGCCGCCCCATTCACGGGGAGGAGAGGGAGAAAGCATGGCGATCCCGCCGCGTTACAACACAGGTTACAACATAGGTGTCGGGGGCGCCGTGGTGCGCGAAGATAAGTTGCTTTTCATCCGGCGCGCCTCTCGGCATGGCCGCGGCAATTGGCAATTGCCCGGAGGATTCATCGAGCCGGACGAAACCATCGAGCAGGCCGTCGTCCGGGAAGTCCAGGAAGAGTCCGGCGTCGTTGCGGAGGTGGAAGCGGTGCTGGGGTTGCGAAGCCGCTATGACCCCGATAACGGCAACGGCATTTATGTAATCTTGCTGCTCAGGCCGATCAGCGGCGAACCCAAGGCCGATGGCCTTGAAACCGACCATGCCGAATTCTTCACGCTGGAACAAATCCGCCAACTGAGCCCGTTGCCGCCGGTCAACTTGGAGATCGCTCAGCGCGTGCTCTCTGCGGATCGCCGCCTGCTCAGCCCCAAGCCGCTCACCAATCTGAACGGCGCCAAATTTACGCTTTTCGTCGGCTGAAAAGAGTTCGTGCTCGCGCTCGTCCGGCTTCCGATCACGATAACCGCAAAGACCTAGGCCGCTTCAGAATTGATAGCGGGCCCGACACGTCAGCTTCGTCTCGCCGTCTTTCGCCACCGGGATTTCGAACTGAGCCGTGTGGGCATCGACTTTCGTGTGCGGGTGTGACGTGGCGATGATTTCCCAATCGCGCAGCATCGGTTCGATCACGGTGATCGTCACCGGCTCGTCTTTGTGATTGCGCAGGCTAATTTCAAAGGCGGCTTCGTAGACGTCATCGGCGATTTTTTGCCAGTCGGTCTGTTGGCGCTCGGCGACATGTCGAAGGCCTCGCCCATTTTGATTCTGAGCATCTCGTCCTTGGGCGTATGATCGATGCGGTCTTCACCGATAAATTGCCGGCCGCCGTCAGCATCGGCTTTGTATACCCGCACCGTCCCCTTGGGCAGAGGCATGCCCAAGTAGCTCGACAAAAACGCCGATCTTCTGTTTGGGGATGCTGCTGTAGCGTCTGTGAAGATAGCGCGGCGAGCCGCCAACTATATAGCGCTTGTTGGCGGCGATGCGCTCGGCGGACAAAAGGCTTACCTGCTTGGTTTGCTGGTTTTTGATCGTCGTCGGCCGCTGCAAGCTGTAGAGGTGATATTCAAAAAAGGATTGCTCGGCAAACGGGGCGGGCGATGCGACGCGCGCCGCCAGCTCCATGCGCGAGCCGAGCGCGTCCCTGGCGCTGTATTCTTCAATCATGCGATGGACATCACCGGCGACCAGTTTGAGCCGCGCGTTCCGATACGTCGCGCCGCTTTGATTATCGAGCGTCACCCAGCCGGAGAGGTCGAGAGCCTTATCCTGGGCGTCGAGAACGGCGACGTAGAGAGAGTGAGCGCCAATATCAGCGCGAACTCAGGAAACTTGGTTTTCATCCGGTCACCTCCGGGCTCATCGAATCGCCGTCCCGGTTAGACGGAGGCGTCGGGAAAAAGTTCTGGCGTTTAATCAGCGCGGCGGAGCGCTCGATTCGGGTGCGGCCGCGGGCAAGATAGTGACCTTGATCAACAGATGGCGATCGATTCGGCCGGCGTCTCTTTCTTTTGCGGCGGCTCTCGATTCGGATTCGACGATCGCCTCGCTGGCGAGTTCTTTTTTAAAAAAATCAAAGTGCTCGGGCGCGACGCTGTAGAAACGAATTTCTGCGATGGATTCTATCCTTGGCGCGGCGGGAGCCGGCGGCGTCGGACGCGTTGCGAACGCTTCATCTACGGAGTTTGAGAATTCCACCCGGCTCTCCAGTGAGAGACGCGGTGAAGGACGCCGGCGCACGACGTATTCATAGTCAGCGGTGCGCTCGCCGAGCGGAAGAGCTCTCTCCAGTGCCAAGGGAGCCGACCTCGGTACGGGCTGGCGCAAGGCTTCGAAAGAGGGCATCGCCGGGGCGAATCCGACACCGCCGGTAAATCGCCCGACATCGCTCGGGCTGCTCGCTTCCTGTACTTGAATCGGCGCCCTCCTGAAGATTTTGCTTTCTTCCGAGCCGGCTTGGCCATCCGACTTGACTGCGGCGGTTTGATGCTCGGAGGCGATCCTTGCCTCCGAGCGCTCCGGTGCTCGTCGGACCTGCGCGGATTTGGCCGGCGTTTTGGCAGTTAGCTTTTCCTTGGCCTCGTCGGCGGCCGCTGGCGGCTTGGCCTCAGGTTGTTCGATCTCCTCTTTTGGCAGCGGCGCCGGACTGGTTGCGGGCGGGCTATATTTAAGAGCGTCATCCCGCTGGTGGAGAAAGATAGTTAAAATACCTATCATGATCACCGCGGTCGCCGGCAAAGGTAATTTTGTCGTCCAAGGCAAAAATAGCCTATGCCAGAGCGAAGGCGCCGGTTCAGCCGCACGGACATGTGCCATGACTCGCTGCGCGAATCCAAGCGGCGGATCGAGGCGCGGCAAGGCGCTCACTTCGTTGATGCACTCGGCCAGATCTCCGGCCAAAGCGCCGCACGGCACGCACGCAATCAAGTGGGTGGCCACCCGTGTCGTCGTGGCGGTATCGAGCGTCTTGTCGAGATAGTCCGTGAGCAGGGCTTTTACCTCTTCGCAGGTCATACGGCTTTCCTCCCCGCGTAGAAGTACGCCGATAATTCGTTTCTGAGCGCCTGGCGGGCGCGGTGCAGGCGCGATTTGACCGTTCCGATGGGAATCTCGAGCACCCGAGCGACTTCCTCATAAGAAACGTCCTGCAGATCGCGCAGCAGGATGACCGTGGCGTCTTCCGGTTCGAGACGATTCAATGCTTGTTGCACGCGTTGGCGAATCTCCTTTTTTTCCATGCTTTCGGCGGGGCCGGGATGCGGGTCGCTGGCGAACTCGGAATTTTCGATCGGCACGCTGCGCTGCTGTCGTACAGTCAGGCTTTTGCGCCGCGTAACGGCGTGGTTGAGGGCGATGCGGTAGAGCCAAGTGGAGAAATTCGAATCGCCGCGGAAGTTGCCGATCGCGCGGTAGGCCGACAGGAAGGTTTCCTGCGAGGTTTCCGCCGCTTCATCGTAGTCGCCGAGCATCCGATAAACCAAATTGAAAATCGTTTTCTGATGACGACGGAGCAAAATTTCGAAGGCGTCCGTTTCACCGCGCTGTAGCTTCCGGACGCATTCGGCGTCGCTGATCGCTTCAGACACCATTGGCTCAGAAACATTAGACCCGAGGTGCGAAAAAAGGTTCCCGATTTTCATGGCCAATCGCTCATCGACGCTTCAGTGGCCGCCTCGGGAGCACGTGCCGCAGGCTCATGATGAAACTCGGCGAGCAGCTTTCGATTCAGCTCATTTGCTCGGCTTTTCAAATAGTTAATCTGCCGCTGTCCCAACCTTTTGAGGGTGAAAGCGGTCTTGTTGTGGGACAAAGGTTCATCGAGATCGGCCCACGGGCGGCAGCGTTCGCCGTCCATAGTGCCGGGAAGCGGCGAGAATTCCGAGAGCTTGACAAGAAGGCCCAAGGCGTTGGCAAATTCCATCGACGCGGCGACGTCTTGCTCGTCGTTTTCGGGATGGCCGATGATCAGATACGCGTGGAGCAAACGGCGATCGGCGCCCGCTCGGGTCAAATGATCGACGGCGCGCGCCAATTCCTCGGAGTAGACTTTCCCGCCGGTCTTTTTCTGCCAGCCGTAGGCGCTGCTTTCGAAGCCGAGATAGATGTTCTTGAACCCGCTCGTGACCATGATCTCGGCCAGATCTCGGCTGATGAAGCGGGCGTTGAGAGCGTTCGGGGTGTGAAAGTTCACGTGCCAGCCACGGCGCAGCGCCGCGCACAAGAAAGGCTTGAGCAACTGCTCCGGCTGATGCAGCAGGGCGTCATCATAGAAGGCGACCTGCTGAACGCCGAGCCGGAGCAGAAACTCAAGCTCGGCCAGTGAGCGGTCGAGCGGCCGGGGATGAAATTTGGGATACACCTGAGGCACGGAGCAATAGGTACAGCGGAACGGACAGCCGTCGGCGAGCTTGAGCACGCCGGCGGCCAATGAGGGATAGCGATCCCAGAGCGGCAAAGCGCGCTCGTCGGGCGCAATTTCAAGAAAGTTCCAGAGCGGCATGAGATCGGCGCCGGCGATGACGAGATCCGCTCCCGAGGCGCGGGCATGGGCGGGGCAAAGGGTCGCGTAAACGCCGCCGAGAACGATTTTGGCCTTGGGCCAGATCGATCGAATATCCGCGATCGCTTCGCGAACACCGAGATACCAGTAAGTCATGCCGCTTTGAATCAGGACAAAATCGCAGGGCGCGCTCATCAGCAAATAGTCGCGAAAGACGGCGCGGGGGAGTCCGAAGCGGCGAAAATGGCGCGGTAAATCGGCGAACAAGCCGGGCTTGGCGGCGGCTTCCGAATAAAACCGGCCGCGGCCCCAAGGATCGCTGCGATAATGTCCCGCCGGAACGCGCGAATCGGCCCGATCGAGATAGTCGAACAGCTCAAACTCGGCTTGACCGCGCAAAAATCCGCCGACCCGCAGCAGGCCGTACGGCTTGAGCCAAAAATCGTAGGCGGAAAAATCATAGATCGGCGGATTGACGAGGAGAATGCGTGGTTTCATGGGCCAGGTCCGGCGCGTGTATGACATCGCGAGATCGCCAAATCGCCTTTACACCGGTTCTTTCCATAAGTGGCTGAACTCGGTTGCCACCACCCGGTCGTAGGGCACCGGAGCGGCGAGTAGACCGACCGATTGCGCGAAGCGATTCATTCGGGCGACTTTTTCTTCGCCAATGTTCGGATCGTAGTAAGGAAGATCTCGGCGCACCAACTCGGCAATCAGTTCGGCTTCCGACGGCGGAAATCTTTTCCTGCCGACCTCGGTGGCGGCGCGAAAATCGGCTTTGAGCGCCTGCTGTGCTTTCATCAAGGCGCGAATGGCCGCGCGCGCCGCTTGCGGCTCCTTGGCGATCTTCTGTTCGGTCGCCACCAAGGCCGAGAAAGTATAATGGCGCGCTGCGCTCGGGCCGTCGCCACGGCGCACGTCGAGCACCAGGGCGCCGAAGCCCCGGCGCAGCGCCACCTCGCAACCCATGCCGTTGGCCCAGAAGCCATCGAGCTTGCCTTCTTCCAGCGCTTTGGCCGCGGACAGGCCGAACGAGACATCAGGACCTGCCGCGCCGGGGATAGGCATGATTTGTACTCCGTTTTCCTGCGGATCGATGCCAGCTTCGACGAGCATACGCTGCAGGCTCAGGTTCACACCCGGAGCGGCGCCGATGCGCAGCCCTTTGACGACGTTTAGATCTCCCCGTTGGGGATTCAGATCGCTCCGAACGACGAGAAACCAGTAGGTGTGTTGGGCGCAGGCGGCGAGCAATTTCGCGCCGCGCCATTCCGGAAAAGCAAGCAGAGTGGCGTGCGCCGAGCCGACTACGAAATCGAGATCGCCGTCGCGCAAAGCCTCGAAGGTCTTCGGGATTGGGAACAATAGGTCGACGCGCGCATCGAAGCCTTCTTCCTTAAAGAAGCCCATCTCGACTGCGGCGATAATCGGAAAATAGGAATTCGAAACCAGATCAGGAACCGCAATACGCAGCATGATTTCTCCAAAGAGGGCTAAATCCGTGTGCCGACCGCTGGAACGATGCGAACGCTTGGACGACTGGAACCGGCTTCATTGAATCAGAGAGGAATTTGCCGCTTGTCCATGGCTTGGGACCATTTTTTATCGGCATCGGCGCCGAAGATCAACGTCTGGTCGGCGGGAACGGTAAACCAGGCCTTGGCTTGCAACTCCATCTCCAGTTGGCCCGGCGCCCAGCCGGCATAGCCAAGCATGAAGAGCGCCTGGCGCGGTCCTTGGCCGGCGGCGAGCGCTTCGAGTACTTTGCTGTCGGTGGTCATAGCGATACCGCCGGCTATTTTGCTGGTGCCTTCGATGACGTACTCGTCGCTGTGCAGAAGGAACCCTTCGAACTGACCGACCGGCCCGCCGTAGTGAACGACGATATGCCTGTGCGAGCCGGCGGCTTCTTTGCCGGAACTTTTAAGTAGATCATCGATGAGCCCTTTGGCGATCGGTTTGTTGATCACCAGTCCCATCGCGCCTTCACCGTCGTGCTTAACCATATAGATGACGGTCTCGGCAAAGCGCGGGTCCGCCATCTCGGGCGTGGCGACCAAGAGCTGACCGGTAAGGTATTTTGTACTCGCGGCTGCCCAACCCTCATTTGAGATGGCAAGCGCGGCGAGAACTAAGCAAGAAATCGCGTTCTGCAACAGTCGGACGGCTTTTGTCGAGCGCTTGGATTGTTGGCTGCTTTTTGGGCGAAAAAAATAGCGCAACAAATCCCCCTCTTTCCCCCTTTGCCAAAGGGGGATGAAAGGGGGATTTTTGTCGCCGATTCGCGAACTCACAGGCAATGCGAATATCAGATGCGACTCCTTGAGCTTACGTTCGCTCCGCACTTTTACCCGCGCACTTTAGGGCCGACGCTTTCGATGGCGATCCGGATAATCACGCGCCTTTCACGGGCCATACGGTCGTGAAACTCCGGCCAACTCTTGTGTTCGCCGTAGGCTTGCCGCTGTAAGTAGACCAGCGTATCCAAAGCCTCGGGCAACGAAACGATCTCGGCTCTGCCATTGATTTGCACCCAGCCTTCGCCATGGAAACTCTGCGAAAACGCGCACAGCGCCGCGCGCGGATCGCGCCGCAGATTATTGACCTTATAAGCTGTCTCCCGGCTGCTGATAATGGCGCGACCGTGGCTATCCAGCCCGCAGGTAACCGGCGACATCTGCAAGTCGCCGTTCTTGCGCCGGGTCGCCAGGACGCCATGATGGTGTCTCGTAAGAAACTGCTTCGCCCGTTCGAGCTCCACAGGGATGAAATCAGCCATGTTGCGATTCCTTTGTATCGATCGCTCCGTCTCAAAGTAAAGTAATGAGCGGGGAATGCAAGCGCGAGAGCGGTTGCCTTGACCCTGTCGGCGCGTTACCCTATAAGCGAATTGGCAGAGGACGCGTAAGTGGCGATGACAATCCCTCAAGTGACGTTGCCGGAAATCTTGCCGGTCTTCCCGCTGACCGGAGTCGTGCTGCTGCCCGGCACGGTTTTGCCGCTGCATATCTTCGAGCCCCGCTACCGCAACATGGTCGAGGATGCATTGAACGGCGATAAGGTCTTCGGCATGATCCAGCCGTTTGTGCCCCGGGACGACAATCGCGGTCCGCAGCCGGGCGCCGCGAGCGACGCACCGGAATTGTACAAAGTGGGCTGCGCCGGCTATATCGATAAATCCGAAAGGCTTCCGGACGGGCGATTTTTCATTCAGCTGAAAGGCGTCAATCGTTTTCGCCTGACCGAAGAGGTTCCGCTGCAACGCGGCTATCGTCGCGTCAAAGCGGTTTACCGTGAATTTACCGACGCCGCTCCAGACCAAGGCTGGCGCTGCCAGCGCGCCGCTCTGCTTGAAGCGCTCGGCCTGTATGGCAAGGCGCACGGCATGCAGGTGCGGCCGGATCAAGCCGAACGATTTTCGGATTTGGAGCTGATTAATCTACTGGGAGTCTCTTTGCCTTTTCATCCGGCCGAGAAACAAGCTCTGTTGGAAGCGCCGACACTGCGCGATCGCGAAATCATGCTCATCGACTTGCTTCGCTTGGGCGCGGGGCCCGCCGATCACGAAGCCGACACCCTGCCGCGGACGTTGAACTAGAGCTTACCCGTCAAAGCTAAGCGCGCAGTTGGACCGCTCTCGCTAGTCGTTCCCTGAACATCCATTCTTAATCTCAATTTATTTTCAATCCCTGCACGACATAAGCCATGTAAATGGAGTCGGCCATGACTCGGCGCATGTTGTTTTTCATGAGCTGGGCGTTGATGCAGGCTTCCTGCAGCTCTTGGGTGTCGGCGTATTTTTGCAAAATCTCTTTTCTGAGCAAGCCGTGTTCTTGGTCGACATCGGCGTGCAGTTTGTAAAAGGTCAAGGCGTCGTCCGGCACCCATGAATAGTGCCGGCGAAAAATTTCCAGGTCGCGCGCCATCGCCTTGGCCGTGTCGTCGCCTTCGGAGACTGCGACCCCGAGCAACCAGGAGCTTTTGAAGGCGGCATTGGCGAAGCTGTCGACGGCGAATTTCACGCCGTAGAGCGGCTCGGAATTTCTCACCATCTCGCGATCCATGCCCATGCCGGCGCAGACATCGAGCCAGTATTCGGGATGGGGCTTGCCTGATTTGCCGATCAGATCTTCGCCTTCTTCTTCGATCGCCTTGGGCAGCCAGCGGCGGCGCACCTCCGCGTGCGGGCAATTATAAAGAATCGAGTACTCTTTGATCGGCACTTGCTTGGTGAAGTAGTAACGCTCCTTGCCCCAGCCTTGCAGCTGTTCCCGCGTGCACTGGCCGGCGCGAAACAGCTCGTCCCAAGGATGCGGCGGGCGCTGGTGGTCCTGCCGGTTTACGTCGAAGAACGTTTTGATGAATTCGTCAGGTCCAAGTTTGCGTTCCAAGGTGAACATAACCCAAGCCAAGCCCCGATTCGGCGGTCGAATGCTTCCTCGCTTACCCCTGCGCCTCTTCGCGGTAATGGCCGATGGCATCCATCAACGGTTTATCGGACATGACAAAGAATATCGCCGGATCTTTGGAGGTGTTTTCATGGCGGTGATGTTGCCAGAGCGGCACGACGAACGAATCGCCTTGTTCCCATTCGAATTTTTTATCGCCAACGAAGCTCACGCCGCTGCCGCGCCAGACGTGAAAGATTTCCGAGGCGGTGTGTCGATGGCCTTTGGTTTTTTCACCGGCGCGCAACATATGAATCCGGCACGCCATCGTCGGCAGCGTCGGCCCGCCGTTGACCGGGTTGGCGTAGTCCAAAACGATACCGTCGAAAGGATCGCCGGGCTGTTCACCCACTTTGCTCAACGCCCTCTCCGTATCCGCCCATTTGTAACAAAATGCCGGCGGCTGCACCGAGTTGGGTCGCGACCAGGCGGGGCGCAGCGCACCGGTCGTGGCCAGAGTGTATCCCTCGGGGCGGGTGACGGTCTGCTTGCGCCGCGGATCGGGCTCATGAAAGTCGGTTTCCAGCAAACGGACCAGCGGCGCGTCCAGACCGTCGAGCCACATCATAGTTTCGGCGCGGTTTTCATGATCGTGCCATGTCCAACTCGGCGTGGTGACAAAATCACCTTCGCCGATTTCGAAGGACTCGCCCTCGACGATGAGACGAGTGCCGCGCCCTTTGAGGATAAAGCGGATGGCGCCTGCCATATGGCGATGCGACAGCGCGTCTTCGCCCGGTTTGAGCATCTGCAGATTCAACACCAGGGTGCGCGACGTGCCGTTCTTCAACGAAGGATTCCACATCTGAATCACGCGCCGGAACGAAACGTCGAGACCGACCACCTCGCCGGCCTTTTCCATGGCCGCGAACAAGTCCTTGCCCTTCCAGAAGCAGGCGTCAAACGAAGCAACGGGCTCGCGTTTGACGTCGCCCTGCTGATTTTGCCAGTAGCCCTTAAAGTTCTTGCTTTCCAGTTCGGCCTCGAATGCCTTCAGCGCATCGGACATTGGCCACCTCCACGCTAGACTGAGCTTATCTAGCCCGATTCGCGCCAGCGATGCAAGGCAGGAATGGAGTGGTGCAGTGATGGAGTGTTGGAGTGATGGGTAACCGGAATGGGATGACTAACCACAAGGAGCACAAGGGTCACATAGTAATCGGAGTCCGAGGATTAACCGCAAGTAACGTCAAAATTTGTTCTGCCTAACTTTGCGCCGTTTGTGTTTTTTGCCGTCCGAATCTTCTATTTTGCGATCTTTGTGCCCTTTGTGGTTAAAGACCCTCACTCGATCACCTTCGCGGTGATCATGTTGGTCGTGCCGGATTGATGCAGCGGCAGTCCGGCGGTGATGACAACCAGGTCGCCGCGTTTGACCAAGCCGGATTCGAGCGCTTTTTGTTGCAGCACCTGCACCATCTCATCCGTGCTCCTGAAGCCGCGGGTGAGCGCCGGAAAAACCCCCCAGACGAGACAGAGCATTTTTGCCGTGCGCGGGTTGGGACTAACCGCGATGATCGGCTGCTGCGGGCGATAGCGGGCGATCAATCGCGCCGTGCTGCCCGATGTAGTCGGAATCAGAAACGCTCTAACCTGCAGATCGCGGGCCAACGAGATGGCGCCGACGCTGATCGCCTCGGGAACGGTTTTCGCCAGCCCTTCGAAGCGGCGGCGCGGCTCCAGAATGGTCTCGGTTTCCTCCGCCACTTGCGCCATGATCTGAACGGCCTCCAGCGGGTATTCGCCTGCCGCGGTTTCCTCCGAAAGCATCAGCGCATCGGTGCCGTCCAAAATCGCATTGGCGATATCGGCGACCTCGGCGCGCGTCGGGCGCGGGTTCCATACCATCGAGCGGAGCATTTGGGTCGCCGTGATGACGGGCTTGCCGAGATGATTCGCATCGCGAATCATGCGTTTTTGCAATGCCGGGATGCGCTGCTGGGCGATTTCCAATCCCAGATCGCCGCGGGCCACCATGATGCCGTCGACGCTTTTCAATATGCCGTCGAGTTCGTCCAACGCCTCGTGTTTTTCGATTTTGGCAATGATCGGAATGTCGGCCCCGCGCCTTTCGATCTCACGGCGCGCGTAGCTGATATCTTGGCTGTTGCGCACGAAGGAGAGCGCGACCAAGTCGACTTTGTTGGCGATACCGAAGGCGAGGTCTCTTTTGTCGTCGCGAGTGAGCGCGCGAATGTTCAGTGAGCTGCGCGGAAAGTGGATGCCTTTGTGCGAGCCCAAGATGCCGCCCACGATGATCCGGCATTTGATCTCGTCCTTGCCTACGTGCGTCGCTTCGAGTTCGATTTCGCCGTCGCCGAGCAAAATCGGATCGCCCTTTTTGACGGCTCGGGTCAAGCCGGGAAAGCTGACGCAGACCGCTTGTTCGGAGCCGACGATCTTGCGGTTCGTCAGCGTGAAAAACTGACGCGTATGCAAACGAACCCGGTCTCCGGCGACGGCGCCGATGCGGACCTTCGGCCCTGGAAGATCCTGTAAAATCGCCACCGGCGTGCCGAGCTTATGCTCCAGACGACGAATGGCGCGAATCACGCGCCGGTGCGACGGATGATCGCCGTGGCTGAAATTGAGCCGCGCCACGTTCATGCCGGCGCGGATCAGGCCTTCGAGCATTTTGTCCGAAGCGCTCGCGGGACCGATGGTACAAACGATTTTAGTGCGGCGCATGACCGTCAATTTACACAAGCCTGAAGGGGAATCAATGAAATTACAGGTTCCGTGTTCCGGGTTTCGCGTTTCGGGTTTTCGGAAACAGAAATCTAGCTTTCGGTTCTGGTTTTCGATGTAACACGTAACCCGTAACCCGTAACTCGTAACCCGAAACTATATCCCGCTTCCCGTTCGCTTCAGACGCGGGTCGAGCAAATCGCGCAGCGCGTCGCCGAGCAGGTTGATGCCGAGCACCGTGATAAAGATGCAGAGCCCGGGAAAGAGCGGCATCCACCAGGCGGTGCTGATGTAGATGCGGGCATCGGCGAGCATGGTTCCCCAGGTCGGAATGTGCGGCGGCACGCCGACGCCGAGAAAGCTCAGGCTCGCTTCAGCGATAATCGCAGAAGCCATCGCGAACGTGCCGATCACCAGCGAAGTCTGAATCAGGTTCGGGATGATGTGGCGAACGATAATGATGAAGCTTCCCGAGCCGAGCGACTGAGCGGCGGTGACGAAATCACGTGAGCGGAGCGACAACGTCTGACCGCGCACGACGCGGCAGTAGGGGATCCAGCGCTGTGCCACCAGAGCCAAGATCAGATTGAAAAGCCCCTGGCCGAGAAAAGCCATGATCGTGATGCCGAGCAGGAGCGGCGGAAAGGCCCAGATCACCTCGACGAATTTCTGAATGAGAAAATCGACTTTGCCGCCGAAGTAGCCCGAGATGGCGCCCAGGGTAATGCCGATCAACCCCGAGACAAACACCACTGCGAAGGCGACCAGCAAGGAAACCCGCGAGCCGTGAATGACGCGGCTGAAGATATCCCGCCCTAGGTTGTCGGTGCCGAGCAGATGGGGCGAGCCAAAACCCTGGGGCGCTCGCATCATCGCCGTCAGCTCCTGCTTGTTGGGATCTTGCGGCGCAAAGATCGGACCGAAGATGCCGATAATGATGAAGGACAGGACGATCAGCCCGCCGGTGAACGCCTTGACGTGCAGGCGCGGCAGCAGGCGCGCGACCGCGCCGGGGCTCGGTTCAGTAGCGGATTCGAGGGTCAATGACTGCATAGAGTCCGTCGATGATCAGATTAATGGCGACAAACGCAGTGGTGTAAGTCATGACCAGGCCGGTCACCAGCGGATAATCGCGCGCATTGAGGGCGGTAATGAGCAGGCTGCCGCTGCCGGGCCAGGCGAATACGGTTTCGACAATGATCGATCCGCTCAGCAACGTACCCAGCTCCAATCCGACCACGGTAATCACCGGAATCAGAGCGTTGCTCGCGACGTGGCGCCAGACCACTTTTTGTTCGCGCAAACCCTTGGCGCGCGCGGTGCGGATGAAATCCTCGTTCATCACCTCCAAAATCGACGACCGGGTCACGCGCATCAAAATGCCGAGCATGTTGACGCCCAATGCGAGGGCGGGCAGGAATAAATGCGTCAAGGCGTCCCACACGGCCGGCCAGTTTTTTTGCATCACGCTGTCGACGATGTAAAAGCCCGTCTGTTCGGGGCCGGCGATGCCGTAGGTGCTGCGCCCCGAGGTGGGCAAAACATTCAGCACGCCGGCGAGGAGGAGGATCAGCATGATGGCGAGCCAGAAGCTCGGCATGCTGATGCCGAACAAGCCACACGTGGTGCCCAGATTGTCGATCCAGGAATTGGGCCTGGCGCCGGACCATACCCCGAGCGGAATCGCCAGCAGCGTGGCTATGATAATGGCGAAAATCGCCAGCTCGATGGTCGCCGGCAGGCGGGTGCGGATGACGCTGCTGACCGGCTCGGCGTATTTGAAGGACTTGCCGAAATCACCGACGGCGGCGGATTTCAGAAACTTCCAGTATTGCATATAAATCGGCTGATCGAGGCCCCAGCGTTCCTTGGCCTTGGCTACTTCGGCGGCATTGGTTTCCTCGCCGAGCAGCATCAACGTTGGATCGCCGGGGGCGGCGTGAATCAGCAGAAAGACCAGGAGGCTGATCAGCAGCAACACCGGAATGGTTCCGGCGAGTCGGTGCGTGAGATAACGGCCCATGCGAATCGTTCAGCAAACGTACCAGGACCAATGTCCCTTCGCTTATCCGGCCGAGATCCGCGGGATGCCGACGTTGCTCTGGATGAAGCTAAGCAGGATTTCGTTGAGCTCAGCCGGAAACCACTGCGATAGCTGGTCCAAGTTCAGGCCGCGGTCCTCGGCGCAGCCGGCGTCGTTATGACAGCCGAGATGGCCGCCCTGTGAACGGATGCGTGATCACTTTTTCACGGCCATCTCGACTGCGTAAATGCGTCCGTCGGGCAACGGCTTGTAATCGACGCGATTGTGCAAACCCCAGAGCAGTTTATGGCGCCACATAAAGCAGGCCGGCGCGTCTTCGGTCAGGATGCTCATCGCCTGGGATAGATACTCGCGCCTCTTCTTGGGATCGAACTCGGACTGTTCCTTGTCCAACAGCTCGTCGAGCTTGGGATTGGAGTAGCCGATCCGCGGCGTCTCGCCGGTGCGAAAATATTGATGCAACGCGGCGCTCGGGTCCTGCACCGAACCGCGGCCCATATAATAAAACGGGACGGTTCCCTTCTGGACGTTGGCCCAGAGCGTCGCCCACTCAGGCGTGAGCAGCTTGGCGCGGAAGCCGGCGGTATTGAGCATCGAAACGACCGCTTCGCTGATCTGTTTGTCGAGGGTGTAGCGTCCGACCGGGGTTTGGAGCTCGACATCGACGCCGCCAGGAAAACCGGCCTGCGCGAGAAGTTTTTTGGACCGTTCGGGATCGTAATTGAGCCGCGGCTTCAAATTGGGGTCATAGCCGTACTGACCGGGTCCGAGCGGGCCGTCGAGGCGGCTGGCGAAACCTTCGAGCAGCGTAGCGATGATTTGATCGCGATTGATCGCATGGCAGACCGCCTGGCGCACCTCCTTCTTATCGAACGGCGGCTTCGGCTGCATCGCCAGAAACATGATCTCGACGGAGTCGACCGCGGCAATGCGAAGACTCTTATTGCTTTCCACCCGCGAGCGCATGTGCGGCGGCACGAATTGGCCGATTTGAATTTCATCGTTCAAGAGCGCGGTGATGCGCTGTTCCGGTTCGCGCATGACACGATAGATCACTTCATCGGGAGCGCGGGGATTTTTCTTAATATCGGGGTGCTCGGGCCGCTTTTGCAGCACGAGGCGTTGTCCCGGGATCAGCTCCTTCAATCGGTAAGGCCCGCCGCCCATCATATGCTCTTTGTCGGCGCCGTCGCGGCCATATTTTTCGAACGCCGCTTTGCTGGTGATGATCAGCCGATCGCAGAGAAACCCGAGTACGGGAGCGGTCGGTTTGTCGGTCGTGATGCGCACGGTGAACTTGTCCACCGCCTCGGCCTTGCGAACGAAGGGCGCGACCGAGGCTTTCTGCTTGGACTGCGGATCGCCGATGACGCGATTCATCAGCGAATGAACGACGTCCTCGGCGGTTACCGAGGTGCCGTCGTTGAAGCGATAATTTTTGCTTAAATAAAAAAGCCAAGTCGTCGGGTTTTCGACTTTCCATTTCTCGGCGAGCCGGCCTTCAAAGTCGCCCTTGGAGTAGTTGTACGTGCAGAACGGTCCGGTGACCTCGCTCCAGATGCCGTAAAGGAGCGAGACGCTGTCGCCGTAAGGATTGTGGGTTTCGATGGTTTCGGTGACGCCCACCGATACGCGCGTCTGCGCGTCAGCGCTGCCGCCGGGGTTAAAGATGAGCGCCAGTGACAATAGGGCCGAGACAGCCAAAGGTTTGCTCGAGTGCATGAAAGCCTCCTAAACGACCGCCGAAACGGCTAGATGCGTGATCAATTACAACTCCTCGTTGGGATGTCAAGGCGGATTTTCACGGTTGACAGAGGGCAGAAGCGATACTAATCCTGAAGCGGCAGATTCGCTTGGCGGTAAAAAGACAGCGAGCTGGGCAACGTTCGAGAGGGAGGCAAGCCAGATGGCCCGCGACGGCTTTAAAATTCTCGACAGCGATATGCACGTCTTCGAGCCGCATGATCTCTATTTGAAGTATATGGACCCTAAATGGGGCGATCGCATCCCGCGCGGCCAACCGCGCACGCGCCATGGGCAGATCAAATTTACATTTGCCGACGGCCGGCCTATTCGTTCGTCGGGAACGCAGGCGCTCGCCGCCACTTCGCCCAACCCGCACGAAGGCGAAAGCTCGCCCGGAGAAGCTCAAGCGTCGCACCGCTACGCCAAGCCGCTGGCGCGCGACTACGATGCCGTTTCGCAGCTCGAAGCGATGGACGTGGAAGGGTTGGATGTGGCGGTCTTGTTTCGCACCTTCCCGCTTCATTGCGATGATAGCCTCGAAGCCGAATATGCCAATGATCTGTGCCGCGCATGGAACAACTGGATGGCGGATTTTTGCCGGACCCAACCGCAGCGGCTGCGGCCGTCGGCATTGATCACATTGCACGATATTGATCTCGCCGTCGAAGAGACGCGCCGCGCCATCGGCGCGTTGGGCGCGGTCGGCTTGTGTCTGGTACCCGAACCGTGCGGCGGCCGCCACATCCATGACCGCTATTTCGATCCGCTCTGGCGCGAGGCGGAAAAGCTGGGCGCGCCGATTTGTTTCCATCCCGCGGCAAGCCCCAATACCGAGCAAGCGGTACATCGCTTTAAGGGCCACAATAACGAGGCCGTGTTGATCAACGCTTTTCGCAATCCGGTGGAGCTGATGCTCGCGCTCGGCAGCTTTTGCGCCGGCGGGGTACTCGAGCGCTTCCCCGAGCTGCGCGTGGGCTTTCTCGAAGGCAATTGCAGCTGGCTGCCTTGGGCGCTCTATCGGTTGGATGAACGCTGGGCGATGCGCAAGGATTACTGCAACGAAGCGATGAGCCTGAGGCCGAGCGATTATTTTTTGCGCCAGTGTTTCATCTCGGTCGATGTGGAAGAGGATCTGGTCGCTGACGTGATCAGGCGCATCGGCGACAATAACCTGGTGATTTCCACGGACTATCCCCACGCCGACTCGCACTGGCCGGACGCGATCAACCATTTCATGGCGCTCGACCTGCCGAGCGCCTCGCGGCGGAAAATTCTTTGGGACAACTGCGCCCGGCTGTACAGGGTGGATTGAAGATCATTTAACCGCAAAGGACGCAGAGAACGCAAAGTTCTTCGGATGTTCCAAATTTCAGTGATCGGCGGCAAAGCGGCTCTGATTCAGATAAATCAAACCCGCGATCGAAAGCTTCTCGGCCGCGATTCCTTTGCGTACCCTGCGTTCTTTGCGGTTAATAAATAAATCGCTAAGGAGCGACCTTAATGGCGAATCGCATTCCTTGCGGCATCGAGCTGCCGCAGGTGTTTTTTGAAGGGCCGGCGGACATGGAGCACATCCGGACGTTCGCCGCGCGGGCGGAGGCGCTTGGCTTCGACGGTCTTTGGCTCCAAGAACGGATCGTTGGCGATTTCATCATGCTCGAGCCAGTAACATTGCTTAGCTATGTTGCGGCGATCACGAGTCGAATAAAGCTCGGAACTTCGGTGATTCTCCTGCCGCTGCGCAACCCGCTGCAATTGGCCAAGGCGTACGCCACGCTCGACGTCATGAGCGGCGGACGGGCGATCATGGGCGTTGGCCTCGGCGGCGGACATCTGGGCTCGCACGAAGATGCGTTCGGCTACAGCCGCGCGGGGAGGGTCACCCGGTTTACCGAAGCGGTCGAGATCATGAAGCTTTTGTGGACCGAAACAAAGACGAGTTTTCACGGCCGCTACTGGAATTTCGATAACATTTCAATGGAGCCCAAGCCGATGCAAAAGCCGCATCTGCCGCTCTGGTTTGGCGGCCATCATGAAAACGCGCTCAAGCGCGCCGTCAAGCACGGCGACGCCTGGATGGGCGCGGGTTCCTCGTCGAGCGACGCGTTTGTTCGCGAGTCGGCGCAGATACGCCAGTTTCTCGACCAATCCAAGCGCGATCCCAACACGTTCAGTTGCGGCAAGCGCGTTTACATGAGCGTTGACAGCGACAAAGCGCGCGCGCAAAACCGCATCCGCGAATGGTTCGCCAAACGCTACAAGAACGCCGACCTCGGCTCGCGCGTCTCGATCTGGGGCAGCATCGCCGAGGTGACCGAGCAAATTCAGGAGATCGTCAAAGCCGGCGCTCAGTTCATTGTTTTCAACCCGATGTTCGACGAAGCCGAGCATCTGGAAATTTGCGCCAAGGAGATCATGCCGCATCTTTGGAGTTCTTAGCGATGCCGATCGTGCGCTCTTTTTTGAAAAGCCAGGACGCAGGATGTAAGGAGCCGATAGATGGATTTGGGATTGACCGGGAAAGTTGCCATCGTGACCGGAGCGAGCGACGGTATTGGTCTGATCACGGCGCAAACGTTGGCCCGTGAAGGATCAAGGGTCGTGATTTGCGCGCGACGAGAAGCGCGCCTGCTCGAAGCGCGGGACAAAATCGAGACAGCCACCGGGGCGGAGATCTTGCCCATTCAGTGCGACGTGCGGCGGCTCGAGGACGTCCGTGGGCTCGTCGACGAAACCCTTCGGCGCTTCGGCGCGATTCATATTCTAGTCAACAACGCGGGGAGCGTGCCGGCGGTCGATTTCAGCCATGTCAGTGACGAGCAGTGGTATGACCACCTGGAACGCAAACTGCTGGGCTTTTTGCGCGTGACCAGGGAAGTTGTACCGCACATGCAGAAAAACGGTGGCGGTCGCATCATCAACGTCGCCGGCACCGCGGGGTGGGAGCCTAAGAGCGCGGCGATGGCGGTGGGCATGAACAATGCTGCGGTGATCAACTGGACGAAATCGATGTCCCTGCAATATGCCGGCGACGGCATCTTGGTCAATACTGTGGCGCCGGGTTCCATTGATACGCCCCGGCAATTAGGGAATCGCCAGCGCGAAGCGGAGGTCGCTGGAAAAAGCGTGGAAGAGATTCGCCAGGCAAAGGTCAAAGATATTCCTCTCGGCCGGCTCGGACGGCCGGAAGAGGTAGCGAATCTGATCGTCTTTCTCGCTTCGGAATGTGCGAGCTACATTACCGGCACCTGTGTGACCATCGACGGCGGCGTGTTGCGCGGCATATGACGTGGCTGAATACTCGGGGAACTCTCGGTCAGGAAACTGTTCAGGTGCCCGTGCGTATCTGCTCGGCTGCCGAGTGAAGCGTGATCATATCCGACCTTGTCATCGTGACGTTGTACCGGTAGCCGAACCCTTGATAAAGCGAAAACGAGAGCAGAGTCTCGCTTTCGTTCTTGGCGGCGGTGCAGTCGATCGGCACATAGACATAATAATCGCGAATGCTGAATCCGGTTACGGCGCACTGGACGCAGCCGCGCGAGGCGATCCCGGTGACAATGACGCGGCCGTCGCCGGGGCGAACATTCAAACGCTCCAGCCACTCGGCCATATTGGTCTGGTAAAAACAATCGTGGGTGTACTTGACCACCACCGGTTCGTCCGGCACCGGTTTCAACGCCTCGATGAATTCCGCGTCCCAGGTGCCTTCCAGTTTGCGCACGACATTGTTGAAAACGGTGAATTCCAGGGCGTCGCGCTTGCGCACCGATTGGGTGTGGAGAATTTGACCGCCGCTCGCGCGCACGTAGTTGCGCAGTTGCGCGATGCGCGGAATGATTTTGTCGACCGGCTCGCCCATATACTGCGGCCCCTGCGGGTGAGCCGAGCCATTTTCCATGTCGACGATGACCAGCAGGGTCTTGTGGGCGTCGATGGCGACCGGCACCGGATCGGGATACTTGACGTCGATGAGCATGGCTCCTCCTGAGCGTCGCCAACTAAGAGCGAACACCAAAAATCTGATTGTATTGGTCGATCAGCTGCTTGGTGTTGGCGCCGTAGGACGCGGGATTGACGAAGGTAAATTCCTTGGCGAACAAATCCTGCAGCGATCCCCTCTGTTTGACGCCTTTGCGAATACTCAAGCGCGGGATTTCCGCCAACTTGACTTGCCCTTCCTGCGACAGGATCCAATCGGCGAAGAGAATAGCCGCGTGCGGATGAGGCGCGCGCGCCGCAATCGCCAGTGAATTGGGCTCGCCCGCGTACGGTTCGAAGATGCGAAAATCGATCGGCGCGCCCTGGGCTTTAAAGTCGACAACGCGGCGGCCGCGCGCGGCCAGGGCGATGGCCGATTCGCCGGCGAGCATCAGTTGGACCCTCATGCGGCTGCTCGATCCCGGCATGTGCAACTCTTGTTTAGCGAGCGCGCGCATGTAGGCGAGTCCCTTGTCCTTGCCCATGGCATCGAGCATGACGCTAAACCAGTCGTAATCCTCAGTGCCGAGATTCATCTTGCCTTTGTATTTGGGCTGGAGCAGCTCTTGATAATTATTTGGAATGTCCGCCGGGCGCAACAATTTAGTCTGAAACGCGACCACGATCGGCGTCACTTCGAATCCTGCCCAGTAGCCCTCCGGATCGTACGACCCTTTCGGCATCCCTTGCAGCTCCGGCGACAAGTAACCGGTAGATAGTCGCGACTCTTTCAATTGCCACATTTCGGAGGGCGCCGTGGCGACGATGTCGACGGCATGGCGGCCGGCTCTTGCTTCCGTCGCTGCCTTGAGCAGCGCGCTCCTCGGCGTGCCGCGATAGACTTCCGTTTTGACAAACGGATATGTCTTCTCGAACGCGGCCATGATTTTCGGATTGTCCTGATCGCTCAACGATGTGTAGATGACGAACTGCCCTTCCTGGCGGGCGCCGTCTTCGATAGTTTTTTTTCTTTGCGCCGGCGGCAAATTGGCGACTTTCTTGATGACCTCTTGGATCGTTGCGGCAACGCACGGGCGCGCAAAGGCGGCACTCAGCGCAAGAGCTAACAGCGGGCTTAAGTGAGACCAGCGTGCTTTCAAGGCGTTCTCCTTTCGGTGCAGTACGGCATTCTTGGCCTTAAAGGACAGAAAACGGCAGCGGCGCTTTGCCCGGCTTGCCTAGCTGGGTGACCAGCAGCGTTGTTTCGCTTACTGCCGTTGTCGGCGAGTACGGCGCTCCCGCCGGAAAAAACATGCAGTCAACCGGCTTGTAGTTCTCGCCTTCGTAATGGACTTCGCCTTCCAGGACGAGACGCACTTGCTGGAAGTCGACGCACCCCTCCGGCGTCTGGGCGCCTTTCTCCATGCGCACCATTTTGATATTCGGGCCGGTTTCATTGAAGTAGCCTAAATGCTTCACGGCAACTCCGGGCGCCCCTTCAAGCGGTACCCAAGAATAATTGCTGTGGCGCATAATGATATAGTTGCGGTAGCGCGGCTGCGGGTAGTTGAGCTTGCCGCCGGTGATATATTCCTGCACCGCTTCGAAGCCGTCTTGTTTCTTGCCGTTGGGCCAAATGAACAGCCCGTGATCGAATTTGCCGATCTCTTTTTCGCGCATTTCTTGCTGCGCGGCCATCACTTCGGACCAGACGGGAGTGGGGAATCCCGACGGACCGGGAAAGTGCAGCGAGATGCGCACGTTGTGATCGTTTTTTTCGGCGGTTTTGGTTGGGCCGTAATAGACCCCTTCGGGGACGTAGACGCAGTCGCCTTCTTCCAGCACGTCGCGACCGTAGCACTCCGCGCCGCGGTAATAAAAACGCACCGCTTCATCGGTGTGGCGATGGCGCGGATTATAACGCTCGGGTGTGTAGGTGGTAATGCCGGCTCTCATTCTTATGCCGTTGGCCGGATCGAAGAAGCCGTAAATTTTACTGCGCCGGCCGCCGCCGCGGTGCGTGCCGCCTTGGTCGTCGCCCTGCTCTTGCCGGACCACCACGGGGCGGGTGATGGGACCCTTCAACGGATCGATTTTCTCGAGCATGTTTCCTCCGGAAAAAAGACTTAACCTCAACGTTGGGTTAGCACCCTCGTTGTTCGGCTGTCAAGATTGGCGTCCGGTTGAAATACAACACCGAAGGAAATCGTTTTGCGTTTTGAGTTTGGCAGGGAGCGAAACTCGAAACCGTAACTCGGAACTCGAAACTCTCAGCCGTCGATGCCGTAAAATTTTGCGCAGTTGTCCCAGAGGATTTTCCGCCGGCTCGCGGCGGCCATTTCCTGGTGAAAAAATTCCTCGGTCGCTTTGGGAAAGTCCGAGTCGCTGTGCGGGTAGTCGGTGGAGAAAACCAGATGGTCATCGCCGATGAGCTGGCAAACGTTGCCGATATCGGCTTCGTCGCCTTCGCAGCCGATGACACACTGGCGTTTAAAGTATTCGCTCGGCTTCATGGTCAAGAGCGGCGCGTCGTGCTTGCCAAGCTGGCCCCAATGGCGATCCATACGCTGCAGCCAGGACGGCGCCCAACCGCAGTTGCATTCCAGGAACGCGACTTTGAGTTGCGGAAAGCGTTCGAGCACGCCGCCGATAATTATATCCACCATGGTTACCATTTGGCCGGTCACGTGTGTGCAGATGTGACGGAGCAAACGATTGCCGGTGCCGAAGCGCTCGAGGTGCGGATAATTGCCGGAGTTCGTGCACTCGTGAAAGCCGACGGTCATGCCGGTCTCTTCCAGCTCGGCCCATAGCGGCTCCCAATAGACGCTGAACCAAGTCTGCCCCGGCAGCGGCGTGGCGCGTAAAAAAGCGCTCACGAAGCCGAGTTTCTGCCGGGCGCGGCGCGCTTCGCGGACGGCGAGCGAAACATCGTGCGGCGGCAATAATGCGGCGCCGTATAGCCGCTTGGGGTTTTGTTGGCAGAAATCGTAGAGCCAGTCGTTGTAAGCGCGGCAGATGGCCTCAGCGAGCAGCGGGTCCATGTCGGGCATGGTCATGATGTGCAAACATGCGGTTGGAAACAACACCGCGGCATCGATGCCTTCGATGTCCATCGCTTCAAGCTGCGATCCGGCATCGAACCCTCGTTTGCGCGCGAAATCGATGGCGTCGCCCCGCGTATTGCCGCGTCGACCGCCGATCATTCTGAGATCGTGCGCCAAGGTAGGGCTGTTCTGGCGCGGTTCTTTGCCGTCGATCAGCACTAAATTCAGATCGCCGCGGCTCGGCACGCGGACGGGACGCGGCGCGCGATCTTTGAAGCGCGGGTCCATGTACTTTTCCCAAAGATCCAACGGCTCCATGATGTGCATGTCGGAATCGATAATTTTGAAGCCGTTTTTCATGACGCGCTCTGGCTGCGCTCGCGTTCAAGCGGTTATTTGCGTCGCTACGTTGTGGCTATTTTTTCCCGATAAAATAGTCGGCATTGATCTTGATATATTCGCGCCATTTCTCCGGTACTTCATTATCGACAAAAATGGCGCTGACCGGACAGGCAGGGATGCAGGCGCCGCAGTCAATGCAGTCGTCAGGATCGATGTAGAGCATCTTGTCTTCATCGTTGCCATGAATGCAATCCATCGGGCAAACATCGACGCAGCCTTTATCCTTGACGCCGATACAGGGTTGCGTAATCACGTAGGCCATAGATTTACCGTTTGTAAGGGCAACCACAGGGTTGCCCTTAGACAATTTCGATTTGGTTAATTTTGAATCCCTTCATCGATGGTGCTACGCCGTGTGCAATTTCTTATGTTGCAGTTTGGCGTGCTTCGCAGTACAGCCAGGGATCGTGCAATACACGGGTTTGGGCGCGTTGTCGTAGCCGAGCCACTTCATGTGTTTCCACGGCCGCTTGCCCCAGATGAGGTCATCGATCCACAGTAGCGGCTTGACGATCAAGACTCTAAGCTTGGGCGGAGTCACCTTGACCATCCACATCGCCAAATCGTGATACCAAGTATCGTCTTTGTTGTAACAGCACGAAGACACGCAGACGACGCAATTGGTCCACTCACCGCGTCCGGCGAGCTTGTATTTATAACAGCTCTCCACATTGATCGCGTACTTCTCGACGCCATTGACGACGGTCTTGCCGCCGAACGGAATGCTGTGCGAGGGACAAGTACGCGCGCATTTTTTGCAGTACTTGCAAAATTCTTCGACGCCGATATCCACCGGCTCGTCCACCGTAAGCGGTAGATCGCAGGTCACCACCGTCAAATGCAGACGCGAACCGTATTTCTCGTGAATCAGCATGCCATGTCGGCCAAGCTCACCCAGACCGGCATTGACGGCCAACGGTATGGGATTGACCGACGAGCGGCCGTGATGGTGCGCCGTCGCGGGATAGCCCATCTCTCGAATGTAGGATGCGAGCATGAACGTCGGCACGATCGCGTGGTTATTGCCAAACTGGTACTCGGTATCGGAAATCTTGCTGTTGTTGCTCATATATCGTTCGTATGAGCTGGCGAAACCGAGACAGATGGCGAAGCGGTGGGGCAGATTGATGGGGTCGCCTGATTTCTCCCCCATGGCGGCATTGCCGCGGGCTCGATGAGAATAGACGTAAAGCGGGTCGAGCTCACAAATACCGACCACATCGGCGCCGAGGTATTGAGCGACGCCTTTGATTTGTTTCGCCATCTCGGCCGGATCGTCCACGGGCACTCGATTCGGATTGACCTTTCCCTCCGGCGCATTCTTCATGATCTGTTGCAGAGTGTTATTGGGGTCGCCCTCGCCGCCGCCGCCGAACAGACGGCGGAACGGATCGCTGCCCACCCGATTTTTGCGCCAATCGCGGAGCCGCGCGCCGTATTCGCCGCGGTCAACCTTGGGGTGCGGCGTTTCGCGTTCATCGAGGCGGCGCTGCGGACCGACAATGCGGTAGCTTCTCGGTGTGCTTGGTTTCGATGACAGCATGGAAAATCTCCTTTCTGCTGCGCTCCATTCGTCTCGGACGAATCTGCCGGAATATACGCCCGCGCGGCGAGCTGCGTCAAGGCGACTTGCGTCGAGGCGACTCTCCGAGGCCGTTCGGCCGCTAAGGTCGCGCTTGACAGCGGACTCGTCAACCGGCTGTAGTAAAGCCAAGAGGTGACGAGGTGTGTCGGTGCCCGGATCGTTATTTGAACGCGCAATGGTTTTCGACGCACAGGCGATCTTCGCCAATCTGGCCGAAAAGGAACGCTTGCGTGGCCATCATACGGCGGAAGGGCGGGCGATCCGCACGCTGTCCCGGGCGCTGCAGGGATGGGCGTCGGGAACTCTCGGCAGTTTGGACGTGATCGCGATGTGCGATCAGGCGATCGAAGATTGGTTGAAGGCGAAGCTGAAGGTCTCAGCGTGGTCGCCCGCGAGTGTGCGCCGGTTGCTTACGACGGCTGCGGCAGCGGAGGTGCTTAGCCAAAGAGAGGCGGCGTGTCTGCAAAAAACTACTGACCTGCGCTCCCATGGGGCCGTGGAAACGATCACACGCGAAGACGTGAACACAGCCCTGCTCTCGGCCATCGAAATCATCGAGAGCCGCTGGTGAAGAGCGCCTTGTCATTGCCCGCGGATATATTTTACTGCGTCGGTGGCCGCGACATGGCCGGTGATCGCGCCGCGCATCAGACCCGAGCCGCTCGGATAATTATGGTAAAAAAAACCGCCGGTCAGTTCGCCCGCGGCCCAGAGACCCGGGATCGGCTCGTCATCGGCGTTGAGCACGGCGCAGCGCGGATTGAACTTCAAGCCGCCGTAAGTGAAAGTGATGCCGCAGGCGACCGCGTAGGCTTGGTACGGCGGCGAGTCGATGGGCGACGCCCAGTTGGACTTGTCGACGGCCAGTCCGGTGGTGCATTTGCCATCGCGCTTGCTGGAGTCGAACGGCGCGGGTGAGACCGCCCGATTGAATTGATCGATGGTTCGACGAAGCCGGACGCGGTCTACGCCCATGCCGTCGGCCAATTCTTCAAGCGTATTGCCGACGATCGGGCGCGCGCGCATGTAGGTGCTGCGCAAGAGCGGTACGGTCTTTTGATCGTAGACTTGATAGGCGATCTGGCCCGGCTGGGCGAGAATGCGCCGGCCGGTCTTGGCGTAAGTATAGACTTGAAAGTCTTCGCCCTCGTCGACGAAGCGCTCGCCATTCATGTTAATCATGATGCTGTAGGGATAGGAGTAGCGCGTGCTTTCATCGGTGGCGGCCTCCACCGCAGCGGCCTCGGCATCGATCACCGAGGCATGGCAACCGCTCCAGTGGCCGAACGGGGTCGCGCCCAGATCCGTCGCCATTGTGATGCCGTCTCCGGTGTTGTAACGCGTGCCGCGCACCTTGACGAGATCCCAGTTTTGGCCCAGGTAGCGAGCGCGCATCTCCGGATTGGATTCAAAGCCGCCGCAGGCGAGGATGACGGCCTTCGCCTGAATCTTTTTTTTGCCGCCGGCCACTGCGACCAGCGCGCCGTCGACCGCGCCGCTCGAGTCCTGCGACAACTCCACTGCGCGCGCGCCATAAAGCACTTCGATGCCGCGGCTTTCGACGTGTTTGAAATGCATTTCCTGCAGGCCGTGGCCGCCGCCGCGCGACGACACCGGAATGGTGCCGGAGCGCCAGATCAACTTTCCTTTCACCTTCGCCACGTGGCTCATGTGCAATTCCCAATCGATGCCATGGCGCGCCATCCAGGTGACGACCGGTTGCGAGTTGTTGACCAACATCTCGGCGAGCGCCGGATCTGCCAAACCTTCGGTTACGCGCATCAAATCGCTGTAGAACATATCCGTAGGATACGGCTCGACTTCGACATCTTTCATGTCGATGCCGGGAGTGTCTTTGATGATCTCCTTGACGTCTTCGAAGTCGCTAAAGGCGAAGCGGAACAACCCGCCGGAAAAAGCCGAATTGCCGCCGCGGCGCTGCTTGGGCGCACGCTCGAGCGCGATGACTTTCAGGCCGGCGTCATAGGCTGCTTCAGCGGCGACCAGGGCGGCATTGCCGGCGCCGACGACTAAGAGATCGGTGTCAATTTCTTGCAAAAGCGCCACGGGTGTTTCCTACCGAATACCACTCCTTGAAACTGTTCAAAAGGTTCAAGCCGTTCAATTGGTTTTCGGTCTGTTCCAGTTAATTCGGTGTCGGTGTTAGCGAGTCATCTGTCCGAGTCTTCCTATCACTCCAACGTTCCGTTTTTCCGTTCACGCCGGCCACCGTTCCGCTAGTTGCAGCTTATTGCCGTCTATGTCCTTAACCTCGTACTTGCCGTCGCCGAGCGCTTTGCTGTGTGGAAACGCCTTGGCGACGTTCGCCGGATCCTTGACTTCCACGCCCATGAATTGCACCTGGCAAGAACCGGCTCCTGAATGTTGGATGAAATCGACGCTGACCGTGCCGTCGGAGAGCATGACGTGATTCTCCGAGCGGCCGATCTCCTTCATCTCGAACGCCTTCTGGTAGAACGCCGCGGTCTTCGCCGGGTCGTTGGCCTCGATGGTCACATGGCGTACGGTGGGGGGGTTGAGGTCGTCTTTGGTGCGGAAGCCCTCGACGGAGACATCGACGGGATGGCCGTTCATGTCGAGAAATCGATACTCGGCGTAGCGGCCGTCCTGGGGACGCTGGCCCCAGTGGCAGTCGGGCAGGGCTTGGGTGACCCGCTTCTTGGCTTCGTCCATGTCGTCGACGTGAAAGCCGAAATGATCATAGCCGATCCAGCGCGCTTCCGACTGCTCGCGCTTTTTCAGCATGGCGTACATGATCCATCCGTCGGTGGTGTACAGCGAACCCGACTTCGAGCGCTGGATCAAACTGAAGCCCAAGTTCTTCTGGTAGAAATCGAGCAAGCGATCCGGATCTTCGGTAAACAGAGCTACATGTTTGAACGCGCCTTTCATTGTGCCACCTCCGCGAAAAGATTTTGCCGATCATGGTACAGCACCACGCGGGCTGTCAAGGGCGTGCGTGTTTACGGCTATGGTGCAGCTCGGTTCAGACTGAGAATGCCGCGGCAAATGGACATTCGGCAGGACAGCAGTTAGATTCGGATGATTTTACTTTTCTCATGCCTCCAATCGTGTCGAAAATCGACGTTGTGCGCCGCTATGGCCTGATCGCTCTTGCCTTTCTCCACATCGCCGTCGGGCGCGGCTTGCACGGCACGTTCGGCGTGTTCTTCGTCGCCATGCTCGACGCTTTCGGCTGGTCGCGCGCGGCCACGGCGGGGGCGATCTCGCTGGCGATCATTTTCGAAGGCGCCTGCCTGCCCTGGGCCGGCGGCTTGATCGACCGCATCGGCGGGCGCAGGACGCTGGTTATCGGCGGCATCGTCCTGGCGATCGGATTGGGTTTCGCCTCGACGATTTCCGCGCTTTGGCAGCTTTATTTCTGGATCGGCATCGTCAGCGCCGCGGGCATTGCGCTGATCGGCATGGTGCCCCATGTGGCGATCATCACGCGCAACTTTCCCGAGCGTAAAGGCACCGCCCTGGGCATCGCCTGGGCTGGCGGTGGGGTCGGCATCGTTCTGCTCGTGCCGGTGACTCAATTGATGATCGATCGCTGGGGCTGGTCGCCGGCCTATCTGGGCTTGGCCGCAATCACCGGCCTGCTGGTGATTCCGCCGGTGCTTTATTTCTTGCGGGGCGGCTCGGACGCCGCCTCAAGCGCGGCTGTGCCGACGAAATCGAGAGAGGAGCATGGAACCGGCACTGACTGGACGGTCAAGCAAGCGCTGACAAACTCCGCTTTTTGGCTGCTCTTCATCGCCCGCACGCTGGCGAGTCTCGGCAACCAAATCATCGTTACCCATCAGATCGCCCATGCCGTCGACGTCGGCTTCGCCAAAGTCTTCGCCGCGTCGATCTTCGGCTTGATGGGCGTGGTCAGCATCGGCGGCCGCGTGCTGTTCGGGTATCTCGCCGATGTCATGAATCGGCAGATGGTTTTTACCTGGGTGCAAGTCATCTCCGCATTCGGCATCTTCGCCTTGCTCGGGCTGCAAGGCGCGCCGTCGTCCTGGCTGCTTTATGTTTACGCGGTTTGTTACGGTCTCGGCCAAGGGTCGCGCGCATTGGTCCTATCGGCGATCTCGGCCGACATCTTTCACGGCAAACATTTCGGTGCGATCTTCGGCTACTTCACCTTCAGCATCGGTCTCGGCGGCGCCATCGGCGCCTGGCTCGGCGGCTATCTTTTCGACATCACGCACAGTTACGCGATCCCGTTCTGGTTCTCGCTTGCATGCTTGATCGTTTCCGTGTTTATCGTTTGGGCGGCTGCGAAAGCGGTCCGAGCACAAACCGACGGAAGCGCAAACTGAAAGGAAACGAAGGATGATTCAACTGTATACCTGGGGAACGCCCAACGGCAAAAAAGTTTCTATCATGCTGGAAGAAATCGGCATGCCCTATGAAGTTTATCCGATCAATCTCGCCCAAGGGGATCAGATGAAGCCGGAGTATTTAGCGATCAATCCCAACAATAAAATTCCCGCGATCATCGACACCGAAGGTCCGGGCGGCAGGCCGTTCAAACTCTTCGAGTCGGGCGCGATCTTGATGTACCTGGCGGAAAAATCCGGCAAGCTCTGGCCGGCGGACATGGCCGAGCGATACACTGTGATTCAGTGGCTGATGTTTCAAATGGGCGGCGTCGGTCCGATGTTCGGCCAGGCGAATTATTTTTATCGCCTGGAAGAAAAAGTTCCCTACGCCATCGAGCGCTTTCACAAGGAAGCGCTGCGGCTTTACAACGTTCTGAACAAACAATTGGGCGTGCGCGAGTTTCTCGCCGGCGCTTATTCGGTCGCGGATATCGCCACCTATCCGTGGGTCTGGCGCCACGACGGCCATCACGTCAAGCTGGAAGACTTTCCGAACGTAAAGCGCTGGTACGAGCAGATTTCCGATCGCCCGGCGGTCAAGCGGGGGATGGAGGTGCCGAAACGCTAGCGCGGTCTCGAGTTTCGGGTTCCGAGTTGCGAGTTCGCGGATTCGGCGAAAAACGCTCGCGGCCGGGCAGAAAGGATCGCTGGTTATGGCTAAGCAGCAAACGGTTGAAAAGCCGCGCGCCGAGTGGGGATCGGATGTCATCGTCGATCTGCTAAAGGCGTTTGACTTCGAATATATCGCGATCAATCCGGGCGCGACGTTTCGCGGCTTGCACGACTCGCTGGTCAACTACGGCCGCAATCATGCGCCGGAAATCATTCTCTGCACCCATGAAGAGATCGCCGTGGCGCTGGCGCACGGCTACGCGCGCGCCAAGGGGCGGCCGATGGCGGCGGCGGTGCACAACGTCGTCGGCCTGCAGCATGCCTCAATGGCGATCTATAACGCTTGGGCCGACCGTTTGCCGGTGTTCGTGCTCGGCGGCACCGGACCGATGGACTCGGCCAATCGCCGGCCGTGGATCGACTGGGTGCATACGGCCAACGTGCAGGGAAATCTGGTGCGCGACTTTTGCAAGTGGGACGATCAGCCCGCGAGCGTTGAAGCGGTGCCGGATTCCTTCATCCGGGCGTACCGTCTGGCGACCAGCGATCCGATGGGGCCGGTGTACATCTGCTACGACGGCGACGTGCAGGAGAAACCGCTGACCGGCGAGATTCGGTTCGACATCTCGCGCTATCCCGCGCCGTTGCCGCTGCAAGCGCCCGAAGAGGGTTTCAGCAGAAGTCTTGCGATGATTCTCGCCGCGAAACGGCCGGTGATTCTTGCCGACTGGGTCGGCCGGCGCGAGGCGGGGTTTCGCGCGCTCGGCGAATTAGTTGAAATGCTCGCCGCGCCGGTGCTCGATCAGTTCGGCCGCTTCAATTTTCCCGTGCACCATCCGCTCAACCTGACCGGGCAAGCGGAGAAAGTGATTCCGCGGGCGGATTTGATACTGGCTCTCGACGTTCCCGATCTCGAAGGCGCCACCGTGCGGCGCGTCCAGGAGCGCGGCAACCGGCGCGCGACACCCTTGATTGCACCCGGCACTAGAATCATCAACGTCGCCCTCGACGATCTGCTCGTGCGCGCCTGGGCGACCGATTTCAACAAACTCCGCCAAGCCGATCTCATGATCCTCGCCGATACATCGGTGTTCTTGCCGGAGTTGGTGCGCCGGTTGAAGGCCGAGAAGAAACTCGCCGACGGCAAAGACGAAATCGACAGGCGGCGCGCCGAGTGGGAGAAAACTTACCAGGACAAAAAAGCCGCGCTGGAAAAGGAGTTGAAATCCAAGTGGGATGAAAAACCGGTTTCGATGACCAGGCTCTACGCCGAAATCAACGAGGCGGTCAAGGGCGAAGACTGGGTCCTGACCAACGGCACCTCCCAGGGAAAAGAAAATTTTTATCTTCCGGCGGCCCAGTTCAATCAGATCCTCGGGAAGTACAAAGGGGGCGGTTTGGGCTATGGCATGCCCGCCTCACTGGGCGCCGCGTTGGCGTTGAAAGGCTCGGGCAAATTCTGTTTCAACATCCAACCCGATGGCGACCTCCTCTTCACCGTGAGCTCGCTCTGGACCGCGGTGCATCACCAGATCCCGCTGCTCACCATCGTTTGCAGCAACCGTTCTTATTTCAATGACGAAGAACACCAGGAGCGCATCGCCATTCAGCGCAACCGGCCGGTGGAGAACAAGACTATCGGCATCCGCATCGAAAATCCCAACGTCGACTTTGCCGCCATGGCGCGCACTTACGGCTGCTGGGGCGCGGGGCCAATTACGGAACCCAAGGATCTGATCAAGACCCTGCGCGAAGCGGTGAAGGTCGTCAAGTCGGGCAAGCCGGCGCTGGTGGATGTCGTGTGTCAGATGCGGTGATCGAAGAAAGTATCCGTCTATCGGCAAACACAAAAGCAATGGCCGGCAAAATTGTCGCTTTTGGATCTTGGCGGGCGCTCGGACGATCCGCGATCATGATGCTGATCGTCGGCCTGGCGGCCGGTGTCGCGATCGGCTGGTACTTCGGCGCGCGCCACGGAATTCAGAAAATTTCCCCGCCGCCGGGAAAGGCGACCGCTTACTCGAGACTTTCCGACCACGAGCTGAAAAGGAAGACTGTGGAACTGGTCGCGGCGATACGTGGGCTGGCGCGGTCGTACTACGATGAAGACAGTCGTTTGCGTGCGACCGCTGATGCAAGTTCCGGCAAAACCGACTCGCCGCAGGAGCGCGAGCGGATTCGGCAGACATGGCTCGCCGATAGCGCCAAGCTGCACGACACGTTCATGGACCGCTACAAAACCAATTATTGGGCCGATGCTTTGCTGCTGCGCGAAGCGATGGTCGCGAAAGTAGGCGGCGTACCCGGAGCGCAGAATCCGATACTCTTTCAGCACCCGACAAACATGATCGGGATTGAGCAGGTGGCGAATGGGCTCGACCTTCTTAGCAAGGCGCTGCCGGGCAGCGAAGAGCGCGGTGCTCTCTCCAAGTAGCCGGCTACGTAACGGCGGGAGCGCTGAGATCACTCGTGGGTCACGTGTCGGTGTTCCGCACTTGCTTGAGAACCTGCGCGAAAGCTTCAGGTTGATTCTCCGAGGCCGCGGTCTTGTACAGGGCGTAGCGGTGATGGGAGGGCCAGCGGCGCCACTCATCGATTGTGACAACCGGTCCCAGCGCCGCGCTTCGTTCAACGACCGCTTTCGGCACGGCGACAACATGCCATAGCATGAGGTTCAAGGGCGCAATTCTTTCGACCCTGCGGCCACAGTAGCGTTGCGACAAAAAATCGATGTAACGGGTGAGCGCTTCGATCTCTTCGCCGGTTTCGCACGGCAAGTGGCAAAGAATCACGCGCTCCTCGAGGCTAAAAGTCTGCCAATCCTTTAACGACAGCTTGATACCGCAGATATCGAGCTTACGGCGGAAATCCAGCGGCAATCGGCTTAGATCCGAATAATAAGCGGCTTCGTACTGGTAACGATGGAACATCGAGCGACTTGCCTTTGCACCGGGTGAACGGCTATTTTCTCATGAAGAGAGCAAGATTTAACCTAAACGGAGCTCCGCGCCGATGCAAGCACGCAGTCGCTCACTTTGATGCGGAGTGGCGCCAGCCGGGCCGTTTTCGCGCTGTTACATAGCCGCGGGGGCTGGATCATTCAAGGGTAAAAGAGAATAGCTGACCCGATGCAACATCAACCGACCTCAAGCCGCTCATCGCCCCCGCCTGTAGAGCCCACCGGGTTTTTTACCGGCATTCAATTTCGCCCGATCATTATGGGCGTGGTGGTCGACACGATCGCAACCTTTGCTCTGGTGAGCTTGTACTACGCGCTCTACGTCGAACCCGGTGCGAGCAAGAGCGCCGCTTTTGGCGAGGAGGCGGCAGCGTATTGGTCCACCACCGAAGGGTTGATCGCGACCCTGCTGCTCGGCTCTCTGGGTACGATCATCGGCGGTTTTTACGCCGCGTATAAGGCGGGCACTCTGGAGATGAAACATGGTGCGCTGGTCGGCATTGGTTCGATCATCCTCGGCCTGCTATTGCAGCCCGGCGCTGAGGAAAGCATGTTTCCCGAATGGTTTTTCGCCCTGTCGGCTGCGGCGGCGATACCCGCGGGCGCGCTCGGCGGTTTTTTTGCAGAGATGTTCAAAGGCGCAAGCTCCGCAGCCGGCGGAGGCGGCAGAATGCAGCCGAAGCCTTAGCACCGTCACGGGAAATTTCAGGCGCGCGATGTCCGAGGAGTCCGTTTTCAGACTGCGGTTCGATCTCATCGTTGCATTGGCGCTGCTCGTGGTCGCTAGAGCTGGCCGGCCGGGCCGGCCGAATCCGGAGGCATCTTTCTATATCGGCGATCGTTACCAGCGCCTGGCAGAACATTATCGGCGCTGCCGCAGGTACAAGAAAGCCAATCGGCTAAGGCGCAAAGCCAAATTTTTTCTAGCGGGCAGCGGACCCGGCCCTGAGCCGCCATTCGCTGCGGCGACGCCGAAGCCGAAGCCGGCCAGTTTTGTCGCGGCGCTCGGCCGGCGCGGGCGCAAGGGACCGCCGGATAACGCCGCCTAGCCATGCGTTCGTTCACCGAAATCCTGCGCATTCTCGTTATCCGCGATAAGGTTATGCTCGGTTGGAAGATCGCTTTCTTTGCGATTTGCGCGGCGCTGGTGGTTAGCTCGATGATCTTGATGCGCGTCACGGGGCGGGCGAGGGACCTGACCGGCACAGTCACCGCGCAGCGGAGCGAAAGTAGGGATTCGCGGCATCTCAATCACCTCATCGTCCGCCTCGACGACGGTCAAACCGTTGAGGCGCGCGCGCGGGACCCGCTGAAGTTTCGCCCTGGGCAACGAGCCGTCGTGCGCGAAGTCACGACCAATTTTTTCGGACTCAAACGGTACGAGTTCAAAAGTTATCTCGAAAGCAGCGAGGCAAATTGAGCGCCGTAAAAGACTCATTATGAGCGGTGTTGGCGTCGAATACCGGCGGGCGCGACCCTCCGATTATGCATCAATTGTCGAGCTCAATGCCGCCAACTTTATCGCCCATCTCGCCGAGCACGAGAGGGGCGACGGTTTTCTCTCGGCGCTGTTCACCTTGGAACAGACCGCGGCGATGGCCGAAGATTTGGGTACGACGCTGGCCATCGTCGATCGCGCGCTGGCGGGATTTCTCTGCGCTTTCCGCAACGATTTTGACCACGGTTCGCCGGTGGTCGCCAAGATGATCGAGTCGTACGACCGAATCTACTTCGAGGGCAAGCTGCTGAGCCGGTACCGAACGTATGCCTATGGACCGGTGTGCATCGCGCGCGCTTATCGGCGTCAGGGCCTGCTGCGCGTGCTGTATGACGCGCAGAGGAAGGATTTGGCCGGTCAGTTCGAGGTCGGCGTGGCGCTGATCGCGCGCAACAATCCACACTCCATGGCGGCTCACGTGGCCGGACTCGGCATGACGGAAGTCGGCGAGTTCGAGGTCAACGGCAACAAGTTCGCGACGGTGGCGTTTCGACTGCCTGCAAAATAGCAACCGCTAGTTTTTCGAACCACAGATGGATTCTGGCACCGCCGCTCATCCGAAGCTGTGCCCCGATGGAGCAATCGGCCCTATTGTCGTCTCGATCGCATTTTCAGCCACATATAAATGTAAGGTTTCTCCCCCTCGGCTCGAAATGACAATTGCGACACGGGCACGGCACGCAAGCCTCACTTGCGTAACCCGCCTGGCTCCCATAGAATCAGCTCGCTTGCGCGGTAGTTCCAAACCACTTAATCGAAAGGAAATCTCTTATGGATGCCGAGGCGAAGAAGACCGCATTGCGAATGATCCCGTATGGGATTTACGTTCTCACCAGCGAGAGCAAGGACGGCAAAGTCGCCGCCGCGACCGTCAATTGGGTGACCCAGACCGCGTTCGCGCCGCCGCTGGTCGTGGTCGGAGTGAAGGCGGATTCCGGCGCCCATGCGATCATCAAGGAGTCGAAAGTCTTCGCCCTCAATATGCTGGGGAAGGATCAGAAAGCGCAGGCGTTCACGTTCTTCAAGCCGCTCGAACGCGAGGGCAACTCGATCGGCGGCGAGCCGTTCCGCAAGGGATCGCTCGGCGCGCCGATTCTGGAAAAAGTTCCGGCCTTCGTCGAATGCTCGCTGGTCAATACGGTCGAGATGGGCGACCACTCGATCTTTGTCGGCGAAGTGAAAGACGCGGGTGTGGCGGTGCCGCCGACGGGCAGACCCGACGATGCGATCCTGGCGATGCGGGATCTGGGCGATAAAGTTTTCTACGGAGGATGAGCGCGCGCAAGCGTGCGGTTTCGAGTGACGGGTTTCGCGTTTCGAGTCAATTTCGGAGCGCTAGACGTGAGACTCTGATGCTAAACGCTCGTTGACTTAAAGGAGAATGACAATGGCCAAGATCAGGCATATCGCTTATCGGGCTGAAGACGTCGATGCCATGGCGAAATTTTTTGTCGATGCGATGGGCATGAAATTCATTCAAAAGCGCTCGAACAATGCCATCGATCTGAGCGATGGATCTGTGAACATCACGGTATTGCCGCTCGCCGCCGGGATGGGTGGCAAAGCGGGTATCGATCACATCGGCTTTACCGCCGAGAACGATCAGGAACAGTTTGCCCGCATGGAAGCGGCCGGCGCCACCAAAGCCGGAGCGGTCAACCTTGGCACGGCCTATTACGAAGACAAGTTCAAGGGACCCGAAGGCATCATCGTCGACGTCGGCCACTGGCAGGGCGCCGCCCCGGTGGATAAGTGACTCGTTCCAGATTAGTGATCAAAAGCTTAAATGCCTGCTCCGTGTGAGGTCTTAATCTGGCTCGGAGGAGAGCCAGAGTGACGTGCTAATCAATCCCTCGCAATCGAGAGAGCAGAGCGAGATCCAGTTTTTGCTTCACGGTCCTGCGGTCGAGCCGTAACCTACGCGCTGTCTCTTCGTAGCTGCCGGTTTGAAAGTAGACCATCGTACAGTACCTGCTTAACATCTCCTCGGCCGTCAAGGCGCCCTTACTCAACGATCCGGAAAACTCTTCGAGCGGGGAGGGATCCTTTAACATTGGAGGGTGGTATTCCTCACGTATCAGCACGCTGCGTACGCATTGTTCCAGCTCACGAATGTTGCCGGGCCAGGAATAGTCTGGGCCCAGATGCTTGTTAATCCATCTCTCTACTTGCTCTGCCAGCTTCTCAGCCTCCGCCCCCGCGAGGGATCGACTGAGAAACACAATCATTTCCTTTAGGCTTTGGGGAGACTCGCGGATTTGCTCCTGTAAAGAGGGTGTCACGATCACGTCCGCGCATAACCGATAATAAAAGTCGTTACGAAACTCTCCCTTTTTCAGCGCTGCGGCGAGGTCTCGGTTGGTGGCGGCAATAATTTTGCCGCGAAATTGTCTGTCCTTGGTCTCGCCCAACGCTTGGAATGTGCGTGACTGAAGAACTCGTAGCAGCTTGACCTGGATTGAAGCGTCGAGTTCGCCTACCTCGTCGAGGAAAACTGATCCCCAGGCTGCACAGACATCCAGCCATCCGCGCCTATCTTCAAGAGCCCCTGTGAAGGCGCCGCGTCGATGTCCGAACAGTTCGGATTCAATTAACGTCGAGGGCAACGCCGACAAATTTAGAGCGTGAAACGAATTGGAAAAATTACCGATGAAAGCGTTTCTTTTAAAATCAAACGGGATGTAGCGCGACATGCCGATCGCTCGGGCGACCAGCTCTTTTCCCGTTCCCGAGGGCCCCGTAATAAGTGTTGTAATATCGCCCATCCGTTCATAGAGCATCTTACGGTAGCGCCGCATGTCATGTGTGAAGATCGATTGCCAGGCCGCTGCCCGCAGTCTCGCCGCCGCCATGGAAGTCCCGACGATGTAGCGAAAAATAAAATGGAACGCTCGGCGAAGTTGGAAAAAGGATGCGAAAATATGAGCCGGATCCGAGTTGAGCTTCGCTGCAATGCCTGGAACATGAAAATAGTGCTGCCACTCACGAAGAAAATCGGAATAGAAATTGAAGCGTTCATCGTTTGGTTTGGTTTCCAACTCACCAACAATAGCGAAATGCAGAGACTCTTCATAATGACGGTACAACAAAAACAGGACCCCGGTCTCATAGAGTTCTAGGTCACCGCTGGTGACGCTAGCGCCGCTTCTGAGCAGGGTTCTCATCGAGTCGCACACAGCGTTCAGCCGATCTGAAATTCTGACCAGATTTACGCGCGGACGGTCGGGCTCATCGACGTTCATGCTCCAAATAGGTTCGGCATCCGCGAAATCTTCTCCGAGCACCTCGCGCTCGTACTCGATCCGCTCGGGTAGAAACGGGTTGCAGTAGGCGAGCTTCGAAACGGCCCGCAAGAAGGTCCGGTCGGCGTCGGTGATGAGTGCCATTGCTTCGTTCATGAGCGAGAAAACTTAGTTGGCACCACTGTTCAGTCTCAATTCTAACTTCGTTGCGGGAGGCGCGGAGCATCTAATGTATTCGCCCTAGGCATTAGGTGTCAACTCCAGCTTCCGCTACGTCAAGGCGGGCTGTTTTAAACGGTTGAAATGGTATGGCAATGCTTCCTGAAGCTTCTTGGCGCATTTCATGCTCTTAGAACTTGCAGTGCTCAGGTCTCCGATGACAAGCGCAGTCCTGTTCTTACTGTAGAATTATTCTGTATTGCTGAAAGGATTTTACCGGATGATCGAGATTGGGTCTCGGGTAAAACGCGAAAGGAGCAACCCGGTTGTGTGCCTTACCACTTTTCTGATGATTGGGACAATGGCTTTATTGATTGCGGTTGGGAGCAAGGCTGCGGTTTCGGAGGCTTACCAGGGGCCGGAACCCGCAGACGACAAGGTGGCCATCCTGGATTGGTCTGGCTGGAATTCCCCTCGCGTGTCAGAAATCGACGGGAGGGCGGTCGATGGCGGAGGTTTCCCGCAATCTCGGGCCCGTTTGCTTCCGGGAAAGCATCATATCCGTTACGGCGGATGTTTTGGTGCCAGTGTTTTGCGCGGGCCGCGCTGGCGATGTCAAGACGAGAGCGCAGTGGTCTACTTGAGGGCCGGTCGCATCTACCGTGCTAAGCGTGAGAGGGTATACGGCCATCGACGCGACGTAGATTACCAGTGGATAGAAGACACGACGACCGGCGAAGTTATTGCTGGCAAGCTGCCTCCCCACGCACGTGAAGAAGCTAGACGCTCGGAACGTGCTAAAAACGAAAGCGCTTTGCTCGATCATTTCGATGCTCTGTCTGTTTCCGCGGGGTGCGGTGATGCCCAAGCGCAATACGCTCTGGCGCTCTATTACCTTACCGGTATCGAACCTGTGAGCCGCCGAGATCTTACACAAGCTTACTTTTGGTACAGCAACGCTGCTAGCCAACAATACGCCGATGCGGCCGTCATAAAAGAGAGGCTGGGCAAGGAATTGTCGCTGAAACAGCTTGCCGAGGCAGGGAATCTCGCGGTTGTCATCGGTGTGAAACAATGTCCAGTGGCTTCGAAGATTTTGTCCGATCGGCTAAACTCAATTGTTTTCGATGAGTGACCAATGATCAAAAACGCCCCTTTGACATCGACTGCGGTCAAATCAGCATTGGCCGGAGTTCTTGGATTGTTGTTCAGCGGTTGCATGACGATTACCGCCGCTACCTGGGGTTCAGCACCCGATCTCTCGATTGTTGCACTCGGTGCGTCGCGAAGCGTGATCGAGAACGTTCTTGGCGCCGCCGTTACCCGGAATAACAACGTTTATACCTACGAGTACAATACGCGCGGTATGGGAGCGGGGTCGATAGTTTTGGGCGCTCTTGCCGATGCGGCGGCGTTCGGCACTTCCATTGTGTATTGGCGCGACATCAAGAAGGCATACGAAGCTCAACGGGAACGGATTAGCCTCGTCTATGGTCCTAGAGACACTGTCATCAGTACGTCCCACGAAGCGGCGAAGCAGCAATACATGGAATGGCTGCATCACCCAAACCAAAAAGACAAATTAGAGCTTCTTTGCGAGGCCGCAAGCGCTGGTGTTGCCGAAGCTCAATCGATTCAGGGAATGCGTTACTGGTATGGATTGTGGGAGACCAAAGTGGATCCGGTTCAGGCCTCTATGTGGTTGCGATTGGCCGCATTTGGCGGCGTTCGTAATGCTGTTGACACGCTGACCGACTGGAGCGCAACAATGACGCCTGACGATGTAGGAAAGTCTGAACGGTTGTTCGCGGTGTGGGAGCCGGAGATGTGCGAGCGCTAGAACGCCAGGCGTTTCACCTGATTGCGCTGATGACTTCGTCGAAAATAAGCAGGGCGCCGGATTCGGGAGAGCAGCTTCAGTGTTGTTAGTCCGGCCGCCACCGCTAGCGGATTTATCAGCCGCTCGGCTTTGTCGGAGTAATGATGAAAACTATAGGAGGTGACACCTGATATAGATTTTCTTTTGCGAAGCGAGTTGCATTGCCCACTCAATACCAAGCGATTTCATAAGTCTTAGTAAATACCGTAGGTCCAAACCCAAAAGCCTCGCCGCCGAACGGTTACCCAAGTTTTCCCAAGTGGTGTTGATGACCACCTCCTTTCTCATCGCGTCGATGGCAGCGATATAAAGCGGTGCAGGGATCGAAGGTGCTCCCTAGCCGAGCGTAACAGGTAAATCAGCGCGCCGGTGAAGGCACCCTGTTCATGGCCGAAGAGTTCGCTCTCCAAGAGATCCTTCGACAAGGCAACGGAGTTGAGCGCTACAAAAGGCAGCTTGCGCCGATCGCTCCAATTGTGCATGGCATGCGCGAAAATCTCTTTGCCCGTTCCGCTCTCGTCAACCAATAAGACTGTCGCATTACTGGCCGCGGCTTTCTTAGCCATATCGACGGCCTGCTTCATTGCGGCGCTTTCACCGACGATCAGCCGGTAGCACTCGTCGCTTCCTCCGTGTGGAGATCGACGGCGCGCTTGAGTCTCGAGCGCTCGATGGCGTTCCGCGCCACCATGCCGATGTGATTCGGCTCAAAGGGCCTGGTGATGAAATCGTAAGCGCCTTCTTTCATGAATTCCACCGCGCGGTCCACTGTACCGTAAGCCGTGATCATGACCACCGGGGTGTCGTCATCTCTTTGGCGCTAGCCGTTTCAAAAGCTTGATTCGGTAGTCACCGCAATGCGGTTGCGGCTCTAAGCCGTGTTGCCGCCGCCATTGAATGTACTCACCCCAGGCATCGGATGCTAACCCTACTATGCAGTATCGGAGCGCGCTGTCTCACTAAGTAGTTGAAATAAGTTGCAAACACTTCCCGGCATTTCTTGGCACATGCTGTGCTCATGAGGTGCGACAGTAGCAGTCAATCACGAACAGCAGAACGGCAACCGCCGCGAGAGGTTTACGATGTTTGCGTCAGAATTTACGACCATTGTCCCGTTCTTTTTGCGTCATTCGCCTGTCCTGCTGAAGGGACTTTATCGTCGAATGGTGGCACAGGTCCCTTACGCATTTAGCTTCAACATCTCGGATCGATGTCCTGTCGGCTGCAACTGTTACTGGCGAGCGCAGGGGCGGGTCACTGAGCTAAGCGACGATGAAGTCGTCGCGTTTTTCCAAAAAAAGCGCCGCGAAGGATACGTGCAAGCCAATCTTATTGGCGGCGAACCCTAACTCCTCACCAAGGTGGCGGGCATCATTCCGTTCAACTGGGTGGTCACATCTGGAACCACCCCGTTACGGAGATTGCCGAATACGACTCACGTGATCTCCATCGACGGCGCCACCGGCGAAATCCATGACAGCGTTCGAAGGATGAAAGGCCTCTACGCGCGAATTCTCAAGCACCTGGCCACAGCACGTTCGGGGGGAGATTTTCCGACCATCATTCATACAACTTTAAATGCGCAAAACTACACCGGGTTGGAGGCGATCTTGGCGACCTGGTCAAGCAACGGCCTGGCGGACGGAATTATGATCAGCACTCTCACACCGATCAGAGACGCGGGAGACGAAAGTTATCGCCTATCCCGCGAGCAGCGCGTCTGGATTGTGAGCGATCTTTTGCGGCTCAAGAGCCATTATCCGAATTTTCTGTGCATGACCGAGGCGATGATTCGCCGCCTGCACCCAGATCATACCGAACGATTTCAACCAGCGTTATGCGATACCGCACGCTGGATTGAGTCTTATGACGCGGCTGGCAAGCGGGTGCCCCAATGCGTCTTGTCGGACAAAGCGGACTGTAAAGAGTGTGGCTGCATTATCACCACCCTGTCGGACGGCACCAAGCGATCGAGTATTGGAAGCATGCTGGAGACGGCAGGAACGATGATGAAAACGTTAACGCTGCGCTGAAGCAAAAACGGGCTCAAGGTCGAGGGTAAAGGCTCAGACACCAATTATGGATGATGGGTTTGATATGAGATTTCGACATGTGTTTGTTCTCGTTTTGATGTTCTCACTGACCTCCTTTCACGGTTCTTGGGCGGAGCCGCTGCAGTTCACGACACCCGCCGATGTGACCGCGCGATTCCGTAACGGTCAGGCTATCACGTTCGCAAAGAAAGGAAGATCAATCGCGCGCTTGGCGAGTTCAATAAAGCTCTCGGCGCTCAGTCCTGATTTTATTTGCCGATGGAACATTATGACCAGGCGATGGTGGACTTTGACAAGGTGAGTGCTACCGAAAAAAGGAATGCCGGGACGCGGGCGGTTTGGAAAACTGCCGTCATTTCGACGAAGCAGCACGCCGAGCCTTCAACATTAATGGGTCAAAACGACGGAGGAAACAATGAAGATACGCACATTATTGTTGGCGAACCTTGTATTGCTCGGCGGATGCGCTACGCAGATGAGCCCTCTCACTCAAAAGGTCTGCGCCGAGAAAGGAATAGAGTCGTCCGATTGCATGTTGGCGCAGCAGATCGACAAACAAAATGCCCGAGGCCAAAACATGGCCGCGGGAGCCGCGGTCGGCTGCGTCTTAACCGGTCCTTTCTGTTTGTTCGGCGTCGGACCTCTCATCGGAAGCGCGATTGGAGCGAATCAATGAAAGGGATGTCTATTAGCGTCCTCACGTGCACAAAGAGGGAGGTCGCAAGTATGGCACGAAGGGAAATTGCAGGATCCCGCAGGCCGATTAGACGGTTCGCTTGTGGCCTATTCGCTGGGTCCCTATTGATACCGCGCTGTGCCAGCACCAATCATCGGACAGACGAATTCGAGAACTATGAAACAAGTACACCGGAAGGTGAGAGCGAATTGGCGCGGCGGAAAATAGCGCAGATGCTCGCGGCGGTGAGCCATGCGGATCGGCAACGGTGCGAACAGTTTGCTGAGTCAGAGGCGGACACCATCAAGGACACCCGGGGGGAGGCGGTGCTGGGGGCCATTGGTGCGTCGCTATTTTTCGGCGGTGGCGCTCCTTACGCCTTTGTTCTTTTCGGCATCCCGACCATTGCTGGTCATGTGAGCGCGTATTCCAAAGCGCATACGGCCGCTTACAATCGGGCACTCAGCGAGTGTCTGGAGCCTATGATGATTGAGTCCAATCTCGGACCCGAACATCCCGACCTAGCTCAAAGCCTTATGAATCTCGCTGAGCGCTTCAAAACTGCCGGCAAATACGATGAGGCAGAGCAGCTTTATCGCCGGTCAGTTGTGATCCAAGAGAAAGCCTTGGGGCCGGACCATCCAGATGTCGCTACGACACTTGAGATTTACGCAAACATACTCGCACGGCTGGATCGGCAAAGCGAGGCCGAGGAAGTCGTTGCCCGCTATTCGTCGATTCGCGAGAGGCAAAGGCAGAAGCCTGAGGCGACCGAGACGAGCCTAGTTCGGCCAAGCATTTCTCGGCGCCTTTATCATTCCTTACACCGGTTAACCGAATCCTTTTTGAAAGAGGCGGCTCAAAACAAATGTAGCGTTTTAGCGGAGTGCGTACGACTTTACGTGGAGGGGCTACGTGAGCTGGCACGTGAGGAAGACTACGCCCTCAACCCGTCGGATGAGGCAACGTTTCGGTTGGAGTTGAAAATAGCGATGGATGCGGATGAAGGCAGGGTTAGTAGGGACGAGGCCATAACCAAGTTCCAAACCGTAACGACGCGACACCTGCTCGACATGTACTTTGCCCGCTCGCGAGCCTATCCGGATTAAAACTAGCACGCAAATAAATTGCGGCGCCTATCTAGAGACGGGAAACATGAAAACCAGTCAAAAGCCAGCCGAACTTTTTACGTTGGCGCCTACGCCCCAGCAGCACATCCAAAAGAAAGACCCCATTCGCCTCTTCATGGTCCTGGGGCTCGCTATTTTATCCCTCAGCGGGTGCGTTCAGCAGTATCGCATCATGACTGATTGGTATTCGCCACCCAAGATCGCTCGGCTGCCCGATCTTGGTCCACTAGCCGTCTACCTCTTCACAGACAATCGAGCAGAAAAGGATACGCAGGTAGGGTTATCTGGCTTTGAACGTTTTTCCGCGACAGGCATTGCTTCACGGGCCAACGTAGTTTACGTGAGCGAGCCCGTGGCGAGAACGGTGACACAGGCTTTTACCGATGGCTTGAGGGAGCGAGGGTTCCCCGTGATTGATAGGACGAAAACGCCATTGGATACACGAACGCCGCTGTCGCAGGGGGTAGTTGGGTTATCGGGGAAAATTCTGGCTCTCCATTACGAACAATTCAGACCGTTCCTCGACGACCTTCACAGCATGGCGCGCGGTAGAATTGTTCTGGAAGCCTACGATCCCGGCTCGGGACGGAAGTTCTGGGAAAAGGAATATACCAGAACCATTACTCTTGGACCCCGAATGCCGGAACGAGAACCGAGAAATAAATCGCCTCTCGGACAAGTTTTGGCCGAGGTTGTTGTCGATGCCGTTTATGATCCGGAGTTCATCCTCGCGGTGGGCCGAAAGCGGAATCTCGAGAAATAAAAGGCGACTTCTCGATCGGAAACGAGTAAGCCGTAGCAACGAACGAGGAAAGTCATGATGACATCAGTTTTAATCAGCCCAACTCGGCGGGCAGGCCTTGTCTGCTCCCTCTCGATCCTCGTGCTAATTGTGCTTAGTCAACCGGGTTGCGTTGCGCAACAAATGTTCAGCGAAGAGCTTTCGGAGCGCTTGCAAGATCTCCAGTCCGTGCGCATCGCCCACCCTAAAGTGCAAATCTAAGACGAATATCCAGGCAGCGGTGCGAGTGGTCCCGTGTTTTCGGCGGCGAAATCCTCGGCAGCGGAAGTCAATTTCGCCAAGGCAGTCAAACGAAAGTTTGAGACAATCGGACGATCACCATTACGGATCTCGATCTGACCCGTCGTCGACGTACGGGGGAATAGCCGTTGACTACCGCTTGTGATGGAACGCTTTTACTCCCGAGTTCATATTAGCGAATCATCAGCCGCTCAGCCTTGCCCGAGTAGTTGATGAACACGGTTTTCAACTCGGTAAAAAAGTTGAGTCCTTCCACCGCCATTTCCCGTTCGCCGACGCCGGTGGCTTTGGTGCCGCCGAAGGGGAGTTGCGCTTCGCCGCCGATGGTCGGCTCGTTGACGTGGACCATGCCGGTTTCCACTTCTTCGACGAAGTTCATGATCGTGTCGATGTTTTCGGTGAAGATCGACGTCGTCAAGCCGTATTCGACAGCGTTGGCGTAGCTTAACGCCTCGTCAAGATTTTTCGCCGTTGAGACCGACAGCACCGGGCCGAAGATTTCTTCCTTGAAGATGCGCATCGTCGGCGCGACGTTGTCGAAGATCGTTGGCTCGACGAAGTAGCCTTTGCCGAGCCGTTCGGGCTTTTTGCCGCCGAGCAACAGGCGCGCGCCTTCCTTTTGGCCGATGGCAATGTAATCGAGATCGGTTTGCAATTGTTTTTGATCCACGGCCGGCCCCATGTCCACCGAATCGTCCAGACCCGAACCGACTTTGATTTTCTGGGCCGCCTCGACGAGCCGTTCGACCAGCGCGTCTTTGACCTGGGTCGAGGCGATTACGCGCGAAGTCGCGGTGCAGCGCTGGCCGGTGGAGCCGAAAGCGCCGCCGTGAATGGCGATGGCCGCCTTGTTGAGATCGGCATCGGCCATGACGATGACGGCGTTCTTGCCGCCCATTTCGCAGGTTACTTTAGCTCCGCGCTGGGCGGCTTTTGCATAGAGTGCACCGCCGACTTCATTGGAGCCGGTGAACGAAATGGCGCGCAGCACGGGCGAGCTCACCATCGCCTCACCGACGACCGAGCCGGAGCCAACCAGCATGTTGAACACGCCGGGAGGCAGACCCGCCTCGGTGTAAATTTCGGCCAGCAAAGTTGCCGTGGCGGGAGTCAATTCGGCCGGCTTGAAAACGACGCAGTTGCCCGCCGCCAGGGCCGGCGCGGATTTCCAAACTGGAATGGCCCACGGGAAGTTCCAAGGCGCGATCAGGCCGACGACGCCGAGGGGCCGGCGAATCGTGTAGGTAAACGTATCACGCGCCTCGGAAGGAAGGGTAAGACCGTGCATGCGGAAGCCTTCGCCGGCGTAAAATTCCAACAGCGAGATGCCTTTCAACACTTCGCCCTTGGCTTCCTTCAGAATTTTGCCTTCTTCGCGGGTGAGCGTGCGGGCGATCTCATCGGCTCGCCGGCGCGCGATGTCGGCGGCGCGCCAGAGCACGCGGCCGCGCTCGGGTCCCGGAGTCTTGCGCCAGCCGCGGAACGCCGCCTGGGCCGCTTCAATGGCGCGCCCGACGTCGTCGGCGGTCGCAGCCGGAAACTCCGCGATGATGTCATCGGTATCGGCCGGGTTGAGATTGCGTACTAAACGATTGGATTTAGGATGGAACCACTTGCCGTCGACGAATGATCCGGTGTTCATGGCGACCTCGTTGACGTTTTCGAGCGCATTGATCGAAAGAGTTTACCTCGCGCAAAGACCGCAAAGAACTTCTAAACAAAAGCGGAGGCAGGGGCGAGGCCTTTGCGCGCTCGGCGTACTTGGCCGGAGAATCTCCTCGCGTCGTACCTAGAACGACGAGCGCCGCGTTAGGTCGCGCAAGGTGTTGCGCCATTTTTCTTCGAGCTTGTCGATTTGCTCGGCGTTGAGCCCCTGCTCGGGGTACCAGCGCTTGAAGCCGTATTCTTTCGTCGGGTTGCCGTACTCGTACTCCTCGAGCACTTTTTGGCCGCCCGGGCCCAAGATGAAATCGGCCAGCAACAGGGCGGCGTGCGGGTGCGGCGCCCGGGCCAGCACGGCGGTAGAGCCGGAATTGGATGGCACCACGTCCATGGGTACCCACTCGATCGGCGCGCCTGCCTTGAGGGACACTTCGACGTGGTTGCGGAAGGTGCTGGGCGAAACGCCGACTTCGCCCGAGATCACCAGGTCGAGCAGCGCCCGTCCCGAAACGTTGTGTACGGCGGGGCTCAGTGTTTTTAGCTTTTTTACGTACTCCTCGCCCTTGAATTTCAACATCGCGCCCGTGACGGTCACGCCGGTGTCGCTGCCGGCGAAGGCGATCTTGTCTTTGAGCTCCGGACGCAGCAACCCGTCGTAATTGCGCGGCGCGAGCTTCGCGGGAATCTGGTTCTTATTGTAAGCGAGACCGATATGGGACTCGCGGTCGATGGCCCAGAAGAACAATCCTTTGGGTCCTTTTTCTTTCACTGGATCGGGATATTTCGCATGAGTCGGAAAATAATACGGCAGCAGCAGCTGGTTTTCTTTTAAAAGCTTCAGGAGCGGTATGGTGGTCTCCATGGTATCGGCGATGTAGCGCTTGGACTGCGACTCGGCGGTGAGCCGCGCGCTCAGTTCCTGGCGCGTAGCGCGATAGGACTCGACCACCACGCCGGGGTATTTGGCTTCAAAAGCCGCCGCGAGCTTCTTATAGGACTCGCCGGCGAGCGACGTGTACCAGGTCACCTTGCCTTCGGCTTTCGCGCCTGCGTAAAGGACTTTCTCCCGGTCCGGTTTATTGTAGGCGGCCAGCTGCTCGGTGGACATCTTTTGAGCCCAGAGCGGATTTGTGAATGCCGTGCCGAGCAGAAGAATGGGAATCAATCGTCGCATGAAAAACTCCTTGAATTGGAACGGCTAATAGCCGGTTTCCAACAGTTGATGATAGTAAAGTTTGATAAACGGCCGCAATCGATCGACGCGTTTGTAGTGCGCGAATTCCTGTGGCACCTTAATTTCTTTCTCGATCTGCGCCAAGCTCTTTCCTGCGGCGATCAATTTAGCGACTTCGTCGCGCATGATTACGAAGTAACGTTTCTGTTCCTCCAAATCTTTCACGCCACGGCCGATATGTACGGGACCATGGCCGGGAACGTAAGTATTGACCGGCAAATGGCGCGCCATGATACGATCGAGGATCTCGATCCAGCCTTTGACGTTGGAGAAGAAAATGTCACCCGATTCGCCCTGTCCGGGATGCACTTCGGTATCGAGCAAGTCGCCCATCAGAAAAACCCGTTTTTGCGGAATGTAAACGGTCACATCGCTGGTGCTGTGGCCGCGTCCTTCGGCGGTGATCTGAAAAGTCAGACCGCCGAAGTAGAGAGTCATGCTGCCGTCAAAAGCGATGTCGGGCTGCACGAGTTCTTTGCCGTGGTAAGGCGCGTTACGCGGGTCTTTTGAATTCCGGCGTTCGTTGAATCCCGCCAACTCCTGCATCTGCAGGTCATGAGCCTGCCTCTTGGTTGCGATAAAAACCGGTTTGTCGTCGCGATAATACCATGCGCCTGAAGCGTGATCGAGCGCGCTATGGGAGGAGATCAGATAACGAACTTTCTTGTCGGTTAATTTTCTGATGCCGGCAAGCACTTGATCGGCGGACAAAATATTGAAGTCGAGGACCAAGACGCCGTCATCCGTGATCACGACCGTAGCGTTGCTGGCGCCACGGGAATTTTCGAACATGTAGACGCCGTCGGTGACTTTAACGGGACGCATCTCTTCCGGCGCGGAGGCGGCAGGGGTGATAAACCAGATGACCACCATCCAGAACATTAAGCTGATTCTATGGAGTTTCATGAGGATGCGCTTGTTCAGGAGCCCATTACGATTTTCATTTGAGCAGGCCGAGCGATTTCGCCATCTCGAGGGTGCGGCGGGCGCGCTCGACGATCGGCCGGTCAATGAGCTGGCCGCCGAACGCGATCGATCCGTCGCCGCGCGCGTTGGCTTCCTCGAACGCTTGCAAAATCTTTTGGCAGTAATCGATTTCTTCCGGAGTCGGGCTGAACGTTGCGTTGATCGCGTCAATCTGCGCCGGGTGGATCGCCGACATGCCGGAGAAGCCCAATTGACGCGACTGTTTGGCGAATCCGTACAGGCCTTGACTGTCATTGAGGTCGACCCAAACGCCATCGATCGCCTGGACATGAGCGGACGCGGCGGCAATGACCAGCGCGGATCGCGCATAAATCATTTCGCGGGCATGACCTTCGCGCACGGCGGGTAAGCCGATTTCGCGGCCGAAGTCTTCGGCGCCAAACATAAGCCCCGTGACGCGCGGCGACGCGGCGGCGATGGCAGCGGCGTTGAAGAGTCCCTTGGGACTTTCAATAGCGATCAACAAGCGCACGCTGCCTTTAGCCAGATGCTGCTTGGGCTCGCGCTCGTTCAAGATCGCGTCCACGGTGCGCACCTCGTCGACGGTATCGACCTTCGGGCAGACCAGACCTTCGAGCCCGGGCCGAATCACCGCGTCAAAATCCGCCACCATACGCTCGTGGCCGATGGCGTTGATGCGCACGTAGCGCGCCGGCGAGCCGCTCGTTTTAGCGCGGCCCAGCGATTCGCCGATGTTCTTGCGCGCCGCATCCTTTTCGTGGGGCGCGACGCCGTCCTCGATATCGAGCATGACGGCGTCGGCATTGATGGCGAGCGCTTTATCGATCATCCTCTGCCGGTGCCCCGGCACGAACATCCATGAGCGCATGAGCTCCATTGCCGAATTCTCCTCCGCCGACTTCATTACCTGATGGCACGGCGAATGTCCATGACTCTCCCGGGTCGGATGAGAACGTTTTCTCCTTCAGTTGAAGCTGCCGTATTTTTGGAGAATAAGTGAAGGGATATGAAGCTCACGACGTTTAAGCTTCTGGTGCCCATTGTCGCGGTGTCCATTCAGAGCAACGCTTCCTCCACGGTGATCCCGCCCTTTCTCGATCAAATGCGCATACCTGTGGCGCTGATCGGCACGCTGATTTCGCTCGGTCCCGTGTTCGCGCTGGCGGCGCGTTTACCCCTGGGGATGCTCTACCATCGCGCACGCGCTCGTCTGCTGCTTTCGCTCGCAATGCTCGCGATGGGAGTTACCAACTACCTTTATAGCATCGCTTCAAACAGCTGGTCCTTCGGCATCGTTCACTGTCTGAACGGGTTTGCCTATAGCGCCGTGACGACCCTTTACATGGCCTTCTACGTCGATTCGCTCGGGTCGGACGAAAATCGCAACCACGCGATGGGCTATTACGTCGGTAGCCTGGCATTGGGCTACTCGACGGGAAATTTCTTCGGCGGTCTGATCGCCGATCACTGGGGCTATGGGTGGACTTTTCAATCGGGGGCGCTGTTGTCTCTGGCCGCCGTCGGCTTGTTGTGGCTCTTGAAGGATGCGCGCGAGGGCGGCGAGCGCGCCGCGACGCCGCAGGCCAGCGCAAAAATGTCTTTGCAAGGATCGCTCAGAGCCTTGCTCGAACCCGAACTCGCCACCGTCGTGCTGGTGGCCTTATTCTTAAATTTAGTGCACCAAATGGGCGGTGTTTTTATTTCCCTCTACGGACTGGCGGTGGGCATGAGCATGACGCAGATCGGTATCATCCGCGCCGGCTATGCGGGCGTCAACGCGGTGACCAGGCCCATCAGCGGCCATGTGGTCAACAAAGTCGGCCATCGCGGCTTGTCCTACCTGGGGCTGCCCCTGCAGTCGGCGATTTTAATGCTGATCCCGCTGCTCAGCGGGTTTATTGCGATCTTCGTGGTTTATATCGCTTCAGGGTTGATGCGCGCCATCGCGATTGTCGCCAATGCGGTCGGCCTGGTCGAGGACGTGCCGGAATCCAAAGTGCGGCGCGGCCTCGCTTCCGGGGTTTACAATGCTGCCGGTGATTTGGGAAACATTCTCGGCCCATCGATAGGCGGTTTGATCGCACACGCCGCCGGCATCGCCAGCGTGTTCGTCGTCGGCTCGCTCGGTTCGGCGGCGCTGTTTTTGCTTTGTGTGTGGCTGGTACGCCGACCGCCAAAAGGCAGCTTGGCGTAGAGCGTCCAGGGTCCGGCGTTGATCGGAAGCGCTGCTTCGGACGGCAGACGCCAAACGCTAATACGACCTCGGCATGCCGAGCACGTGCTGGCTCAAATAGGCGAGCACCAAATTGTTGCTTATCGGCGCGATGGTCAGCAGGCGGGTTTCGCGAAATTTTCTTTCGACGTCGTACTCGGCGGCGAAGCCATAGCCGCCGTGCGTCGTCAGGCAAGCGTTGGCCGCTTCCCAAGCGGCTTCGGAGGCGAGATATTTCGCCAGGTTCGCCTCGGCGCCGCATCTTTCTTTGCGGTCGAACTTGGTCGCCGCTTGATAGCGGACCAAGTCGGCGGCTTCGATATTGGCATAGGCTTTGGCGATAGGAAACTGGACGCCTTGGTTCGAACCTATCGGGCGGCCGAAAACGTTCCTCTCGCTGGCGTATTTTGCCGCGCGCTCGACGAACCAGCGACCGTCGCCGATCGCTTCGGCGGCGACCAGGATGCGCTCGGCGTTCCAGCCGTCGATGATGTAGCGGAAACCCATGCCTTCTTCGCCGATGAGATTTTCGGCCGGTACTTCGACGTTGTCGAAGAGGAGCGCGTTGGTGTGATGATTGATCATCAGATCGAGCGGTTTGACTTCGAGTCTGCTTTGGTTCGCCTTCAGATCGACGATGAATACCGAGAGACCGCGGGTTTTGTCTGTCAGTTCGCCGTACGGCGTGGTGCGCGCGAGCAGCAGCATGAGATCGGATTGGAGCACCCGCGAGATGAAAATTTTCTCGCCGTTGATGAGGTAACGGTCGCCTTTTTTGACTGCCGTGGTTTGGATTTTCGTGCTCTCCGAGCCGGCATTGGGCTCGGTCACGCCGAACGCCTGCAAGCGTAACTCGCCGGTCGCGATCTTGGGCAGATAGCGCTTTTTCTGCTCGGCGCTGCCATGGCGCAGGAGCGTGCCCATCGTGTACATCTGCGCGTGGCAGGCGGTGGCGACCCCGCCGGAATGATTGATCTCTTCGAGAATGATGCTCGCCTCGGTGATGCCGAGGCCCGTGCCGCCGAACTCTTCCGGAATCAGCGCGGCCAACCAGCCGAGCGCGGAGAGTTTTTGCACGAACGCTTCCGGGTAGGCCTTGCGGCGATCGATCTCGCGCCAATAAGCGTCGGGAAATTCGCGGCAAACTTTTTTTATTTCTTCGCGAATCTGCTGTTGCTCGGCGGTCAGGTTGAAATCCATGACTTCCCCCTATAATTAGCTGGACTATAGCGTAATGCGGTTTTTGCCTAAAGAGGAGAAACATTTATGGCCGTCAAGCCGGGTTGGGAAGGGAGATTTTTTGAGGATTTTGAAGTCGGCGATGTTTATCGCTGCCGTTTGGGGCGCACCGTCACCGAGGCGGACAACATCTGGTTCACGCTGCTCACCAACAACACCAACCAGATTCATTTCAACAACGAGTACGGCAAGCGCACCGAGTTCGGTAAATGCTTGATCAACAGCGCGCTGACCTTGGCGATCGTCGCCGGGATGGGGGTGGCCGATGTGAGCGAAAACGGCTTCGCCATCGGTTGGGACGCCATCAAGCTCCCGAATCCCCTCTTCGCGGGCGATACCCTGTACTCGGAGTCCGAAGTGTTGGAGAAGCGCGAATCGCAGTCGAAACCGCAATGGGGCATCGTCAAGGTGCGCACCCGCGGCATCCAGCAGGAGGGCAAGGTCGTCATCGATTACGCCCGCAGCGTGATGGTGTGGAAGAAAGCCTTCGCGCCGAAGTCGTATCTGTTTCCGGCGATCAAAGAAGAGAAGAACTAAACCGGTTCAAATCTTTCAAGCCGTTCAAAACATTCAAGTCGTCGATCAATAGATCAGAGGTGACTGTGGCACAAGTAAAGCCGAGCCGGGCGCTCGACGGTGTGAAGATATTGGCATTCGAGCAAGTCTTATCCGGGCCGTTTGCGACCTGTTTGCTGGCGGATATGGGCGCCGAGGTGATCAAAGTCGAGCGCCCCGCGGTGGGCGATGTGATCCGGTCCTGGGACTCGGTGGTGAAGGGGTTATCTTCCGGCTACGTCTGGCTCAATCGCAACAAGCGCAGTCTGACGGTGGACGTGAAGAAGGCGAAGGGACGCGAGATTCTCCAGGAGTTGGCCAAACGCTCGGATGTGTTTTTTGAGAACTACGCGCCCGGCGTTGCCGGCCGGCTGGGGCTCGGCTACGACTCGCTTGCGCAGCTCAATCCGAGGCTGATCTATTGTTCGCTGTCCGGATACGGTCAAGACGGTCCCTACCGGGATGTGAAGGCTTACGATCTGCTGATTCAGGGAGAAGGCGGCATCATCGCCACCACCGGATATCCCGACAAACCCGCGCGCGCCGGCATCGCCATTGCCGATATCGCTTCAGGCATGTATGCCGCCATCGGCATTCTTCTGGCGCTTTTTCAGCGCGAAAAAACCGGCCAGGGGCAATGGATCGACGTTTCCATGCTCGATTCCATCGTTTCCTGGCTGGGTTATTTTCCGCACCATTACTGGCACGCGGGCGAAGAACCGGCGCGGGTCGGCATGCGCCATCATTATGTCACGCCCTACGGGCCGTACCTCGCGGGCGACGGCCAATACGTCAATCTCGCCGTCGCCAGCGCCGCGGACTGGGCGGTATTCTGCCGCGAAGTGATCGAGAAGCCGGAGCTACTCGAAGATCCGCGCTTTGCCACCGTCGAAGGACGGCGCAAAAATCGCGGCGAGCTCGAAGAAACCATCGAAAACATTTTTCTTGGCCGGGATCATCAGCACTGGCTGGCACAGCTCAAGAAGGCCGAGCTGCCGCACGGCATCGTCCGGGGCATCGCCCAGGTCCTGGCACACCCTCAAGTGGCGGCGCGCAAGCTGATCCGCGAGGCCGAGTCGCCGGTCGGCAAGGTTCCGGTGATCGCCAACGCGCTGAAAATGTCGAAGAGCGAGGCGCGTTACGAGCGCATTCCCGCGCTGGGCGAGAACAGCGAGGCGATTCTGCGCGAGATCGGATACGAATCAAGCGCGATAGCCGAGCTGCGCCGTGAACAGGTTATCTGAGGCGCGCATGCGAAAACCCGTTGTCGGAGTCATGGGCGCCTCTCTCAATGATGCGCTCACGGATAAAGACGCCGATCGCGTGCGAGCGCTTGCCGAAAAACTCGGCGCGGCGCTGGCGCGCCAGGGCTGTATTCTGGTGACCGGCACAACGACCGGTTTGCCCGATTGCGTCGCTCAAGAGTTTCGCAAACAGGGCGGCTTCGCGCTCGGCATCTCGCCCGCGGAGAGCCGCATTGAACACGTCACGCGTTACGGGCTGCCGGAGAGCGGCGCCGACGTGATCGTCTATACCGGCTTCGGCTACAAAGGGCGCAACGTGATCAACGTTCGGTCTTCGGACATCGTCATGATCATCGGCGGCGCGTCGGGCACGCTTAACGAATTTACCATCGCCTACGATGAAGGGAAAATTATCGGCGTGATCGAGGGGAGCGGCGGGGTTGCCGATCACATGGCGGGGATCATGGATTGCTGCCGCAAACCGACCCAGGGAGAAGTGTTGTTCGACAGGGACCCCGAACGATTGCTGGCGAAGTGCTTGGCCGCGTTCGAGCAGAGAACAAGCCAAAGCCGGAAATGAGCGCTTCACTTCCGGCTTTGGATGATGAAGGACGGATCGATCGGTTTAATCGCCCGAGCTGCTGTCGCCGCCGCTCTCGCCATGCAACCCGCGATTCATCGCTTGAGTCTGCCTGCGCAGCTCCTCGGGGTTCTGGGGGTCGAAGCCGCACGGCCCATACATATCGATGACGTCTGACGGATTGAATTCCGGAACGCCGCTTTGCAACGATTCCGGAGTCATCGCCAAATACTTGATGTGGCAATAGCTGGCTTCTTCCGATGCTTGCTTGTAGACGATCCCCGCATCGCTCGCCGCAGCCGTACCGGTGATGGCGAACAGTCCGGCCGCAAGCAGCGCCGACCCCGTGATCGATCTGAAATTTTTTTCGAACATTTTGATTCTGCCCTCCTTTTTGTTTTGCCGCTGATGCACGATCAGCGACTCCGTGCGAGCAAGCTTGATGCCACGGCGTCGAGCGTCGATGTAATGCTAGGGAGGGTAACTTTAGGTAAGAATAACTACCCGGTTGGAGACTTGGGCCGGACGATATCTGTTCCGCAGCGCCGCAAAATGGCATCGAATGAACGCGCCTGGCAACTAGAACCGGCGGTGCCGGAACTTGTCACGGGCGGGGTCTAGACTGGGTACGGGATTTGAGGTAGGCCCGCGCAAGAGCCCGAAGGTGCTCCCGGCGCAATCCAGACCGGCTGGCATCCTCGACGGCGCGTTCTTCGCTCCAGCCCTGTTCGACCATATGGAAAATCATCATGTAGGGCGCGATCCGCTCGATGTAGGCGCAGTTGGCCAACATAGGATGGTTGTCCTTGTCGCGCACCCAACTCAGGAACTGGTCGATTTGCTTGTGGCTCGGCAGCGGAGCGGCCGCGGCGAGATTGAAGTAGCGCAGCCTATGCCTCTCTACCATCAATCGCTCGCGCCCGATGTCGATACCGTCGCCGGCAGCGCGCAACGTGAGTATCGAACGAAACCCATTGGCTGCGGCCTTGGCGTAGGCGCGATCCGTCGGCTGACCGCCCGCGGCGGGTTTGTCGTCGATGCAGAGAATCACAGGCGCCTCGGCTTTCGCCGGTTCGGTGAATCGATAAGCCGCCGAGCGGTCGCTTGGTGTCGCCGATTGAGTCCCAACGCCCGCCAACTCCGCCGCGAGCGCGAGCCCGCACGTCGCAACGAAGCCGGAGAGGGCGAAACGGCGCAGGCTTGGTCTCATGTCTGCCAGGGACGGACAAACGCTCTTAGGCCAGATTGAATAATCCGGCCGCAGTTTTTCCTAAAATATTCAACTTGTCCGCAGCCGAGCAAGGCGCCTGGCGCACCATCTCGAGCGACTCGATGATATTTGCCGCGGTTTTGCACTCGAGGGGGTAATCGCTGCCGAACATGATGCGGTCGGGGCTGGTGATGTTGAAGGCGGCGGCCATGGACGGCAACCAGGCGCCCGTCCCCGCGGTGTCGAAGTAAAGCCGCTGAAAAAGCTTTTCGAAGCGCTCCGTGAGGCCGAACCTTTTCTGTTCGCTTTGCGTCTTCAAATAACCGCGCATGTCCGCAGGAATCGGCGCATCTTCGCTTTCGAAAAACGCCATCATGCGGCCTTTCAGTGCGGAAGTTCCGCCGCCGAGGTGCGGCATGATAAAGCGCAGCTCGGGGTATCGCGGCAGCACGGCGTTGATCACGCGCACGATCGCCTGGGTGGTTTCCAAAGGGCGAAAGACGCAACGGTCGAGATTGTAGGTGGTCTCGGATCCGGTCGGTTTCGACTGCGGATGGATAATAATCGGCAGATTGCTTTTTTGAATGATCTCATAGAGCGGAAACATCGACGGGTTGTCCAGCTGAATGTCGAGATGGCAGGCGAGCAGCGCGACGGCGCGCAGGCCGAGCTCATGGATGCCGCGTTGAAGCTCGCGCTCAGCCGCCTGCGGCTCGTGCACCGGAAGATGGATGGCGCTGCGAAATCGCCGCGGAAACCGTTTCTCCACCTCGGCGACGCCGTCGTTGAGCGCTCGCGCGACCTCGGCGCCCATGACTTGAACTTGATCCGTGAGGATCGCCATGGCGACGCCGGCCTCGTCCATGGACTTTAAGTGCGCGTCGAGATCCTTGCGCGACGGGTGCAACGTCAAGCTGATTTCCTGCGTGACGATGCGCCTGCCGCGCGCCTGAGCGGCGAGTCGATCGAAGAGCACGGCCGGCATGTAATGATGATGCACGTCGACGATGAGTTCAGTTGAGGCCATGACAGGTTGACCCTCCTGCTTGTCTACGCGCCCAGGGTACGTTACGGCGTTTTGTCCCGCAAGAGAGTTGGTCCTGCGGGAGCGGTTCTGAGCGCGCCGCGAGGTTGAACCGGCGCGAAATAAGCGGCGGCCGGAAGCAGGATCGCGATGAGAATTCCATGCCAGAAAAAATCCGCCGGCGGCCAAGCATAACTGATGAAGCTCGGCGAAGCGCACGGCGGGCAGAGCCACATCAGGGGTCCGGCAAAATAAAAGGAGTTGTGAACGCCGTCAAACAGCAGTCGCTCCGTCACCAGCGCCAGCGTACCGCCGAGGCCGGCGGCGCAGCAGCTGATCCAGAGCCGATCGAGGATTCGGTTGGTCAAACGAAAATAAAGCGGGCCGAGCACGAACAGATAGAAAAAGTACAGCAGCAAATAGACATGAAAGGGTTCAAACTGAGTCGGATGGAATACCGAGTGGAGGCCAAAATTCTTGAACAGCTCGATCTTCTCGGGGCGATCCCAGCGGAAAAACAGCGCCTTCGAGCCGAAGTCGATGATCAACACCGCGAGCAGCAGACGAACATAAAGATTGAGTTCCGCCTGGGTCGGCCGGCGCCACTCGCCGCGCAACTGATAACGGGGAAATTTCTTAACCAAGAAGCAACCCGCCAGGAAGACACCGCTCCAAACGACGCCATCCCATAGGTTCGACGATTGCCGCGGCGAGGTGAAAAGGGCTCCGAACCAGAGCGGCGCCGGCACGGCCAACGCCAGTATCAGAGCATAATAGCGTTCGAGAAATTTGATCATCGCCAGGATTCCAGCGGCGTCGCGACCGGTGTTTGTGCCAGCTCGGCAAACAACTCGAGGTCGACCTCGCAGAGCGAGCGACAGATCCGAGTCGCCTTGGAAAAATCGTGCTGCCGGGTGAAATCATTCGGCACGGCGACGCAGCGCATGCCGGCGCGGTGGGCCGCGATGACCCCTTTTTCGGCGTCTTCAAGAACCAAACATTCGGCTGGATCGACGCCCATCATGCGCGCCGCCAGCAGGAAGATGTCGGGAGCGGGCTTCACCCGGGCAACGTCGAGGCCGCTGACGATCACCTCGAAATAAGCAGCGATGCCAAGTCCAGCGAGCACGCCATCGACAGCATCGCGGTAAGAGGAAGAAGCGAGCGCAAGGCGGAATCTTCCGTGCAGGCGATCCAGCAGTTCGAGGGCGCCGTTCATCGGCCGTAAGGAAGATTGCAACAAGGCGAAGTAGTGTTGAGATTTGCGCCTGCGCAGGGCATGAGGATCGAAAGTAAAGCCTTGCAAAGCGGTCCAATCGACGATCCCCCTACCCAGCCGGATCCAGTGCTCAGCGTAGTCGCCGGCGCTCAAATCGACGCCGTGTTCGGCAAACGCCATTTGATACGCCTGACAGTGCAATAACTCTGTGTCGGCCAACAAGCCGTCGAGATCGAAGATCACCGTGCTGATCATGGCTGCAGTCTCGCGGCAATTCTACTCAATCCGCGAGCGATTTTCACCTGGCTGAAATTTCGAACTCTCTTCTGGAACGAGTGGCGGGGTCTCCACGGCGAAGCATGGCTCAGCATGGCAAAGTCCAGGGCCCGGCTCAGAGCGAGCCGGGCCCTGGGGGATACCTAACGCAGCGCCCTAGGAGCGCTGTCCGCGCTGGCCGCGGAATTGGCCGTGCTTTGACCGGACAAGGGTGTTCAGCTGATCACGCTGCTGCTGCGACAGGACCGATCGGCCGTTTTCCAACGCTTCAAGCCGCAGATAGCGCAGCTCCGAGCGCAGCTTTTCCGCTTCCTGAATTTTGCTTTTGACGAGAATTAGATTGGCTGGCGTTTGTTGCGTCAGGTCGGCGATTTCCTTCTCGATCGCGGCCACCTGCTGGTGCAGCGGTGTCGCCTGATTCTGATAACTCGTGCGGATCTTTTCCAGATTGGCGACTTGATCGCCGCTCAGATTGAGCTCGGTTTTGTGGTTGAGCGCGAGGCTGATGAGCGGAGCACCACCGCCGAATCCGCCATGCATGCGCCGGCCATGGGCGAACGCTTTCCCACCGCTAGCGGGACCGTCCGGCGCAGCGGCCATCGGCGCGCCGATCATGGCTGCCGACAAGGCCAGGATCGCGCTGCCCAGAATCAAAGACTTGATTTTGTTCATATATGCCCTCCTTCAGGGTGTTTGTTATGCTGGATTAGACGAACTCGGGCGGCGAAGGTTTACGGTGAGCCGTTCGAGCGCCGGACCGCGACTATTTTTCTAGTTGGCTGGGAAACGAGGGTGTGATACTGCGCTTCGGAGAGAGGAGAATATGCCATGGAGAATCTCGCCACCGCCGCAAACCGGAGCCGTCCCCGTTTCGCCTATCTCCATCACATCAGTTTGCCTTGTCGCGATCTTGTCGAAGCGAAGACATTTTACCTCGAGGTGTTGGGCGGGGCATTGTTTCACGACACGCCGGGATTCGCGGAAGTGAAGATCGCCGACATCATCATCGGTCTTTGCGAGCAGCCAGGCGGTTGGACCGGTCCGAACGACGAATATCCGCACTATGGATTCAACGTCGAGCCGGCCGATTTCGCCCTCGGAGAGAGCTGGCTCGATGGCTGCGCGGTGCCGAACTATGGTTGGACACGTAATCATAAGACGGCGCTGCGGTACTTTCGCGATCCTTCGGGAAATCTCCTCGAGCTCTATTGCGAGATCGGCTACACCGCGATCCATGATCTGGCTCTCGGGCCGAGACAGGGCGGAAAACCGCTTCCGCTCGCCGGCTTGAATTATCGCTGGAACGGCAAAGTTGCGCAGCCAGCTTTGCGGCGCCCGAAGATTAGGAGCTTCGGCCATTTGAGCATGCCGGTTCGCGATCTCAAACAGTCAGTACGGTTTTTTGTCGAGGTGATGGGTGGCGAGCCGATGACGACCAGCGACCCGGAAACCTTCACGGAAGTGCGGCTGGCCGGCGCCGTGGTAGGATTGTCAACTCGTGGCGGCTCTTGGACCGGCCGCGATGCCGAATATCCGCATTATGCCTTTTATGCCGACCCGGAAAACTTTTTACCGATGATCGATTGGTTAAAGGCGAGCGGGATCGTGGTCCCCGGGCCATGGACTCGCGACGGCAAAAAGGGATTGATGTATTTTCGCGACCCGTCCGGGAATCTGCTCGAGATCTACTGCGGCGAAGGCTTGGCTGCGGCGCGTGATCTACCGCGCGGCGTGAAGCAAGGGGGTCATTACATCACGGATAACGCGCGCCTTTTCTACGATTGGCGCGGATAAGTGCGAAACTGCGTTCAAAGCAGCTCGCGCAAGACGCCGGCGCAAGCCGGCTTGTCTACATCGGTTTGGAAGCCAATCTCAGGCAAGGCTTGGCGTGCCAGCGCGGCGCTCCGGATTGTGCGACCGTGCGCTGGCGCGACAAACCACCTTCGATGACCACGAACCGCTTGGCCAAGCGGACTTTGTATTTCATGCCAAGCCGCAGGCATTGGCGGTATAGCGATAGAGAGACCTCCGGGCGGGAATCACTGTCTTTGTACGAATTCAAGATGCTCTCCAGGAGGTCGACCAGTTTGTCCGCGTCTTGGACCGATGGAATCAATCGATTCATGCCCAGGCGCTAGGGCAAATCTCGTGCAAAGCGATAACTCGTTGTTTTTCTTACAATCGGTTCAATGCCGCGGTGACAAAAAACGGCAATCGCCGCGCCGCAGTCGGGAATCGATGGAGCTTCGCGTCACCGCCGCGGACGCAGATCCGGCTGTCGATTTTTCGGCGGTTGGCTTTTTCGGAGATAATGAGGATCCCAGTCGAGCAAAATTTCAAAGGAGCGAAGCATGGAAATCGAAAACAAGCTGAGATCGCTCGGCTACGAGCTGCCGAGACCGCCCGAGCCGGCCGCTAACTATATCGGCTCGGTGCGCGTCGGCAACCTGCTTTTTATCGGCGGCAATATCGGCCGGATCAACGGCGAAATCAAATACCGCGGTAAGGTGGGCGATCAAATCACCCTGGAACAGGCGTATGACGCGGCGCGCAATTGCGCCCTCAACCATCTGGCGATCATGAAAGCCGCGCTGGGCGACCTCGATAAAGTCGAGAGGATTGTCAAGGTGATCGGTTACGTCAATGTTGCGCCGGGCTTCACCGATATGCCGAAAGTGGTGAACGGCGAATCCGATCTGCTGGCGCAGTTATTCGGCGAGCGGGGTCAACACACCCGCGCCGCCATCGGTGTGGCCTCGCTCAGCCAGGACGCCCCCGTGGAAAATGAGATCACGGTGCAGGTGAGGGACTGAACTGTATGGGCGGCGACACCTGATTGAGTCTCCTCGGGCAAGAGGCATATGCCTCGGCCCGCTCGATGAGCGTGAATTCGGCAAGATCACGATTCGGTCAAGCCGCGCTGGACGATCGCGGTTGCCGTCACCAGGACTGCTCCGGTCAAAATGGCAGCGCCGAACGGCGCCAGGACGATCATCTCAATCGCCGCTGCGGTAAGCGCCGCGATGAAAGTCGTCAGGTAGCGAATCAAACGTTTGGGCGCGCTCGCCGGCAATCTGAGCGGGCGAAAAAACAATTCACGATCGGCTCGGCTTAAAAAGGGGCGCCGATTCCGGCGCCGGTGCAGGTAAAGAAATCCTTTGGTGAACGAGACGATGGCCAACAAGGTGAAGGCTTCGGCCAAGATGTAGCCCATCCGGTCCAGCAGCACGACGGTTCCCCCTTGCAAGGATTGTTTGAGGAAGTGAACTGTTGAAGGGGCTACCTATAAGAAACGCTCTTGGGTGTCAACCGTTGGACAAGCCTGTTCATTGCCGAACCGAATCGCGCTCCAACGCATCATGTCGCGACACGCGCTGGCGCGCGACTCGGGAGGATCGGCGTGCTTGCAGGGACGCGCGATTACGGCTGCTGCAACAGCCGGTCGAGGACCGCGGTTACCGTCGGTGCGGGGTCGGTCTGGTCCTTAAACCCGGCCAGCCGCTCGGAAACTTCGGCAGCGGCTCCATGAAAGCCGTCGGGTAGACCGGCGGATCGAAACGCTTCGGCGATTTCTCTCATTTCGCCGACGTAGCGCCACATCTTCGGAACGGCTACGGCGGCCGCCCGCGTGCATTTGTCGTGCAGCCCGGGCTGGGAAATTTTCCATTCGTCGAGCAATGCCTCATCCACGCCCTCGCGCCGGGCGAGGGCGCGGATGGCAAGGATCAATGCGTCGGTGCCCTTCGTCCAGGCGGCATAGACGACCTTCAATGCTGAGGCTTCGCCGGGGACCGCGCTAATGGGGCGTGCGTCCAACATGCTGTCGCAAAACAGTCCGGCGATCTCATCGGCTTTCTCGCCCGAGAGATACAGCCTGGTGGTGCCGGCTCTTTTCACCGGCGAACCGATGATGCCGCCGTCGACGAAGCTCGCGCCGGCGCTGCTTACGATCCGGCCGATCTCCTCTGCGGTGCGGCGCGAAACGGCGTTAGCGTCGACGTAAATGCCGGCAAATCTCTGCGCCGCGACCTGGGCGGCGACGGCGGAGGCGAATTCCGGAGGACAGACCGACAGCACGATCTCGCTTCGAGCAACGGCTTCGGCGAGGTTTTTTACCTCCACCAAACCCGCTTCCTCGGCACGCCGACGCGTTGCGGGGCTGCGCCCCGCCGATGCCCAGAGGACGCGCGCGCCGCTCGCCGCGGCGCAGGCGCCGATGGTGACTCCCATATTTCCAGGATGGAACAGCGCGATCGTCTTCATGCTTCGAGTCTCCTTACGCGCCACCTAACCGCGTCCGCCGCCGTTAGTCAATGTACCGATCCGTTAGCTTGACGGTTTTGGGCGGCATTGATATGCCAGCAGAATGCTTTTACTCAGCAACGAAGAGATCGAATCATTTCTCTCCATCAAAACGTGTATCGATGCGCTGGAGAAAGCCTACGCCAGCTGGGACCGGGGCACGGCGATCAATCGCCCGCGCACGGATCTGGTGATGCCGTCGCCGACCGAAGCGGGCGTGTACGCGTTCAAATCGATGGAGGCCGGCTTGTACGATCCGCCGGTGGTCGCGATGCGCATCAACTCCGATATCATACGTTGGAACCAGCAAGGCGGTCGGACCATCAAGACCAAGATTCCGGCCGCGCCGGGCGGCAAATACGTCGGACTGGTGATGTTGTTTTCGACCGTGAACGGTGAGCCGCTCGCGATGTTCCCCGACGGCGTGGTGCAACGAATGCGGGTCGCTTCAAGCAGCGCCCTGGCGGCGCGCTATCTCGCCCGTGAAGACGCCGCTACGATGGCCTTGTTCGGTTCCGGCTGGCAAGCGGGCAGCCACGTGCCGGCGATGTGCGCGGTGCGTCCGCTCAAGCGCGTCAAGGTTTTCAGTCCCACCAAAGCGAACCGCGCGGCGTTCGCTCGAGAGATGGGCGGGAAGGTGGCGGCGGAAGTGCATGCCGTCGATTCTCCGGAGGAAGCGATCCGGGACGCGGACATTATCGCCGCGACAACCAATTCCCTAACCCGAGTCGTCAGCGCGGATTGGGTGAAACCGGGTCTGCATCTTACTTGCGTGCGGGTTCCCGAACTCGGCGATGAGACGATTCGAAAAGTCGACCGCCTGGTCATCCATGCGCGCCAGCACGCCCCGGCCAATTACATCGCCGGCTACGGCGAAGAAGGAATCGCCGCGCACGACGCCATCGACATCATAAAAAAAGGACCCGCCCACGCCCATGAAGTCGATGTCGAGCATCCGTTCTGGTTGTCGGCGCCGACGCTCAAAGATCTGGTGACCGGCAAAGCGCAGGGCCGCACCCATGCACAGGAGTCCACTTGTTTTCTCAATAACATCGGCATCGGTCTGCAATTTGCCGCCGTCGGCGCGGCGCTTTACAGCGAAGCCATGGCGAAGGGGATCGGCCGCGAATTGCCGACGGATTGGTTTTTAGAAAGCGTTCATCCATGATTTGAAAAAAATCATGCGCGAACGAAAAAGCGGATTGACTCGCGAGTTTCGTTACGGTAGCTGGTAGGGATGTAAAATCCGTGCCGAAAGGAGAAGGTTTATGGCTTTACGCATAGGCGATGTTGCGCCGGATTTCACGGCGGAAACGTCCGAAGGGAAGATCAATTTTCATGAGTGGATCGGCAATCATTTTGCGATTCTTTTCTCACACCCGAAAGATTTCACGCCCGTGTGCACCACCGAGCTCGGTTACATGGCGCGTCTCAAACCGGAGTTCGATAAGCGCGGCTGCAAAATCATCGGCCTCAGCGCCGATCCTGTCAGCGATCACACGGCGTGGGCCAAAGACATCCAAGAAACTCAGGGGCACGCGCCGAACTATCCGATTATCGGCGACGGCGATCTCAACATCGCCAAGCTCTACGACATGCTGCCGGCGAGCGAGATGCCCGGTAAGCGCACGCCCGCGGACAATCAGACGGTGCGTTCGGTCTTCGTCATCGGGCCGGACAAAAAAATCAAAGCGATGCTCGTTTATCCGATGACCACCGGACGCAATTTTGACGAAGTTTTGCGGCTGCTCGATTCGGTTCAACTCACCGCCAGACAGACGGTTGCCACGCCGGTCAATTGGCGCCCCGGAGACGACGTGATTATCCCAACCTCCGTCTCCGACGACGATGCCAAGAAAAAGTATCCGCAGGGATTCAAGACCCACAAGCCGTACTTGCGAACGGTTTCGCTGAAAGAGAGTTAAGGGAACTAGAGTGGCGGCGAGGGCGCGGTCACGCCGGCGCGCTCGCCGCCCACCCGCGCTGGAGTATGCCACCTGTCGGGCTCGTGCGAAAACTGCTTTGAGCCGAGTTCACACGCCCAAGTGCCGGCGCGTGATTTCCGGCTGGGCTCGGAGCTCGGCGCTGCTGCCGGCAAAAACGACCCGCCCTTTGACGAGAATCACGTTTCGATCGGTGATCGCCGAGACGGCGGCGAAGTTCTTATCGACGATCACGGCGGCGACGCCGGCCTCGCGGATGGCGCCGATGATGCGCCAGATCTCGCGCGCGATCAGCGGCGCCAGCCCTTCGGTGGCTTCGTCGAGGATCAGTAAGCGGGGGTTGGTCATCAGCGCGCGGCCGATCGACAGCATCTGCTGTTCACCTCCGGAGAGCTGCTGGCCGCCGTGGGACAATCGTTCGGCCAGGCGGGGAAAAGCCCGCAGGATGCGATCGAGATGCCAGTCGCTTCGTCCGTCGACTCCACGCCGCGCCGACATGATGAGATTCTCGCGCACCGAGAGATTGGGAAAGATGCCGCGCCCTTCGGGCACATAGGCAATGCCCTCGCGCGCGACTCTATGCGGCGCGGCGCCGGTCATGAAGTTGCCGTTAATCTTCACCCAGCCCTGGCGCGGCGTAATCTGGCCGAGCAGAGTGCGAAGCAGCGTGGTTTTGCCCATGCCGTTTCGTCCCATCAAGCCGACCGCCTCGCCGGCATGAACAGAAAAATCAACCCCATGAAGAATGTGGCTCGTTCCGTAATAGGCTTCGAGGCCACGGGCTTCGATGATCGCGACCTTGGTCATAGGGCTTCTTCCAAGCGACCGAGATAAGCCGCCTGAACGGAATGATTGCCGCGGATTTCTTCCGGTTCGCCCGACGCCAGCACTCGGCCGTCGACCATGACGGTGAGCGTTTTGGCGAGTTGGAACACCGCGTCCATGTCATGCTCGACCAGCAGGATCGCGTGGCTCTCGGCGAGTTTACCAATAAGACCGACCATTTTGCTCGATTCTTCCGTACCCATGCCGGCGAGCGGCTCATCCAGCAACAGGAGCTCGGGTTCCGTGGCAAGGCAAATGGCAAGTTCGAGCTGACGCTGCTCGCCATGGCTCAACGCCAGGGCGGTTTCATCAGCTCGTTCGCCCAGATCGGCTGATGCCAGGGCGGCGTAAGCGCGCGCCATCGTATCGCCGAAAGCGAGCGCGTCGGTTACCCAATGAAACGGCCGCGGAGCGCGCGACTGCGCCGCCAAGCGGCAGTTTTCCAGGGCCGTAAAAGTAGGGAAGATGTTGGTCTTTTGATAGCTCCGCCCAATGCCGAGACGCGAGCGTCTTTCCGGAGGCAGAGGGGTCAAATCGGTGCCGCGGTAAAAAATTCTTCCGGAGCTGGGCCTCAGTTCGCCGGAAAGCAGATTGATCAGCGTCGTTTTGCCGGCGCCATTAGGGCCGATGACCGCGTGCAGTTGGCCGAGTTTTACTTCGAGGGAGACGTTTTCCACGGCGGCGAGTCCCCCGAAGTATCTGGTTAGATTGTTGATCGAAAGGATCGTTTCGGCCATGAATCTAGCCACTGATCGAAGATCGCCTGTAAGCACGGCGATGGAGAAAAACGTCGAGAACACCGCCAATGCCGGCCGGCAAAAGCAGCACGATCAGGACGATCAGAACGCCCATGCCGAGTTGCCAGTTCTTGGCATAGTCGCCAAAAAGGGCTTGCGCCGAGAAAAACTCTTGCAACAGCACAAAGGCGGCAGCCCCGATCACCGCGCCGTGGAGCCGGCCCATGCCGCCGAGGATCACCATCATAAGGACGACGCCGGATTGATGCCAGGCGAGGATTTCCGGGTTGACAAAACCGAACTGGCAGGCGGCAAGATAGCCCGCCAAGCCGGCGAGAGCTCCGGAGACGACGAAGGCGCCGAGCTTGTATCTGAAAACCGAGAAGCCGATCGAGCGCATCCTCTCCTCATTCACGCGGATGCCGGCGAGGGCGCGCCCGAAAGGCGCGTGCAGGAGATAATTCAAAAAAACGTACGCGGCCGCAAGCAGGACTAGCGAGAGATAAAAAAACTGTACCGGACTCTCTAAATCGAGCGGTTTGAAAGGACCGATGAATAACTCGGGTCGCACCGCTATGTAAAGTCCGTCCGAACCGCCGCCCAGTTTGGTGTCGTGAAAAATCGCGTAGAGCATCTGCGCGAAGGCCAGGGTGACCATGATGAAATAGATTCCCGCCGTGCGCACGACGAGAAAACCGATGATCAGCGCGGCGAGCGCGGCGGCGATCATGGCCGCGGCCAAAGTGAGCCAAAAACTCGCTGGCTCGTACTTTGGCGCGATCAGGGCAAGAGTGTATGCCGCGACGCCAAAATAGGCGGCTTGGCCGAAGCTTACCAGGCCGGTATGGCCGACCAGCAAATCGAGGCTCAACGCAAAAATCGCCATGATCATGATCTTGGCGCCGAGCTGAAGATAAAAGGTCGAAGCGACGAGCGGAAAAAACGCCAGCA